>Ga0172371_10000040_pt1 | contig 159869 bp, 182 predicted proteins | sample Lak12m_FD_114543 | JGI IMG/M metagenome (GOLD analysis project Ga0172371, IMG submission 114543) | Freshwater microbial communities from Kabuno Bay, South-Kivu, Congo - kab_022012_12m | ecosystem: Environmental > Aquatic > Freshwater > Lake | place: Democratic Republic of the Congo...
ATACGCTGCACTCCTGCCGAAAAGGCAGGAGTTATCTGCTTTGCCGACGGAGTGAGTGAGCGCGACAGAATGCTTGAGCTGATTGAGATTTAAGGCTCAGCAACCTTAAAGTGGGACAGAGCCCGAAATCCCGCTTTGCTTGAAAATTTCAACCCAATGCATTTGGTAAATGGTTCAAAATCCGTTCGCGATGCCTCGTTAACCATTAAGTGCATCGCTCTCGGCTTTTTTGTTTGCCATGCATAAAATGCCGCAAAACAAAAAATAGGTCCGCTGAGGATTGAACTCAGGATCTCCGCAGTGTGAGTGCGGCGTCATACCACTAGACTACGGACCTGTTGCTTATCTCTATACGCGGGCGAAACTTTAAAAGATTATAATGATTAGCGGGCAATAGTGTCGTATGGCAGCATCTTTATTCAACAAAGCATATTTTTCCGCGCTTAAGCTATTTCCAAAAGAATTCACAAGCCGACTGATGGGCCGCCTTGCTGAAAAAAGGCTTCCGAAAATAATTCTTGTTCCGTGGATAAGCGCCTACTGCATGCTGTTTCATGTCGATATGTCCGAGTCGAAAAAAGACGTTTATGATTTTGATATATTCAACGAGTTCTTCACGCGCGAACTCAAACCGGGCGCGAGAAAAATAGATGCGTCAAAAAAATCGGTAATTTCCCCGGTTGACGGGAAAATAATGGAATTCGGCGCGATAGAAAAAAACACACTCATCCAGGCAAAGGGAAAAACATACAATCTGGAAAGCTTTCTTGAAGACGCCGAATCAGCAAAGAAATTCGAGAACGGCAGCTTCATTACAATATATCTGGCGCCGAAAAACTACCACGGGATACATGCCCCGGCATCCGGAAAAATCGCGGGATATTCTTACATTCCCGGAAGCCTTTTTTGCGTAAATAAAATGTCTTCTGAAATAGTCGAAAATCTTTTTTCAAAAAACGAGCGCATGATAACTTATGTAGAATCTCAAAAAGGCATGCTCGCTGTTGTAAAAATAGGTGCGTGTGTTGTCGGAAAGATACGCGCATCCTATGAAAATGCGGCATTTGACACATCATGCAAAGCGAAATCAAACAAAAAATACGCTAAAAAAATCCCGGTAAAAAAAGGCGAAGAAATAGGAATGTTTGAAATCGGCTCGACAGTTGTTCTTCTGTTTGAAAAGGATGCGATAAAATTTGATGAACTTTTGCGCGGCGCAGAAATAAAAATGGGGCAAAAAATCGGTATGCTGCGCTGAATTCGTCAATGGCCGTAAAAATAATCTATATAAGCCGTGCGGGCTAACATATAAATTATGCTAAAAAACTGGAAGTCCGCGACCATCTGGGCAGTGATTTTCTAGGTGCTGATTTTTGCAGCCTTTTCCGTAATCATGTTCACGCCGTCGCTGGCTGAAAATACATCCATGCAGACGACAATAGAACTTATGGTGCTTCCTTTCCTTGCATTCTTTTCGGCATACATGGCCCTGAAGGAAGAAAAACCGGGCATATCCGACGGCGTTATACTGGGCGTATATTTCATAATCATCGGAGTAATTCTTGACCTGCTCATCACGGTTCCTCTGTTTGTGAAATCATATGATTTTTTCAGGCAATGGGCTTTATGGGCGGGGTATGCTGAAACAATTGCGTTCTCGAGCCTAGCTGCGTTCTATGCGGGATAAAAGAAATAGAATTTTCTAGATTCTGAACTGCGAAACAAAATCTTCTTCAGAGAAATGCATATCTCCGGGCAAAATCAGCGTGTGCGGCATTGCTCCAAGGTCTGCTTTTTTCAGTTCGGAAATAAATCCGTATTTTATTGTGCTTTTAACCCCCAGATGCGCGACAGCCACAAGCTTTGTTTTTTCAGAAAATAATTTTTTACCGGCTTTCTTTTCAAGCTCGAGAAGAACCTCAATGCCTTCTTTTGCAGTCATTCCAATGTCGAGAAGAATCAGCGTATGCAGTCTCTGTTTTTTGTTCGCAAGTATGTTTGTGTACGGCGATTCCGGAAAATAGTTTTTTTGCGGTTTTGGAAGCGATACAGTCATTCCGAATTTGTAGAGTGATAGCCCTGTTTCTGCAATTGCACTGAAAATAGATGAGCCATGAATTAGTTCAACAGCTATGCCTGCTTTTCGGGCATCAAAAACAACCTGGTGGTGTGTTGTCGCAGAAAGCGCATCTCCGGGAACAACAAATGCGGTGTCGCATGATTTCGCGGATTCCAGAATCGCCCCGGATTCCTCGACTCCTTTGCGGTCAAGAAGCTCTATTTTTTTGCCTGCGATTTTCTCAAGGGCTGCGAAGTTTATTTTGATGGATGATGTGTAGGTTTCGATAAAAATGCGCTTGCACTTTTTCAATGCCTCGGCTCCTCGCAGCGAAATATCCATTTCGTCGAAAAGTCCGAGACTTACAATATAAAGCATATCAAACACAGGATTTATTTGTCATGGAAGATTTATAATTGGTTTTTTGGTGGGGTTTTTCCAAGCATTTTTGAAACATATGCGCCGTCATTTGAATAGCCCAAAGCGCGATAATAATCGCGCGTCCCAACCGCTGCAATCACGGCAATTTTATGCGCGCCTTCTTTTTCTGACAGGTCCTCGGCATATTTCATTAGCTGCTTTCCAAGCCCTTTGTGCTGTGTTGCCCCTTCCTGCGTTTCACCTATGGGAACTGATGTGCCGAAGACCTTAAGCTCGCGGACAATAGAAGTTTTTCCGGCAAGCTCTGCTCGAAATGGTTTTGTGGGTATGCGAAGGCGCAAATAGCCGTAAAGCACTTCGCGTTTTTTGCTTTCAAGAGATATGAAATATTCTGTCCCGCAGGATGCGGAATATTTTTCAGAAAAAACAACGATAGTTTCAGATTTGCCTCCATTAAAATCAGTATGCCCAACCTCCCTGCATCTTATGCACTTGCATTTTTCGCCACTTGCGTTCAGTTTTTTCTGGGCGAGTTCCCGCAGGTTTCCTGCAGTCACGCCGGCTGCAATCTGGTCTGCAGGAATATCGCGCTGCACTCTCATTATCCTGCAGTAATGCGGAATGCCTTTTTTTATTCCGGCAATAAGTTCTGCAGCTTCTTCATTTTCGAGAGGCACGTATTTCCCGGATTTCCAGAGATCAAAAAGCCCTGTGCCCGAGATAACGAGCGTCGGATAAATTTTCAGCATGTCCGGGCGAAAATCATAATTATTGAACAGTTTTTTGAACATTGCAAGATCCTGTTTCTTGGTCTGGAGAAGTCCGGGCATCATGTGATAAACCACCTTCAAGCCGGAATCTTTCATCAAGCGCGTTGCTTCAATAACATCAGAAATTGAATGGCCTCGCTTTATTTTTTTATAAATTGCGCCGGAAAGCGTCTGAACGCCAAGTTCCACGCGCGTGGTTCCAAGCAAAAGCATGGTGTCTATATGCTCTTTTTTGCAGAAATCCGGGCGCGTTTCAATAGTCAATCCCACGCATCGTGATTTTGCAGTTTCGTTGAGCTTTTGCGCATCCGGCAAATTTTTCGAATCAGCATCGTTAAGCGCATCAAAGCACCGCTTTACAAATAGTGTCTGCTCTTTTTTCGGATATGACAAAAAAGTGCCGCCCATCACAATAAGTTCTATTTTGTCAATGCTGTGGCCTACTGCTTTTAATTGCTCTAGGCGCTTTGTTACCTGAACAAACGGGTCGTAATCAAACATTTTCGCCCTTCGGGCTGCCGGTTCTTTTCCGGTGTAGCTTTTTGGCGCGTTATCGCCCTGAGGGCAATAAATGCACTTTCCGGGACATTTTCCCGGTTTTGCCATTACAGCAACAATCGCAACTCCGGAAAGCGTTCTTGTCGGCTTTTTGATAAGCAGCCGGAGCTTTTCGCGCTCTTTTTGATTTGCATATTTGAGGATATCTGAGTTCCTCAGAATCTTTGACGAGCCCAATTTCGATGAAATGCGCGCCTTTTCCGCATTCAGCTGCCCTTCTGAGCGCACTCTCTCGGACAGTATTTTTTCAATGAGCGAGCGCGCAAGAGTTTTCTCGGAAAGTTCCATGCATATACATAATCGAATAGCTTTTAAATGATTAAATCAAAAATAAGGCATTGTGTCGGGGTCGCCTAGCTCGGTATGGCGCCAGCCTGGAATATTTCTTGAGAGCTGGTGTCCGCAAGGACTCGAGAGTTCAAATCTCTCTCCCGACGCTTATTTTTTAAAAAATTTGTTTAATATTTCAAAAAGTTCTTTGGCTGTGCATTTATTATCGCTGCATAGAATTGTTTCAGTTTTTCTTCACTGGGTTTTTCCTTTTTGCTCTCATATAAACCGCGCACATAAGACGCAGCTAATCGCCCAATAAACTCTGCATCGAAATCTTCTGGAGTTAAGGAAGTCTCATACAATCCCTCCATAAATGAAAGAGTCATACATACGTCAGCCAAATCAATCCCATCAGCGATTCTGGAAGCATCACCAAATTTAAACATGTCGACAGGCTTCTTTTTCTGAATTTTGCGCCTCACTTCACGGGCTGCATAGAAAACGCCGAGATCACTGAGATTGTATGGAATGAGGTCTCCGCAAGGCGTGTTTATATCCGAACTTAGATTTGCTTTAGTTATGTCGAATATGGCGTGTTTCATTGGCACTACTTCTTTCGAAAGACGTTTTGAGGCGCCTTCAAAGAATATATAATAGCCTTCCTCAAATTTCTTTCCATCCGCTATTTTTGGCTCGAAAACATATTGAACTAATGGGCCTGTAGCCTTTCCAGAAGCGGCAAATATCGCGCTGTAATTTGGAAAAACAGACATGTCAAAGGCACGTAAAAACGTTGCCAAATTCACAAACGCTTCTATATCGTAATTATTTTTGCCTTCAGCACGTAATTTCTTTACAACATCTTCAAAAATGGTTTGTGGCTTCTCTTCCGACATATTCACACCCAAACAGTAATTATTATTCATACAGAATGTTTTTATTTGTGTTTCCAAACAGTTTTCGAATGATTTGCCAAGACAAACGATTTTTCGGCTATGGTCGGCTTCTATTGAAAAAGTATATATACTACATCCGCGTATAGTTATAGTAGAACCAATGCGCAGTTAGAATATTTTGAAAAATGAGTGATGACTATGGCAGAAAAAAGGTACTTTTCCCTAAGACAGGGAAACAAGGAAGTTGGCGTATTTACAGGATCGCAGCCAAGACAGGCGGCTTTGAAAGCGGCAAACCGCGGATATACTGATATCAAGCTAAGAGAACGCGGAACCAAGAAAGTTCACCTATTCAAGGGCTCGAGGAAGCAGGTTGCTGCTCCGGAAAATGCACCTGAGTGGATGGGCAAGAAAGTTTGGAAGCCAAATGTTAAGAAATTGGGAATTGAAAAACTAGGAAAAATAAAGTAAATTCCTTTTAAATTACTTAAATACGCGGGTGATTTCACCCGCGCCTATTCTTTTTTTTATCTGTTTTTGATGTATTTTGTTATTATTCTCGTTACCCCTAATTCGATTGAATTGAGTTAACTTAAGTCTAAAGAATTGAAGGGGTATGATTTAGGGACCGGGTTCTTATCTTTTTTATCCTTTACTTTCTTTAATCCTGAAGAAGTCAAAGAATGCGATTTAGGGACGCTATTTTTATTTTTTTCGCCCATGTATAGGTAATTTGGCTTACCATTATTGCCTGCATAACAGATTTTAAATTGAGTGCTCGTATTTTTGCCGCCATTATCCGCGTCCAGAAATGATTCGGGGGATTTATCTAAAATAGCCGCATAAATATCATTAAATTTTTTTAATAGCTCCTTGGCAACTTGAGTATTCGATTTATCCGGTATTGCGGCTTCCAATGCACAATTTGCATGCGTTTTTTCCTTAAGGTATTTTACAACTTTACTTTTTTTGAATGGTGCGGCTGAAGAGTCTATGGTGGTCAGATGATACCTTACCGGTGACTTCTCTGCATTATTGAACTTATTCAATATGGTTTCAACTTCACTTATATGGGATTCCTTAATATAGCCTAATGCAAATGCTCTTCCTTTTTCCTTATACATGCCCATAGATATGTATTCATCACTATAAATCTTTTTTATGAGTGTATGTAAATTCGTTTAATGTATGCGCTATGCTCTAACACGTGTTTTAAACTCAAAATGCCGAAAGCCCCGGCGTCAGGGGCTTCCGGCAGAAAGGGGTAAAAAATACTCTCAAATTCGCTTTTGAGCCTTCGACTCAAAACAAAGAGCCGATTATAGAAGAAGTATCAGTCGTGTTTAAAACCCTTACTTTGTAGTATTTTCTGTCAACCGCTTCAGCCCACATTGTCAATAAGTCGTTTTTCATATAAATCACAGCATAATATATTATTGCGAGCCAAGGGTTTGGTTATCGAAATTTCAGTGGCCAAAGGGGCCCCAAACCCGGCAGTCGCAGGAGTTCTTAATTCCAAGAATACGATTGTTTGGGCGGTATATATAACCTCTCCTTTGGAAGGTTGCCGATATGGAAGAAGAATTGCCGAAAGAAATTTTATAGCATAGTAGGATGAAATTTGGGATTTTCTCGAGAAATATGTTAAATTGCGCGTCATAGTGGGGTATTATTTCCTTACTTTGTAATGTAATTGAACAATTTCGTCTAATTTTTGGACGTTAATTAATTGTAACTTATTTTCAAAAGTTTCTTCCGAGAAGAGTCTCACCCCTCTGCCAAGAACATAAGGTTCAATGTTTATTACGATTTCATCAACTAAATTTTCTTTAATAAACGCGCCGTTCAACATTCCACCACCAGTCAAAAGAACTTTCGAAAATCCTAGTTCAGATGCCTTCATTAGTGCATCTTTTGGAGAAATTGCGGAAATATAGCCTGAAGCGAGTTTAGATTTTTTGTCTCTGGATACAATTATCTTTTTGGCATTTACGTTATCAAAATTATATTCTTCCCATTTTTTGACTTCTTCATATGTTTTTCTTCCAACAATAAAGCAGCCAATCTTTTCAGCTAATTTGACAAAAGCGTCCCAATTTTGATTAGACAAAAAATCTTCATCATAATTTTCTCTAGCAATAATACCATTAATGGTTTGTGCCATGTATAAAATGACTTTCACAATATCACAACTCCGCTTTTTATGCTCGGATTCGTTAAATCTTAATACTGTACTTTCTCCACCTTACATCTCCCTTTGCTTCAATAAATCCCGCCTTTACCAGCTCTTCCATATTGTAGCGGAATGTGCGCTCTGAAGCCGCTTTTGGCGCGCGTTTTTTATACTCCTCGAATATTTCGCCTGAACCAGCGCTTGCCTTTTCTTCGATTATCTTGTAAAGAATGCGCGAATCCTCTTCAATATCGGCAAGCATGGACTCAAGTTTCATTCTTTTCGCGGCTTTGAGCGCATGGACGATATCCTCTTTTTCGATTGCTTTTGCATTGCGCCCTTCTGCAAGTTTCGCGGCTCTCCGCATTATTTCAAGGCCTACGCGCGCATCCCCTCCTGCTGCAGTTGCAGCGACTTTTATCAGTTCCTGCGGCATTTTCGACGGCAGAAGCGCGAAACCTGCGCGGTCCTCAAGTATGTCTGCAAGCTCGCCGGATGAGTATTTCGGAAATTCTATAGTCTCTACAGCAATCGAGCTCCTTATGCGCGGGTCGATTTTTGCAAGCGCCTGCTCGCTGTTCGTTATAAGAACAAGGCCGTATCCCTCGCGCGAGAAATCATAGAGTATGTCGAAATTTTCAAGCTTGTCCGCTTCGTCAAGCGCAAGTATCAGCTTTTTTCCGGAGGTTTTGACAAGATTTGTCACATCCGTGAAAAGCTCTTTTGTCTGGCGGCGAGGGTTAGTGAATTTTGACATGCGCGAAACGATTTCGTAAAGAACCGCATGCGTTGTCTGCGCCTTCCAGCAGTTGATGTAAATTGTTTTTGCGTTTGCAGTATGCGATTCAAGCTCCTTGAACATCCAGCGCACAAGCGAGGTTTTCCCGGTGCCTGTCGGGCCGAAAAGAAAAACATTTCTGATTGACTGGTTTATCACAATCGGCTTTAAGCATGAGGCGAGGTAGTCGCGCTCGCCGTCTCTATGAAGAAGCCGCTCCGGCACAAAAACTTCAGTAAGCGCAGATTCATCTTTTATTATGAAGTTCTCGATGTCAAACAGGTTGCTCATGGAGAGATTATTGCGCGCCAAAATATAAAAGATGCGCGGTTTAAAGTTCTGTCGCAGATACCCACAGCCATTCCTTCCAACACATATAATAACCCCGCACCAATAATACATATGGCCAATCAGAGCGACGAGGGGTTTGTTCTCAGCAGCTGGGTCAAAAAACAGCTTGATGCGGGGGACGATCCCAAAGTTTTGAAAACGGTTCTTAAAAACCGCGGTATGGATATATCTATTGTGGATGATGTTCTTTCTTCATTAAATAAGAATCCGCCAGCTAGCGCAGAAGTTTCTTTGCCAGAACCAAAAAAGACATTCATCAATACAACCCTTAAAGATGATGTCGACAAGATACTTTTTTCAGCTAAACCCGGTTCTTCATCAAAAAATGACCCGATGGCTTCAGAAAAACCGGCAGTTTCTTCTGTAAAAACATTTGGCGGTGCCTGCGAAAACGCGCTTATGCTTGAGAAGTCGTCCGGCAAGGGAATCCATGCAGAAAAAGAAAATAAAAAAAGCGAAGAGATTATTTCTGAAACTGCTGAAATCAAGGAACCTGCAGAAGAAAAACCCCGAGCGGAACAGAATCAAGTCGTTGAAAAGGAAAGCATTTTTTCGCTTTTTGCGGGGCGCGTCCGAGAGCGCCTTTCCGGAATCAAGATTGATTCGCCAAAAATGGCAGAATATATTTTTGATACCCTAATAGTCCTTCTTACCGGAATTGCAGTCGCAATACTTTTGTTCGCCCTTTTAATATCCTTCGGCCTGAACTGGTATGCTGACTGGATGGCGAGAAGTGTATTTGTCTGAGTGTAACCGTATTCTAATGCAACAGCTTAGCCATTGATGTATATTCAGTGTTTAATTTTTTCAGCAGCCGTTCATTATATGTAATTGATTGATTTACGCCATTTATTAAACTAGTGTTTGATTTAAGCTCATCATCAGTTTGCTTAAATTTATTTATATGATCTATCGCGTTTCTTCCAGCTTCCAGATAGCGCGAATATGCTCTTTCAATTTCTTTGGAAAGCTTCAAGTCGTATTCAGCCGCATGATGTATGTTTTCAAAATCCAGTATAGATTTCGTTTGCTTATTACCCGCTTTTCTTATATTATTCATTGCTTCACGAATGCAATCATACTCATTAGTTCCATTGAAAAATTCCGAGTTTATTTTTTTATCGGGGGTTAGCTCATCCCAGAAATATATCTGCTTTATTTCTTCTTTGCGTAGCCCAAAGTCTATCAATGATTGTATGTTTTTGAAAAAACTTTCTTGCGATTCCTTGAGCCATTGGTATCTTTTAAGTTTATTTTCATACATTTTGAGAGCAGCATGATATGAATCAGAAGATGGCTTTATGATGCTCTTAAAAACGTCATTTGATCTTGCAACTATCATAGGTTCTGAAACGCATTCAATGTCATTTTTGAGATTTTTCAATACTTTAATGTTTTCCCCGGTTTCTAGAATTTGCTTCAGCTGCTGATTTGCTCTTAATTCAAGTTCATTTTTTATCAGATACATCTTTGCATTGAGGTATGTTTTAATTAATTCGGTTTCTCGCTTAATCGGATTTATCGATCTGCTAAGCTCTATAGTGCTAACGCCAAACTCATCTGTTGATGAACCTTCAAAAATGGCATTGTTGTCTAAGCCATACGCGTTTAAAACCGGATGAATAGAATCCATATATGTGTGGGTCATTTTATCAGTTACTTTTTTGCGTTTAGTTTTATAATTTTTATTTTTTATGTATGCATCTTCCAGTAATCTTAGTTTTGAAAGACTCTCGAAAAAACAATTTGCTTCGTTCGTTTTTTTTTCAAGATACCCCACCAAATCTTTTAGTTTGCAGGTTTCTAAGTCATTTAAAGAGGCGGTTAAATCATCTATTTTCTCCATAAGCTCTTCAGTATGTTTACATATTGATGTAGTCCGTATCGAATCACTCATACAATTCCCAATTAAGATATGAGCCTTAGATTTAAATATCTTTCGTTTGTGTAATTACTCATAAGTTGTCTTTAAACGTTTAAACCTAGTAAAAGAACTAAAACAACGTCTTCTGCTTGTCTTTTTTCAAAAGCTCTTTTGTTGTTGCCCACGCCATTCTGATTTCTTCCGGCAGCTTTCCTTCTGCTTTCAGATAATCTTTAAGAAAATTTGTCGTGCGCTCGTCAGCCGGATATCCTGAGCCTATGTCGCCGTATTTTGCGTATTTTTTCTGTATCTCTGCAATTATTCCGTCGCGCGTAGTCTTTGCAATAATGGAAGCGGCTCCGACCGAGATGTATTTTGAGTCTGCCTTGTGCTCGGCAATTATTTTCAGGCTTTTTTTTTCTACCTTTGCGCGAAGCCCCATCATGAATCCGGGCCCGTTGCTTGGAAGGTCCAGTATTGCTGAGTCCGCCTGCAGTTTGTTTATTATCTTAGCCATTGCATTGAGCTCAACATCGTTTAGGCTCATGATTTGCATGAGCTCGTCAATTTGCTTTGCAGAAATTATGACTGTTTCTATGCTTTTTGCAGTCTTTTTTATTTCGACTGCGATTTTTTCGCGCTGTGCAGGGCTTAGGAGTTTTGAGTCTTTGACTCCGGCGCGCTTCAGCATCGTTTCGTCTTTTTCGTCAATTACAACGCCTGCAACAACCATCGGGCCGAGAACTGGGCCGCGGCCGGCTTCGTCTATTCCAAGAATCAATGCCATGCTATTTAAATAACTTTCAAACAATATATTGTTGCAAACATAACTGTCACTTCACGCAGCGGGGTAGTAGTTCGTAATGATGCGTCTTTTATGAACTCCCTAAAGCAGCCTGGAGATGGCAAGACATGAAATTAGAAGAAGCATATATTGTAGGCCTAATCGATGGTGAAGGAACAATAAGTGTTACAAAATATCCTGATGGGCGAATAAGACCGCAGGTACTTGTTTTTAACACATTTCGGGAAATATTGGAGTTAGTAAAGAGCACATTGCAATTGAGTTCTCCAATACTGGAAGCCTCACGAGTTGAAGGCGATATAAAAAGGAAAAAGATAACATATCGGCTTCAAATCCGGGCCAAAGAAGACGTCAAAAAAGTGTTTGATGTCTTCGAAAGGCACCCACCAATAATAAAAAACAAGGACTACAAAAAAGTGTTGGAAGTTACGCAATCATGGCTTACCACTTAAATGCTCGTTGGGCTCATAAGCAAATAAAAAAGCTTAGAAACCCAAAGGTCGTTGGTTCAAATCCAATCCCCGCTATTTATTTTTTAATTTCATAGAATGATTCGAGCGAGAAAGTCGGACTGCGGCGACAATTATGCGTATGGAGTAGCCTTCAAATTTAGACAATTATGAATCGCTAAAGCCACCAGTTCTGAATAAATTTCTTTTGTGCGGATTGTTTCATACTTAAAAGTGAGATTGCATTCTGGACAACAGATATATGCTACGGGCAACTTTCCAGTTTCTAGTATTTCTTCTTCTGTTGGCAATTCAAGTATTGTGGAAATATCAAGTCTCTTGTGTTCCATAGATCCATACGGACATTCAACTATCTTTAGTACGTGAATACCATTTTGTATCTCCTTAGTCGATAATGGAACAAACTCCTTAGCACAATTCATAAGATTTTCCATAAGATGATCACGGAGATACATTCGCATCAAAATATTTAAGCACATACGCATTGTCGAATGCGTTGGAGCATCACCCACCGCTGATTGAGTTTAACTATTTATTGAGCATACAAAAGCAAGCTTTTGCATCGCCTTCTAAGGATAAAAATCGTAATCTTGTTTGTTTTTTGCGCGCATTTTGAGCATTGGATATGGTGTGCGCTTTTTGCGCTCTACCGCGGTTTTGAGGCTTTCGTCCAGAACCTCAAAAATATAAAGATGCGCGGATTAATTCAGTAAAGTTGAATTGCACCGTGATGTTAATGATTGAAGAAAGCACACTTTCATCTATAAGAGCGGCTGAAAAGAAGGCAGTAGAAATGCTATCACAGGCTGAAAAAGACAGCCAGAATGCGATAGAGGCTGCTCAGAAAAAAGCAATGGAATTTGCGTCATCTTCCGAGATCGAGATCGAGCGCAAAAATGCAGCCGCATTGAAGAAATATTCTGATGAACTGAAAAAGCGTAAGGATGCAGTTATTTCAAAAGGCGCACAGGAAAGCGAAAAATTAAGGATTGCTGGCGGGAAAAAACTGCCAAAAGCAATCGATTTTCTGGTCGGGGAGCTCCGCAAAGAGATCGAAAAGTAGTCTTTCTTTTGATTGAAGATTATGTGATATGTGATTTCATGCTTAAGCCGAAAAAAATGTGCCGGATTTCAATAGTCGGGTCAAAGCCAGTCATGAAAGAATCAATAGGAGTTCTTCACAGCATGGCGCTTTTGCATGTCGACGAATTCAAGGGGCTTGCGGCCGAATCGGATTCCTCAATGCTTGAATTGGGGGCGCCTCTGCCGGAATCAGAAAGTATAGCATCATCGCTTGTCAAGGTTCGCTCGATGGCTTCGCATCTTCCGAAAATTTCCGAGGGCCGAATCAAAAAACATCCGATAGACGTGGATAAAATAGACCGCAATTATATGGAGAAGCTTGATTCCGACATAAAAAAATTTGCTGAAGCGGTAAAATCCCTTGAAGATGAAAAAAGCAAAATCACATCAAGGATCGCTGAATTAAGGCCGTTTGCAGCATCGCCGCTTAAGCTTGAAAATTTCGAGGATTATTCTTCTATTGCTGTTTTTGTCGGTTATATTTCAGGCAGGAAGGCTGCTGCAATTGATGCGCTTACATATGAATCCCGCAATAAATTCCCAAAAAGCAGCGTGGTTTCCTGGGCGCATGAAGGAAAGACAGTTGTTGCATTTTTTGTTAACTCGCAAAAAAAGGAAGATGCTCGCGCATTTCTTGCCGGTTTCGGGTATTCCGAGATAAACACGGCGCCTCTGAAAGGCCTTCGGGGTTCGCCTTCGGAAATCGTGAAGGGGCTTGAGCAGGAACGGGCAAAGTTCGAAGATAAAATAGCTCGCTTTAATGCAGAGCTCGTCAAAATCAGCGAGAACTGGACCTCCTTAATACAGAGAAAAGAGTCAGAGCTGGTAATTGAGTCAGAAAAGGCCCAGGCGCCGCTGAAATTCGCCACTACAAAAAATGCCTTCATTGTTGAGGGGTGGATCCCGCAATCGCGATGTTCTGAGATGAAAAGCAGGCTTGATGCGGCAACAAAAAACCGGGTGTATGTCAAGGAATCGGAGCATATTCATGATGCCCCCATATTGCTCGATAACCCGAAGCCAATCCAGCCGTTTGAATTTTTCATGAACCTTTACGCGCTTCCAAAATACCTTGAGATAGACCCCACTTCTTTTATGTTTCTTACCTTTCCGATATTTTTCGGCATGATGCTTGGTGATATCGGCTACGGCGTCGTCTGCCTTGCATTGTTCATGTTCCTTAAATCCAAATTCAAAGCAGGGGAAATGAAAGCCCTTCTAAACATAATGATAATTTCAGCATTATCAAGCATTGCTTTCGGGTTTGTATTCGGCGAGTTTTTCGGCGAGGAAGAGGTAGCAGGAATAGTGCTTCCGCACCTGATAAGCAGGGTGCACAGCGTGAACGAAATGCTGATGATAACTGCGGCAATGGGTGTGGTTCACATAAATTTCGGCTTTATTGTCGGGTTTTTCAACAAGCTGCACCATGGATTTATGCACGCGCTGCTTGAGAAGGGCTCATGGATTGTGCTTGAAATCGGAATCGCGATTATTGCGGCATCGATGCTCGGATATGCTTCAATAAATCCATACATAGGGTATGCGGTTTCGCTTATTGCAATAATTATGCTTTTTAAAGGAGAGGGAATAAGAGGAATTGTCGAAATTCCGACACTGCTCAGCAATTCGCTTTCATACGCGCGTATCATGGCAGTCGGCCTTGCTTCGGCAAGCCTTGCGATTGTTGTGAATGAGATTTCATTTGAATTATTCCATGCAGGAGGTGCAAGCATACTTTTGGGTGTGTTTGTTTTGCTCGTAGGACATGCGATAAATCTCGCGCTCGGAATACTCGGGCCGTTTTTGCATTCCCTGAGGCTGCATTATGTGGAATTTTTCACCAAGTTTTTCGAGGGCGGTGGAAAGCGATACCAGCCGTTTGGCGGAAAATAAAATGTAACCGAGAAAAGAAAAAGATGCGTAAATACGCAAATAAAGACATAATAATTAATACTTAATCTCCTCAAAAGAGATTTGATAAATGGTAAATAAAATGTGATAAATTATGGCAGAACCAGGATTAGTAGCAATTGGCGCAGGACTTGCGATAGGGCTTACGGCTCTCGCATCAGGACTCGCAGAAAAAGACATCGGTACAGCAGCAGTAGGTGCAATGGCCGAGAAAGAAGAGCTTTTCGGAAAGGCTTTGATTTTGACCGTTATTCCGGAAACACTCGTCATATTCGGGCTTGTTGTGGCGCTTCAGATTCTCCAGCTTGCTAAGTAAGATTTAATCAAGCTTGTATTCTGTCCATTTCGGCAGAATTACGGCTGGTTAAAAAACATTGCGTGATAATATGGGGCTTGAAGAAGTGGTAAAGGATATACTTGACAAGGCGAAGGCCGATTCGGCAGTAATAGCCAAGGCAGGAAACGAAAAAGCCGCTGAGATACTAAAGAAAGCAGAAACAGAACTTCTTGTGAAAGAACAGCGCGCGAGGGATGACCTTGAGCGAGTCAAGGAATCCGAGGAGCGAAAGGAATTGTCCGATGCGGCACTTGCGGCCAAGAAAAAGCTCCAGAATGTGAAAAAAGAGCTTATAGAAAGCGCATACGCCGGCTTAAGCGAGGAGGCTGCAAATTTTTCTGAACGCGAGCGAACAAAAATGCTGAAGACCCTGTTCGAAAAGTGCGCTGCAGAAATAAGCGACATAGGCAAAATTTACGTGAATAAAAAAGATGTTACCTTTGCCAAGATACTTGCAAAAGGGAATATTTCGGTAGTTCCGGAAAACATTCTGGGCGGCATAGTTGCTGAAAGCAGGGACGGAAAATTCCGCGTCGACTATTCTTTTGACCGTTTTATCGAGATGGTAAAGGAGACGCGCACAAAAGAGCTTTCAAACGCTCTTTTTTAGATGGCATTGATTGGTGGTATTATAATAAAGAATGAAAAAACAATAACGCTCGGAACATATCCCTACGCAGCTACGCGAGTCAGGGTTATGAAGACCGAGCTTGTCGATAAGCAGAACTACCAGAAGCTTATGAAGATGAGCGTCAGTGAGATTGTGCAGTTTCTACAGCAGACGACCTATAAAAAGGAGGTCAACGCGCTCGGAATGAAGTATTCGGGAATTGAGCTGCTTGAAGCAGCGCTTAATTTGAACTCGGCCAATTCCTATGAAAAAATACTTTCGATGTCCTCGCGCGAGATGAAATCTGTGGTCGGCGTTCTTATGAAGCGATTTGAGACAAATAACATCAAGAACATAATCCGCGGAAAATTTGCCGGCGCAACAAGCGAGGAAATTGCAGCATCGTTAATACCTGTGAACGGCATGGATCTTGATATGCTGACAGGGCTTCTTAAAAAAGAAAAAATCGCGGACATAATTCTTTCGTTCAGCCCGTCGGAAGAGCTGAAAGCATCTGTGCAGGAATTCGAGAAGACCGGCAGGATTTCGGCGATTGAAAACTCGCTTGACAGAGAGCTTTATTCAGAATTATCAGCCCTTGCGAAAAGAATTCCAAAAGAAGGAAAGCTTCTCTCACAGTTCATGAAAACCGAGATAGATAATGTGAATATGCGGATAATTCTCCGCCTCAAAAGCGCAGGGGTGGAAAGTTCCGAAATAATAAAGCACCTGAATTTTGAAGGCCATAAGCTTTCGAAAAAGACGCTCGTATACCTTGCAAATTCAGCAGACCTTCCGATGCTTATCGAACGCCTCGAGAAATCGCCTTATGGCAATGTGCTTTCGCGCGGCATAAAAAAATACAAAGAGACAGGAACTCTTGCAGTCATGGAGACAGAGCTTTCAAAAAACCTGCTCGCTCAGGCAGATTTATTTTTGCACCAGCACCCGATTTCAATCGGGCCGATTATCGGCTTTTCAATAGCAAAAGAGGCTGAGGTGCGCAACCTCAGAATGATAGCGCAGGCGCGCCACAGAGGCCTGCCGGAATCGTTCATGGAGGAGATGCTGGCGATTTGATTTGGTGATTTTATGACTCTTGATATTGCAGTAATCGGCGACAACGATTTTACCCTCGGATTCAGACTTGCGGGGATAAAGAAGTCGTTCGATATCAAGAAGACCGGAATCCGGGATGCGATTGCAGACAAAAGCATAGGCATACTCATACTGAATGATGCCGATGTCCGCGCGCTTCCTTCGCACATACAGGACAGCGTCCGCAATTCAGTATCTCCTGTCGCTGTTGTGATATCAGAGGACGGCGGCGCGGAGGAGAATCTGCGAAAGCTTATCAAGAAATCTATCGGGATTGATTTGAGGAAATAGTGTTGTTATAATCTTTTATGTGGTGCTAACTATGGTTGCAAAAAAAATAGAATCTAAAGAAGTTTCAGGCTTAAAAAGCGCGTCAAAAGTTGCTGCCGGCAAGGGCGAAATCTACAGAATCGCAGGCCCTGTTGTGGTTGCGACAGGAATTCCGGCAAAGATGTATGATGTCGTGCGCGTCGGCAACGAGCGCCTGATGGGTGAAATCATCCAGATTAACGGAGACCGCGCGACAATCCAGGTCTACGAGGACACAAGCGGGATAACTCCGGGCGAGCCTGTCGAGACAACGGGAAAATCGCTTTCAGTAGAACTAGGACCCGGGCTCCTTACTTCGATTTATGATGGAATACAGAGGCCTCTTGAAATCCTGCAGGACAAGATGGGGGACTTTATCAAGCGAGGCGTCGATGCGCCGGGCCTTGACCATAAGAAAAAATGGGAGTTCAAAGCGATTGCAAAAAAAGGCGATGAAGTAAAATTCGGCGATGTCATCGGCACTGTTGAAGAGACAACAGGATTTACTCACAGAATTATGGTTCCAAAGGGCGTGTCCGGAAAAATTAAGGAAATCAAAAGCGGCAAATACACAATTGAAGAGCCAGTAGCAATTCTTGAAACTGGTGCGAAAATAGAAATGCTCCAGAAATGGCCTATCAGGGTTCCAAGGGCAGTTAAAGAAAAGCACATGCCTTATGCACCTCTTGTAACAGGACAGCGCGTCTTTGACGGTCTGTTCCCTCTTGCAAAAGGAGGCACTGCGGCAATTCCGGGACCTTTCGGCGCAGGAAAAACAGTATCGCAGCAGCAGCTTGCAAAATGGTCTGACGCAGATATTATAGTTTATGTCGGATGCGGAGAGCGGGGAAACGAGATGACTGAAGTCCTTACGGAATTCCCGCACCTGACAGACCCGAAAACAGGAAGGCCTTTGATGAATCGAACAGTACTCATCGCAAATACTTCAAACATGCCTGTAGCTGCGCGAGAAGCATCAGTATACACCGGCGTTACAATTGCAGAGTATTACCGGGATATGGGCTATTCTGTAGCATTGATGGCGGACTCAACTTCCCGATGGGCAGAAGCTATGCGAGAAATCTCGTCCCGTCTTGAGGAAATGCCTGGAGAAGAAGGTTATCCCGCATATTTGTCAACACGTCTTGCAGAATTCTACGAGAGAGCAGGTGTTGTAACTCCTCTTGGCGTAAAGACGCAGGGGTCAGTCACAATCATCGGCGCAGTTTCGCCTCCTGGCGGAGACTTTTCAGAGCCGGTAACACAGAATACCCTTCGTGTGACAAAATGTTTTTGGGCGCTTGATGCAAAGCTTGCACAAAGAAGGCATTTCCCATCCATCAACTGGATAACTTCATACAGTCTTTATCTTGAAAGCCTGGAGCCGTGGTTTGCAAAGAACGTTGCTCCTGACTGGAATGAATCAATCGCGCGCGTAATGAAAATTTTGCAGGAAGAAGACAAGCTTCAGGAAATCGTCCAGCTTGTAGGAAGCGACGCGTTGCCTGACCGTGAGCAGTTGACTCTTGAAGTTGCGCGAATGATTCGAGAATTTTTCCTTCAGCAGAACGCGTTCCATGACGTTGACACATTCTGCCCGCTTGACAAATCTTATCTTCTTTTGAAAACGATTCTGCATTACAATGACATCGCAAAATCAACGCTTGAGTCAGGAATTCCGCTTTCATTGATTCTTGCGACAAAAGCAAAGAACGGAATTCCGAATGTCAAGTTCGAGAAGGACTACAAGAAGCTTCTTGCAGATATCACAAAGCAGATGGATACTGAATTCAAGGGTTTGAAGGCGTAATCGCTTTTTAAGCTTTTATCCATATCTAAGGTAGCTAAGTAAAAGGTGGCGTGACCTATGCAGAAAAAACTTTTGATTGCCGCGCCGAAAAATATGGCAGGAACAACAAAGCTCATCATCGAGGAAGCCAAAAAGCTTTTCAAGGTGCATTACGCGCCGATAAAGGATGTAGCTCTTACAGTTTCAGAAGACAGGACGCTGATAGAGCATAACTCGCGCGACTTGACCGATGTTGATTATTTTATGCCTAAGGTTGATGCGTTTCGCGCGTACTATGGATACCAGATAGTCAAGGCATTTGAATTCTACCCTGATGTTGTTAAGCCGTATTCTGCAAGGGCAATACAAATCGCCCACGACAAATTTCTTACGACTGCGATACTTTCGTACAATAAAATCCCGGTTCCGAAAACTTATCTTGTCAAGACGAAAAAAGGGATAAAAAATATCGCCTCAAAGATAAATTTTCCTGTGATGGTAAAGCTCATGAATGGCTCGGGCGGAATGGGCGTTATGTATGTTGAAAATGAGGGTGTGATGGGCTCAATAATCGAGTCGATGAACCTCTTAAAGCAGGAAGCGCTTGTTCAGGAGTACATTGACAATCCCGGAGAGGATATAAGGGTTCTTGTTGCCGGCGGCGAAATAATCGGCGCAATGAAGCGCGTTGCTGCCCCGGGAGAGAAACGCGCCAATATAAAAGCCGGCGGGCATGGGATAAAATATCTTCCGACAAGTGAAATTGCCGAGATTTCTTTCAAGTCCGCAGAAGCCATTGAAGCAAATATTTGCGCTGTGGATATTGTTGAAGGAAAGAACGGCACAGGGCCAAAAGTCATAGAAGTCAATATAAATCCGGGCATCCGTGGTTTAACCGCGGCGACGGGCACAAATATTGCAAGGAAGCTTGTAGAGTATGTGTATACTGAGTGCAGGAAGTAAGGAAAATTAACGATAATCTTCTTCAGGAATTTCTATCTGCTTGCTCTTATCAGCTCCGCAAGTCGGGCAGCTCCATCTTTTAGGAAATTCTCTTGGCTCTAACCCTGCGATAATTCCTGCAAGAGGATCTCCTTTATCAGAATCATATTCATATACATTGCATACTGAGCAGAGCCATTTCGCCATAATGATCACAGTACCTCATTTTTTCTTTACCGGATGCCTAAGAACCGTTCTCATTTTTTCCGGCGCAACACGCCGCGGATCGCTCAAATATATTTCGTGATGTTTTCCCCTGAAGGTGTATTTATTTTCTTCAATAAATCTATCGATTTTTTCAATGCTTTGCGCCTCCTCTGAATAGGGGCCTATATGCATTATCTGCGCCGAAAGGCCTTCCTTGAAGTTTTCAAGCCTTATTTTTGCAAGAAGCGGGTTTGGATTTTTTTCATTTATTTTTTTGATTGCTTCTTTCAGATGCGCTGCAGTAACGTGGCCGGGCTGCGCAATCATTAGCGTCCAAAGCCATTCTTCCCGCTTAGCCGAATCAAACGGCGCATTTCCCGCCATCCACCACAAGCCTTCCAGAGGAGGAACTGTGTATTCCGGACCGGTTTTCGCGAATTTGAGGCTGAATTTTATTGTGAATGCCAAATTATATAGCGCAGGTACTGCGTTCTGAAATTCTTCGCCATTCGGATCGCCTTTGCCGTCAATCATAAGGAAATTCATTGCAGGCACATCAACAAGAGAGACTTTCTTGGAAGGTGGGCTGTAAAGCTCTTTGAAGTCTTTTTTGAAATCGATTTTTTTCATAAAAATCGCCGAAATATTTTATTGTGCCTTATGGGATATAAGCATTTTTTCGGTAACTGAAAGAATTCGTCATATAACGAAAGAGAAAAAATATTCTTTTCGCCCGATGCATTTGGTAAATGGCGAAAAATCCGTTCGTTCGCTCTTTAACCATTATGCGCTCACTCAAGGCTTTTTATTCCAAAGAAGTAATGCGGTTTTCGCCCGCAACATAAATTGATGGCGAAAAATCCGTTCGCGACACCTTGTTAGCCATTGTGCGCGTCGCTCTCGGCTTTTTTGTCTGCTTCGCATCCAAAAAATGGCGAAGGCGGGGTTTGAACCCGCGACCTCGGGGTTATGAATCCCGCGCTCGAACCAGCTGAGCTACCTCGCCGTAATGGGTATAGAATATTATATGGTCGGGACGAGATTTGAACTCGCGACCCCCACGTTATCAGCGTGGTGCTCTAACCAGCTGAGCCACCCGACCATATTATGACTAACTTCATATTCTTGCAAGAGTTTTATAAATGTGACGGGAGCGCCTTATAACCTGATTTACGGCGTTTGGCAGCATTTGAGCATAATATCTGCCGCTATACAATATTTATACTTTCAACCCTCATAAAATAAACATATGGCGCGCCTAACACCTCTCAAAACCGTCGAGACTATCTGCCCTTATTGCGGCTGCGGCTGCAAGCTTAGATACATCGTTAAGGGCAAAAAAATAGTCAAAGCAGAGCCCGTAAAAGGCGATCCCACAAGCCAGGGCAGGCCGTGCATAAAAGGCCTTACTTCTTTCGAGCCATTGACCGTCGAGCGCCTGAAATACCCCCTGATACGCAAGCACAAAGGTGCGCCGCTGCGCAAAACAACGTGGGCTGCAGCATTCAAATACATCCGGAAAAAGACAAAAAATCTCAAAGGCTCAGACATACTTTTCACAGGTTCGGGAGAATACACAAACGAGGACAACTACGTTATGCAGAAATTCGCGCGTGTCGTTTTCAAAACTAACAACATCGACTGCTGCGCAAGGCTCTGCCATGTATCAACAGGAAAGGCGATGCACGATGCATATGGAATCGGGGCGATGCCAAGCGTCATGGATGATGTGCTTGGCGCAGATGTCATTCTTGCCGTAGGGACAAATCCGGCGTACAATTACCCAGTTCTTTTCAACAGGATTCTTGAAGCAAAAAAGCGCGGGGCAAAACTGATTACTGTGCATGCAGTCCCGAATGCCACTTCAAAATTCAGCGACACCCACATAAATGTGCCTTACGAGGCGCTTACTGCGTTCATCGCAGGGCTTCTTTTTGCGGTTTCAGAGAAGAGCCAAAGCAAAATCAACAGCTTTAAGGAAATGAAAAAAAGCATCGATTATCTGACACCGGAATACGTTTCAAATCTTGCACATATCGATATCTCAGCATTCAATCGAGTAGTGTCCGATATAGCAGGATCAAAAAAATTTGTCGCACTTCACGGAATGGGCTTGACCCAACATGCGAACGGCACGCAGAACGTCACCGCGCTTCTTAATCTTTGCACATTAAAGAACGGAAAAACAATACCTATGCGCGGAAAGTGCAATGTGCAGGGCGCGGGAGATATGGGCTGCTGCCCTGACTGGCGCCCGTTTGGCGGGAGCCGAAGCCTGGCAAAAGAGAATTGGGGCATTGACATTGACACGAACGAAGGAGCAAAAATAACCGAAGCGCTTGAAAACAATCCGGTGCGCGCCGCATACATTATGGGCATGAATCCTGCGCAGTCGCTTCCAAATCTTAATGAAGTCCACACGCAACTCAGAAGCATGTTTGTAATATATCAGCACCACCATCCATCAGAAACTATGAAGTTTGCCGATGTTGTTCTCCCAAGTGCTATGCTTCCTGAAAAAGACGGCACAGTGACGAATGCAGAAAGACGCGTTCGGCGCTTAAGAAAAGCAGCCGAATCTCCGGCAAAAAAACAGGACTGGGAAATAATTTGCGGGCTCGCAAGCGAATTCGGCTTCAAAAAGCAGTTTGGCTTCAAGCGCGCAGAGGATGTTTTTGGCGAAATTACGCGCGCAGTTCCTGAGTATTCCGGCCTTAGATGGAAGGATGTTTCAGAAAAAGATGATTGTTTTGCTGACAAGGAAATCCGGTTCAAAATGTTCATCCCTCTTGAAAAAGTTGTGCAGGTGGAAAGCCCGAAAACAACAGACTATCCGTTTACTCTTACAACAACGCGGCTGCAGTATCATTTTTGCACAGGAGAATCCACGCGCAGGAGCAAGACAATGATGAAGATGCAGCCGAAGCCTGTTTGCAAAATTAACTGCTCTGATGCAGAAAAGCTTGGAATCAAAACCGGTGATACAATTCTGATAAAATCTGTTGCAGGGGAAATCAGGATTGAGGCCGAAGCTGATGCAACAGTGCCTTCGGGAATGCTTGTTGCACCATATCATTTTGAAAGCGTCCTTGTTAACAAGGTGATTCCTTTACACAGGCATCTTGATGAGAGGACTCAGACGCCGAATTACAAGGCGATAAAAGTTAGTGTTGAGAAAATAAGTAAGTAAAGACAGTGATTTTATGAGTGGTATCTTTAGGGCATACGACATACGCGGGGTTTATCCCGGCGAGCTTAATGATGAAATCGCCTATAAAATAGGCCGCGCCTATGCGCTTTTTATGAAGAAGGAAAACGGGATGGACGAGGCTGTAATCTCTTCAGACTGCAGGCTTTCAAGCCCTGCTCTGAAAAAATCCCTGATTGCAGGGATTCGCGACGGGGGTGTAAATGTGCTTGATGTCGGAGACGCGCCTGTTCCGGTCTTTTATTTCACAATTGCAAACCTCAGTAAAGCAGGCGGCATAATGGTCACTGGCTCCCATAATCCGAAGAATTACAACGGCCTGAAATTGCAGAGAAAGGATGCAAAGCCGATTGTTGCGGAAACCGGAATCGCAGATATTGAAAAGCTTGCAAATGCCGGAAAATTCGAAAAAACATCCCCGAAAACCGCGCATAAAAAAATCGATATGATTCAGGCATATATTGAATACTTATCTAAAAAAATATTTCTTAAAATTCCGCTGAAGATCGTTCTTGACACAGGAAACGGCTCATGCGCCAACATCCCTGAGAAGATATTTAAGAATCTTGGGTGCACGGTCGAGACGCTTTTCCCGACTCCTGACGGAAATTTCCCGAACCACCAGCCAGACCCGCATGACGAAAAATCGCTTGTTGCGCTGAAGGCGCGCGTCATAGAAACAAAAGCAGACATGGGTCTTGCGTTTGACGGCGACGGCGACAGAATCGGGCTTGTTGACGACTGCGGAAATACGGTAACAGGCGATTTCATCCTGATGATGCTTGCGCGCCAGGCACTTGAGATAAAAAAAGGCACAGTTGTCTTTGAGGTCAGGGCGTCAAATACTTTGATCGAGGATGTGAAAAGCCGCAAAGGAGTGCCGGTTATAACGCGCGCGGGGCACAGCTACCTGCTTGATGAGATAATTGCGAAAAACGCGGTTTTTGGCGGTGAAATCACCGGGCACATGTACTTTCCATACTGCTACTACAATTATGACGACGGAATTTTTGCAGGGCTCAAACTCGCAGAAATTGTCTCAGAGCTTGCGGCAAAGCATATAAAATTGTCAGAATATGTCGCAGGGCTTCCAAGAAACTTCTCGACTCCTGAAATTTTTATCGATGCGAAAGATTCCGAGAAATTCAAAATAATTGCGGCGCTGCAGGAATACCTGAAAAAGAACAAATACGATTTTCTTGGTATTGACGGCGCGCGCATAAATTTCAAGTACGGCTGGGGCTTGGCGCGCGCATCAAACACCACGCCGCACATCAAATGCCGCTTTGAGGCGGATACAAAGGAGCATCTGGACGAGATTCTGAACGAAGCCAAAGGCATTTTGAAAAAAGTTGGAGTGGAGCTGAAGGTTTGAAAATATTTGATTTGGAAAAGACCAAATATAATAAATAGGTATATAAGATAATGACTGACAATTAGGTATGTGGTTTTATGAATAAATCCCATGTAAAAATTATTCTAATAATTTTTGTATTTTTAATCGGCCTTACTTACTTTCAGTATTTTTCGTATCGAAATGTTTCTTTAGAATCTATCCAAAATAACCCTGTGCTGTATAGTAATGCAAGAGTTACGCTAAACGGCGCAATAATAGAATACGAGGGCGCGTTTTTTGGTCCAAAATATTATCTGGCCGAAGGGCAATTGTTGTCAGAATCTTTTGATATAAACACTCCGAAAAGAATTGCTCTGGCTCCAGAAGATTCGATTAATCTATCAAAAGCAGTAAGCTATACATCCAACGGTGCTGGCTACACCCGCATTTCTATTAAGCCGGTTATTTTAAAAGGTAGTGTTGTCTATGTAGGAACTGCTACCGATTCGCCTAAATATTATCTTAAAGTATCTGATATAAAAATTGATTTGGATTAAATTGCTTTTCATACTATTTCCCCGCAACCCACCAGAAACCCGCCATAACAAATCCAAGAACCAAGAACATTTCGCGCATGCCGAAAACAGATATCAATGCGGCTGCTGTAAGCGGTCCGACAAAATATGCCACGCGCAGGGATGTCTTGAAAATTGCCATGTTCTCGATAATCTTTCCGTTCCTTGAGCGCGCATTCAAATCCATCTCGTTCAGCGGCTCTATCATTGCAGATCCCATCGACGCCACAAAGAAGAAAAACACAGTTGAATATATTTCGCCGTAATTCGCGTAAATCAAAAAAGACGCAATCGCAATCGCGAAAAATCCGAGCGATAAGTATTTTTTAGAGCCTTCTTTTTGCGCGAGTTTTCCAACCGGATATTCTAGCAGGAGGTATGGAATTATTATTGATGCAAATGCCATGCCGATGCTTCTGAAACTAAGCCCCATCGACTTCATGATTATGGGCAGGTACAGGAATGCGATAGAAACCCAGAAATACAGGCCCACATTCAGGAGATATGTTCTTTTGAGCTTGGTGTCCGAGAAAAATCTTTTTGCTTCCACTCGTATGCTTTTTATGCTTTTGTGCACTTTTTCGCTTTTCAGTCCGATATTTCCTGCAAGACAAGAGATGCAGAGGAAAATTGCTGCTGACGAAAAAAATACCGAATTATAGGTGAATGAAGCCGCAATTGCGCCGCCGGCAACAACCCCTATCAAGACTCCTAAATTCGTGAATGTGAAATATTCGCCTTCAGAGTCCCCGAGATTTTTTCTTGTGGAGCAGTTGTTTACAAGTATGCTCAGCGCAGTCCATGTGAAACACACGGCGGCCGCAAAAACAATTTGAGATATCGCAAGAGCAAGCGGCGAGTGTATGAAATAGTATGATGCAAATACAATTGAAAAAATTAAAAGGCCCGTTCTCAGGCTTTTTATGGCGCCGATATTTTCAAAAAAGCGCATTATGTACAGGTTTATGAAAATCGCACTCAGGCCGAAAACAGAGGCTATCAGTCCGACTTTTTCAGGGCTTCCGGCAATTTTTTCGGCAAACAGGGGAAATATCGGCGATGACAGGGACACAGTAAAGGACACCAAGAATGCTATAATCGCAACATCAGTAAGCTGCGAGAATTTGACGTGCGGCCTTTCCTTGAACATGAGATGATATTGGTTTTTTAATTATATATGCCGATTGTTCGCTTTATGCGCTTTATGCGCAAGATTATTAATCTTAAAATAAAACAATGGCTATGGAAGAGAATTTGATTCTTGCGTCAAAATCAAACGGAAGGGCGAAAATACTGCGCGAGGCCGGATTTGCCATTGAAACCATTCCGAGTGCCGTTGATGAGTCGGCAATACGGGACAAGAACCCTGAAGAGCTCGTGAAAAAACTCGCGCTTGCAAAGGCAGAGGATGTCGCGTCAAAAGCCGATGCAAAAGCAATCGTTATCGGCGCGGATACTGTCTGCGTTTTTTGCGGTAAAATTATCGAGAAGCCGCGCGACAAAGATGACGCATTCAAAATGCTTTCCGCATTCTCCGGAAAAACACACCTGATTCTGACAGGAATCGCAGTTGTATGCAGGGAAAGCAAAAAATCAATTGCCTCGGTATCTATTTCCACAGTCACTTTCAGGAAACTTTCAAAGGCAGAAATCGACGACTACCTTAAAACGGATGACGCACTGCACTTTGCCGGAGGCTACAACATCGATGCGACAAAAAGCATGAGATTCATCGAAGGCATATGCGGCTCATACACCGGAACAATCGGCATGCCTCTTGAGAAATTAATTCCGATGCTTAAGAGTTGCGGTGTTGATGCATAAATGTGATTCTGATGAACTCCAAAACATCTGCTGAAAAAGCAATCAAAATCCTGAAAAGCCTGAACGGGCTCGGCAAAGAGTTTGCAGTCCTTTCGGAATCCGAGAAAAAAGAAATCGCACAATTGCCTGAAAAAGAAGGCGTGACAAACACAGGGGTTGTCGAGTCGCTTTCACGCGAAATCACAATCGCATTCTCACACAATGAAAAGTTCAGGCCGCCGCCATGCGCGATAGTTCAACTTTTTTGCAAAGGAAAAATCGTCGGAGAGATTGCTGATTCCGGAAAGAAGTTTTATAATGGGACACATAATGTTGATTCGTATATTCTTCCAGCCGTACCGTTTCCGGAACTGGAGTGCGCATTTGATTCCGTGTGCTCGGCATCTCCGGGACATAGCGCAGATGCGTTTTTAAGAACCCGAATTAAAGTAGAGAACGGCGACGCGACATTGCTCGTCGGCTTCAATTTGAAAAGGTAATTTGATGATTGTCCAGCTTTTCGGCGCAATAGATTTGATTGCAGCCGGGTTTTTATACTTCGGCAAAATTTCAGGGCCGCAGTTTCTTGTCAGCGCGTGCATGATTCTTCTGGTTCTGAAAGGCGCGATGTCTCTTCACCCATTTCCATTTTATCTGCCTGGAATTTTGATGAATCTCACGGATGTCGCAACAGTTATTTTGCTTTATTTCGGGACAACTCCGATTCCCGGCCTCAAGGCAGTCATAATTGCAGTGCTTCTGATAAAGGCGCTTCCTTCGCTCATTTCATCTGCATTTTTGCTTATCGGATGGGTTTCGAAAAAGAATTGATATAACGCTGTTAATTATTTAAGCCTTCCCGCGCATTATTTAATTATGTACTCGAAAACAGTCATGGAGCACTTCCAGAAGCCGCACAATATGGGCGAGATGAAAAACCCCGATGGCGTCGGAACTGTGGGAAACCCTGTCTGCGGGGATGTTATGAAAATATTCATCAAAGTCAGGGACAACAAAATCACAGACATAAAGTTCCAGACCTACGGCTGTGCAGCGGCAATAGCTACAAGCTCCATGATTACGGATCTTGCAAAAGGGAAGACGCTTGACGAAGCAGAGAAAATCACGCGCAAGAATGTCTCTGACGCGCTTGAGGGCCTTCCGCCTGTAAAGGAGCATTGCTCGAATTTGGCGGCGGATGGGTTGCGCGCGGCGATTGAGGATTATAGAAAAAAGGCGCCGAAATAAAAAAAGATGTCTTATCTGTTTTCGATATTTTTCTTAAGTTTAACAAGCCTGTTTTGCATGTCGTCAAGGTCTGAATTGATTGATTCTGCATGGGCCTGCGATTCAAATTCTTTTTGCTGCATTGGCGGGGATAAAACACGCGCAATGTTTGGCGAGCGATTCATCTCTTTGAGTTTTTCTACCAGGTATTCTGTTTCGGCGTCTTCGAAAGCCTTTTTTCTTGAATTGACGTATTCGGCCGCCATCTGCGGATCGATAAGCTTCTGTTGCGGTTGTTTGTTTATTTCAGTTTTTTGCAGATTCATTTTACGTCTTTTGTGATCGATATAATAGATTGTGACTGCAACAAACAGTACGACCGAAGCTACGAGTATGACAATCCAGTCATATGATGTTTTATTTTGGACGGGGTCAGCACCGGTGCTATTTGTATTTGAATTCTCGGCATTGTTTGTGTTTGGGGTATTCATGGTTGAATCAGGCAGATTATTTGAAGACTGGTTGGTGTTTTGAACCGGCACTTGCGGAATGTATGTACTTTCCCCAATAATGGCAAAGTATGAGAAACCAGGTGTTTGAGCACGGTAGCTGTTGTAGCTTTCAGTTGAGTTCGTAAGATTTGTTGCAAGTTTGTCCCACCCACCAGCATATCTCAAAAGATAAATTGAGGTTATTCTGTTTGCATTAATCCAGCTGAGATTAACCCTGAATTCAATTGTTGCGGTTTCAATATCCGAATCGTTGAAATTATTCTTTGAAACCTCCAGGTATTGGTAAGGGTATCCTGCAGGCGCAGCGACGGAAACAGATGATACTTTTGTAACCGATATGGCGGGATTTGTTTTGGATGCTTTCAAGGTTATCTCTACTTTGGTCAGCGGATTGTTTGACGGCGTTACTTTTATTGAATTTGTTATTATGTTGCCTCCTCCAGTATCTGTGCTGCACGCGCTGCATGAGCCTCCGCAGTCAGTTCCTGTTTCATCACCGTTTTTTGTTCCATCCGAGCATGTTGGCGCAGCAGGCGGGGCAACATATGCGCTGTAATACACTGCTTTTATTTCAGTATTTCCGTTTAGCTTGATTTTGAACGGCGGCAGGTTTCCGTTTGCATCAGTCGTCAGGTTGTATTGGTTTTTCTGGACACCTGCCGATGTGTTGTATATCAAGTATATGCTTGTTGCCTGCATGCCGGTTATTGTGTAGTTTGCAGTAATGCCTGCAGTGGAATTTGTGTCGTTCCATTTCATTAGCGTATTGTTCCAGTTTACGAGGGTGCGCGTCAATTCGGTTTGCGTAGAGGCGTTTGTTTTCAGCCAGATGCTGCCCGAATTATTGTTGTAGTTGAAATATGAGGTTGTGTCGTAGAAGTATATATGGCGCGTTGCGGTGAAATTCGTGGCTGTGACATTATTTGTCATGCCTGCTTCGCGCCAGTAATAGTCATAGCTTGCTTTTGCAACCACAGAACCGCCGGAAATGTTGTTTGACGAGGATGTGTATAGATAGACGCCGTATGCGGATGTGTTTGTTGTCAGGATGTTGTTGCCGTAAAGGGTGTTGCTGGATGATAGCGACACGAGATACGCGCCGTAGCCGCCATCGCCCGAGGTTGTGATGTTGTTGTTGGAGATGGTGTTGCTGGAGGATAACTCGAGATACGTGCCGATGCCCATATAGCCCGAGGTTGTGATAGTGTTGCTGGAAATGGTGTTATTGGAGGATGAATAGAGAACCGCGCCGTAGCCGCTTCCGCCCGAAGTTGTGATGTTATTTTTCGAAATGTTTGAATTGTCGGACATATCAAGATAGACGCCGTAGCCGTTTGTGCCTGAAGTTGTAATGGTGTTGTTCGAAATACGTGAATAATTGGATTCTCTCAAGTATGTTCCTTTACCTGAAGTGATATTTGAATTTTCAATTGTTGAATTCAGAACAAATCCGAATATTATGCCGTCTTTGTCCATTGTTACATTCCTTATGGTGATGTTCGTTGAATTTATTACTATCAATTCTCCGATGTCTGATATATTTTCAATAATGAGCGACGAATTTCCGAAATAATAATATATTGGTTCTCCATATTCTGTATTGCCGCTTATTGTGTAGTTATAGTCCAACACGGTTGTTCCCTCAATAAATATCGCAGTTTCATTTGCAGTTCTCATAGCGTTTCCGTTTATGCTCGAATTTCTTGAGTAGTAAAGGTATATGCCGTATCCGCCCGAGCCAGATGTCGTGATTGTGTTGTTTGCGATGCTTGAATCGTTGGATGAGTCGAGATAAAAGCCGTATCCTTCTGAGCCTGAAGTTGTAATTGTGTTGTTTGAAAATGTGTTTGAATTGCTGAATGTTTGAATAATTATCCCATAACTGTAATCACCTGATGTTGTGATGGTGTTGTTCGCGATGTTGTTTGTGTCGGATGACGACGAAAGATAAATGCCGCGACCGCCGAAACCCGAAGTCGTAACTATGTTGTTTGAAAATGTATTTGTTGTAGATTCATAAACATTAACACCATAGCCTATACTGCCTGAAGCTATTATCGTATTGTTTGAAATGGTATTTGAGTTGCTACCTGAATAAATCAGAATAGCATCTCCTGAGAAGCCAGAAGTTGTCATTGTGTTGTTTGAAATTGTGTTTGAATTGCTTGATGAATATAGTCCGATACCGTAGTTGATGTTGCTGTCTAAAATTGTTATTGTGTTATTATCTATAAGTCCATTTGAAGCATTCTGGAAATAGATTGCGAATGTACTCGAAGCACTTGAATCCTTTAGAATATTTGCATTCTTTATTTTCGTGAAGTTGTAGCCCTCGGTGTTATTTATAGCATATCCCGTCGCGCTCTGCGAATAATTAATCGTATATCCTGCGCCGTCCAGAGTAATGTTATTAGCGCTGATTGTGAAGCATGTTCCTGCAGAAGAAACATTCTGCGCCAGAATATAACTTCCGTTTTCGATTGTCAGGTCCTGGCAGGCATAAAGGCTGTAAGGCGCCTCGGTATCAATAGTTACGAATCTTTGTGCGCTTTGCTCCCATTCGCCGGTCAGGTTTTCTGTCCAGATCGTGTAGTTGTATGTGCCGTCCGCAAGATCCGTCATATTGGCATTCCACAATGTCGTGGAATCATTCAGCATTGAAATATTGGTAAATCCCGAGGAATTGCCCCACTCAAGAATGGACTGGTTAAGCGCGTCACTTGAGGTGACATTTATGTACGTCCAATTCAGATTTGTTGTAGTATTGTCAGGAATAGTGGGCGCATCAAAATCAACTGATGTAAAAGAAACAGTTGATGCCGATATGATTATTAATGCTGCCAGCAAGATTATGCCCACTTCTGCATCGCGCCTCGACATACTCACAAAATCCCCTTACAGTAGATATCATCCTATTTGTTTTTTCTCTTATATATACGATGTAATGAGGGCGAGATTATTTGCTTTTATCTCTAACTTTACAAATAATATTATGTCTGATTACAAACTTACCTATCGCCTTGATTTAGGGCCCCTTGCGACATTTTCGCCGAATAAAAGAATCCCGGTCTATAACTGGTATTACTACAAGGAGGCGTACTCCCGCGACATGGTCTTTTTTCTCATAGAGCATTTCGGCCTGAAAGCCGGAAATATTGTGCTTGACCCCTTCTGCGGCACAGGAACAACGCTTCTTGCATGCCGTGATAAAGGCATTGATGCAATCGGCTCGGATGTCTCGGATGTTGCTGTTCTTGCGTCAAAAGTCAAGGCGCGCAGATATGATATAGAGAAGCTGCGCGAGGAAGCAAGAAACATTTTTAAGGAAAAGTTCGTTGCGCCGCAGGCAAAAATCGATTCCGGTGTTGTCATGCGCAGTTTTTCGAAATACGCCCTTGAAAGCATTATTTTTTTCAGGGATAAAATCTCGAAGGTTGAGGACGAGACTGCCCGCGACTTTCTTATGCTTGCGCTTATGGTTTCTGCGATGGAGATAAGTTCTGTGAAAAAAACAGGCCGCTCGCTGTGCGCGCAAAAAAACACATCCGCTCCTCCCCTCAAATTCCTCCTTAAGCGCAGGCTCAAAAACATGCTGCGTGACTTAAAGAAGGCCGGCGGCTCCAAATCTAAACTGGAGGTCATGCATTCAAGCGCAACATCACTCGACATAAAAAGCGCGTCCATTGACGTGATTATAACATCCCCTCCGTATCTTGCCAAGATGGAGTACACGCAGATATATTCTATAGAGCAGGTGCTTTTTTTCGGCAAAACCGGCAGGCCGCAGGTAGAGTCAGCCATAGGCGAGAAGGAATCATCAGATGTATTCGGCGGAAAATACGATTTGCCTGAAGAATCGTTCGGCTATTTCAATGACATGAATCTTGCGATATGTGAGATGCATAGAGTCCTTAAAACCGGCGGCAATGCAGCAATAATTGTCGGCGAGGGCTGCTTTCCGGACCGCGTTGTTCCAAGCGACACATTGCTTGCAGAGCTTGCCGAGAGGGCGGGATTTGTTGTGCGCGAAATAGTGGTTCTTAACGAGCGCTGGTGCATGCGCGACCGCACAGAGAAAGTCGCAAAGTTGCGCGAAAGCATGATCTTTTTAGAAAAGCCGTAATTCAAATATTTCCTTATACGCCCGAGGAAATCGCTGTTATCAGGGGGGCGAACATAGCCATAACGAGAGCAAGAGTGATTACATAGATTATTATTCCGAAGATGAGCAGCGTCCTGGTTGCATCCGCTTCTTCAATTTCATCATCTCCAAATTCTATCCTGCTGATGAATGCACCCATTATAGTCAGGACTTCAACAACGTAAATGCCGATAATCAACTGGAGCACTTCGGCAGAAACCGCACTTTCTGTCGGGAAAATGTTGCTGATTCCCATTCCTGAGCCGGCACCTGTGGGCATGCTTCCTTCAAGCGTCTTGAACTGCGCGCCAAGATCCATGAGTATTTTTAATATTAATTGCGCAACAGCCACAACAACGCCGGACATGACGGGTATGAGTACGAATGCCTGGAATTTAAGCGATGAAACAATTGATGAAAGCATATCTTCTATCCTTTCCTGCGTTGAGCGTATGTCGCGCAGGTATCTTGAAATCGTAAGCATTGACATTGAAGCCGCGCGTGTCCCTTTTTGGACTGATTCCGCCACTGCTTTCATTACTGTTTTTACAAGCGATGAGGGGTAATATTGCAGAGCCCCGTATTTTTCATCGAATAGCGCCTCCTTGAATGTCATGCTCAGGCGGTTGATGTTTTTCATGATGATCCGGAACATGTCTGATATTTCAAGTTCTTTCGTGTCCTGCTCTGCGGCAACTACTGCGGATTCGATGGGCGTTCCGCTTGCAATACGGGTGCCAAGGGCGAAAAGTGCGTCCTCAAATTCATTCTCTATCTGGGAAACCTTTCTGCGCAATCCTATTTTTTGGAAGCATGATGCGTAATTGTAGAATATGTCTCCGATCGCTATTGCGACAATAATTGAGACGCTCATCATCATGCTGAATAATCCATGTTCCATTCCTTCTTTTGTATAAAAATTAGTTGCCAGCATGTAGCTTACTCCGGGAAGCATGAGCACGAGTGCAAGGACTATTGAAAGCGGCAGCACAGGTATGGATTCCAGCTTTCCGAATATACGTATTGCAATATTGTTCCCGGGAACATAATCCGGATGCTTTGATATGTCTATTTTTGTGTGGGTGGCAGGCCTTTGCTCAAGCGTGCGGTTCATGAAAAAATAGACCAGCGCCGGAAGAATTATATTATACCCCACCATCAGATAGAGCCCGATATCTTTCATTTCTTCTGCAAGAAAAATGGTGAGCATTGGAAACACAATCATACCCATTACGGGAAGGAGTATTCCGAGGCCTTCAAGCATCATGATTGGCGTCTCAAGCTCTCGCGCATATTTTTTCATCTTTTCGTCAGTGCCGATAAGAATGACATCAACAGCCTTGTCAAGAAGCGTTTCTCTTCGTGATATAGAGGATTCAAGCATTGATTCGCGGATAAGAAGTATCGATTCGACAAATTCCTTGTTGTAGTCTTTCCACTGCAGAAGATAATTATTTAGCCCTTCTTCGATGGTGGTGTAACGTCCCGATTCAACTTCCCAGAGTATTTTTTTGAAATCCTTCCCGACTTTCCCGGAGACATTATTTGCGGCAAACCTGAGCGCGCCTTCAAGAGTCGGGTTTGTCTTCATCAGGATGGTCATGTAAAGGACTGCCATGACCACATCGCTTCCGCTTTCAACACGGTATTTGTTTGCAAGATTCATCGGGTATGTGTAAAGAAGATAAGCGCCTGCAATTGCTGTGGCAAGAATCATGAATTTGAAAATAAATGGTATCGGCACCACTAATGAAATAATAAATGCGAGAAAAAGAATCAGCCCCGAAAGTACGGCAAAGCTTGCAACGCCGGAAGGGGTCACATTGAGGCCGGTAAATTTTATGGATGCTTCAAGCTTTATTTTTGTGAGCGGATCCGGCGTGATCTTAAGCATTTTCTCAGCGTCTTCGCATAGCTTTTCATAAGTTGTTTTTTTCCGGTCTTCTTTTTCTTCTTTTTTGAATATTTTATATTCTCTTGAGAACGTTATCTTGTCGTCAGACTGGCCCGGAAACTTAGCGGATACTTTGTACTTGTCAAGTATTTTTGTAAGGAGCGCATTCTCTTTTCTAAGTTCCCCTTGCTTTTCTTCCGGCCTTTTTTCTGCCTTGGGCATGTCAGTTCCCCGTCAAATTATTCAACTTTTTTCTGCTTTATCATTGTCTTTACGCGCTCATTCCATATCGCGAAAATCCTCTGCGAGTCAAGATTCCCGTGCTCTTCCTTTACAGTCTCGCTGATTATATGAAACATGTCGTTGGCCTCAGATACAAAGCGCGCCTCAATTATCTCCGCGTTGCCGGTTTTTCTCGAGTAGTCAACAAGCGTCTCCTTTATTTTTGCCCTCAGCTGGATATTGTCCCAGACTGCTTCCCAGTTGTCTCTCCATTCCTTCACTTTGTTCGCTATCTCGTTGACTATTAAGCTCTCGCCGTTGAGCAGAGTCTCTGTCGGCTCAAGCATGTCTTTTTTGGAGTTGTAGGCCATCAGCTGGACAAATGCTTTCTCTTTCTGCGGATCCTTTGACCACTCTTTCTGTACCTCTGTTATTTCCATCATGCGCCTGAATGTGTGCAGGCCGTCAGCGCTTTTCAGACGGTTTGTGATTGCGATTATGTCAGTTGCCTTAAAGCTTGTCGGCGGAACCTGCAGGTCGTTTACAACCCTGTCAAATACGCCGTAAGGCGAATCTCCGTGGATTGTGCCTGCCACGACATTTGAAAGCGCGCCTATTCTCATTGCTTCGTAAAGCGCCTTTGCCTCAAGGCTTCGGATTTCTCCGATTATCAGGCTCGAGTCTCCAAGACGCAGGGAAGTCCTTATCACTTCATCTGTCGGCATCTCGTTCTCTACATGAGTTATTACAGACCTTGATTTAAGCGACTCTATGTTGTATCCAAGTTCCTTCAAGCTGAGCACCGGAAGTTCAAGAGTGTCTTCTATTGTGATAATCCGAAAGCGCTTCATTATTTCAACCATTGTCGCGCCAAGAACTGAAGATTTTCCGGCGCTCCTTGTTCCTGCAAATATTATTGTGCGCGCCCCGTCAACCAAAAAGCTCATGAGCCCGCCGGCAAGAGGGGTCATCATTCCCTTTGAGATGAAAAGCGGATATGTCCATGGTTTGTCTCTGTGTCGCCTGAAAGCAAATGCAAGGCCTGACGGCGACACTGACTTTGTGATTGCCGCTACTCTTGCCCGCCCGCCGGGCAGCGTTATGTCTGTATCAAGAACCGGGCTTGATTCGTCAAGCGGCCTGCCAGATTCTATCCTGAATCTCGTTGACCATGCCTCGGCATCATCCCTTGTAGGAACTATGTTGCTTGTGCATTCCTCGTATTTTTCGTGAAATAGAAATATCGGCGAGCCGCCTACTGGCGAGTTTATGTACGCATCCTGTATTGCGCTATCGGCCAGCATGACTTCAAGAATCCCGTAGCCTGCGGTGTATCTTGTGAGTATCTTTGAAAGGAACTTGACGCCTTTCTGGTCAAGCGCGGTTCCTGTGCTTTCGGATATTTCGGCAAGCATGTCGCGCCCGATGTTTGTAAAGACATCCCTTATTCTTGTGGGTTCAAGGAATTCTTCGCGCGTCGGCTTGTGTGCTGCCATGTATTGCCGGGCTATGTCAAGAATGACGTACTGCTCTTCAGATAGCGTGAATTCCGGCGGAAGCAGATGGTAATGGTATTGAACTTTTCCGGGTATCTTGAATATCTGTACTTCTGCATCATCTATTGAGTACCGGTCAACCTCCTGCGCATTAAGGGGCGGAACCATCATATATCGCGTAAACATGAAGTTAGGCCGGATGAGTGGATGGAATATTTCGCGGTATATTGCCCTGTCGCCGACGTGGTATCCTGCAAGGTAGGGCATTGCGAATTTTATCATTTTTGTGGATTCAAGGCCATCCTTTATCGGGAATAATGTTTGGGAAAGATAGTGTTCATAATCCCTTGCTTTCACCGCATTCACGGTTTTCATAAGTGACGTGAGCCGGCGGATTTCTCGCAGAATCTCGACATATGTGCCTATCGGATCCCGGCGTATCGTATTAATCATCATGTTCTGGACAAAGCCAAATCTTTGGGCAATTGCATTTTTGTTGTCCGGAAGCGCCATGCGGCCTGGAGTCAGAATTTTATCGTTGCGCAGAAGCTGGACAATTAGCTGGGCGATTTCAACAAGAAGCTGAGTCTGCTCGTAATCATATTCGAAATCGCGCGTCTGTGACAGGACAATGGACTCGACTTCCTTGACTTCGATGATTTTATCTATTGTTCGCGCCATGCATTCTTCGAAATCTTCGATGCTTGCTCCGTAAATGCATCCGAGGCAGTTTACTGTGATGCGATGCCCCTCGCGCGAATAAGTATATCCACAAACTTTCATCGGTTCTTCCCCCAAAATGTATGATTAATAATTATTGATTAATCAGCTTCGTATAATCTTATATATGTAGTGCGCCAAATATATAGAAGAAGCGAGAGCGCAAATGCGCCTCTGCAGAGGTTATAATTTATGCCTTTCAGCTCGGACAATACAAATGTTGCTCTTGTGAACGAGCTCGCGCGCAGGCTTAACGACAACACGCGCAGGATAAGGACTCTTGAGGAGAAGCTCATCAGCTTGGACTCGCGCGTCAACGGACATGACCAGCGCATAATGGATACTACAAAGCAGATGAATTCCGGGGAGCTTGAAGTATCAAACGAGCTGACGGAAATCAAGGACAAGCTCGCAAATATGACGCTTGATATCCAGAACCTTAAGTCAGAAATACGAAAGGCTGCGACAGTTAATGATATGCGCGAGGTTCAGGATTACATCGAGCTGATAAATCCGATTACAACTAAATTCGCAACAAAGAGCGAAGTTGCAGAGATTGTTCGCGAGGAAATGAGAAAGCAGGCGAGAAGGATGCCTGCAAAAGGATGATCCGTCGGTTGTGATTTTTTTCAGATATTTCGGGTGTTATGATGAAATTCAAGCTTTTTGGCCGCCTAAGAAAAGAAGAGCCCGCTAAGGCGGCTGTTCAGCAATCAAATGAACCTTCGGCTGGCGGGAAAGTTCAGCAAAATAGCCCTATTGCAAAACCGCTTCCCGAAGAACGGGTCGCATCTCTTTTGTCGCAAGGCCTTGTCGAGCCTGAAATGATAAGGGTGCTGAAGGAAGAAGGATATTCTTTTCAGGAAATAGACTCAGGAATTACCAATGTTCTCAAGCAGCGCGTATCAAATGACCCTGCCGCATTCAATGCATCTTTTCAGGACAAGCCTGTAGAGGATCTTTCTCCTGTATTTCGCCCCAATCCTATGGATGTAATGCGCGATGAGAACGAACACCGAAACAAGGCCGCGGTAATTGAGGAAATGGAGGAAGTAATTGAAACGCTCATTGAGGAGAAGTTTTCACGCGTTCTTGAGGAACTGGAGCGTGCAGACAAAAAATTCGTAGACCTGAACGAAAAGTTTCATGAGCTCAATGCAAAGCTTGATACTATTGAAAGCCAGGGAAAAGGCACATTCGCAGCAGAGATAGAAAAGATAAATGCCGTTGATGTAAAAGAAGAGACTCTTGAGCCAAGAATAGCGAGCCTGGAAAAGGCATTCAAGGACATAATACCGAATTTAGTTGACAGCATCCGGGAAGTCAGGGAAACGATGGCATCTTCCAAGCGAAGAGAGATTCATGCGCGTGAATTTGCAGACGAAGGCGCAGAAGATGCGGGCGCGGGTTCGGAGGAAGAAAAAAATGAAAAAGAGAGTATTTTTGATTGACGAAGTCAATCAAAAAGCTTCGAGTTCGCAAAAGCGAACGAGATGATATTCGATTGACGAAATTAATCGAATAGCCGAGAGCGCGAGCGAACGGATTTTCGATTGAGTTCTAAAAATTGGTGGTGGTTTTAATTAAAAATAAAAGTGATATTACAAAAAGCATTAACAAGGAAAAGGTTGCTGAATTCACTCTGAGTGATGAGCGTACTATTCTTTCAAAGCAGAGGACCGAGCTTGCGTTTATGCAGACGGGTATTGCAATGGTGGGACTCGGGTTTGTTGTCCTGAAATTCTGGCTTGAATATCCGATAAAGGTGGCCGCAACTCTTTTGGTCGGCCTGGGATTTTATGAAATCGCGCGCTCTTATCAAAAGCTTCTGGAATACAACCGAAGGCTTGAGCGCATCAAAACAATGGTCAGAAAAAGCAAATGGGGAAAAATCGAGTACGGTGGTGAATAATTTCATTTGTCTGTGCATGCTTTTTCATGCATACGAACAGCGCGTTCTCCCGCTTCTTTCATTGTTCTTCCAAGCGACATCATGCCGTGATTATTCAGTATGAAATAATCGTGATTGCATAGTTTTTTTGCCCGTTCGACAAGTTCCAAAGTACCGTACGGCTCCTCCTTTTCCGTTGCCCGAACGCCGAGTTTTTCGGCGTTTTTCAGCACCAAACCATCATGCCCGTGAAAAATTGCATTTATCTCCGGGCGCGCGGCATAAATCGCATAGTGCATAATTGATTCAGAAGACGGCGCAACGAGCCCGATTGCACTTACTTTTTTTTCGGGTATTGATACCGATATAACTTCGGCAAAATCTTTTTCTTTCATGCTTTCATGGTCTGTTCCCGAGCCTGTTGTTATAAATCCTCTTTCAGTCCGTGCGCTCAAATTTCCGAAACTCGCATTGTCGTGTTTTGGAAGGATGCCCATCTCAGAAAATTTTTTACACCACAAAATTAGCTCTTTTATGCACGGATTTTTCGGCGCGCGCCGCTCAATAAAGAGAGTCTCAAATTTAACGCCGACATACCCTTCGTTCATTCAAACAGCCTCTTAATATCCGACTTGTTCGGCTTTACAATTCCCTTTTCAGTGATTATTCCCGCAATGTATTTTGCCGGCGTCACGTCAAACGCAGGATTAAGCGCATGCGAACCGCTCGGCGCGATTCTCACTTTCCGTGCATTTCCGTTTTCATCAATTCCGGAAACAGACAAAACCTCTTCTTCGCCGCGCTCTTCTATCGGAATGTCCTTGCCGCTTTTGCATTTCATGTCAATTGTTGTCGTGGGCGCCGCGACATAGAACGGCACTCCAAATTCGCGCGCAACAATCGCTTTTTCAAAAGTCCCGATTTTGTTTGCAGCATCTCCGTTTGCGGCAATTCTGTCCGCACCCACAATCATCATGTCAATTCCTTTCGACATAAAATACGCGCCGGCATCGTCCGGGATTATTTTATGCTCTATGCCTTCGTTGCCGAGCTCCCAAGAAGTCAGAAGCATTCCCTGCAGCCGCGGCCTTGTTTCGTCAACATACACGAAAACTTTTTTGCCCTGCCTTTTTGCGAAATATATCGGAGAAAGCGCGCTTCCCCAGTCGCAGAATGCGAGCCATCCGGCGTTACAATGCGTCTCGATTTTCGCGCCATCCTTAATTAATGCGCTTCCATATTCTCCGATTTTTTTGCAGTTTTCCGCGTCCTCGTCGGCGATTTTTTGCGCTTCCGCAATTGCTACATCCTTAGGATTTTTCGATTTTTTTGCAGAATTAAAAACGCGATTTGTAGCATAAAACAGATTTTGTGCGGTCGGGCGTGTTGATTCAATGTGCTTTTTTGCCTCTTCGAGATATTTTGAGTCATCCGATTCTATAAATGCCTGCGCCATCGCATATCCTGCCGAAACGCCTATTGCACCTGCCCCGCGCACAGTCATGTCCTTTATCACGCGCGCAGTATCTTTATGTGTTTCAAGCGCCGCAATCTCGAACTTATGCGGCAGAAGAAGCTGGTTTATCAGCTTTACTGTTGCGCCTTCCATCCAGACGGTCCTGTAATGCTTGCCTTGAACTTGCATAAATCTCTTAGTTCATATAGTGACTAAGATATAAAAACCACTTCACGTGTGGCATTAACAAATTTTGTGGATCAGACCAAATTCTTTTTTCTCCAATAATGATATGTAACTAACTAATTGAGCAGAAAAAATTATAGAACCTTCTTTGGAACACGTTTCGGCGTTTATTTGGTTTAAAAGATCCCTGGAAGTTGCATTACTCATCCAGATGGGATCGTATAATATGTTTGAGAGGTATATAAAATATCTTCCGGGGTCCTTAACATTTTTAAGATGGTCTGTAATGTCGTTATTATGTAATGTAATTGTGACATCATTATCAAAACAGGGTTTTTTCTTGTTGGGTTCCAAGTTGGATAAATATTTGACTTCATTAATGTGCTGTTCAAGCAAAGTCCTATATTCAGCATCGTCTTTGGAGTGATTATATATTTTTGCAATCTTTGAAAAATTATACAATTGCATACGGTTGCAATCTACTAAATGTACTTCTTTGATGTTATTATTGCGTTTTAGCATACTCAAAAGATGAAGATTTTGTGTGCCTCCGCCACAAATGCCTATATATCTATCAATTCCTTTTATAGACCAAAGCATTTTAATTGGCTCATCAGAACAACTTTCGTTTGAAACCGGATACATACAATAACTGCTTAAATTTCGCTCATCCGATACTACATCTCCGCGTAAATAAATCATACACTATTCCAAAGTTATATAATATTTTTAAAGCATTATTAATCAGTGATTATATGAATTCTGCTGAAATCGCAATCATTGGCGGCACAGGGGTTTATGACCCTGCGCTTCTGAAAGATACAACAGAAGTTTATCCTGACACACCATATGGCAAACCGAGTTCAAAAATCGTCATCGGCACTCTTGGTGCAAAGCGCGTCGCGTTTCTGAACCGCCACGGCCCGGGCCATGCAATACCGCCGCACCTTGTGAATTCGCGAGCAAACATCCACGCTCTCAAAAGCCTTGGAGTAAAGCACATTCTTGCGCCCACAGCTGTCGGTTCTCTGCAGGAGGGATACAAACCGGGCGACCTTGTTGTCGTTGACCAGTTCATCGACAGGACGCATGGAAGGCAATCTACATTCTACGATAATGGCAAAGTCTGTCACATTTCCGTTGCCGATCCGTTTTGCCCTGATTTGCGAAAGATAATGATAGAAACCGGAAAATCGCTGAAATATTCTATTCATGAAAAAGGCACGATGGTCTGTGTCAACGGACCGCGGTTTTCAACACGCGCGGAGTCCTTCCTTTTCAAGTCATGGGGCTGCCATACGATAAACATGACCCTTGTGCCGGAATGCGTATTGGCGCGCGAGGCGGAAATATGCTATGCAGCGATTGCAATGGTAACGGACTACGATTGCTGGAAAGACCATAATGTCAGTATCGAGGAAATCATTGCCACAATGAAACAGAACGAGGAAAAAGTCAAAAAGATGCTTGTAGAAGCGATTGCAAAAATACCTGCGCAAAGAATCTGTCCGTGCGCAACGGCATTGAAAGGGGCGCTGATTTGAGCGGTTATTTTACGACTCATCGAAAGTGAATATGTAGAAGATTTAAAAAGATTAATTGTCATTTAAACGTATGGCAAAATTTGTAGATCGTTATTGTTTCAATCAAGGGCATATTGAGTATCCTTCTGAAGTGTCTCTAAAACTTTATGAGCTTCGAAAAATTGTTAAAGGGAAACCTCAGCCAGTTGATGAAGAAGCAGTACGGGATTTTAAGCAGTATCTCAACAAAAAATTAGTCATAGCAGAACATAGTTCGGATTTTGGTTCGCTTTCGGATGTTATCGGGTTTTCGATAGTTTCCGACGGTTTTGGAGGACTTTTTCTTTGGGCTGATAAAAAAGAAGATTACAATATTCTCTTTGAAACACCGTTTAAACGTTACGGTTCTGGTGTTTGGGATGAAGGCAAATTTGACGAAATGGGAATAGGGTGCGCTTGGTACAATAAAGTTATAGGCAAAGAAAATGATTTATGGACTGAGCTCGTTCTTAAACCCGGAACACCACCCGATATAGACCGTAAAAACTTTGAACAGAATAAAAAGAAATACGTGGAAACTACAATTCCTAATGGACCACTTTTTACAGAAGTTTGTGAATGAGATAGTTACTTTTGTTGATTAGATATTTACGCCTTTGCAACTTTCTTCTTTCCCTCTTCCTTAACCGCCTTGATTAATGCACCTAATTTTTCTCCAAGGTCTTTAGCCTCTTCGATAAGGGTGCCTGTGACAATTATGCTTGCTCCTGCTGCGACTTTCTGCGCGGCAACTTCTGCGGTCTTTATTCCGCCGCCGACAATTATCGGCACTGTTGCTGCTTTTCGAACCATTGCGATAATTTCGTCAGGAACTGCAACCCGTGCGCCTGATCCTGCTTCAAGATAGATTACGCGCATTCCCAGAAACTCTCCTGCAAGGGCATATGCTGCTGCAATGTCCGGCTTGTCTCGAGGAATCGGTTTTGCATCGCCAATAAATGATACGCTTCCTCCCGGCTCGACAATCAGGTATGCCATCGGTATTGCTTCAAGGCCCATTCGCCTGATAAGCGGAGCCCCGAGGGCCTGTGCGCCCGAAATCCAGTAAGGGTTCCTTGAGTTAAGAAGGCTCATGAAAAATATCGCATCTGCGGTTTTCAGCACGCCGTCGACGTTTCCGGGAAATATTATGAGCGGCAGGTTGCTGTTTTCCTTTATCAGCTTCATGACTTTGAAAGAATCAGAATGCGCAATTCCGAGAGACCCCCCGACCATGAATGCGTCGGTTCCTGATTTTTCAGCGGTCTTGACAACCGTCTTTAGGTGCTCGGGATCTTCTATCATGTCTTCGGGATCCACGAGAGTAAAGTGAAGCGCGCCGGTTTCTTTCAGCTTTTCATGAATATAGGTTTCAATTTTTCCGATTTTTAATGTCATAATATACACCTAAATTAAAATCAAATAAGGAAATATATAAGAATAAGAAGGGCTTTCGCCCTTCAAAGGTTTTTAATCGCAAGCACTTATTTAGCTGCTCCGATTCTGAACATCTTTGTGCCGCAGCTTGGGCAAACACCGGATGTTGCGGGTTTTCCATTTTTTAGCGTCACACCTTTAGCGTCTTTCATCGTTTTTTTTGCTTTACATTTAACACAGTAGGCTTCTACCATACATTCACCGTATCCCCTCTTTCGGGAAGGGATTATATAAAGGTTGGTGTCTCGAAATCTTTAAATATAACCTCAGATAATATATACTCGCATCAATAACGAACCTGTGGGGAGATATGCTATGTTGGGAGATAAAACTAGTGATAATCTTGATTCTGTAATACAAACTGTACTTGTAAGGTCGAAGAAACCCCTTTCTACATACGAGATTGCTAAAAAGACCGGTGTTTCATGGTCAACTGCAAACATGCATTGTTTTAAGCTTAAATCTCAAGGTTTATTTAAGAATAAGAGCGAAAGCTCTATTGGAAGAAGGAAAAAGGTTGTTTGGTGGGTAAGCGAGTGATGATTATGGGTATAGAGGATATCGATTTCAAAGAATCTGATGTAATGGATGCGGTAATAGATGAGAAGTTTTCGTTCAAGTCGGAATCCGAGAAAATCCTGACATACATATCAACAGATGACTGGGAAAACGTTCTTTTTTCGCTTACACGGGATATGGATCCGTGGGACGTGGATTTGATAAAGCTGAGCGAGCGATTTACTTCATTTATACAAACTCTTCAGAAGCGTGATTTGCGCGCGCCTTCAAGAATCATACTCGCAGCAGCCATAATATACCGCCTGAAATCAGAGACTCTTAAGCAAACCGAAGAAGAACCGGTGTCTCTTGAAGAGGTCGATATGGAGGTGGAAGAGGAAATCGCATCAGGAGAATCTTTATCTCTTCCTGCAATGGAAATTCCGCTTAAAAGAGAGCCACGCAGGAGGGTTACTATAAAGGAGCTTGTAAACGCGCTTGGCAAGGCAATGAAAGTACAAAACAGGCGCGCTGCACGCCAGATATTCAATTTGGAACTCAAAGGCGAGGACATAACCAGGAAAATCGAGGAAGTTTACGAAGCAGTTATATCATATATTGAAAAGGCAAAAGATGGTGTTATCGCGTTTTCAACGCTTTTTGTAACAAAAAGGGAGACGACTCCGGAAGAAAAAATCAAGAATTTCAGTTTCTTGCTTCATCTTTCGAATCAGGAGCGCATAATGTGCTCACAGCCAACGCTTTTTGGCGAAATTTATATTTCAAAGACATGTGCTAAGGGGATATGATGCAATTTATGGAAATAAAACAGAGGGTGGCTGGAAAGACAAGCGCGCTGGAAGCAGCGATTTCAGTGGATTCTGATGCGGATATTCGGGAAATCAATAGGCTTCGCTTTGTTCTTGATAAAGCCAACCGATTTCCCGAACTTCTTTCAAGCGATGAGACGCTGAAATTGTCTCGCAAATTGGCAGATTTGGAAAGACGTACACACAAATATAGAAGATAGCGGTTTCTTGAGTGATAGAAGCTATTTAAATGTTTGTAACTGTGTAGTAATTAGTGAATCAAACAAAGCTTTATATATTTTAACGACTACTAAGTACATACTTTTAAAAATGGTGGCGTTCAAAACATCATTTTTATTCGACGCATGTCGAAATCAAAACTGATTAATGATTAAAAACTTCGCATAAACCAAATCTATATATAGAACTGTTCATAAATAGATATATCATTTTTGAGCTAAGGTGAATTTAATGACTATAGTAAGCCAAAAAACAATGGATAAGTTGAAAGCAATAGGACTTAATCTTTATGAGCGAAAGCTTTATGCTGCTCTATTAGCACGCGGCACATCTACTGCAGGTGAGCTTTCAGAAATGGCTGTAGTTCCTCGATCACGTTCATATGATGTTCTTGAATCCTTGGCAGAAAAAGGTTTTGTCATAATTAAGAACGCGAAGCCTTTACAGTATGTTGCAGTTTCTCCTTCAGAAGCTCTGGATCGTGCTAAAAACAAGATGAAAGTAGATCTTGCAGAAGCTATAGAGCGCATAGAGGAATTCAAAACAAGCGATGCTCTTGACGAATTGACAAAATTGCATTCATCCGGCGTCAATCTTGTTGACGCTGCAGACATGTCCGGTTCTCTTAAGGGAAGGCATTCAATACACCAGCAATTAGGCACAATGCTTAAGACCGCTGATTCTAATATCGACATACTTACATCAGAAAACGGATTGAAGGAACTTAACAGCAAGCATGCTGATTTAATCAAGTCTGCTTTAGACAAAGGCGTCAATATACGAATTGCAGCACCGATTACGTCCAGCAACAAGTCTGATGTTGATGCTCTTAAAGCCCTTGGCAATAAAATCGCAATCAGAGATATTTCCCGAACAAATGTTCCTACAACCAGGATGTTTGTTGTCAATGGAAATGCAAGCATAATCGGGCTTACTGATGATGTAAAAACACATCCTACGCAGGATGTGGCTTTCTGGTCTGCATCTGAGCACTTTTCCCAGAATTTCGTAAAGCCGACATTTGACCTTATTTGGGAAAAAGTGAATAAAAGAGACAACCCTGAGAAGTAATTATGAAAAAAGCAAAAAAGATAGCATCAAAGGCAAAGGACAATGCTTTTGTCCGTGCCTTGAAATGGTATCTCAGGCAGGTTTCTGATGGTTGGAGAATATTTCTTAAGCTTGTAGCATTTTACAGCGGCGTAATGGTGGTTGCAATGATAATCACATTTGTGCTATCGATTCTGTTTCTTTTGCTCTGATTTTGCAGGGATATATAATCCAAAACCCCAATAAATAATATGGGTGGCTCATCGCATATTTTTAAATCGGTTCTTGAAAAAATAAATCCGAAAGAATTAGAGAAAAAAGAATCGAACCGGATGTTTCTTGAAATTCAGTCATTTATCAGTGAAAAGTTCTCTGTTGAAGCGGATTTAATGGGTTCTTTGGCAAAAGATACGTTTCTTGCAGGCGACAAAGACCTTGACATATTCGTATTCTTCGGCCAAAACGTTGCGCGCGAAACACTCGAAAAAAAAGGTCTTGAAATCGGCAAAGCAGTATTCCGGAAATTCAAGTCTGAGAATTATCTGGTCAGCTATGCCGAGCATCCGTATACAAAGGGCGTGATAAACGGCTTTAAAGTTGAAATTGTTCCGGCGTATAAAGTTGAGCGTGCGGAACTTCTCCAGTCTGCTGTTGACAGGACGCCGTTTCATAAGGCATTTGTCAACGAGAATCTGAAAAATACCGATTCTGTCCGGCTTATTAAAAAATTCCTCAAGGCAAACGGATGCTACGGCTCTGATTTAAAGACCGGCGGATTTTCCGGGTATCTTTGCGAGCTTCTGGCAATAAAATACGGTTCATTCGATGAGATTTTGAAAGCAAGCCAGTCATGGCATTACCAGGAAGTTTTGGACATAACTAACCACTTTGGCAAGCACGAATACGCACGCCTTAGAAAAAAATTTGAAAACCAGCCGCTCATATTTTTTGACCCGACAGACAAAAATCGCAACGTAGCAGCAGTTCTGACGCATAAAAAGCTTGCAGCATTTGTTTTCACGGCAAGGCAGTTTATTGAAAAGCCGGCCATTTCCTTTTTCTTCAAGACCGAAGAAAAAATAAACACAAAACAGCTGGCAAAGCACCAGAAAGAAAAAGGGACTGACCTCATTATAGTAACATTCAAAAAACCCGTAGCAATAGATGATATATTATATCCGCAGCTTCGCAGGTTTGCCTCAGGCATTGCAAAGACAATGAAATCAGAGGGCTTTGATGTTCTTGATTTTTGGGAATTCGCAGATGATGAATGCGGCATTGCAGTCGAGCTGCTCACAAAAAACCTTCCGAAGTATCTTTCAGTGCGCGGTCCGTCTGTTTTTAATCCTGCCGAGCACCAGGACCGTTTTGTTTCGAAATATGAAAAAGTCTGGCTCGAAGGGACATACCTTATTGCGGAAACTGCGCGCGAGCATGTCGATGCAATCGGATTTTTTAGGTTTCATCTGAAAACTAATGCGAAAAAGCTTCATGATGCAGGCGTGCCGAGTACAATCGCAGAATCAATAGCAAAAGGCTTCAAAGTCATTGAATTCAAAAAAGCCGGCGCAATAAAAAGCCGCGAGTTCTGGCGCGGCCTGGAAAAGGATTTATTGAGATAGTTATTTATACTTTTGGCCAGAGTAATGGAGGATGCCAAAAATGCCGCAGGAATCATCAAGAGGCGCAGTGATTTTCCGGATGGACGGAGGGCAGAGGCTGTATCTTCTTCTGCATTACGAGTCCGGCCACTGGGAATTTGTTAAGGGCAAAATCGAGAAAGGAGAAGAGGACAAAGACACAGTTGTAAGAGAGGCGCGCGAAGAAACCGGCATCACCGACCTGAATTTTGTCTTCGGCTTTCGCGAGCGCATCGAATATTTCTACAGGCGCGAGGGGCAGACGATTCATAAAGAAGTCATTTTCTTTCTGGCAGAGACAAAGGCGCGCGATGTCACAATATCTGATGAGCACATTGGTTTTGAGTGGCTGGAATATGATAGCGCGATGAAGCGCCTGACGTTTGATAATGCGAAGAAAATTCTCAAAAAGGCTGAAGAGTTTCTGAATAAAGTTGAATAATCCGTTGATACTTATTCATCAAAAAAATCCGTGTCTACTTTCTTTATTTCATATGTTTTTGTCGTTTGAACCCCGACATTATATTCTATCATTAATTCTACTAATTTTTGACCGTCTATAAATATTATTGACTTTGAACTTCGACCGCTTTCTGCATTTCTCGGAAGTTTTGAAGTGGTGATAAAAACCCCCTTATTAGCTCCATTAATGTCTAAAGCACCAAAAAAATCACGAACCATCAAAGCTGGAACTGGCGTGTCTTCCCCGAATCGTTTCGCTTGAAATAATATCTTGTCCAATTCAAGTTTATCTTGGTAAATATATCCGTCTATGCCGTCATCACCACTTCTTCCAGTTACTTTTCCTCTACCATAGCCCATACTTTCCAATAATTTGACTACTAATTTTTCAAAGAACGCTGGAGGATTCATTCTTATTCTCGATAAAAGTTCTTGACCTAAACTAGCTTGAATAGAATTAAAACCATTATCCATCAACTCATCAGGAGTAATATTTTCTACTTTTATTTCTGCTACGGATTTGCTTTTTTCTCCACTCGATTCCTTTTTAGTGTTCCTGAATTCAATAAACTCTGGAAATTGTTCAAGAAATTTAATATCTATCCTGGAGGGTTTTTTGTTCAACACTTCAAGACCTTTTTGAGTTATTTTTGTATAGCCCCTTCTAGTGTATTCTAGTAGACCTGCTTTCAGTAAATATGTTCTAGCCCAACCTACGCGGTTATCAATTATTGGTTGTTGGCCACTTGGTAATACTTCTTGTCTTTCCTGTTCAGTTAACTTAAATTCAGAACAAATCTGTTCAATTACGTCGCCTAAAAAATGTTCTTGATTATCTTGCAAAATTTTAAGCACCGGTAGCATTAATGTTTGATAATCTGGAATTGCCATAAGTAATCACGTTTTATTAGAGCGAAATCAAAAATAAACTATTCGCACAATTGATTATGTTCTTTTCTTAATCCTCAACCCTCGGCGCGAGCACGTACGATATCTGCAAATTGTCGACTGCGCGGAACGTGACTTTCAGCGGGTAATCTGCGCCAAGCTGTATTTTTGCAGTGTCTGCGATTTTCGCGCCTTTTACGATTTTCTTAAGGTATTCAAGAGAAAATTTCGAAGATACTGATGTTTTTGATTCAAGGCCTATCAAATCTGCGGAGCCTTTTTCAAGTGCGATTTCGACTTTGCTCAAATCGCCTTCCGCGCGCATTGTAAATTCGGTTGCGTTCGCTCCAAGAATCACTGTGTCAGTCACAATTGAAGCGTCTTCAATGCCATCGGCAAGGACGTTTGTTTTTACTTCCACATTTGCCGTGAAATCAAGGCTCATTTCAGGAACTTCGCCTTTCTCTATATCAAGAACAGGAATTGTGAATTTTCTGGTCGAGGCTCCGGCAATTGTCACAAGAAGCTTGTTAGCACCTTTTGCGAAGTCCAGTGTGACTTTTTCTCCGGCTTTTGCGCGTTTCAATACCGCAAGCAGGTTCTCTATATTTAAGCCGATGTCTTCTGCTTCCTTCAGTTCATAGGTCTCAAACGCGCTTGAAAGAAGCTTGTAATCGATAAGGGCGACCATTGTCGGATCTGTCGCAGTAAGGTAAATGCCGTCGGCCTTTGCCTTAAAAATTGCCTCGTTGACAAGCTCGTGTATCGCAGTCAAAGAATCACGGAACAGCGTTATGTCGGACAACACGGCCTTTAAAGCCGATTTTTCAGAAATATCTTTCATTTCACCGGTTTTTTCATTGCTCATTAAAGTCACCTAAAAATCATAACTCATTAAAACTTTTCCTGGTTCCAGAGTTTTTTGACGGTTTCATGCGTCTTAAGATTCAATCCGGTCATATCCTGGATTATCTCTGCCTTTATGTCAAATGCGCTCGCGTTCGGCAGAATATGCCCTATGACGCGCACGATTTTTCGCTCAACCACGTTTTGCAGCGCCTTTGAATCTGCGAATATCTGCACAGTCCCTTCGCCGTCGTCAAGCATGAATGCGTTTTCCGTTTTGCTGAGAACCGTGCCTATGACGCGGACTTTTGAGTCGGTTTCAGGATTTATTTCTTTGATTTTGCGCTCAACCGCACTGATGTTTTGGGTCTGGTAAGCCATATATCTAATGCGCGCCGAAGGTTTAAATGTGTTGGTGTATGGAGTTGCCGATATATTCTATGACTTTTAAACTTATCCCTTTAAAGTAACGATTGTGGGCTTATGATTGACGTCAAAGAGTATTTCCTGAAAAATACGGGTAAAGAAGAGCGCGATAGCAACCCAATTATTTTAGGCATTCTTGGCGATGATTTGAGTATCCTCAAGCAAAAACATTCTGTCCCGGATATCAAAAATTCATATCGGAAGCTTTCTATGAAATATCATCCGGACAAGCACATAAATCAAGAAATAGGAGAGCAAAAGAAAAATGCAGAATTGTTCGAAAAAATTCATGAAATATATTCTTCCCTGAGCGAGCCGGGTAAATTTACACAATTACCTTATGCAATAAATTCATCATTTTATCAGCCGCTAAATGATTATGAGCACGAACGTGCATTGGAGAGTTATTGGATATATACCTTTGGGGAGATATTCAAGTGCTTCAGAGAAAAAGATGAAGAAATCTATTTTTCTGAAACATTCTATGATGATTTACTGAAATGGCATAAGATAAAAAATCCTGCTGCTGTAAAGGAATACATAGCAAAGGAAACTGAGAAGAAAATAAATGAAGATCTGGGACTCGTGGAGTTCACTTTAGATTATGGTTTTTTTGACGATAATGTTTCAAGCCACATAGCAGGAACAGCGCATAGGGTTGCAATAAAGCATCTGAAGAAGGCAACGAATAACTTCAGCAACACTATGCAAAAAAATGAATGGATATTTGTGGATAGAGATTTATCGATCCGGAATAGTGTGGCGGATATACGGCCTTCTACAGTTGTAATGTTTACTGACGATAACTGGCTATTTGTAGCACGCTATCCATACAATAAGTATATGATCCCAAAAGATCATGCGCTAATTCCGATATCTGAATATCCGGATGCAAGCGGAAAATCTTTGACTTGGGTTGAGGATAATAAGTTACCTATGGAAGAGCAAAGCGCAGAGGATATAGAAAAGGAAATGCGATTTAATCAATTATATAACATCAGGCATATTCCTTGGGTTTGCCTTTCACCATATAGCATTAAGATATTAAATGAATATCCTTTTGCAGAACTTGAAGAAAACGATAGGAAACAACTATCCGAATCTGATGATTAAAGCACCTGTGACTTGCGCGAAGGCACATGACTGAATCTTTCAATAACGTTCATTTCACTTCAATCTCCAGAAAATCGCGCGCCAAAATTGTGTTCTTGAAAACCTTTCGCGCGGATTCTTCAAGTGTCTTTGCAGGAATGGAGCCTTCCGAATCTTGGTATCTGCGGCTGATGTGCGTCAGAACAAGCTGTTTCACTTCTGCTCTTTTAGCGGCTTCTGCGGCGTCGTTTGCAGTGGAGTGGCGAAAATCGCCGGCGCGCTCCACAAATTCCTCACCGAAAGTTGAATCCGCAATCAACAAATCCGCGTCTTTAGAGAATTTTACAATGTTCTCGTTGTATTTTGTGTCGCCCGTGTACACTATCTTTTTGCCGATTTCGGTTTTGATAATGTCTTGTGGCTTTACAGTCTTCCCGTTTATTACCACGTTTTTTCCGGCCTTTAGCGCGCCGATTTTCGGCCCTGTTTTCAGCCCGAATTTTGCGGCTTTTTCCATATCCGCCCGTATCTTGTCGTCTTCCTTAAAGACATAACCGAGCGCTGGAACTCTGTGCTCTACGCGAAAAGGCATCACTTTGAAGCCATCCCCTGATATTTCATCGCCTTCTTCAACATTTTTTGCAATCACTTTGAACGACCTTGCAAAATAACCAACGCCCAAGAGCCTCTCGACAAACTCGTCAGTCCTTCGCGGACCGTAAACATAAAGAGGTTCTGCGCGGTTTTCAAGCGACATTGTCTGCACAAGCCCGAGAAGCCCTGCAAAATGATCCGCATGCCAGTGCGTGATGAATATCCTGTTTATCTTCATGAACTTCAGCTTGTCTGACATCAGCTGGCGCTGGGTGCCTTCTCCGCAGTCAAAAAGCAGGCGTTCGCTTTCATGCATAAGAAAAATTGCTGGCAGGCTGCGTTCTCGTGTAGGGACTCCGGAGGATGTGCCAAGAAGTACGATTTTTATCATATCCATATAGTTGTTCGCAGCATATTAAATGCTTTATACCGTATCTTCGTTGATTGTCTTATGCCTGGAAGGCTTCTCGATGCCTATATAAAGCTATAGATAGAATAGACAGTTTTATTGTGAGTTCATGGCAAATCTTTTAAAAAGCCCTGCTGCAAAGGAGTTTATAGAGACATTGGAATACCTTGCTCTCGGGATTATCCTTGCAGTAGCGTCTTATGCTATTTTGGGCGCAGTACTTGAGACAAAAAATCCGATAGTTACCGTAGTTTCATATTCGATGGTTCCGACACTCACGCGCGGAGACCTTCTTGTGCTTAAAGGGGTGCAAGTGAACGAGCTTGTTGCCGGAAGAGAAAATGGAACTATAATTGTGTATTATCACGAACCAACGAATCGGCTGATAGTTCATCGCGTATGGAGAATCAATAGCGATGGAACCGTAAATACCTGGGGGGATGCAAATACAGGACCTGATCCATGGTCCATATCACAGGATATGATACGCGGAAAGATGATTTTACGAATACCTTATCTTGGTTATCCAAGGCTTCTGCTTAAGGATTTTTTGGGTTTCTAAGAAACCCAGAAAAGCCAGGAGTTTAACGAGCGGATTTTCTTGGCTTCTAAAGAAGACAAGAAAACCGAGAATGAGCGGAGCGAAATGAAGGGTGCGTTGGGTTTTAGATATATTTATAAATTTTAACTATTTAGAGAGGGTGTATATGAAACTGTGCGACAAATGCGGAATATTGATGATGCCTCAAAAAGATGGCGCTAAGACGCTGTTAGTCTGCAAAAAATGCGGAAAAAGCTCAAAGACTGATAATATTTCTCCAAAAGCAAAAGCTTCGGGTGTAATTCACGAGAGAATATTGCATGATCTGGGGGATGTTATTCCGGTTGTTGGCGATAAGGCATCAAGAATTCTTCCAATAACAAAAATCGACTGCCCAGAATGCAAACATACCGAGGCTGTGTGGTGGACGCAGCAGACGAGATCGTCTGACGAGCCCGAGACACGATTCTACAGATGCACTTCGTGCCAGAAGACATGGAGAGAGTATAGTTGAGAATAATGAAAAACTTAGCTCCTAAAATAATACGACAGCGACTATTAATAGAAGGAATTTTTAGGGCGAATGTAGATGAAAAATCAATTGAAGATTATTTCAAGAAAGTTACTGGCGCATTGAATCTCAAGATGTATGGAAAGCCAATAATATTTTCTCCGGCAGGCGTTGGCAAGGAGATAAATCAAGGATACGACGCATTTGTTCCATTAATTGATTCTGGAATTTCTTTGTATGTGTGGTCTAATGCGAAATTTTTATCGTTGATTATCTATACTTGCAAAAGTTTTGATGACCGGGTGGCTTTGAAGGTTACGCAGGATTTCTTTGATATTGTTGCAATCGAGTCACAATCCTTCTAGCGCGAATCAATACGTTTACAAAATCTTAATCAGATTAACTCCGCTTTTCTCCAAATTTTCAAGCTCGCGCCAAGTGTTGTCCACGTGCTCCTGCATTTTTGCGATGTCTGCGTCTTTTAAGTGCTTGAAGCGGCCCTGCATCGAGATATAGTCCTTTACATGCTTTGTTTTCTGCGCAAATGTTTTTTTGAAAATGCCGTTCTCGATTTCGTAAAGCACCCACATGCCGCTCATGACGGCAGCCTTTGCGATTTGTATGGTCTGCGCCGATTCTGTCCGCCATCCGATAGGGCATGGTGCGAGAATATGAAGATACTTGACGCCTTTTATTGACAGCGCCTTTTTGACTTTGTTTGCAAGATCTGCAGGGTATGCAGGGGAAGCAGTTGCAACATATCTGCACCCGTGAGCTGCTGCAATCATGGGCAGGTTTTTCTTCCATTCCGGCTTTCCTGCAGCTTCGCAGCCGGCAGGAGATGTTGTTGTGGCTGCGCCGAACGGCGTTGCTCCTGAGCGCTGAACCCCTGTATTTGCATACGCTTCGTTGTCGTAAGTAATTATGAGGATATCTTCGTTTCTTTCAAGGGCGCCAGACACTGCTCCGAATCCAATGTCAACCATTCCTCCATCCCCTCCTAAAGCAATTACTTGAGTGTGGTTGTTTCCCTGGGTTCGCAAAGCTGCTTTTACTCCCGAAGCAACTGCTGCGGCATTCTCGAAAGTGACATGAATCCACGGCACTTTCCATGAGCTTTCAGGATATGGTGTTGTAGTCACTTCCATGCATCCTGTCGCTTCGCAGATGATGATGTCAGGCCCTGTTGCGCGCAGCACTTCGCGTATCGTAATCGCAGGCCCGCAGCCCGCGCATGTCCTGTGTCCGGATGATAATAAATCTGTTGATGGCATTTCAATCATTCCTCACACATACTGGATTAAATCATCTCGTTTGCTGTTGCAAACTCGAAGCTTTTTCGGCTTCGCTGAAAAGCTTGCTGATTTATCAGCATGATTTGAGCTTCGCTCAAAAAGCTTGAAAGCGCGTAGCTTTCAAGATTTAATTCCTCAAATCAATTTGTATTTGCTATTTATCGTTATCCATACAGCGCCAATTATTAAAAAGGTTAATATGCCAAAAAGCATTGCTTTGTTCAACCCCATTTTCGGCGTCAGATATAACATGACCATCATATATGGCAGCCATACAATAAGCGCGCCGGCAATTGTTGATTTTATGCTTGCTGTTGCAACTTCCGAGCCCAAGGATTTTCCGATGAAATAATACGAAACAACAGTTACTGAAGGAAACATCATTGCAAGCCCGGATAGCATTGTATTTCCCGAATTTGCAAGCAAAATACTTACACTAACAGTTAAGCCGCCTGCTAAAAAATAAAGTATTATGCTGATTACGTCCATATTGAATCAATCTTTAAATCGTTCTTAATAACTCGCAACTCTCGTTCACTTCGACAAAATGTCGTGCGCTTCCGTTTATGAATGCGTTGCATTGATTCTCCGCTAAATTATCAACATCCTGCCGCGGGTTGTGTGCGACATCGCACACCCAGCCGGGCGCGATTTCATTTGTCAGGCACGGGCCGTTTGCAAGCGATTTGCTTTCGTTTAATTGCGTTTTGCAAAGATTTGCGCATGACTGCGTAACTTCTGTTTTTTTTGCATCTAAATTCCAGAGATAAATATAACTCAGCAAAGCCGTTATAACCAGTAGCGTCACAATCGCGAGGCTGAAATTATGGTTCATTTTTAATCATCTATTTCCGCATTGGATTAAAAAGCTTGGCACAAAGCCATGATTGATAATCCTCTATATTATTCTACCCACTCCACGTCGCCGTCGTTCATCTTTTTCGCGCGGTCAATCATGCCGTTTATGTCATTTGTCCTGATGTCTTTTCCGCCAAGACCTGCGATAAATCCGACGACTTTCGGCCGTTTCTTTGCAGAATAAATCGCGTCTCTGACTTCTGTGAAAAGCGCGCCTGCATTGCCAAGAGACACTGCCTTGTCAACTACGAGCACAGTCTCTTTGCCTGAAAGATTTTCTATTATGTCTTCGCGCGGGAAAGGCCTGAAAGTTCGCACGCGCAAAAGCCCCGCATCCTTTCTTGTGTCAATGCAATCGCGTATCGCTCCGCATACAGAGCCCATTGCAATAATCGTGATTTTTTTGTCGTTCTTGTATTCCTCGACAAGCCCGTTGCCATAGCCTCTTCCGAATGCTTTTTGGAAGTCCTTGTTTGCTTTTTTTATTTCATCTGCAGAGGCTTTCAGCGCAACATCCATATCATGCCTTGCGTTGATGTAGAATTGCGGATAGACAAACGCGCCGATTGACTTCGGATTTTTGGAATCGAGAGTGCTGTATTTCGGAACATATTTCGGAATGAATTTTTCGACGTCCTTTTTTTCGGGAACATCTATCGGCTCGACTGTGTGCGTCAGGAAAAAGCCGTCCATGCAGACCATTATCGGAAGAAGCACTTCGGAATTTTCAGCAATCCTGAAAGCATGCACGTGCGTGTCAACAGCCTCCTGGTTTGTTTCAACATATATTTGTATCCATCCGGAATCGCGCTCGGAAATCGAATCCTGGTGGTCGTTCCAGATATTCAGTGGCGCGGAAAGGGCCCTGTTTGCGACAGTCATCACAAGCGGGAGCCTAAGCCCTGCTGATGCAAAAAGAACTTCATGCATTAGCGCAAGCCCCTGAGAGCTTGTTGCCGTGTAGACGCGAACGCCTGCGGCTGAGGCGCCGATGATTGAAGAAAGCGCGGAAAATTCCGATTCTGACTCGATATACTCTGCATTCAATTTTCCATTGGCTTTCATTTTTGCAAGATCTTCAACAATGTGGGTTTGCGGAGTGATGGGGTATGCCGCAACGACTTTTGGATCGCACAGCGCCACTATTTCAGCAACTGCGTGACTCCCTTCAAGAACTTCTTTTACCATAATTAAGAATTGTAGCCTAAGATTTATATATGAGTTAGCGGGAAACGAATTTACGAAATATAATTCATATTAATATATTCAGGCTTTTATTCGTCTTCTCAATGCTTTTGTTCGCGTCTTTTTCAATTCCTGAAATCGCGCGTATCGCATCGACATTCTCAGGCACGACATTGCATTCCTGGTGCACTGCCTGTATGTAGAATAGTTCATTTCCATTAATTACATTGATGCTTTCGCGCCAGACAGCGATTTCAAACAGGTCGCCGCGCGGCCGTCCAAGGTCGCGCGCATATTCCATCACCTGCGCGGTTGACTCGATTCCGTCCGATGCATTGACAAGAATGATTCTTGATGCCTTTTCAAGCACGGATATTGCTTCCTCGCGCGTTGTGTTTTTCGAAAGAATTGCGTTGACCATATGCACATGCATTAATGTTGTCGGCACAATGAATGCGCCTGTTACAATATCCAGTTTCGGCAAGATTGTATTGACATCGGCGCCGTGGTGGCTTGGAATTGTCGGAGGGTTCGGAACTATTGCATTAATCGGGCCGGTGTCTGAATCTCCGGAATCTGCGCCCCTGCGTATCATTGTTGCGCGGACCTTTTGCAGGCCGAGTGCCCGGTCAATTGCGCCAAGCGTCCTGCAGAGCCCTGTTGTATTGCAGGAAACCACGCGCAAAAAATTCTTTCCGACGCATGCGACATAATTATTTGAGGCATTAAAAGACATTTCAGCGACACCGGATTTCTCTCCTCCCTGAAAAATTGCCTTGATTTTTCGGGGCGCGTATAATTTTTCCTTGTTCGCGGCACCGACTTTTCCCGGAGTGCAGTCGACAATTACGTCGCAATTGTCAAGAAGATTTTCAAGAGTTCCATAGACTTTTAATCCCGCCGCCTCGAAAGCAGGGATGTTTTCCTTTACATTAGTGTATATCGGATAGTTTTTTCTTTGCGCAAGCTTTGCTTCAAATGTCGGGCGCGTCTTGACTACACCGACAATTTTCATGTCATCCTGCAGCGCGACTGCGTCTGCCACTCTTTTTCCGATTGTTCCAAAGCCGTTTATGCCTACACGTATCATTCAAAATCCCTTTTGATTAGTTATTGTTTTCTGTGCCTGCGCTTTTTGCACTCCAGTTCAATTATGCCCGTTGTTTCCATTCGCGCTGTTTTTGCTGTGCCCGTTATTTCCGTTGCAGTCGTTCATGTTATTGAAGATCCGTTCACTCGCTTCGTTCGTTCTCGGCTTTTCAATTCCGTTGGAATTGAAAATAAACTCGCAGTCAAAATGCGGGCCGTAAACTATGCGCTTGAAAAACGCCTTGCCCGATGAACTGTGCAAATTCGGGACAAATCCCAGCTTATTTACAATCGCTGTGGAATCGCCGCCAAAGCACATGACGAAGTGCTTGTTTTCAATGTCGAAAGCAGCAGAATAAACTTCCGCGCCGCCGACAAATCCCGGCCCTGTCACGAATTTTGCGGCTTCATAATGCCCCATAGCGCCGTTTATCATTACGCTTGTTTTTCTGCGCGATTCTATCTTTTTCTTGTAATCTATTATTGTCTTTATGCCGATATCCATAACCTTTCCGTTATGTATTTCGGCGACGGGCACGTTGAGTATGGTGTCATCAGTTTTCACGAAATAATCCTGCGGCAGTGTTATGCGCCCCCGGTATTTTTCCATGATTTCCGCTGCCTGGGCGAGCATTTTATCTTCATCGCTTTTCAGGTTGTCCTTGTCGCGCAGAAGCTCAATATTCGGCCCAAGATTCCTTCCAAGCGCCTTTTCCATATGCACCGAAAGAAGCCCTCCGAGAAGCGCCTCGGTCTTTGGGAATTTTTCAAGAATCTGCGGAATCAGCTCCAGCTGGTCTGCAAGCTTTCTTCCTCCCAGGAGAAGTATGCCGCCTTTTTTCTCAAGTGTTTCGCGCGCCTTTGCCGCCATTATTACGTCATTGTGAAGAAGCGGCCCGCCGTATATGGGTATGCCTTCACTGCTTAAATGTTCGAGAAGCGTGGATGAGCATAGCTCTTTTCTGTGCGATGCCGGGTCGTCTTTTATTGCGGCAAGATCCGGAATTTTTTCCAGCATGCAATACATTTTCGTTTCAGCAGGATTCTTTGCATTCCATTCCTCTTCATCAAGGCGCGTGTTGTCAAGAATTATTATTTCGCCTTTTTTCGCGTTCTTTACCATCTCGGCAAGTTCATCACAGCATCGCTTTCCTGCAAAAGTTATTTTTTCCTGCGGCAGATGGAACTGGAGCACATTGACGTGGTTTTTCAGGCTTTCTGCCTTGTTCCTGTCGCCCTGGTGCGATGCGACAATTACGGTCCGCGCGCCGCAGTCAAGAGCATATTTTATTGAAACCGCAGCCTCGCGGATTTTTGAGATGTCCTTGAACTGCCCGGTCTTTTCGTCAAATGATGAGTTCATATCCACTTTGTGGAAAACATTTTTCCCTTTTAGATTTGGTCGTTTTAATTTCATAGCCACCATATCCTCAAAAAGCATATTATTTTATTTAATCACGCGAATTCCTGTATTTGTTAAGGAATGATTCCGTAATTGTTATATGTGTTATTCCGCCTTTAGCACCGTTTTTTTCGACGTCAAGCAAATCTTCTTCACATATCATGCCATGATTTTTCATTACCGAGCGAGCCGCATCCGATATGCTAAGCAGGCACCTATATGAGACATCAATACGTGTACCCGCATTCAAATATATCGGATCTATTCCGCGTCCCACATTTATTGCACTGGCAATAGTATCTTCATAACTCATATTATTCATCCTCTTATTTTTTATTTCACAGTCACGCTTTTCGCCAGGTTCCGGGGCTTATCCGGGTCGCATCCGCGCAACAGCGCCAGCTGATACGACAAAATCTGCATAGGAATTATCTGGACTATTGAGTTGAAGTCGCCGGCATCGCGCACTTTTATGAAGTAGTCGAACACATCGTTGTTTTTCGGGCCGACGCCTACGACATATGCCCCGCGCGCCTTTACCTCCATCGCGCTTGACATTATTTCTTTTTCGTTTTCGTCTGCAGTAAATATTATGTATGGCGTGCCTTTTGTTATCAGGGCGTTAGGGCCGTGCTTCAGTTCCCCTGCGGCAAATGCCTCTGCGTGAATGTATGAAACTTCCTTTATTTTGTGCGCTGCTTCAAGAGCAGTCGGATATTGAAGGCCGCGCCCCACAAGATATATATGCTCGTGGTCTTTCAATTTTTCAGCAAGCGTTTTGACAAACTTTCTCGCGTTCTCCGAAGTCAGGTGGAATATGTCCTGTGAAAGCTCTTTTAATTTCTGGATACCCCCGTCAAGATTTCCTGAGATTTCGTAGGCGATGAGTCCCAGAAGCGCGAGCTGTGAGGTATATGCTTTAGTCGAGTTCACGGCGATTTCAGGGCCTGCTTTCTGGAGTATCGATTTGTGAGACTCCCTCATGAGTGATGAGCCCATTGTGTTTGTTATGGATACAACTTCCGCGCCCATTGATTTTGCAGCCCGTATTGCAGAAAGAGTGTCTGCGGTCTCTCCGCTTTGCGAAACTGCAATTACCAGGCTTTTGTCCGTAAGAAAGTGCTTGAAGTGCTGGAATTCGGAAGCGACGCAGAAATTCATGTGGCTTTTTGCAATTTTTGAGAACATGTAAAGGCCGTGCAGGCATGCATATGAAGCTGTTCCGCAGGCAACTATATAGACTCCTTTTGCTTTTTTTATCTCGTCCGCAATTTCAACTATCAGTTCCGGATTTATTTTTGATATGCGGTCTATAACTTCAGCCTGCTCCATTATTTCCTTGATATAGAAATGGTCGAAATTGCCTTTTTTTGCCTGCTGGGCATTCCACTCTATTTTCGAAATGTTGCGTTCGACAAACTTGTTTGTCAGCATGTTGCATACATTGAATCCATTGTCGATTATTGCCATCTCGTTTTCCTCAAGAAATATTGCATCCCTCGTATGCTCAAGAAAAGCCGTGACATCTGACGCGAAAAAATATTCGTTATCCCCTATCCCTGCAACAAGAGGCGCCTCTTTTCTTACTGCGACCATTTTTCCTTCATCATCCATCGCAATAACAGCGTACTGTCCTTCAAGATGCCGAAGCGAGCGTTTTGCAGCCTCTATAAAATCATAGCCTCTTTTCATGTGGTATTCGATTGTGTTCGGTATTGTTTCTGTATCGGTTTCAGAATGAAAAATAAATCCGTGGTCTTTCAGGAATTCTTTCTGCTTTTCGAAATTTTCTATAATTCCGTTATGCACTACTGCAATTTTTCCGTTGTTTGAGAGATGCGGGTGTGAGTTTTTTTCAGTCACTCCGCCGTGCGTTGCCCATCTTGTATGCCCTATTCCAACAGTTGCCTTTGGCAGAGTGATTTCGTTGATTTTGTCGGGCAGGCCGCCCACTCTTTTTACAACAGAGATCTCCTTTTCAGCTGCAACAGCAATTCCCCATGAATCGTATCCGCGGTAGTCGAGCTTTTTCAGGCATTCGAATATAATTTCCCTTGCGTCATTTTTTCCAGAGTAGCCTATTATTCCGCACATACGTAGCCTCCAAATTAAGAATCCAATTTAAGATGGTTCATTCTGCATAATATATATCTTTCTAATAAAATTATTTTACTGTTATAATTTATTTTATAACTGATGAGCTTAAATTCCTTCAAATTTCACAAAAATGTGCGAAAAATATATAAATATTATAATACCATTATAAATTTGGTTTTAGTATGGTATTTTTGGTAAGCGAAAAGAATGACAAGTATTATATCAAAAGCGTGAAAATGATTTCAGGAGCCGCGGGCATAAAGAGCCTTGCGAGCGCAACCGGGAGAAAGATCCTTTTCGCGCTTGCTGAAAAGCCGTCATATCCCGCAGAGCTTGCAAAAAAGCTGAAGATTCACGAGCAACTGATCTACTACCACATACATAAGATGGAGCGCGAAAAAATCGTGGAAGTCAGGAGCAAGTCAGAGCGCGGCGGAGCGCTCGCAAAGTATTATTCTCCCACTGAAAGCGCGTTTGCAATAGAGCTCCCGTTTGGCGAAGAATCGCTTGCAGAGATTCCTTTCAGGAAAGAGAATCCAAAGTTGAAGCAGTTCCTTTTTCCGTTTATAAATGCCGGCGCTTTTAACGCAACAATTGTTGTAGGTGCACCGGACCCGCACGGGCTTCACCAGGTAAGGGCGCGCGACGGGCATTACGGAGTGGATCTCGCGCTTCTTTTCGGGCAGTATTCTTCGCTTCCAAGCGAGTTTGTCACAAAGCTCGACGTTGATGTCCGGGCGGAAAACAAATATAATCAGAATCTGATTCTTGTCGGCGGCATTCTTACAAATGTAATAACCGCTGAAGTGAACAAATATCTTCCGGTGCGCTTTGACACCGAAAATTTTCCTTTCAGAAAAATCATTTCAGAAAAAACAGGAAAGAGCTATATAGAAGATACCTGCGGGATAATAGCAAAAATCACAAGCCCGTTTGACAAGGAAAAAAGCATAATTGTAATTGCAGGAATCCGTTTTGCAGGAACAAAGGCAGCCGTTCTCGGTCTTACCAGGCACTATGAGACTATTCTTGAAAAATATTCCGGAGAGGACAACTGGGGCTGTGTGGTGCAGGGCCTTGATATCGACGGCGATGGAAAGATTGACAGCGTGAGGGTGCTGGAGTAATTCTTTTTCTTTGAACATACCTTAATAAGTCTTGCAGCCTATTTTTCACTAAGGAGTTGTTTAACATGCTGGATAAAACGGAAATTCGTGATTTGTTATCTCAATACAATCTTGACGACACCACTATCGGCGTTTTGGCATCCCATTCTGCGCTGGATGTTTTGGACGGTGCTGTAGAAGAAAACTTTCCAACATACGCCATTTGTGAAGACGGGCGCGACAAGACATATACAAAGTATTTCAAAGCTCAAAATGTGGGCGGAAAAGTTAATCGAGGCGTTGTGGTTGATGCAGCAGTTTATAAAAAATTCAATGAGATATTGGAAGAAAAAAATCAGAAAAATCTCAGGGACAAGAATACAATTTTTATTCCAAACCGTTCATTTACTTCTTATTGCAACTTGGAGGATATAGAAAATAATTTCAAGGTTCCTATGTTTGGAAGCCGTAATCTTCTTCGAAGTGAAGATAGGGAAGAAAAAGATAATTATTATGTGTTGCTTGAAAACGCAGGGCTTCCTTATCCTGAAAAAATTGAAAAGCCCGAAGATATCGACAGCCTCGTCATGGTGAAAATGCCCCATGCAGTAAAGAAGCTTGAGCGCGGGTTTTTCACTGCAGCCTCTTATGGGCAATACCTGCAAAAATCCGAAGCGTTACTTAAGCAAGGGGTTATAACTGAGGAGGCGCTTAATAATGCACGAATAGAGCGGTATATCATAGGTCCTGTTTTCAATTTGGATATGTTTTACTCGCCGATTGAAGAAGAAATGAATAAACTTGAGCTTCTTGGCGTAGACTGGCGTTTTGAAACAAGCCTTGACGGGCACGTCAGGCTTCCTGCACCGCAGCAGATGTCTCTAAACGAGCGGCAATTAACTCCGGAATACACAGTCTGCGGCCATAATTCGGCCACACTTCGAGAATCTTTGCTGGAAGATGCACTTGAGCTTGGAGAAAAATATGTCGAAGCGACCCAAAAATACCATAAGCCAGGCATCATTGGTCCGTTCTGTCTGCAAACTTGTGTTGACAAGGATCTGAACTTTTACATTTACGATGTAGCTCCTCGGATAGGCGGAGGCACAAATGTGCATGTCTCAGTAGGGCACCCGTACGGCAATATGCTTTGGCGCAAACCGATGAGTACGGGCAGGCGCAGTGCAATGGAAATCAGGCGTGCAATTGAACAAGAAAGAGTCGATGAAATCGTGACATAACTTTCAATAATTTTATATATCTATACACCTATAAAGTATCATGAATCTTGACGCATCTAAAATGCAGGTTGTCCTGATTGCGGGTGGCATGGGTGAGCGCCTTAGGCACAGGACGCACGATGAGGTTCCTAAAGCGCTTCTTAAGCTCGGAGACAAGCCGATAATCGATTATTGCATCGAGCTTTTTTCAAAAAATGGCTTTAAGGATTTTGTTTTTCTTTTAGGGCATGGCGGCGACAAGCTCAAAGATTATGTTGGCGATGGCTCAAAATTCGGTATTAATGTAAAATATTCTCTTGAAAAGGAAAAGCTTGGCAAGGCCGGCGCAATAAAACAGGGCCTTGATATCGGCGCAATAGACCGCAAAAAGGCCTGCATAATATCCTATCCGGATGACTTAATTCTTAACAAAGACTTTCCAAAACAGCTCCTCAGGCGCCATATAGTTGGTAAGGAGAAGGGATGCCTTTCAACAGTTGTGCGCGTCAACAAAACGCAATACCGATACGGCGTTGTTAACACAGATGATGAAGGATTTGTCATAAGCTTTGAGGAAAAGCCCGCTGTTATGATGCCTGCAAATGTCGCTATCTATGTTCTTGAGCCGCAGGTTTATGAGATCGTTGATAAGTTTGTCGATATGTCAAAAAAGCCCATTGATTTTGAGGATGTCGTAGTACCTGAACTTGTGAGGCGCAGGGTTCTTTATAGCTTCACAATACCGTATGAGAGCTGGATTCCGATAAATGAGGAAAAGGAGTTCAGGCAGGCGGAAAAGGTGCTCGGAATCAATGGTTCAGCATATACGGATCAAGAAAAAAAATAGAGAAAATTGCCTAAAATTTGCGCACCCCGATCGCCGCAGGCGGCGGAGTATTTGCAAGCGAAGCTTGCAAAGCTTTTCGACCGCATTTCAAACGAAGTTTGAAAGCTTTCCAACCGCGGTTGGAATGAGTCAAAATGATTGCGCAAATTTTTCGCACCGAAGGGCGACCGGCAATTTTCTATCTTTTTCGATTTTGTCGCAGCAAAGCTGCTGGGTTTGTAACTAAAGGTTACAAAGCTTTTCAACCTTGGTTGGAATGATATTAAACCCAAAATCGAAAAATAATGCTTTTGGCGCCGATTATTCTTGTTGCATGATCAATGTCAACTATAAAGAATGTGGGCATGCCTTATCAGGAATGCTCGATTGAATTTACTCTCAGAATCAGCTTACATCGCCTTGATATCCTTTAGCTTCTTGCGCAAGTTATCAACTGCAATTTCAACTGCTTTTTCAGAACGCGCGCCTGTGCAGACAAGCTTTCCGGAATTGAATATCAAAAACACGACTTTCGGCGAATCAAGGCGATACACAAGTCCCGGGAACTGTTCGGGTTCGTATTCGCATTCACCAAGCTCGAAAACGATTTTATTCAAATCAAGCCTGACACCTAATTCCGCAGAAGCAACGATGTTCACAATCTCGGTTTTCGGGTCGCTTGGCACTTTCAGGCCTATTTCGCGGAATTTCTTAATCAGTTTTGAGATGGCGAATTTCGCCTCTTCGAACGATTTTGCGCCAGAGCATATGATTTTACCTGTTGTGAAGATCAGGGTTGAAGCTTTAGGCTCTTTTATGCGGTATACAAGCCCCGGGAATGATTCCGGCTCATATTCTGCGTTTTCAAGGTGCCTTGCAAGAACATCTAATAGCATGCGAGTGCCGGTATCAACTGAAATGACAACATTCTGTATTTTTATATTGTGTGATGTTTTAGGAGCTGATTTTTTTTCAGTTTTCTTAGAAGTGACCATAAATATCTGATAGTATATTGTGCAAAAAACCTTTATATAGCCAGTTCGCCCCTTCCGAACGGAATAAACCGTGCGATTTCGTCAAGCGACAGCTTTTCTGCCCGCGATTTAAGCTCTTTTGTGCTGTGCGCGACAAGATATGCCTTAATTCCCCCGGCAAGCTTTTTTGCTTCCATTCGCCCCGGTTTTATCACGGCAAAAGGCGCAGGGACTGAAGAAGCCGCGCCTGCAACAACCTCGCCATTTTTCACACCGATCGCAAGCTTAAGCTCTGTTTTGAACGAGTTCTTTTTGCCGTAGACCATGAACGAGCCTTTTCCGATATATTCCCCGGACGGCGTTTTTTTGGTTACTTGCTCCGGAAGTACCCAATAAGCATCAACAACCCCGACACCAGCCTGCCATGCGCGCGAATAAGCTGCAATGAATTCAAGCGCTTCTTTTATGGACTTTTCGTCAGCAGGCTTTCCTCGCGTTTTCAATAGGCCGAACGGCGAACCCGTGATGTCTGCGTGAATTACAAGATCAGTTTTCTCAACGCGCTTTTTTATCAGCTCCTCGTTTGTATCTGCGTCCTTTCCTGAAACGCACAAAAATCCGCCGGATGTGTTGAACCACCTGTATTTGTGGTACCACTCTGTTTTTTTGGGCGCAGGCGCGCTTTTTTTCTCAATAATTTCCTCTTTGTGCGACGCCATTTCTTTTTTTGTGCGTTCGATTTCAAGCTTCAGGCGCGCGACTTTTTCCTTCAGCTGCTTTCCTCGCGCGTAGTATTTTTCCGCCGATTTAGAAAGCGGCTGCTCATAGAATATAACAATTTTTTCGCCATCCAGTTCGATAGTTATTGTTTTTTCCTTATGATTCGGCTTGTGCTTTTCCTTTTCAAAAACCGCGTGCGAAAGAGAATCGAAGTTCGCATAAATCAGGTCTCCGGTCTTTTTTGCGTGTTCGGCCTCGCTTTCAATGCGCGCTATGGCAGAAACCTGCTGCTCGAGGCGCACTGCATATTTGCCGCTTTTTGTCTTTTCCGCTTTTTCGGCCGCACCCGCCTTTGTAGAGCCAATTACTTCAGTGCCGAAGAAATAATCTGCAACAGCTTCGTTGAACGTGCTTTTTGCCTCTTTCTGCATGCTTTTGTGGCGCGCCATCTCAAACGGCGCGAAATCAACCGTTTTATCGCCATCTTTAAGTATGCGCGGCGCAGGTTTTTCTTCAAGTATCTTTTTCATTTCGCGCGATACCGCAGAAATCTCTTTTTCGGAAAGCGATTTTGCCGGCTTTGTTTTTTCGATTCCTGCGCGCGAAAGAATTTCCTCAGCATACTCGCCGCCAAAGGACATCTCAGATGCAAGAAACACGACAACTTGTTTTTCTGAATTTTTGATTTTTTCAAATATTTCATCAGTATTTCCGCGCGCCGGGAACTTGTATGTCTCGCGCATCTTTATCGCGCGGTCTTTCCATTCCTGCCTCTCAAGCATCGACCATATTTTGTAATCCGCATCGGTGAGTACTATATTGCCGTTCCTGAAAAGTTCGGCGATGATTTTGTGGCTCGAAGGACACAAAAGCTTGGAATCCGTAGATTCCATGATTTTATGGGCGTCAGTCTCTATAATAACAACCCTGTCGAATTCATGCTGGCTTATTGCAGCTATTTTTTTTCCTCCGAGATACTTGCGCAAAGTCATTGCAAATGCGGGCGGCGTTTGCCCATATTCAAATCTTTTTTTTGTCAGAAATATTTTTCCCGCGCCAAGAACAAGAGTGTGCGTGCCCTGCTGCGGAAGATGGAGCAGTATATGCACCTCTCGGCCCTTTTGGTAGAACTTTTCCATCCGCGCGCCGGCTAAGAGCTTTTGCAATTCAGAAACTATGATTTTGATGTCAAGAGACGACAACTCTTCTTTCATATTATTTAGAAGAACAGCCATGCATTTAAGCCTTCTTATCTTAGTAAGTTTATGATTCATATACCCGAAACCCTTAAAATACTTTTCCGCCGTCAGAATTACGGCCTTGTCGGAAATCATTCTGCTGTAAAAATCTGCGAGTGGAATAAAAAATCCCTGCGCAATGAAGGCGTCTGCTATAAAGAGAAATTCTACGGCAAAATTCACGGCATAAAAAGCCACACATGCTTACAGATGACGCCATCTGCTTATTTTTGCCCCAACCGCTGCGTTTATTGCTGGCGCGCAACAGACAAAACGCTTGCAAACTCCATGGACAATTTTGCAACAGACGAGCCAAAGGAAATAATTGAAAAATCAATCGAGGCGCAGCGCGTCCTTCTTTCCGGATTCAAAGGTTTTGAAGGCACAAACATGAAAAAATGGAAAGAGGCGCAAGAACCTAAAAATGCTGCAATTTCGCTCACTGGAGAACCGACAGCTTATCCAAAAATTTCAGAATTGATTGAAGAGTTCACCAGGCGAAAAATGAGCACGTTCCTTGTCACAAACGGCCAGTTTCCGAAACATCTGGAAAATATCTCTGAGCCGTCACAATTTTATCTTTCCTTAGACGCTCCGACAAAGGAAATTTACAAAAAAGTCGACATACCGCAGTTTCCGGATTTCTGGGAACGCTTCGAAGAAACTATTGCGCTCCTGCCTTCATTCTCATGCAAAAAAGCAGTGCGCCTGACGCTTGTAAAAGGGCGCAACGATTCCTGCGCAAAAGGATATGCTGAATTAATAAGGCGCGCGGATGCTGATTTTGTCGAGATAAAGGCCTATATGTGGATCGGGTTTTCAAGAATGCGCCTGCCTATAGAGGCTATGCCGTTATTTGCCGAAGTGCAGAAGTTTGCAGAGGATTTGAACGCTCATTTAGGGTATTCGTATAAAGACGAGGATGCGCGCAGCAGAGTAGTGCTTCTTGCCAAAAAATAGCGTTGCTGCGGAACAAACATATAAACACTGGGAAATAATATTTATTGTATGCGCGCATATTTCGTGATTCTTTCTTTCATAATTCTTGTTTCCGGATGCGTTAATCCTTTTGGCGGCGATACAGCCGGAGGGGGGCCCGGAGTTGTAATAAACTCACTTTCTTTTGCGCCATCCAATATCAAAAGCAATCAGTTGACAAAGCTTTCGCTTTCCATTGAAAACCAGGGAGACTATGTGGTGCCGGATAATGCAGGAATCGTGTATTTATTCGGACTTCCAGGCCTTACAGCAACAGCTACTGACTGGACTATAGCAGAGCAGTCGGATATTACATCCAATACAGAGACATTTGGCCTTCTTGCGCCGCAGATCAGGGGCGTAAAAAAATATTCTGGCGAGAGCCGGGCGTTTGAATGGGTTCTTAGGGCGCCGCCAAATCTCCCGAAGGATGAGGTATTTTCATATATTGCGCAGGCAAGGGTATGCTACTCATACAAAACGAAAATCTGGGGGCGCCTTGAAATCGTTTCTGAAAATGCGTGGTTGCAGAGCCCGCCAAGCGAGCATGCAATAGCAGTGCAGCAGACACAAGGCCCGCTTAAGGTTGAATTCATCTCAAAGCAGCCGCTGATGGTTGAAACAGATGTCAGGATAAAAGTCAGGATTACAAACGTCGGTGATGGTGTAGTAACCGCAAATGATTGCTCTATTTTCGCAACAGTTGTTGATGACGAGGCAGGCACTGCTCTTAATAATTTAAACAAAATAACTCTCGGGGATGTAGACTGCACGTTCAGTGAAGAGCTTTATTTGAAAAAAGGCCAGACAAAAGAAACATACATCACATGTACGCCGCCGAATCTTGGTAATAACCCGATAACTACGAGCGACTTTGTAATGGAATTAACCTACAATTATTATTCGGATAAGAAGGCATCTATAAGCGTGACAGGAACAAGCGAGGATGCATCCGGCGGAATGGCAGCTATTAGCGGAGGGGGTGCTACAAGCGTGATAACGCTTAAGGATCCGTGCACAAATGCGTGCAAGGCAACAGGACAAGTATACACATCTCCGATTGGCGTTTGCGCAGATACCACTTCATCTACGGTCACATATCCGAGCACATCAGTTGATGTGGCAATTGAGCCATTAGGCAGCAGTGCATTGAATTCCCTAAGCACAATTCTTGGAAGCGCGTATTCAAAGGCTACAATAAAGGATCTCGGGCTGCACGATGTTACTGTGGGGGATTTGAATCTGCAGTCAATGACATTAAATGTGCTTGACACAAAGGCAAACAATGCTATAACTGAGAAAAACACCAGGATAAAAACCACTTCTATCGGAATTGTGAAGCACCTATGTGATAGCGTAGGTCTGGGGTTGACTTTAACCCTTAACGGAAAAACATCATCGACATTATGCGGTTCGACATATTTGTTTGGAAATGAGCCTCTTTCAAACATAATTACTGTCAATGGCGCATCAGGAGCAGAATTCAAAAACTTGCCGCTTACAGGGCTTCAGATAACATCCATAGCAGGCAGGACTATCAGCGAGCTTACAGGCGGAAACGTGACCTCAATAAGCATGGAGGATATGAAGGTTTCGGCTGTTAACACTTATCTTCAAGGCGCGCCTGTTGATGCTTCAACCCGGGCATTCTATCTGCAGAACATCAAATGCACCAGCTCAAATACGCTTTCAAGCAGCCCAAGTTCAGTATGCCAGTGCGTAATAGGTGTTTCAGGCGTGCGCTCAAATCCTTTTGACGGAGTGGCTAACGCAGAATGCAACACAGTTTGCATGGACGAAAAAAAGAGAGTAGCCACATGGACGTGGATTGACGGAGGTATATGCAACACAGCTTCGGTATTCGGTACAAAACAATGCAGCGGAACCGTAACTTATGATTACAAAAGCAGGCCGGCAACAACTGCGTGTTCGGGCGACACAAGCGGAAAAACAACCTGCTACTGCTACGACCGCGTTTCGGTTTCAACTACCGAAGCAGCCCTTATCTGTAAATAAAGAAACTGAAAAATAAGGATTTAAAACATCGGGAATAAAAGGACAGCATGAAATTCTTTGCAGACCTGCACCTTCATTCAAAATACAGCCGCGCGACTTCAAAAGACCTCACAATTCCTAATCTGGACAAATATGCGCGCATCAAAGGCCTGAATCTTTTAGGCACAGCCGATTTTACGCATCCCGACTGGATTGCCGAACTCAAGCAATACCTGCATGAGGACGGAACAGGCATTCCGAAATCTGCAAATGGTATGAGCTATGTTTTCCAGACAGAAGTTTCAAGCATTTATACGCAGGACGGAAAAGGCCGCAGGGTGCATAACATAATTCTCGCGCCGTCATTTGAAACCGTGGACCAGATAAACGCGCATCTCGCAACAAAAGGCAACCTGCGATCTGACGGCAGGCCGATAATCGGCAGGTATCCGTGTGTTGACATGGTTGAAGATTTGAAAAAAATATCGAACGATATCGAAATAATTCCCGCGCATATCTGGACTCCGTGGTTCTCTGTTTTCGGCTCAATGTCCGGCTTTGACAGCATTGAGGGCTGTTTTAAGGATCAGGCAAAGCACATTCACGCGCTTGAAACCGGTCTTTCAAGCGATCCTGCGATGAACTGGAGGCTTTCACAGCTTGATAGATTCGCTTTTATCTCAAATTCTGATTCGCATTCCTTCTGGCCGTGGCGGATTGGACGGGAGTGCAATATTTTTGATTTCAAGGAACTGACATATAAGAATCTTATCGGCGCGCTGAGGCAAAAAAATCCGAAAGAATTTCTTGGAACTGTTGAAGTAAATCCGGCTTACGGAAAATACCATGTTGACGGCCATAGATTATGCAATGTTTCGATGGAGCCAAAAGAGACAAAAAAGCACAACGGCCTTTGCCCGGTTTGCGGAAAACCGCTGGTTATCGGTGTGTTAAACCGTGTCGAGGAATTGGCGGACCGGCCTGAAGGATATACGCCAAAAGGCGCAATTCCGTTTTATACAATGTTGCCGCTTTCTGAAGTGATCGCAAATGCACGAGGCGAGGGCGCGGTTTCTTCGAAAAAGGTATGGGCTGCATTTGACGCATTGATTGCAAAGTTCGGCAACGAGTTTAATGTTCTGATTGATGCCCCGCGCGAGGAACTCGAAAAAGCTGTGGATGCGAAAGTTGCAGACATCATAATGAAAAACAGAATCGGTGCGATTCAGGTAAAGCCCGGTTATGACGGCGTTTACGGCGTGCCAATAATTGACGGCGTCGGGCGCGTGTTTAACGAGGATGAAGTCAATAACGAAACCGAAGGCGCGGAAAAGAAAGCGAATAATAAAGGGCCGCAGAAAAGATTGTTCGAATTTAAATGATTTTTGCAATGCGTTGGTGAATTTATGAATTGGATTGAATTACGCGAACAATTTCCGGCAATAAAACATTCGGTTTATCTCAATTCTGCTTCTGCATCGCCGATTTCAAAACAAGCAGCAGATGAAGGCAAGCAATTTTATGATGATGTTCTTTTGCATGGCGATTCTAATTGGGAAGAATGGCTGAGAAAAGTTGAAGAAGTCCGAGAAAAAGTTGCTCGGCTCATTAATGCAGATAAAAGCGAAATCGCATTTATTCCAAATACGTCTTACGGTATGAACCTTGTTTCGGAAATGCTTAAAGGAAAAGGCGATGTAGTAACAATGAATGATGAATTTCCTTCGTCAACATATCCATGGATTAACAGAGGATTCAAACTCAACTTTGCAATGCCTGAAAGGTGTGTTTATGATCTTGGCGCGATAAGAAAACAGTTAACAAAAGAAACGAAAATTCTTGTTACAAGCCACGTGCAGTTTTCAACAGGCTTTAAACAGAATTTGGCCGAAGTTGGACAGTTTTGCAAAGAAAACGATCTGATTTACGTCGTTAATGCAACGCAATCGATAGGTGCAATGCCCGTAGATATTAAAAAGTCAAATATTGACTTTCTTGTTTTTAGTAGCGTAAAATGGCTTATGACCGGCGAAGGAATCGGCGCGATTTACATAAATAAAAAGTGGCACAACAGGCTGAAATGGCCTATTGTGGGCTGGCTGAGCGTAAAAGACGACGGAAACTATGACAACAAGAACCTGCGCTTGAAGGAGGATGCGTCTGTACTCGATATCGGAGCATTGCCGTTGCATAGTATATTCGTTATGGGAAAAGCGATCGACATAGTTTCAGAAATCGGTGCGGATAAAATCGAAAACAGACTTTATGAATTGGGTGACTACCTGATTAAAAAAATAACCGCATTAAACCTCGAGATACTATCGCCAATTGAAAAAAAGCGCAGAACAGGCATGGTTATTGTCAAAGTCAAGGATCCGGATAAAGTTGCAGGGGAGCTTTTTAAGAAAAATATTATCGTATCAGCGCGAAGAGAGGGGTTGCGTGTTTCTGTTCATATATATAACAACGAAGAAGATATCGATAAATTTGCTGCCGAACTTAAACGGATAATTCAACTACAACCACTCAATTGATAACCGAAGTTATTTTTCAAACATCTCTTTCATGTCATAAAATGCATTGCAAAAAAAGCCACATGCAGTCTTTAGTTCAGTTTCTCCTTTTCTTGTCAAAGAATAATATTTATTTTTGTCGGATTCTATCAGGCCTTTTTCCTTCAGCTCTTTCAGCGCAGGATATAGCGTTCCAGGACTCGGTTTTGAGCCGCGACGCATTTCAAGCTCTTTAGACAGTTCTGCGCCGTTCATTTTTTTCTTGCTCAAAATCCAAAGTATCAGATAGGACAAAAATCCTTTCATGTCGCAGCAGTTCATACATAATGTATCGGATAGCAGATATAAAAACCTTTTGTATTTATCGGATAACCGATAGATTTAAATACTTCAGAATCTCAATATCGTATATCCGATATTGTGGAGGGGGTGAAATGAATGAAGGCAAAAGAATTCAAAATAACCAGTGACGGAAAGGAAATTGCGACCATCAACTGTACGGGCAGCGGATTCAGCGTAAACTGCACAGAAGAATGCACGAAACTATGCAAAGGTTTCAAAGGGTGCTGCTAAGGCAGCATCCTTTTCATAGAGAACACAGCCTTAAAGAGTATATTTCAGCCACAGGGATTCGTCCGTATTTTTTTACATTACTTTCGAATAAATCACGTTCATTTTCAATAATCGGGACATCCGGAAGTTTTGCTTCGTACTGGTTTATCCGGTGATATGAAGAAACCGCGCGCATTAATTCAGTTAAATCATTCTCAAGATTAGTTTTATTGAACGCGGATTTGATGCGGTATGGCGAAACAACCACTCGTACTTTGTCACCTTTTTTAGAACTGTGGCTGGCTATCCATGATGCAGGATCGTCTTTCTTTACAGAATAAGCTAATTCTGTAAATCCAAACAACAACTTATCCCCGTCTTCTTCTTCTTTCAATACAAATTCCCAGCGCCCCTCACATGGAGACCCTTTGTCTTCGATGACCAAAGGGCTGTCGATTGTTTGGTTAAAATAGTCCGGAACTTCAGCATACCTACAGGTCATACGGCGATATTGGTTCCATTTTTCGCGCCCCACACCATCCAAGGGCGTAGAATTCTCAAGATAATCACTTAATGTTTTGAAATGCCTTGGTTTCTTCTTATTCAGCAGTTGCATAAAGAAAATAGTTATGTTATCCTTTTAAACAATTCGTATTTAAATCTTCCTTTGCCAATAACTAAAGCCTCATATCATCTTGTGCAGGGGTACTCAAGCGGTCTAAGTCAGCGAACTGTCGTTCTCGACTTTGTTCGCAGGCGACCAAAGAGGCAGGACTGAGGCTTCTGTGGGTTAGTCCCTTCGGGGGTTCGATTCCAGCGGTTTCTCTTTTTCTTTGGAAAGAAAAAGAGACAAATCCGGGTAGAGAAAAAGAAACAGCCAACCTCGGCTGAAGCCGAGGGTGGAAATACCCGCGCTGGCGAATATCCCCTCCCCTGCATACAAAGAAAGTCAGATTCCCATACCTCGTCTTTTTAAGGCGGGGCCAAAAAGGTGAGCGTATGGGAGTCAATGACTTAAAAGAAAAATTATATAGTTTGGCCGCAGACATGGACAGGACAAATAAGCTCATAGAGAAAGCACATTAAGTGAAACGAATAAGCAAACTCTATTTGCTTTCAGGGACTGGCTAATTAGTCGGCAGTTATCGCTTCTTATAGTAAAGAAATATCTTTTATTTCCAGGACTATTGCGGATAAACCGCGTGTCATAACCACTTTCAATGCTTATAATGGTCTTAAATCGCATTTAAAAAGATGATATTTCAAATAACTTAAGATCGTGATGCGTATGGCAAAAAATAAATCCGTAATGTTGTTCTTTCTAATGCTTGGATTAGTGTTTATTTCAGGTTGTACTGATCAAACTCCAACGCCAAAGGCCACCATATCATTGTCGTCATCTTCGGTGGATGTGGTTTCAGGCGCGCAATCTAAACAAGTAAGTGTGATGGTCACCAGGACAGATAACGCTCCAGGTTATGCAGCGTTCAGTCTGAAGTTCAGCTCTTCAGACCCAATTCACGCTTACGCAATCGATGCACAATCTCCTAGTCAAATAAGCAGTTTATCCACAAATCAGTTACCTAATATCACATCAACCGGAAACACTCAGCCTCTCTCTTTTAGGGTTTCTGGGCTTTATCCGCAGGGACAGACAAGCCCAGCATCATACACCGTAAAAGTGTCTCTGTTCTATAATGGTACCCTTCAGCAGGAAGTACCGCTAACTGTCGTAGTAACTCCATCAAAGAATGGCTGATATTGGGTATAACCACGTTGTGTGACGAATTATTTGGGCGGTCCGTATAAACGCTTTTAAGGCAACAAAAATCTATATATACAATCTAGGACAAAGATATATATGAATTTGAGATACCGGAAGGTATTTAAATCATATTTTTCTTTGTTAGTGAATGAGATGAAAGGGTAGGGTTGTTATGAGTCCAGTTCAGGTTGATGAAAGGCAAGCAGAAAGTCCACAAATATATGAAATTAGGGTTAGGAAAGTTGGCGAACTTACGCCTGAGGCGCAAGAAGAAGTTAAATTAAAATTAATAAAAATGCCTGAGGGGTTCAAATATAAAGGATTTGCAAAGGTTACGTATACAAAGGAATCTCCATTAACCATAACTGGTGTAGATCCAATAGAAGGAACTGCAATTGATTTCTTCAAACACATATCTGAGACAATAGGACATTAAATAAAAAAGGCGCTATTATGTCTGACATGGAAGTAGAGCTAGTTATTGATAATGAGGTTTTGGGAAGGTTTCCCGATAATTCTAAACCTATTGCTTTTCTTAAACATTGGATAACTGATAGAAAAACGAAGGCAGTTACATTACTAAAACATTGGAATGTCTTTCGTAGTGGATGGGAACGTGATTTGATTAATGTTTCGGAAGAAATAAAACAACCTTTTTTTGCAATGATGCGCGGTATCGTCACTCCATATAGAAAAAAATATGGTATCGAAGCAGGGATTGATTCTGAAAACATCAATGATGAAGATGAAGGTGAGGATGATATTGTGGCTATAAAAGCCGTTGTTAATAGGCATTACGCAACCGTCAAATTTTTAGTTGTTGGAAATCCCGATGCGTATAAGGCGAATGGTATAAAAATTAGCGATTCAAGGATTGTAACCCCCGAAGAGTTCTTTCATTTAATTGAAACAACAAATTATGAATTTGTCCAGGCATTCTCAACAGATTTTGAAAATATGTGATTTCTTAATTATTTGAACTTCTTGAGAAAAGGCAAAGATACGATTCATTGGAAACCGGTTCTGACGAAGATATAATAAAAAACGAGCTAGTTAACGATAACGAGACTATTGCAAGAGGACTCGAAAAAGAAGTATATGAAGCCGCGAAGTTTTTAGATGAAAAGAATTATGAAGCAGATGGCATTTCTTCAGAGGAATTAAAAACGATGATTGATATGCGACAAAGATGTTAGTTATTACTTTGTGTTTTATTTTTTACGTTTTTTAGCCCTATATGGCCTGTTTTGGTATTCGTGTTTCAAGTGGCTGAATACTTCGTTTTTGAGCGCTTTCTTTTCGTTGTAGGTGTATGCGACGCGCACTTTCTCAAGCGTCTTTGGATTTATTCCCGTCCAATACATGCTTAGTTTTAAATCCATGATTGCAGCGCAACAATAAACTGATTCACAAGATATGTGACAAACTTTAGATAATTTAGAACCATATTTCCGGTAGTGCTTACAAAAGCCGTTTCCGGATTATTTTTATCTTCTTCAGTAATTGACTCGATATTTGGCGCGTCTGTTGTTATGTCCGAGCTGCTGTTTTCTATTGCCGAAGAATTGCCTGTTGCATTCAAAGGCTTGTTTTTCGCAACTGAAATATTTCGGTCATTTGCCTTGAACGAGACCGAAGCATTGGTGCTGTTGGTGGTATTTTTTGCTATCGGCACTATGCTGCCGCCATATCCACCGCCACCACCTCCGGAAGGCGGAGGTGTTCTTGTGCATGACTGGCTTAATGCCGACCGATCAACCGTTGTTCCGCAAGAATTTGAATCTGTTGCAGTTCTTGCCTGCGTTCCGCCGGAGCATGCAGACCATGCGGAATATGACCATGACTCGGTGCATGTAGCGAATATTGTCCGGATTTCTGTGGCATTCCAGTTTCCTATCATGTCATTAGCATAAACCCGGAATGTGTAATTGCTGCTTGTAAGCATTGTTTTATTGAGATACCAATTTTTGCCTGAGCCCTGCATGGTGAGATTAGGCGTTATGCCGTTCCATTCCAATAGAGCCGATGACAATGGTTCGTTTGATGTGATGTTGATATACGCCCAGTTGGTTACTCTTGAATTATTCTCAGGAGTCATACCGGCGAATGCGATGGCCGGATTTTTCGTGTCCAGAGTTATTGTTAATGTCTCAGTGTAATTCATGTTGCCTGCCGCATCGTAAACAGTTGCATTGAAATAATACGTTCCATCCTCCAATTGGTTTGTCCAGTTGACTGACCGTGTATCGTCAGTATATGTTATCGAATTAATCAGCGCGTTATTGTACAAAGAAAATGTCATGTTTTTGAAGTTCTCATCAGTTGCTGAAACGTTTGCATAAATCCATGTCCTGTTCCAGTAGGTGTTGTTATTTTCCTTGGTTTCTCCTGTGAAATAAATCTGCGGATAAATCGTATCTACGGTAAAAGTAACGCTTGCAGAGCTGATGTGTCCAAGCGTATCATTTGCATAAAGCGTTAATGTGGATTGCCGGTTATCGAGTGCTGTGAATAAGGGATTTAATCCGGTTTGCCCAATCGCCGGTGTTCTGTTTGTTTCATTGTATTCATACCATACAGCATTCAAATTCTTATCCTCTGCAGTATAATTAAGCGCGCGGTATATTGAATTGTAAGTTGTGTTTTCGGGCGCGATTATTTCAAGATTTGGCTTTGTTGTGTCTAAAGTTATCATTCTTGCCTTAGTGTAATTCATATTGCCTGCCATATCGTATGCAGTCACGTTATAATAATACATTCCGTCCGCAAGACTGGTCCAGTTTATGAAATGTTCGCCGCTTTCTGCGATTTGCGTGAAATTTACGGGACCTGAGGAATTGAAAAGCGATGCAGTCGCGTTTTTGAAATTAATTTCAGCTATCGAGATATTCGCAAAAATCCAGGACCTGTCCAAAATGCTGTTGTTCTCTTCAGCCAGATTGGTGAATTCGACTTCGGGAGGAGTTGTATCTATTGTGAAGTATGATGTGGTGGAGTTTATTGCGCCTAAGATATTGCTTCCATAAACCGTTATGTTATGCAGCCCGTCCGAAAGATTTCCGGTTGAATTCGTGAATGAATTGCATAAAGGACACGCGCTTATGTTTTCGCCGCTGTCAATCGAAAAATTCATCTGTGAGGATAAAGTCTGTGATGCATTGATTATCGAATAATTCGCATTGGTAAAGCTTCCGTTTTGAGGCGAGTTGATTGTTATGATGGCTGCCGGCACATTTGACAGGATGAAATCATATGCGCCCGAAACATTTATTCTCGGGAAATAAATCCCGGTTCCGGAATCATATATACGTTTTCCTGTCGAATTTAGGATGCTTTTGAAATACTGCGGCGTCTCGCTTGTGCCGTAAATTTTCCGGTATTCCTGCGAAAGCAGCGCGATTGCTCCGGAAACGTGAGGCGTGGCCATTGAAGTGCCGCTGCCTGTCATGTAATTTCCGGCACAGTCAAAGTATGGCGGGCACAAAGCCCCGGCTCTTGTGGAATTTATTCCTGCGCCTGGTGCAAGAAGCATGTCCGGGAAACCTGTTCCTCTGCTTGTGAATGAAGCGAATGCATCGGATTTTGTAGTCGCTCCTGCTCTTGTCGCGTTTTTTATACATGCGGGCGCAAGCACTCCAGTAATGGAGTCATCATTTCCCGTTGCAACAACGACCGAAATATTTTTTGCAATCGCTTCGTTTATTGCATCCCTAAAAGCAGGCTCGCTGCCATCGCAATATGTCGGATAGTTAATATCTCCTCCAAGGCTCATGCTTATCACAGAAATGTTGAATTTTGAGGAATTCGAGACACACCAGCCGATGCCTGAAATTACGTCAGATTCGGTGCCTCCGCCATTTGAGTTTAGCACTTTTATCGCAACAATTTTTGCATCCGGTGCGACTCCTTTCAAAGTGCCGTTCGCAGCAACTATTCCTGAAACATGCGTACCGTGGCCGTTATCATCCATGGGATCAGCATTATTATTCACAAAATCATATCCTGCAATCACTTTTGTGCAGTTGCCTGCAAGAAAAGACGCACTTGTGCAGTTGCCCAAATCCGGATGGGTGTAATCAACCCCTGTGTCGATTATGCATATTGCTGCGCCTGCGCCGGTTATGTTCTCGTCAAATATCTGCTGGCTCCAGACCGAATTCGCGCCTATCAGAGGAACGCTTTCTGAAAGAAGCGCATGAACCGGTCTATCTTCTACAATGTATTCGACATTTGTATCAGCTGCAAGAGCATCAAGATCGCTTAGCCGCATATCGGCAGCAACAATCTCAGAGCCGCCTGAATTTGTTTTCAGGACTTTGCGGTTTTCCATCAAAGATTCTACACTTGCGCTTGCCCGGATTTTCATAATTCCTGATTTTGCTGAAAATGACTTTTCGGCAGGTGTGCCTTTCATTTTTATAATGACTTTTGCGTACCCTTCAGGCGATGAAATCGATTTTTCCCTGAGTTCCGGAGTTATTTTTTCTTCAATTCCTGAAGCAATAGAAGCCGAATATGCAAAAAACACTATAATGATGAGAACTGTCAGAATGATGCGCTGATTTTGAGCCGGCATATAAGCCTATTTAGCGGGATAGTATTTATAAATTGCTTTTAAGTGTTTCTACTGCCATATAGTACCTTTTTCTCATTTTTGCAGACTTCGCACCTTCTGACGACTTTTTTTTCTTTTGACAGAAGCCTTACTGTGAGATTATTTCCGGGCACAAGATAGCTGCCGCACTTTTTACAGAATTTGCGGCGCATCTCCACTGGTATGTGAATGTTGAATTTTTTTGCGATGTCGCGCGCGATTTCAACATACCTGTTTGAAAGCTCGGGATGTTTCGGGAATTCTTTTTCCGCCTGTCTGAAAAGTATCTCTATCCTTTCGTTTGCGATATCTACGATTTCCGACGGCTTGCGGCGGCTTCGCGTACGGAACTTTGTTTTTTGCATACACTACATTCTCCTGAAGAGTTAATAAAAGTTAAAATGCCATGATAATGCATGTTTGATTCGTTCAAGAAAAAGCTAAGCTCTGCGATATCCTCGATTTCTGACAAATTGGCGGGTAAAAAGGAAAAGGAAGAACTTGAAGAAAAGAAAATAGAGGAAAAGATAGAAGAGCCTGTGCAGAATGTTGAAAAGAAAGTTCCTGCAAAAGAGCCTGTAAAGAAAGCGGAAAAAACTGAAAAAGCGCAAAAAATATCAAAGGCAAAACCTGCTCCTGAGGAAAAGCCGGAAAAAGCAAGGCATATACAGCCCGAACCGCCTGCAGTTGAGCGGGAAATTGAAGAGCTAAAACGCGAGGAGCTAAATATTCCCGAGCCTGCTCCCGAAGAGCCGAAGGAAGAGAAAAAAAGCTTTTTTGCAAAGATTACCGGAGCGATAACCGAGACAAAAATATCAACAGAAGCTCTTGATTCTGCATTATGGGACCTTGAGATGGCGCTTCTTGAAAATAACGTGGCATCCGAAGTCGCATCAAAAATATGTCTGGATATAAAGCAGAAGCTTGCAGGAAAATCAGTCAGGCGCTCTGCGGTTGAGAAGATAATAAAAGACAGCGTTCTTGAAAGCGTGAAACATGAACTTGACCAGAAGCCGGTTGACATCGAGGCAAAAATATCGGCTGCAAGAAAGGAAAAGAGGCCGTGCGTTATCATGTTTGTGGGATTCAACGGCTCCGGGAAAACAACGAATATCGCAAAGCTCGGGAGCTATCTTAAGAACAGGAATTACACCTGCGTTTTTGCAGCTGCTGATTCTTTCAGGGTTGCGGCAATCGAGCAGCTTGAGGAGCACGGCAGGCGGCTCGGGATTCCCGTGATAAAGCACAAGTATGGCGCAGATCCTGCGGCAGTTATTTTTGATGCTATCGCGCATGCAAAAGCAAAAGGAATTGACGTGGTTCTTGCGGACACAGCCGGCAGGGTGCACACAGATAGCAATCTGGTGGGCGAGCTGAAGAAAATCGTTCGCGTGAATGCCCCGGACTTAAAATTCCTTGTTGTCGAGGCGATTGCAGGAAACGACGTCATCGAGCAGGCAAAGATTTTCGGCGAAGTCGGGCTTGACGGCGTTATTCTTTCAAAATGGGACATTGACGACAAAGGCGGAGCATCGCTTTCTGTTACGCATACTTTAAAGAGGCCGATAGTGTTTCTCGGGACCGGGCAGAATTACGAAGATTTCGAGAAATTTGACTTAAAGAAAGTGATGGAAAGCGTGATTTAGTGCCGGACGTTAATCGACGTATTTTTTATTTCTTCTAAAAAAACTTTAAATACTACTTTCTGACAACTGTATAGTCCGCCTGAAATATGGGTGTGTGGATCTCACATTGCTTGATTGCATGATTTCCTTAAGGGGAATAAAACAAAACAAAAAACAGCTTAAGGGGGGTATGTATGAAAGGTGATGAGATGATAAGAATAACATACCTGAAAGGCAAGAATTCTGTACGTTCAAAAGCATTCACTACAAATCCATTCCTGCACCTGCTGTTCCTTTCAATCATATTTGTCATAAGCGCGCGATTTAATCCAAACTTCGGCGCACATTCTGAGCTTTTGGTATCTGGCTTTGCAGCGGCGCTTGCGCTTCCAGCAGCTACGTATTATTTTGTAAAATCGATAAGAGAGCTTTTTGCCGCGCGCAATGATGCGCAAAACGAGACTGTTTCAATGGCTGATTTTGTAAACGCGCATCCATGTCCGGAAAATTTCTGAAATCTGCAATCTGGTTTAGAGATAGCCAGTTGACGTACCTTTTTTCTTCTTTCAGCGAAGTTATATATACGGGCAAAAGAACCTTTAGCCTATAAACGATTTTTATTTTTCGATTTTGGGTTTAATACCTCACAGCTCTGCTGCGACAAAATCGAAAATCATCTCGCTTCGCTCGAAGCTTTTCAGGCTTCGCCTGAAAAAGATAGAAAATTGCCGGTCGCACGAAGGCGAAAAATTTGCGCAATCATTTCGACTCATTCCAACTGCGGTTGGAAAGCTTTCAAACTTCGTTTGAAATGCGGTCGAAAAGCTTTGCAAGCTTCGCTTGCAAATACCCCGCCGCTTACGGCGATTGGGATGCGCAAATTTTAGGCAATTTTCTTTATTCTGATTGAATTGGAGGTCGGGTTTTATGGCTAAAGGAAAAGCAGACGTTAAAGACGAGGAATTTTTTGAGCATGCGAAGAAAGACGCCAGAATGGCGATGGATATGGCAAAGGCGAAATTCATGGAAGCCGAAGATGCCGTTGATAAGGCGATACATAAAGATCCGGTGCACGCGGCAATGATTGCTGCCGGAATCGGAGCGGCAATTGGCGCGGCAGTAACGCTTGCAATGATGAAGAAAAGGAAAAAAGATTAGTTGCAAATCTTGACCGTGAGATGGTGTGCTATGCCAGAGAAAAAGAACGGCGGATTTAAGAAAATCTTTGAGGACTATGTAAAGGACTATGTAATTGACGCCGTTCATTTTTTCTTTTCAATGCTTGAGAGGCGGATGAAACGATACGCAGTTTCATGCATGTTGTCGGTAGCGTCAATTGTTGTAATCCTCTACGGTATCGGCACGCTTTTGGGCTACCTGATTCCGGCGCTTGTCCCGGGTACGAGCCACATAATTGTCGGAGTGCTGTTTCTTTTGGCTGCGAGGATGTATTCAAAACAATAGTTTTCACGATACTTCATCAGCTATAGCTATATATTTCTTTTAAACAAAGAATTAATTGATATTATGGCTTCTAAAAACACAAATACTAAAGAACTTCTGAAAAAACTTTCCGAGACTGTCGGAGTATCAGGATTTGAGAGCGAGATCCGGGAAGTTATCCGAAAAGAAGTGGAGAATCATGCAGACTCAGTTGAAACCGACGGCATGGGAAACCTTATTGCGATAAAAAAAGGAACAAAACCCGGGCCGAAAATAATGCTTTCAGCGCACATGGACGAAGTCGGATTTATTGTGAAGTATATCGACAGAGATTATATCAATTTTACTCCGATTGGCGGATTGGATGACAAAATACTTCTTTCAACGCCTGTTATAATTCATTCTGAAAAGAAAAAGCTTTACGGTGCGATAATGGCAAAGCCGCCGCACCTGCAGGAAAAAGAGGAGCGCGAGCAGCCAGTCAAAATGAAGGCGATGTTCATCGATGTTGGTATGCGCCTGAACAAGACGCCGGACAAGGATGGAAAAATGGAGCTTGAAAAGCTTGGCGTGAAAAAGGCAGACCCGATATCATATGATTCGCGTTTTCGCGAACTTCAGGGAGATTTTGTTGCCGGAAAATCGTTTGACAACCGGGCCGGATGCGTAACTGTAATCGAGGCATTCAAGCAGCTCAAGGACTTCTCAGGCACGGTTTATGCCGTATTTACAGCGCAGGAGGAGGTCGGTTTGAAAGGCGCGCGTGTTACTGCTTTCAAAATCAATCCGGATGTTGCGCTTAATGTTGATACTACAATCGCAGGAGACCTGCCGAATATTACCCCTCAGGAATGTTCTGTCGAGTGCGAAAAAGGCCCTGCAATAACGCTTCTTGATGCGCAGGGGCGGGGCTTGATAACAACAGAAAAAGTCAGGGAATGGCTTACAGAAACCGCTAAAAAGGATAAGCTTGCGCACCAGATAGAGCTTGGCACAGACGGCGGAACAACTGATGCGACATCCATCACATTGACCCGTGAAGGCGTTCCGACAGGCTTGATTTCGATTCCGACGCGCGGGCTTCATTCGCCAAGCGAGATATTGAGCATAAAAGACCTTGACGGCGCGATTGAGCTTGCTGTTGCTGCAGTTAAGAGCGCGGGAATATATTTTCAGACGAAGTCTGAAAAGCCTAGAGCATAAGCGAAAGGATTTTAAGACCAAATAATCTTTTTAAACATTCCTGCCAAATATCCCGCGGATTAAAGCGGTGATATTTATTTCGATAAAAGAAAAAGCGGGCGCGCTGTATGGCTGGGTAGCTGAAAAAATAAACGATGTCTATTATAGAAAATTAGATTTGGCATACTCCTCTGATGTAAAAAATCTTGCTTTTGAGGGTGTCAGGTTGCTGATACAACAATATCCCTTTGAGGTTGAGCTGGGGCTTTTGAGTGTTTCGAGTAATATTGCAAAAGAGGTCTTGAATAATAACACGGAGGCGCTAATATGCGCCTACACTTTCTTGCGTGGCAGGAAGTCCGAAGAACTTATTAGAGAGGCTTTGGAAGAAGCAGATTCCGACTAGAAACTGAAGAACTTGCAGAAATATGAACAGAGCCGCGAATTAATGAAGTATTTCTGAACTAATCAATTATAGCTTTTTTACATTACTTTTTCCCAGAAGAACCGTATTTTCAATTCTGATTCCGAATTTATCCTTAAAATACAGCCCCGGCTCAATTGTAAAAACCATATTTTCTTCAAACCGCGCGTTTTTGAACGCAGGATTTTTCGTCAAAACCGGATATTCATGCACATCAAGCCCCACGCCGTGCCCCAAGCTGTGGAAATTCGCAAAGCTTTCCTTCTTGTATCCTGCTTTTTCAAGGAATTTCTTTGCATAATTGAATGCGTCAAAGCATTTTGTTCCGGGCTTTATGAAGTCCGTCAGTTCAGCAACTAGATTTTCAAGAGTTTGGTGCGCGCGATTCATTTCTTTATCGCCATCGAGCACAAAAGTGCGCGTGAAATCAGAATTGTAAAAATTACATCGTGCGCCTATATCCGCCATCACTATTTTTTTGTATTTGCTATTGCAGTTGAAGTAGTGTATGTTCGCCGAATTTTCATCTCCTGCAACAACAGGCTTGAATGCGATTTCTGCGCCGTTGTTTATGAATTCAGACTTTATTTTCTGAACCAGCGCATTTTCATCGCCTGAGCCTGCGCAGTTTTCTGCAATCTTAAGCGCTTTTGCTGTGATTTCGGATGCGCGCTTTATATTTTCAATCTCTTGGCTGTCCTTTATTGCGCGCAATTCAATCATTTCGCGCGAAATGTCTAAGAGACTGATACCATTGAGCTTAGCGAGTTCAGTTCCTCTTGCAAACGACAGATTTGAGTCAAAGCCAATGCGTTTTATATGCGCGGATTTCAAGAATTTATCAAGCGCGCCTTTTTTCGAAGGGGTGATTGTTTTTATCGCGCTCTCTTTTTGGGCGCGTTCCGGCTCTCATGTGAATAGAACTTCATCCTTTTTTGTGACAACAACCGCATGGGGCCATGAATCAAAGAATCCGCTTAAATAAAATGTGCTTTTAGAAGAAAGGTCATTGTGCGACTCGCCGGAAAACATTACCGCCGCATCAAGGCGCTTTTTTGAAAGAATTGCGCGCAGGCGTTCGATTCGGGATTCATGCGCGCTGATTCTAGAATATTTCGAAGGCATGAATGTTTATTGCAGAATAGAATATATAAGAATGAGCGAAGCCCAGTACACGAAGTCTATTCCTGCTTCGCTGACCATTCTTCTTCTTCCTTTTCGATACTCATAAGTCGATCTGCGCGTATTCTTGCTACCCTATATTTATCCCAATATGCGTCTAATTTGGAAGATATCGACTTGAGCTCACTTGGCAGGTGTTCCATATCAGCTTTCTTTAAATCCGCGCGACAGACATTGATGTAGGTCGTATTTGTTAATTCTCTGAGCTGGTCTAAAATTTTGAGGTCGTCCATTGCATCAATTACGCCTGGTTTTGACGCAATAAATTCGATTTTTATAGGCTCTATTGTTTGCGTTTCATATTCGACTATTTGATTGTGAAGTTTCTTTATTTTCTTGTCAGCTTCGGATAACGGTTCTTGACGCCCTCCGGTGTTTTCCAATTCTCCAGCTTTAATCTGCTCTCGTTCATCATTTGTTATTTTAGCAAGTCTTTCATGTTTTATCCTTGCAACGCGATATTTCTCTTCTGTTTCGGCTTTTGACAGTTTTCCGCGTAAGTTGCAGTACGTATCGAATGCAGCGATTGCGCTATTTACACTATCATTAGCGACGCCTTCAAAATACTGCAATAAATCATTCGTGCTTCCGATAGAAACTTCGCTGATTTCGGACGCCTCTTTGAAGTATGTTTTCATTATTTCGGGATATTCCATGGAAGCCGCTTCTATTTGTATCTTTTTTCCTTTTCCTAAAAGATTATCTAAAAATTTCATAAAAGACCTTTTTGAGCAAATATACAAGAATTTCAAACATTTAAATACCTTTCGGTAGTGATTTATTTTCCCATTTCCCAGAATTCTGAAAAAGGCTTTAATGCAGCTTATTTCTAAGAATTTCAATCATTTTATCCAGCATTTTCCGGTTTACTAACAAGTTCTCATGTGCATCTTTATCTTCCTCTTGCGCGCCCGTTATCAGTCCCGTTTCTTTTTTTGCAAGTTCGCTGTAAACCGCCTCGTCAACGCATGAAACCAGCTTTACTTTCATTTTCGCGCAAGCGCCTTTCAGCGCGATAAAGCTTTCGGATGTGGGCTTCATGTATGAAAATACTGCCGCATATTTATGCGCCGAAAGGTAGTTCTCAATCCTATTTTGCGTCGCTTCGATATATTCTTTCTTTATTTGCGGCGTTTCAAGCCATTCCTGCCAGTCGTAATGCGCGAAAGGGTATTTTCCCTCGAATTCGCGCGGGATAACTCCGGGGTTTGAAATCATGACCTGGTGAATCAGCGGGTATTGGCGCAATTCTGTGAGCCGGTGAAGAATTTCGCGATGCGTCTTTGAATGGGAATATGGCTTTCGAAAGCTGCACGGCAGGAAAAACGCGAATTTTTTTCCTTCTGGAATTTCATAAAACCGCGCAATGTACTCCTGCCAGACATTGAAATATGGGTGCGTGACGTAATCGTTGCCGACGCCGACAAGCCTTTTCTGCATGTTTTCAGGGAATTTCGGGTATGTGATGTAATCATCAAAATAGATATTGATTTTTTTATTATTTCTGTATTTTTTCACAAGCGCGTCAAATTCTTTTTTGTCAAGCGGATGCCATTCACAACTCGAAGAGTTGGGAAGCTTCGAATGTAGCGAAGCGGAATGAGATGACTCTCCGCGGAGCCATATTTCAAAAAGCGGTGAGTAGCCATATGCGAAGGCGTTGATTATTGCGATTGAATCCGAATGTTTGAGTGAATATGCAATCGATTTATCAAGAGAACGGGCAACATCACCGATAAATGGCAGGTTTGCCATCAGGTAAGTGCGCACGCCGAATCCGGCTTTTCTTATCTCTTTAACTGCGCGTTCATATTGGGCGAGCGTCATGCCTTTGCATATTTTTTTCAGGGCATCATCGTCCGCAACTTCAAGGCCTATGGCAAAAGTTAACTTCGGCGCATTTTTTTCGAGTTCTTTAAGTTCACGTGTTAGTTCATTTAGTTTCATTTCAGCCACGTGTTCTGCGCGGCATTCCACAATAAGCTCGCTTATGCCTGCTTCTTTGCATTTTGCAAAAAGGAATTGCCGCATCTCTTTTGAAATCTGCGCTTCGTCAAGAAAGCTTCCGGAATTGAAGAATTTCAGCGTATCGATTTTAGAGTCGGCTAAGGAACGCTCTATCCGCTCCTTAAACGCGCCAAAATCAATCATGGGAACTTCTTTTTTTCCAAAATTGCAGAAAATACACTTGCCCCATGAGCATTTTCCGGATTCGAGAATTATGACTTTTTCAGCATCTGCGACCATAAAGCTTATTATATAAACATTAATCTTAATAATCAACAGTATGTTCGAAATAAAGGCGCGCGCAGCATCAGGCCGTGTCGGCAGGTGGACTATTGGAAAGCACTCAATAACTACGCCGACGCTTGCGGTTGTTGTAACGCCTAATTCGCGCATCGTATCAATTGAGGATATCAAAAAAATAGGCGCAGAAATACTGATTACAAACGCATACATCATGAAAAACTCTGAGCATGCAGAGGAAATCGAAAAAAAAGGCGTTCACAAGTTCTATGGCTGGGACGGGCCCATATATACTGATTCCGGTACATTCCAGATGTATTCGCAGGGAAAGTTCGAGATAACGCCTGAGGAAACGCTTGAATTCCAGAAAAAAATAGGCTCGGACATAATTACGCCGCTTGATTTGTTCACGCTTCCGAATGATTCAAAGCAAATCGCGCGAGAAAAGCTGAAAGAAACCCTTATCCGCCTCAAAAGCGCAAGGGAAAATATCAAAGACCGCGCTCTCTGCGGACCTGTTCAGGGCGGCGCATTCATGGATTTGCGAAAAAAAGCAGCAATCGAAGTCTCGAAAATAAATCCGGATATTTTCGCAGTAGGCGGAATAGTTCCTTTGATGGAACAGTACCGCTTTTCAAAGCTCGTTGATTCAATACTTACGGCAAAAATGAATCTTGACCCGTCAAAGCCCGTTCACGCATTCGGGGCAGGGCATCCGATGATATTTTCGCTTCTTGCCGCAATAGGAGTCGATTTTTTTGATTCTGCAGCTTATGCGATATTTGCCCGCCAGGGAAGATATCTTACAGTCAATGGCACAAGAACAGCGAGTGAACTTCACGAGCTTCCATGCTCATGCCCGATGTGCAGCGAAAATAGCGCGCGTGAACTAGCAGGCGATGTGTCTCTATTAGCAAAACACAATCTATATGCTACTTTCGAAGAAATAAGGACTGTGCGCGAAGCGATTTATGACGGGGGCCTTTGGGAGCTTGTGGAGCAGCGCATACGGAGCCATCCTGCGCTTCTTGAAGCTTATGCAGCTATTGGAAAATATCGGAAATTCATTGAGGCGAACGAGCCGGTTTCACCGGGACATTCATTCTTTTATCTCGGACGAGAAAGCATGCAGAGGCCTATTGTTTTTCGCGTGAAGAACAAGCTTGCGAAAGCGGAGTTTTCAAAGACATTGGAGACATTCAATTGGCTTGGCATCAAAGTTCCTCTTGGGCTGAAAATGGTTTATCCATTCGGCCAGTCGGTTGTACCTGAGCACAGAAGATCTGGCACTGTAAAGCCGGTGGAAGCCGCGCGCCAGATACTTGCATACCAGTACGGCATAAAACTTTCACGCGCAAAAAAACTGATAGCCCGCAGTACAGAAATAGAGCTTTCAAGAAATACCGGGCGCCTTCAGAGAATAAGTGATAAAGGCGCGCTTCTTGGAACGTTCCGCGATTCTGACGGGTATTTCATTCCGACATTCATGTTCGCAAAAGAAATTATCAAGTGCCTTAAAGGCTCATACGTTGTTCACGTGAACAAAGATGTAGAGCAATTTGTGCGGGAGGGAAAGAACCTTTTTTCTAAGTTTGTCGCGTCTGCTGATGAAGGAATACGCGTGGGTGATGAGGTTTTTGTTCTTGGAAGCAAAAACGAGCTTCTTGCAACCGGAACAGCCCTTCTTAATTCACGTGAAATGGCTTCATTCAAATACGGCGTTGCTGTCGATATCCGGCATTCGGATAAATTAAATAAGCAGTAAATTAACTTCATGGAGCAACTTCACGCAGAAAGTGAAGTAATTTTAGAATCATGAAACGATTTTATTGAATGATTTTTCTTTCGATTATTTCAGCGCTGCCATTGTATATCTGAATTATGCCTCTTGCGCAGATGCTTTGTCCTCGTGAAATGTTCCCTGTCTGGCGCGCTTCGTTTTTAAAGAATACGAGCGGTATTGTTTGCGTTTTTGAGTTTTTCTCTGCAAGCGTAATGAACGTTGTTCCGGATTGTGAAATGCTTTTCGACTTTACATAACCGCAGACTACTGTGTTTTCGCCGGCCATTTTGCTGCTTATTTCTGCAATATTTGTAGTTTCCATATTGCTTTCATAATCTAGTGCAGTAATGAGTGTGATACTTGCGATGCCTGCTATAGAGGCAATAATGCATGCGATTAATATTCTTTTTGCAGTCTCTTCCATAAGTTCACGTATGTTCACGAATCTATCATTTATCATTTCCAAGGGCGATTGACTTGATTGTTCTGTATTCCGGCCCTTCATTTTTCAATATGCTCTGCATGATTTTTATTTCGCGCACTTTGAATTTGAGCGCATCCAGTTCACTTTCATTTTTGTTAATGATGATGCCGGTTTTAACTGTTCTGTCAGGCCTTATTCTTGCAGCAGTTACGTGCGCCCTGAAGCCGCCGTGCTCGTCTTTTATCATCAATGCTTTTTTCAGATCATTGTGCAATTCCGACAGTTCCGTGCATTCATTCAATGAAACCCATATCATGCGCGGGAATTTTTCCGGAACTGCTTCTATTTTTGACAGGCTGCATTCAAAAACACCGGATTTTTCAGCTGTTTTCGAAACTTTTTCGGTTGCTTCTTCAAGCTCCTTTTCATCGATTTCGCCTAAAAATGCCAGCGTCACGTGAAGATTTTCCTTTTTTGTGGGCTTGAAAGCGTGTTTGGAGCTTCTATTTTTGATAGCTGTTATCTTTTCTTCTATATATGTCTTTATGCTTTCCGGAATATCTATTTCGATAAAGCAGCGCATAGTTTCACCATTTCATCAGTAAATATGAGTTTATATCAGATAACCGGAATATTTTAAACTTCACTTATTATTCACTTCTATTAATCTATGTTCACGTTTCAATCCGTGAAATCGCTCTTTTTTTCTTTATTGGGCAAAACATATATAAACTTTCACGTGAACATATTAAATGGTTTTATGCTCTCAAAAGCGTCTTCCTGGTTTTCAGAACGCAACTGGACTAAAAACCCGTTCACGCTTGACATTTCACATTCTTTGTTTGTCGGGCGCAAAGACCAATTAAACACTGTTGAAGCCAGCATTGAAGAGGGGCAGAAATATATCATTATTACAGGGCCCACGGGCGCCGGAAAGACAACTCTTCTGAAACACCTTGCCGAGAAATACAATTGCATGTACATTCCAAAGCCGCCGATTAAAAAAGAGGAACTGGTGGGCATATTAAAGTCAAATATTTTGTATCCTTCTGTTTTTCACAGGCTTTTTGACAACAAATCAATCGATGCTTTCAATATTTCCGAGCACCTGAATAAGAAACTGAAAGGCAAAAAAACTATTATACTAATAGATGAAGCCCATGAGACAGATACAGAGATGCTCGCATGGCTTCGCTCAATAATAGAGCAGGTGGACGGCATAACGCTGATACTCGCAGCGCTTCCGAAGCTTAAAGAGGAGCACCTGAAAAATCTTGAGACATTATCCCAGCGCGTGACTGCAGATATAGAGCTGCGGGCGTTCAGTAAGGACGAATCAGTAGACCTCATAAAGAAAAGAATCTCCAGCGTCGGCGGAAAAACACTTGAGCCATTCACGATTGACGCGCTTAACGAAGTATATGTTTTAAGCGGCGGGTCTCCGCGCGAAATACTCAAAGTGTGCAATGGCATACTTCACAGAGCAATAGAGAAAGGAGCTTCGATAATTGACAGCAGCTATTTTGGTGATTTTGTAAGGCCGGAGGTCACAGACTCCGGAGTTTCCGGGCCGGCAGAAGTAAGCACGGATGCGCTTGAGATGCTTACAGACAAGCAGATTAAGATAATTGAGTTCATAGGGCAGGAAGGGCATATAACGCCGTCAGAGATTGTGAAAAAAGCCTCGGATATTGAGGGGGCGGCATATCAGTCCGATGCGCATGCTCTTCGCGCAGTTAATAATATTCTCCGCAGGCTCGAGCGCGACAGAATCATCATTCGCGAAAGAAAGGGCCGTACATACAGATACTTTATAGCCCCAAAGTACAGAAGCAGGTTTGTTAAAGCATGAAGTTATTGAGGTATGTAGATTATATAGTATACGGATTATTTATGTGTTGTATGGATTAGGGATTGTGTGAATTGACGTGAAGTAGGGCTTTTTATGGATTATCTTTCGGTTTTCGGCATTCTTGCGTTTGTCATTCTATCGTTGTTTCTCCTAAGCATAAGGGCGTTTGATGTTACTGCAACCCTCGTCGCCTTTCTTTTTGGCATAATTCTGATAAAACTTCAGGGAGTTTATTGGTTCGTTGTTCTTTTTGCATTCCTTATTGTGTCGCTTTACGCCACTTTTTACGGAAGGATGAAAGCTCACGAAAAGGCACATGAGTGCAGGGGTGTTGACAACGTGATTTCAAACGGACTCGTGGCTTTTATGACTACAGTTTTCTCTTTTCCATACGTTTTTCTTGGAAGCGTTGCTGCAGCTCTTTCAGACACTTTGAGCTCTGAAATAGGCATTCTTTCAAGGGAAGACCCGCGCATGATAACCAACTTGACTAAATCGGTTCCCCGCGGCACAAACGGTGCGATAAGCATTCTTGGAACTCTTGCAGCTGCAGGCGGGGCTGCAATAATCGCCACACTTGCGGTTTTTTTCGCGCCATCGTTTCTTCCTGCAGACCAAGCGGTTCTTATATATCCCAGGATAAAGCTTTTCTTTTCGGTGTTTGTAGGAGGCTTTTTGGGTTCTATTGCAGACAGCTTTTTAGGGATACTTGAAAATGAGAATCTTATGACAAACGGCTCTGTAAACTTTATGGCTACACTTACGGGTGGAGCGATAACGGCTGCAATGATGTATTTTTTGTAATCGTTTAGAAATACATTTATTAACTTTACTATACAATAATACATAGTTAGTGATTCTATGGCAGAAGTAAAAGTTCGCGGAAGAGAGCTTGTTGGAAAAGTCGTCGTAAGCGACGAAGCTGGAAAGAAATTCGGCCGTGTTGGCGATGTAAGCTTCATTGCAGATACAGGTGAACTCATGAATCTTTTACTTATTGAGCCTACAAAAGCAACACAGGATTTGCACCTTCAGCAGGATGAGCAGAGCAGGCATCTAATTCCATTCAGCGCAGTGAAGTCTGTTGGAGATTTCGTAATTGTTAGCGAGAAAGAGATATTCTAGGTAAATATATTAGTTAATTTAATGGGCGCCATAATTCATGGCGCCGATTTTCTTTATTTTTGATATGTGTGTCAGTATTGATGATGTCTTGTTTAATACCTTGTAAACGGCACATATATCGTATCGCACGTTGCACTAATTCCGCAATTAGCCACATTATATGCGATTTCACTGGAGTGTTTTAGCACCAAGTTGTATTCTGTACCGAGCTTAAGCTTTAGCGGAATCAATCTGCCGACAAGCGCTTTTATGTATTTGTCTTTAATCACTCCATCCTGATTGAATTCCGCCCCATAGGCATTGTTTACGTTTAGGCCTGTAATGCTGTCTTTTATAGCCATTTGATAAGAATTATATGACGCATCGGACATATTTGTTTCGAACACAAAGAAGCCTGAGGCGGATCTTTTATACATATATAGAGCGCCGCTCGGGGCATAGGCATATCCGCAAGTGCAGCTGCCGCAAGTATCGTATGAGCCGCCGCTTGCACTAAAGGTTGGTTTTGTGCCATTTATATCTGAGAAGATACGTACAGATCCTCCTGATCCGCCACCATAACGACAACTGCTGCCGCAAGATCCGCTAGCACCGTTTTGAGTTATGCTGTTTACTGTATACGCATCAGTGTATATTTTTGTATCTCCGCCGCTTCCGCTCGGGCTGCCTCCGTTTGCAGAAATGCTTCCAAGCGTCAGGCTATTTGCAACTATTTTTGAAGAGCCGGCTGAGCCACCGGTGCTGCAGTAAGAGCCGCCACCGCCACCAACAGCGATTGTGTTTATTTTTGCAATATCGGATTTTACACTAACACTGCCGCCAGATCCTGCTCCATCAGTAGCGCCGTAGTTGTAAGAACAATAATAACCAGCGCCGCTGGATTGTATTGTGTCAATATCTGTTGTTTTTGCTTTAATGTTTATTGCTCCTCCGCTTCCTCCACTACCTGCACCGTCATTTGCATTTAGGTTCATGACGTTTACATTATCCGCTGTGAGTGTTATTGCACCACCCCCATTTCCGCATGAAGGAACGCTGCAGGAACATGAGCCACCAGTACACGTTCCACCATAGGTGTTTATGGATGTTGCGTTGATTGTCTTTGCAGTGATTGTCACTGACCCGGGTGTATGTCCGGTTGCATGTATGTTTTTAGCAACGAACCTATTGGTCGCAGTGAAGATTATGTTTCTTGATGTGCATGGACCCGTATAGGTGCTGCTGCACCTTGTAAATGTTCCGCAATCAGTAGGTATTGAAATATCATTTGTTATTTCGATGTTCGTCCATCCAGTGCACGAATAGGTTCTTGTGGCTGTATCATAAGGACAGTTGTTTGTCAGGTCTGCCACAGAATTTATATAAAGCGTGTCCGTTACACCGTCGCAGTTGTCATCTATTCCATTTCCCGGGACTTCTAGATGCCCCGGATTTACATTCGGATCATAGTCGTTGCAGTCATTTCCCAAAGTGCATGAATTGGTATAATATCCGTCTCCGTCTGCATCTCCGCTTCCCGAAACGGTTTCTTCAGTCCAGTAAACGGTGTAGCTAAATGCGTTTTTTTCAAGAGCGGAAAGTGTGACTGCATTAGCTCCTAGTTTAAGATTCCCCACAGGTATTTTTGTGCCGATATATCCTAAGGTATTTGACGACGGATTTGAATTAGTGCCTACAAAAATTGAAGTGGTGGTTGTGTTTTTTACAAGTCCTGTATATTTCCAGGTTGTTCCGTTTACAATCGCCTGCGGATCCTTCGTGCACGGAATATAATATGTCGTTATTCCGCAGCTAAAGCCGCTGCAGCCATATCCTGCGCAGCTTGAAGTATAGCCGCCGCCCATATATAATGATTCGTCAGATACTGTGCAGCTGCAGCTTGGATAAAGTCCGCCATAACCGCCGGTGCTTTCAGATTTTGAGCAGCAGTTGCTTATTGATACGCTGCAGCTTCCAACGAAACAGCTTCCGCCAACCGATGCTCCGGCGCTTCTGCTTAAGAAATATCCATAATTGTCAGTTATTTTTATTGGCTGGCTGCATCCTTCGCCTTTTGTGCTTGTCCCGGAGCAGTTTCCGGTTACATCAATGCGCACATTCAGTGGCGGGCAGTTTCCGCCAACATTTATTGTAGGGCTATTTGAGCCGGTGAATGTTCCTGAGTAAGATCTTCCGATTTGACTTCCCGCGGCATAAGCGCTGGCAGAAAGTAATGTTGCTGCAATTAAAAGACATACAATATATTTTAATTTCATTTGAATCTCCACATATGCTTTAATTTGTTTATTTACAATAGGATTAAGGCACCCAAAAGCGCAATACTTGTGTAAGCAATCCAGTTAAATTCAGGTGTCTGTGAAACAAGGCCATTTTTTGGATATTCTATATTGATATCGAATTCAATTTCTTTTGAATAACCTGTTAACTCGGATTCTGCTTTTACGAATATTTGGCCGCCAGAAAGGATTTTTCCACCGAAAATATCTGCAGCTTCTGCTTTCTCGTTACCGGGATTTAGATTTATTGTTGTATTACGCCTATATTTATCATCTTTATGACCCATCACCCATATCCAATTATTAAGCGGATCCGTTGGCGCTCCTTTTATGGATATCAGTACGTTGTCATTTTCAACAAACAAGTTTTTGACTTTGAATGAAATTCGTCCAGTATCACCGACGATTATGGTTTGTCCATAATCAAGCGGTATTATAGTTATCGGATTTATGGCAATTTTGATTATATTTAATTTGTGTATTTCTTCATTTCCTGCAATGTCGACTGAATAATATTCTATCTTATTTACTCCATTCATACCCACATTAAACGGTCCGGTATAATGCGTCCAAGAGCCGTTGTTTATTCTGTATTGCGGCGAGAATGAATTATTACAGCCAGAACCATTTATGCCAACATCTGCACAGCTCATAGTGGCAGTTACATCGTTTAGATAATATCCTTTGGCATTGGGAAGTGGAGGGTTGAAAGATATCGTTGTTATTGGAGTAAGTTCATCAAATTTGAGCTTATAGGTTTTTACAGGTTCCACATTTCCCAGGATATCGATCGAATAATAATCGAAGGTATAATTTCCATCCTCAGTTATGTTTATCGGTTTAGTGAATATTGTCCAAGGGCCGTTGTTTATCCTGTACTTTGGTGAGGTTGAATCACATCCTGAAGAATCGTCTGTGCATACGACTCTTACACTTACATCGCTTAAGAAATATCCCGATGCGTTTGCACTGTGATTGAATAAGAGAGTTGTTGTTGGGGGGGTTTTATCCGTGCAGCTTAAAGCAGAGAGACAATCCGGATCTTCACAATCTATGAGGCAATCATGGTCGTTGTCTAATCCATCACCGCAATTCCAGCTTTCTGCATCGACAGATATGTTTATGAAAAGCAGTCCGCTAACTAATGCTGGCGGGTATGGTGGATCGAAAACAGCCAAGTAGGAATTATCTGACTCTTTCACATCGGTTGTATTGCATTGTCCTCCGCCGTCAACGCATGCTTCTCCGCAGCCCTGCACACCATCATTACATGAGGCTGGATTGAATACGTCGTAAGTTCTTTGGCATTCGATTAAACACCCGTATTCTCCAGATGAGCAAGATATTTGCCGGATATAATCAGCACCACCGGTACAGCAAGTTGCATCACCTGTGCATGTCCATCCGCCACCACCGCCTGCGGCGCATCTGGATACACCATTAGTGCTGCCATATCCATATCCGTTTGATATGCACGTACCTGTATATGGCATTGTGCATGATAATCCGCATTTGTCAATTGTTGGTTCCCCGCAATTTAATATTCCGTCATTGCAGTGAGCGCATCTGTCGCAATAAAGATTAGATGATTTATCCGGCAATGAGCAGATATCAACACAGCCAGATGGCGTGCACGTTTGGGTTTTTGTACATGTCTCGTAGCCGCCGGCAGTGCAGCACGGCGTTTCGCCTTTGATTGGATTATATGACGCACATCCGTTTCTTCCATTGCATTCAGAATAGCCTATTGTGTCGCAGCAGACCATTTGCTTGTTCGGATAGCTTGAAGGACACCCGCTTGCACATACATTAAAAGTCGAACTCCACCACGCACAGCCACCACCTCCGCCGGCAGTGCATTGTCCTCCGTTGCAATAAGTGCCTGCAGGGCATGTGATCTGCTTTGAGTTGCAGGTTGCACCGGAGCAGGAATATTCGGTAACTACACTATTTGATGAGCATGTGTCGGTGCATCCGCTTCCAGAGCATACGCCGCCCGAATTGTCTGTGCATGTTCCTCTTTGATTAGTATTATCTCCGCCGTCATTGTCCACGCATGTGGCGCATGAACCATCATCTTTGCATTGAAGATTGCCGCCGCCTACATCAGTGCATCTTTTACCTGGCGAGCAGCAATTGCCAACAGACGTGCCGTCAGGGCAGGTTGTCGCACAGTTCGGATCTGTCATTAACGCACCAACAGGTCCACCCACATCATTACATCGCTGTCCTGGACTTGCAGCAGAACAGCTTCCGCATGGAGTGCCGTCGGTACAATAACCACATATGGCTGGCTGGCATACGCCGCTTAGACAGCTACTAGGTTTTCCACTATACGTGCAAGCAGTTCCATCCGGCTTATTCGATGCGGTCCAACCCAAAGCCCCACAGTTTGCATCTTGGCATTGAGTATCTGTTCTGGGATCTACTCCGCACTTCCCTGAACAACAGGTACCAGTTACGCTGCACCAAGTTCCTTCAGGTTCAAATTCATATTCGCATCCAACCGCGTTTATATGACAACCAATTCCTAAAGCTCTGACATGTATGCAACTCGCATCAAGACCGGGAGAATAAGCGGCGTCCACACATCCGGGAGGAAAAGGGACACAACCCTGACCCGTATAAACACCGACTACATTTTCAGAAGAGATGGATAATGATAAAAGAAACATAATAAAGAAAAGAAAAAATTTCCTCATCGATACCTACCCTTACGAACGTATTACTTAATAGGGCGGGCTTATTTATATAGCTGTTATTCGGTTTTTGTATTTCGAGAAGTCGAACTCCTCAAAGAATTTTTCCTTTTTAGATTTACTTACTTTTATTAATTCCGTCCAAACACGGTCTGTTCGTTCGTAAGGCTTTTTTTCGTTAAGTTCAATAGACTTATTACTATCATAGCCCTTACAACTGTGGTCGTCTTCATGTGTATAAGCCGCTCCGTTTGTCGCAATTGAGTCCATTTCTATTGGACGATGTTGAGCTGAAGCATTTACGCCCGTAGTGCCAAATAATCCATTCATATAATGTACATTTCTTACTTCTTGTATATTTTTTGTGCATTTCAATGCTTCTTCAGGATAAAATTCTTCCAAATATGCAATTGACTTTACTGCGTCTTCTATGAATTGTATACTACTACCCTTAATTGTTATATTGCCGTTCATTGCAGGGTATTCCAAAACATACTTTGGAGGTACAATAAGATTTTCTTCGCTCGCATTTCCAGATACGACATCCGTCTTATTCGCCGCGCCCAAAGATTTAACCGGCGAATCCTTCACAGCAATATGCACAGGATTCGGATTTTCATGTCCGGGAACTCCGACAAGCTGATGATATATGAAATCAACACTGTCTGCCATTGCAGCACCTGTATCATCCACAGTTTTTTTGACGTATTTGTTGCTTTTGTATACTTCATTGCCGCCATATAGTGCGACAGATGTTGCAAAAAGCGCCGCAAATATCTTCTCAGTTGTTGTCCATTTGCGGTGAAATATGTCTCCATAGCCATGCCCTACCTTTGGGAAGTATTTGCTGTTTGCATCCTTGTGGCTCTGATTGGCATTAAGAAGAATTGCAGTTGTTTTGATGGCATTGCCAGAGTAATCAACAATGGGTTTTTTACGCATAAGAGTCACTTGTTACTATATATATGTAGTGAACTACTATTTAAATGTAGTGCTACGCTATTAATGTGTAGTGAAGCGCTATTTAAATGTTGCAAAACGGCGTTTTTATAGTTTTTGGGCAGAACGGGCGTGAAATCGGCATGAATCGAACTAATTTAAGCTGGATGCTGAATTAAACGATATATCAATATATTGATATGTCAAAGAATTAGATTTTGAATAATTTTTTCGCGTTTTCAACAACTTTGAGAAGAATTTCTTTTTCATCAATTTTCTTTGCTTCTGCGATTTTCTTCACTACAATCGCGGTGTTCCATGGCATATTGATGCCTTTTGCAGGATCCAGATACGGCGCGTCAGTCTCCACAAGCATGCGCTCAAGAGGGCAGTCGCGCGCCAGCTTCTTTGCGCTCTTTGAAAAAGCGATTGCAGTGGAGAATGAAATATAGTAACCGAGAGAAAGCGCTTTTTCCATCACAACCTTATCGCCCGAAAAGCAGTGCATCACAACAGCCGCAAGCTTGTGCTTTGAAAGCATTTCGACAGCATCGCTTTCAGCATCCCATGAATGAATCACAACCGGAAGCGTCAATTCTTCGGCAAGCGACAGCAGTTTTTCAAAACGATCTCTTTGAATCGCGCGCTCTTTATCGTCTTTAATCCAGTGGTAGTCGAGGCCGATCTCTCCGATTCCGACGATTTTCTTCGCGCTTTTGCGGATACATTCGAGCTCGCCTAGAAAATCTTTTTCAGAATGTTTTATTGCGTCAACCGGCTGCAGCCCGATTACGGAATAAATGAATCCTTTATGCGCCTCAGAAAGTGTTATTGCGCCGCGGTTCCATTCGGGGTTTGCTCCGGCGACAATCAGAAATTCCATTTTCTTTTTTGCTTCTGCAATCACGTCATCGCGGTTTGGCGTGAATTTTTCATGCTGGAGGTGGCAGTGGATGTCAATATATTTCATAATCCAACCTTTTCAATAGGCTCTTGCCGCGTAGACGCTTTCTTTCGCATCTTTTCCGCAATAAATGCATTTGGTTTTTGGTTTGGCTTTTACATCAAACGGCAGAACGCGCATAGTCGCTCCTGTTTCTTCTTTTATTTTCTCCTCGCAAGCTGGATTTCCGCACCATGCGACATTCACAAATCCGCCGCCATCTTCAACGACTTTTTTGAATATTGCATAGTCCTTGACTTCTGTGATGTGGGTTTCAAGGAACTTCTTTGATTTCGAGAGTAGATTGCTTTGTATGCTTTCAAGAGCGATTGATACTGCGTTTTTCAGGCCCGCGATTTTCACAGTCCTTTTTTCTCCTGTATCGCGGCGCGCAAGCACGACTTCGCCGTTTTTCAAGTCGCGCGGCCCGATTTCAATGCGCAGAGGCACGCCTTTTAGTTCCCATTCGTTGAACTTGTATCCCGGGGAGTATGCATCGCGCGAATCAAGGTGCGAGCGGACTCCTGCTTCTTCAAGTGAGTATTGTATTTTTTCCGCTTCAGAAATCACTTCATCCCGCGTCTTTTCAAAAAGTATCGGCACAATTACGGCTTGCAGCGGCGCTATTGCAGGAGGCAGCACAAGCCCTTTATCATCGCCGTGGACCATTATGATTCCGCCGATGAGCCTTGTCGAAATTCCCCACGACGTCTGCCAGGCGTATTTCTTTTTTTCGTCTTTATCGACAAACTGGATGTCAAAAGGCTTTGAGAAATTCTGTCCGAGCTGGTGTGATGTTCCCATCTGCAGCGCCTTGCCGTCAGGCATTATGCTTTCGAATGCGGTTGTGTAAAGCGCGCCAGGGAATTTCTCGTTCTCTGTCTTTTTCCCGTAAACTGCCGATATCGCAAGCGAATTCTCGGCAAGTTCTTTGTAGACTTCAAGCAGGATTGTCATGACTTCTTTATCCGCATCCTCGCTTGTCGCATGCACTGTGTGGCCTTCCTGCCATAAGAATTCTCTTGTCCGCAAAAAGGGCCTCGGGTTCTTGAATTCCCATCGCACCACATTGCACCACTGGTTCAGGAGCAGGGGAAGGTCGCGCCATGAGCGCACCCATTTCGAATAAGAAGCGTACATTATTGTCTCTGAAGTCGGGCGTATTGCAAGGCGCTCAGCAAGCTTTTCATTTCCGCCCTGCGTCACCCATGCGACTTCAGGGATAAAGCCTTTTATGTGGTCCGATTCTTTTGTCAGAAGGGATTCGGGTATAAGCAGCGGGAAATATGCGTTTTTGTGCCCGAACTTTTTGATTTTTTCGTCAACGATTTTCTGGATATTTTCCCATATAGCATAAGCCCATGGCCTCAAAACCATGCATCCTGAAACAAGCGTGTAGTCCGCAAGCTCTGCTTTCTGAATTACCTGCGTGTACCATTCGCTGAAATTCTCTGATTTTTTGACTGTAATGCCTAATTCTTCGGACATAGAATCATCTGCTATTTATTATTGTTATTATCTTCTTAAAACCTTGTATAACGCCTCTCCTTCCAGACCGCCTGACCACGGCTCGTAAATATCCCTTACTTTAGTATTTTCGCGAAATTCGCGCCCAAAAGCCAGTCCCAGTTCTTTTTGCAATTTTTCGTATTCCACGTTAGAGTTATTTTTCATATTCACCACATATAAAATTAAAAATCACGGCGCCGAATTCCGTCAGTTCAGCTGCACGGTATTCAGCATATATAATAAGCCCGAGTTCCCGCAAAATTTTCGCATTCAATTTCAGCGTAGACAAAGAAATTCCGGAATCGCGCGAGATATATTTCAGCGTAGCTGTAATTGTCTTTCCCGCGCCCTTGTCGATTTCAGTAAGAATCAGGATTTGATTGTTATTGAGAGACCTTCGCAGAACTAATCCAAAACCTTCGCGGTATTCTGAATTAAGCATACTGGCCGGCTCATACCAATCCTCTCGTAAGTATACAGTCTATTGCGCGCAAAAGAAATATAAATACGGCGGGCAGGTTGATCCGCCCACGCAGTTTGTAATTTTCCTATTTGTCGAGATATACATTAGTTCCTTCAATAGTTATTCTGGGTTCTCTCGATTTTGCACCTTCAAGTATCGAAAAAAAGCTTTTGCGATCGAATCTATGATTGAATGCGTATTGTTTAAGGTACTTTTCAAGATCGCTTATGTTTGAAGACCCTGCCTTTTCTAAGTAACCTGCGATTGCTTTCTCAGGCGTAAAGTATTCGAGTAAGCGTCCATTACGTCCCTTCTTTAATAGATCATCTTGTTCCCAAAGCTGACATAAATAACTGCTTATGAGATTCTTATCGTCGTACCCTATAGCTCCACAATATCTTTTGCAGAGGCAACACCCCCAAGTGTTCGTACAGCTTCCTCGGTCTCTTTTAAATGCTTCTTAAGTGCGGGTGTCAGACGTTTATTTTCAGGTTTGTATACATCTATCGATATTTGCGTTTTCGGTAGGCATGTTTCACTAACAGGACCTGTTTTATTAATGTCCTCGCCACACAGTACCTTAGACAGATTCTCTAAGTAACTGCCATTGTTACTGCCTCTAATTAATGCAACACTAACAGAACCTAAAAAATCCTCAAGTTCTTTCGGATCGAATTTTGAGACATATAAACCAAGCAATGCGTTAAAACGATCCAGGGACTCTTTTTTTAATTCCTCAGGACTTTTATTTTCTTGCACAATATCACCGAGGTATTATTAGGTTCAAGTATTTATAAACCTTTTGTTTAATTATAACTGTTTAGTAATTACAACACTCACTAAAATACATTAATTACGCCAAATTTTTACTATTTCTGTGCATAATAAAAAAATGACGTAAAAAAACTAATATTTATATACATATTTACACATATATTTGATTATATGTCCACATTATCAAAATTCGACGTGCTTTACTATCTGTCGCAAATGGAGGCGCCTTCAAAGGACGAGATTCTCAAATTTCTAAGAAGAAACGCCTTCTTTGAAAATGTTTCTGAGCGGGTTGTTTCCGAGAAGCTAAACGAGCTGAAAAAAGAGAATCTGATTAAGGGCATAGAAGTGAATGTGGATAACCCTAAGGTATTTGATTGCCTCGCTTTTTTGTATTGGGCAAGGATGAAAGAAAAAGAATACGATGTGCTGCTGGACAAGAAATCCGTGATAATATTCAAAACATTGTTCGAGAAAAGCGCCATGACGTTAGATGAGCTTGCGAAAAAAACAGGGTTGTCAAAGCCCACATTGCTTAAATATGCGGCCATGCTGGAAGAAAACGGATTTTTGTCGGTGCTAAAGAAGAAGCCGCTCGTCCTGAAAGCGAATCTGAACGACTTTACTATATTCTACGCGAATTTCCTTGATCTGTCTTTTGAGCGGTTTGAAATGCAATTCGATAATGCAGAAATCCCAAAGATAAGTTCGAAAAAATTAATAAGCGCGCTCGTAAAGCTCCACGTTCATTCAACAACAGTAACTGAAGGAAACACGGCAACAGAAGATGATGTAGAGCGTGTTTTCGGCGACTATCCCGTGAATCTTACGCCGAGAGAGGTTACAGAAATACTTAATGCCCGAAGCGCGATAAATGAGCTGTTCTCGATATGCAAAAATGACATTTCGATTGAACGTATTAAGTATTTGCACAGGATTATGATGACCAATCTTCTTGAGCGGCCGGGAGAGTTTTATTACGGGCGCAAAATGCTGGCGGGCTTCCAGACAAAGCTGCCGTCGTCAAAACATGAAATTGATTATGGCATGGCAGCGCTCTTGAATTTTTCAAAAAAGCCCATTAATCCAGTTATTCTTGCGCCGATAATTCATTTTTTATTCGCAAGCATACATCCTTTTGCCGATGGAAATGGAAGAGTGGCGCGGCTTCTGCATTCATGGATTCTGCTGAAAGCAGGCCTGCCTCTGTTCGTTTTTGATCCGAAGAAACGAAACAAATACTTTGCACTGCTTGAAAAATCGAGAAATGAAAACATTGAAGATTTCGTGAATTTCTGCATAACCGAGCATAAAACTTCGCTGGAAGCGCTAACAAGAGATGAAAAATAGATTTACCTCGTCACTTCAAAACCTTCAACCAGTGCCTTCAATTTTCGCGCCTTTGCATTCTTTTCGAAATGCTCGCGCACGGGTTTCACCATTTCGTTTATGCTTTTTGTTGTCGCCGCTTTCAAATCCATCGGATGAATCTTGCCTGCCGTGTATTGTTCTTTCAATTCATTGAAATTCGCAAGCTCCAAATCGCCGCCGAATTTCGCCGGACGCTCGAGTTTCAGCTTGCCGAATTTCGGGAAGACAAGATACTCGGCGTATTCTATAATCGGGTTCTCCTCGACCTGTTTTTCAGGGCAATAGGCCTTTGAAATCTTGCGCTTGATGTCCTCCTCGGAGTCAGTCATGAATATCGCAGAATCAGGAATCGACTTTGACATCTTCATTGCGATTGCGCGCTCAATAGCGTCTTTGACATCCGCTTTCGGCTGTCCTAAACCCATCAGCATGTGGTGATGCACTGCAACAGGCTTCCAGAATCCGAGTTTCGGGCCTGTTTCGCGCGCAAGCATATTCACCTTGCGCTGGTCCATTCCAAGCTGTGTGATGTCTGCTTTCAGCTCGAAAATATCAGCAGCCTGCATGCAGGGGTAAAATATCTGCGAAGCATACAGCGAATCAGATTCACTCCTTCCCATTATCTGCGAGCAACGAATTATCCTGTTCAGTGTCGTTGTCCGCGCGACATTCATCACACTCTTCCAGTACGATTCTTCTTTCATTAATTCGCTTGCCCAGACAAACTCGACGTTTTTGAAATCCATGTCGCAGGCGCGCCATATTTCAATCAAATACTTTCCTACTGTCTGTATTTTCTCTAAATCGCCGCCCATCTTGTTGTTCGCCCATGCGTGCCAGTCTGCGACAAACATCTTGAATTTGCAGCCGGCTTTTGTCATGCGGTTTACGTTGAGCGAGCGTAATATTCCCTGAGCAAGGTGCATTTTTCCCGACGGCTCGAATCCGTCGTAGGCGATAGGATGCGCTTTTTCTGCAAATAGCGCACGAAGCTCATCTTCAGTGATAATTTCCCCGCCTTCTGCAACTGATTTTACAAGAGAAACTTTTTCATCAAGATTCATACCATCATATTTGTATGTAATTTTTTATAAATGCCGTTATGTCGTTTTTGCGTTTGGCTTCCACGAATAGCGCAAATTCATGCTCGTTCATAAGGTCATTGTATCCGCCGCACCACATATTTGCTCTTTTTCTGAAGAAGAAATCAGCCATTTTTTCTGCATCCTCCCAGCCCCATTTGTCATAGCAAAAGACTATGTGTTCCAAGACGTATTGTTTTATCAGTTCTTTATCAAGAGAAATTATTTTTGATTCGGCTTCCTGTTCAAAAACTTTTCCCAATTCGTCGCTTAATATCGATTTTTGATATTTTTCAGGGTCTTTGGCAGCCTGTCGGACATGAACCATCTCATGCGCCACCAAGAATAGCAGCCCCGGAACCGATAAAAAGCCTTTAGCCCTGTTCAGGTAAAGCAATATGCCTTGCTCATATTCGCCGGCAGATGTAATCAAAACTATGCTGAAACAATCCGGTTCGTAAGGGCGGATTTCTTTATCGGTTACGAATCCGCTTGCAAGAATGTAAATTTTCCAGCCTTCGGGATATCCGATTTTATCCGCGAGATATTTTACGTTTTTCGGAAAATTCTTCAGATTATTTTCCCAGAACTCCTGGCGGTTCGAAAGAAGCGATTCTCTGGCTTTTTTAATTCCGAACTCCCCGAATTTTCCGTAATCTAAAGAATCCATGGCAAGACCTTTAAGATAATGAATGGGGTCGCCGCGATTTTCACCAGCTCTGGATAGTGTTTTGTGACATCAACGAAGTTGATGTCGCTGGTTTCTTTTTCTCTACCCAGATTTGTCTCTTTTTCTTTTCAAAGAAAAAGAGAAACTGTTTTGAACGCGAATCGCCGGCTCCCGAAGCCGGAAGTCTACCATTCTAACATGCTGTCGCAAATACATGCGGCGGCGTTGAAGTTATCCTACGACCCCACGACTTTATTCTAATTGATATTACAGCTTTATAAAATAAAATATCGGGGCCAATAGAAAAAATAATTGCGCGCCACCGATTTATGGCGCGCGTTGAATTAAAATTTATTCTTCAGAGCCTGTTTTGTTTTCCTTTCGCGCTTCTTTTACTTTCTCGCGCATGTTTTTTACGCCTTCTTTCAATAGCTTGTGAGCCTCTTTTATCTTTTCATTTGCATGCTTCAGGAGGTCTTTGCCATCATTTATCAGCACTTTCTTTTCATCTGCTGTTGAAGCGTTTCCTGCTGCGGTGAATTTAGCATTTGCTTCTTCTATATCGCTTTTTGCAGCAGCTATTTTTGCATCGAATTCTGAAATTATCTCATCATACGCGCTTGTGTCTTTTCCGGATGATTTAAGCTTTCCTAGCCCTGTTTTTGCCCGGACAGAAACTTTTTCCGCGAGTTCAATGAGTTTGGATCCTTTTGCAGAAAGCACAAGCCCTGCTGCTCTTTCCACACCGCGCTGGCTGGTTATCCATTCATTCTTTATTTTTGCGGCAACTGCTTTAAGACCTTCTTTAGTTGTGACTGCGGCTATTTCCGGCTTGAATGCCTCAAAAGTTGCGATATTTGCATCAAGCTCTGCTACGATACTGCTTTTTTCCGTATCGCTTAAGACGCTCATGTTTTCGACCTTGCTTTTTATGAGCTTGAAGTGCGCGATTCGGTTATCAACAGTCCTTGTAAGGTATGTCTTGCCGTTTTCAATCATATTTGCCGTCGCATTCGTATTATTTCGGTTTTCCTGAAATGCTTTTTTCGCAGATTCCCAGTCGTCCTTAGCAGAGGCGTAGTTTTCCTTCGCCGCCTGATATTGCTGTTTTGCAGCCGAGTACTGAGCCTGTATGTTCCTGTATTTTTCCTGGAGTGCTTGCACCTGGTTGTTGCTTGCGGAATTATTTTCGGCAAAGGCCGGAGCAATAATTCCTATGGCAAAAATGATCGCTAAAACTAATGTGATCTTTTTCATAGTGATCCCTCAAATGCCTAAATCAAGAGCAGATTCGTTGATATCTCCGGTGAGTTCTGCCTGCTCCGCGTTCGCATCAGTGATGCCTGCATCTATCGAAGATGTGTCTATTCCGACACTATTGCCGGTCGGGGCTGTCTGTGCCGGTGCATTGTTGGTTGTTGCCGTTGTTGCGGGTTTTGAATTAGTTCCAACGCATCCTGCCGCGACAATTATTCCGATCAACAAAATAGTTAATAGAAATTTTGCTGCATTCATAATTCTCGATAACTATTCTTAATTATTCAATATAAATACTTTACGAACCTTAAGTAAGGCTTTAAATAAATGCGCTATAAAGTTAGTTTGCGGGCCTGTAGCTCAGCTTGGATAGAGCAGGAGCGTCCTAAGCTCAAGGTCGTGGGTTCAAAGTCATTCATTTTCCGAAAGAATGAGGAATTTCTCACCAGGCTCGTTTATTTATTTTCTGCGTGCAGCCGTGCCCGAAACCTGCTGGTCGAGAATCTCTTTTATCTTTTCGATGTTGTCGACAGACTCCATTGTGATTTCCGGCGCATCGTCGCCGTCAACGCTTTCTACTTCAACGCTTCCGATGCCGAAAATCCTATCGAGGAAGTTTTGTTTCACAGTATAGTTTGCTATACGGTCAGCTGCAAGAAATGTTTCTTCTTTTGAAAGGATGCCGTTGCGCTCAATCACGCGGCTGTCGGTCAGGACGTATTTTTTCGAGCGCACCCGTATTTCAGTTATTGCGAGAAGAATTATTGCGATTAACGGAAGCGCGTACAGATAGCCCGTGAGTATGGCAGGAACTGCTATGCCTCCGATTCCGAAAAACAAAACGGTCCAAATAGCGATAAGCACGATACCTCCGACATACCATTTCAGGAATTTTAAGCGGGCTGAATTGAATTCGAGAAGCATCTTTTCGTCCATGAGTGGATATTTGCGCAAGGGAATATTTATAGTGGTTTGTATATCTTTTAATGATATATAATGGAAGGAAAAAAATTTGTTAGTGTTTTATGCGAGACGCAAGAAGAATCCCGAAAAAAACGCTAAACAAGCCACCGAAAGTGACCAATGTTAAAACTATGAGCATAATTAATGTTGCCTTTAAATCCGTGGTTGGTGGCAGCAATTGATATGCTCCGATCACCAATATTGCTATTAGCAATAGTAGTTTTTTCATTTCCCTCCTTTCCAGCTTTTACGGCGTGCTGGGTGCCGTGTTTATTAATACATGATTCGTTTATCACACCCGTAGGTTATTACTATCATCGAAGAATTTTCTATGGTGTGCCGAATTTTGAGGATCTTAAAATCATCACTGAGCTCCAGGCCCCACACACCGCCTACGATAAGGGCATCATCCTCAGTGTAGATGGGATATTGTTTGCCCGAAATGACAAGAATCACGCCACGGGTTAATCCGTCATTTTCTTTGAACTCGCTGATATATGTGATGTTTTCGCTACATATAATCTTACTTTCTCCTTTTTCCATCCGTACCGTTTCACTCCGGTCAATACATCCTTCGAGGATAAGGAAAAGTGCTAAAGCGACATATATTTTTTTCATATTCTCCTTTTGCGCCTCCCTGAAGGGTCCCGGCTGACACTGCCGTTGTTCATAATCTATTCTATTTCGTCGCGAACGTTTCTTCGCTTCTGCGCATAGTTCTTATCAGATGCTGATAATACTCATCTAATAAAAAAGCGAGAATCAGTATTAGTATCCAATACATTTTTTGTCTCCTATTCGTTTTTTCCGCACACTACAGACACGAAAGACATATTTGTTCCGCAAGTTTTTAGCTCGCGCTACTTTGTTTGTCTTCGTCCTGCCGCCCGAATTTTCAGGTAAAAACGGCTCATTCAAAAAACGCAGCGTTTGACGTGCGTCCAGAAACAAGATACAAATACCTCATTTTTGTTTGAACTTTTATGTGTATGAAAAATATGATTTTGTTGTTAATTTAGTATTCACTGAAAAGACACAACCTAATATCTAAATATGATGAGCTTTTTATACTTTGCCCACGAAGATGAATTATGCTCGAGAAACTGCGCGACGCGCTCTCAAAATTTGCAAGAATAGGGGTCGCTGACAAGAATTCAGTTGACGCGCTCGTAAAAGAGATACAGCGCACACTCATTCAGGCCGATGTTGACGTAAAGCTGGTTTTCGACCTGTCAAAGCGCATAAAAGACGAAGCCCTTGATGAAAAGATTCCGAAGGGACTGACGCGCCGCGAGCATGTCATAAACATAGTCCATAGTGAGCTTACGAGATTTTTGGGCGAAAAAGCACCAACAATCGACCTCGCGGCGCAGAAAATCCTTCTTGTCGGGCTTTTCGGCTCCGGGAAAACGACATCATCAGCGAAGATTGCGAAATTCTACATGAAAAAAGGGCTTACTGTCGGGCTTATTTCCTGCGACACGTGGAGGCCTGCGGCTTATGAGCAACTGAAGCAGCTTGGCGAGAAAATCGGCGTTGAAGTTTACGGCGAGCCGAAGGAAAAAAAGGCGTCGAAAATCGTAAAGGATGGCCTCAAGCACTTTGCAGGCAAAAAAGTCATAATAATCGACTCTGCAGGAAGGTCTGCACTTGATTCTGAATTGCGCGCGGAACTTGAAGATGTGAATAAAGCAGCAGGCGCTGACGAAAGATTCCTTGTGCTTTCTGGCGACATTGGCCAAGCGGCAAAAAAGCAGGCAGACGAGTTCAATAAAATCGTCGGGCTTACAGGAGTGATTCTTACAAAGATGGATTCATCGGCAAAAGGAGGAGGCGCGCTTTCCGCATGCTTTGCATCAGGAATCAATGTGAAGTTTATCGGAACCGGCGAGAAAATTGATGATTTCGAAGTTTACGATCCTGTGCGCTTTGTCGGAAGGCTTCTTGGAATGGGCGACCTTGAGGCATTGCTTGAGAAGGCAAAAGAGGCGATAGAGCCCGAAAAAGCAGCTGATTTTGTCAAGAGGGATTTCAATCTGCAGGATTTCTATTCACAAATCGAGAGCGTAAGCAAGATGGGCTCATTTTCAAAGCTTCTTGAAATGATTCCCGGAATGAGCGCTGTGAAGCTGCCAAAAGACATGGTTGATGTTCAGGAAGCCAAAATGAAGCGCTGGAAATACATCATGCAGTCAATGACAAAAGAGGAGAAGCTGAACCCGGACATCATTGATTCGTCGCGCTTGCAGCGCATTGCAAAAGGCTCCGGCACAAAGCCCGAGGAAGTCAAGGAGCTAATCAAGAACTATAATCAGACAAAGAAGATGGTCAAGAAAATGCAGGGCGGCAAAGCATTCAAGCGCGGGCCAATGGCCGGTCTGATGAAGAATATGGGTGTGTGAGGGAGTTTGTTTGGATAAGCTCGGAAAAGTCCGCAAAATAGTGGGGGATGAATGCGATGAGTGGCTTTTGAAGCGCCACATCATATATGTCGTAAAGTATTCGAGGCTTCTGGCGGAAAAGCTTGACGCTAACAAAGAAATTGTCGAGCTTGGAGCGCTTCTGCACGATATAGGCATTGCAAAACACGGCAAAGAAGAACATGAAAAAACCGGCGCTCTTGAAGCCGAAAGAGTTCTGAAAGAAGTAGGCTATTCGCAGAACATTATTGATGAGGTGAAGCATTGTATCGAGTCTCATCGCAGCCGAACGGAAATAAAACCGAGAACATTAGCCGCTAAAATAGTTGCAAATGCTGACGCGATGGCGCATTTTGACACGATTCCACATCTGATGCAGATTGCGCTGAAGAATGAAAACAATGATTCCGAAGCAGCGCGCCGTTGGATTTACGACAAAATCGAGCGCGACTGGAGCAAGAAACTGACAATTCCCGAAGCGAAGGAAATGATGCGGAATAAATATGAGGCGATAAAGCTGCTTTTTGCGCCGCCAAATCAAACATAAGCCAATGTTTCTCGAAAAGCTGACATTTCTGGCGAAAAGTGCGCTTCTGAAAACTTTTAAATACCCGAATACAAATATACTACTTATTGGTGACTCTATGAAATGGCTATTAAATACCCTTATGAGTGCGGCATTTTTCGTGATATCGATAGCTTTCGCGCTGCTTGTTTTTAACAGCTTTATGACAATCGCGGTGGCGCAGTCAAATCATGCCCTAGATACAGCGATTTCCGAAAGCCGGGGCAGCGGCATTGCGATTGATGTAACAGACGAAGGCAATGGATTTCTGATACAAACAAACGACGGCGCGATGGAATTGACAAAGGACGGTTTTGGGATGTCGGCGATTGGAATTTAATATTCATTTATAAATGTCCAAAGTTTATCAGTTATTGGTAGTTATGAAGCCTTTCAAAGATTCTAAAGAAGAATTGGCATTTCTCTCATATGTTCTTGGCGCAGAGGGGATAACATTTCCAAAAGGCTGGACGACAACTGAGGAAGCAATCATGAACGCATTTAATTATGACATTCCTTTTGGTTATATTGGAAGTCCGATTATTTCCGATGCCCATACAAATAACATCCTTATGATTGTGGAACAACCGTCGACTTTCTCGATAAGAGTCGGCCCGAGTAATCCCCCTATTACGCTTAATCCGTATCCGGATATTCCTGTAAAACTCCTTGAGATCGAGAACTACCATGGAAATCTCAAAATGTCTCCGAAGGAAAGAATTGTCAAGCTTGAAGGAATTATTGAAGAATCATTGAAGGATAAGGAATCCATTCAAAGCACTATTGACGAGCTCAGGCAAAATGCAAAGAGCCTGCATAGCGAGCTTTACGCCACGCGAAAAAAAGACAGGCGGGTTCAGAAATTAAATGAATCTGGAGGCTTTGATGTAGTCTCGCGCGGTGCTGAGGGGCTGGCAAAAGAAATCGAGACAATTACAGGGGCCCGAAGCAAAATCGCGAAGCAAGGCGCTTATAGTGATACAAAGTTGGAAGAGATCGCAGAGTTTCTAGGCGCCTATATTCAGGACTTTTCTGAACAGCCTTTCCGCAAAGCGGCGCTTGACGTAAAAACAGTTAATGAATACAGGCGCTCGTGGAAGGAAAATATGAAGGATATGTAATATCGGTATTAAGCTCCTCTTCCATGATGCGCGACTCCAACCGCAACAGCAATCCAGGCAAGGCCTCCGAAGAGGAACAAGAGAAACGCCATAAAAAGAGTGCCATAATAAGAGAAGTCTGTGACGCCAAGAACGCGCTCAAGATGCCCTGCAAGCCACGAGCCGATAAGCATGCATAATGCACCTATAAACCAGAAAAGCGCGAGTTTTCCTTCAGGTAATTCTTGTATGGCCATGGACATCTCCTAATATATTCCTTTTGTTTGATGTTGTATATATAGATGACGGCGCAGTTGTAATGAATAAAAAGGTTCGTTTGTATTACTTATTATATGCCTGAGATAAAGGTATCGGATTATTTGGATTTTTTTGGAGATTGCGAAGAAACTAGTTCTAGTTACGCCGATTTTTTCGATTCTTTTGACCTGTATGGGCGCGGCGGTTCAATTACTGAAGGGCGAACTGCTGAAGAGCTTTTTGGCATAATCAAAGCGAATGTCGCACAGGAATACAGCATTGCAGCAATAGACCGGCTTGCACAACTTTATCTTGATTCATGTATTGATGATAGACCCATCAATTCGGGCATTGCTGAACAGCCCATTAATTATCTCTTCAGTGAACAGCCAGATTCTGCAGTTGATGAGGATATTTACAATTCTTTTGATATGGATCTTTCAAATTATATGCAGCAGCTGAAGAAAGAAACGATATTGAACAATCTGATGGATGCGGGAAAGATGTCTGTGGGCGCATATTACCGCAAAGAACCGCTGGACATTATTAGCATAATGAATCTCCTTATGCCTTATGAAAAAGATATTATCACTGCATGCGGCGATACGGAGGCAAAAAAATACCAGCTCTCTGAAAAATACGATAACGTCATAAAATTCGCAGAGGAATTGGAATCTAAATTTAGCGATGCCGAAAAGCCGGACTGTATTGTTTATGTTGCATCCGGCGGTTTCATGGCTGCAGCACTTATTGCAGAAATACTTGGAGTGCCGCTGATTCCGGTAAGGTCTTCGCGTTTTGGAAAAAACGATGCCTATGCAAAAGTTCCGGCAAATATGCCGTATGATGAGATTTTATCGAACAAGCGCGTTCTTGTTGTTGAAGACAGCTCAATAAAAGGCGAAAGCCTTGCGAATGTTATGGACTTTGCCGCAAAATACGCGGAAGAAGTTTACGGTACAACAGTTGAATGTACGGATAGCCTGCAAAAATACCTGGCTGGCGGTTCGGAAATATCGCCCGATATAGAAACGTTATCTGTTGATGATTTTTATCTTTTCAAATACAATAATCCGGCACGCGAATATCTTCCATCCGTTTCTTTAGAAAACCTGCTTGCAAATATGCAAAATTATCTGCTGCAAATCACCGTTCCGGCAAGCCTGAGCAAACCCATTGAAGCACGCACTGCCTTTAGTGCAGGCGCTGCTTCGAATGAACCTGTTTTATCAAAAGCCAATTAGTTTAATGTTGCAATATTTGCAGTACTATCACAAACATCAGCCTTGCTAACATTTCTTATTTGCAATCTTTTTTCTCATCGCACTTTTGGTCGCAGTGGAAGAGTTCCTTGCATGTGAACAAGTCTGTGCTTAGATATTTGTCTCCGCGGTCAGGAATTATCACAACAACGGTTTTTCCTTTTCCGAGCTTTTTTGCCTCATCAAGCGCGACTTTCATAGCGGCACCTGAACTCATCCCGACAAAAATACCCTCTTCGCTTGCGAGCTTTCGCGCGGTTTCAAAGCCTGCTTCAGCGCCTGCCTTATCAAGTTCGACAACTTCGTCGAACCACTCGCGCCTGAAAAGCTGCGTCGGATTCAGTTCTTTTGGGTTTCTCAAGCCCTGGATAGGAACGCCAAGCATCGGCATAACGCCGACTGTGCGTATTTTCTGGCTGTATTCTTTCAGGCGCATTGCAACGCCTACGCCGGTCCCGGCAGTTCCCACGCTTGCGACAAACGTGTCTATTTTTCCTGCGGTGTCATCCAGTATTTCTTTTCCGGTTGTCTGGTAATGCGCAAGAATATTTGCCGGGTCGCTGAACTGGTCGAGGGCTACGTATTTGTTCGGGTTTTCAGCCAATAGTTTCTTTTTCAGTTCTACTGCGCCTCCTGTTCCTTGTGCTCCCCGGGAGAGTATTAATTCCGCGCCATATGCTTTGATTATTTTCCTGCGTTCAATAGAAACGCCTTCAGGCATCACAAGCGCGATTTGTATCCTTTTACAGCAGCAATCATTGCAAGCGCAATGCCGGTGTTCCCGGACGTCGCTTCAAGAATGATTTTGCTTTTGTCGATTTTGCCAGCAGCTTCCGCAGCTTCGATTATATAAAGCGCCATCCTGTCTTTTACAGAGCCTCCGGGATTCTGTCCCTCAAGCTTTGCATAGACTGTTGCGTCATTTTTTCCTGTCAGCTTGTTGATTCTTACAAGCGGCGTTCTTCCAATTAGCTCCAAAATATTTGAAAAAGGGTGCATAAAAATCAGCAGCTAGGTTAACTATTCCTCATTTTTATATTCGCACGATCCTTTGTCGCATGAACTGCAATCACAGGATGGTGTGGAATCTTGTAATAATGTATTCATTTCTTCATCTGATAGCTCTCCTGAAGCGAGTTTTTCCACAAGGTCTGGTGACTTCTTTAATTTCACTTTGCCTTTTTGCGGTCTTTCAAAGCGCGCATGATCTTCAAATACATACAGTGTACCAACCGGATCAGAACCTTTCAGCACATCATACACACCCATTGACATTTCATCCATTTCCATAAAAGGAACGTCCGTTACTATTTTGTACGTCATAAGTTCACCATAAATTAAAACTTCCTTATCAGGTCCACAAGTGCGCCAACCATTTCATCGAAAAGCTTTTTTCCAAGCTCTGATGATGCGGCTTTCGGCTCGCCTTCGCACGGAATCTTGCGGTCACTGAAATAGTACTTTGTAAGATAATTGTTTTCTGCATTGCTTGAAAGAGGCTGATTGATTGCGTTTTTCAAATCAGTATGTTCAGGCGAAAGATAGAGCATCAGAGACGTTTCTTCTTTTCCCGCATGCGCAGGGAATGATTTTACCAATGTTCCCCAGATGTTCGCGACTTTGATTTTTATATTCTTATCTGATTTCGCAATTACATCCCTCATTGCGACTTCAAGCGAGTGTTCGTTTCCGACATGGCCATTAAGTATAATTATTTTTTCTGCGCCATGAGCAACCAATGATTCTAATATATCTTTGGTGATTGTGACAAGCCCTTGGGCAGTTATACTTATTGTGCCTTTGAAATTCGACAGCTCTTGTGTGTTTCCGTAAGGCATTGCGGGAAGGACAAACGCGCCGGTTTTTTTTGCCGCTTCTTCCGCAATTCTTTGAGGTATTATCGCATCTGTTGTAAAAGGAAGATGCGTGCCGTGCGCTTCAAAAGAGCCCGTGGGCAGTATAACTGTTTTTATTTCCAGATTATCACTCCATTTTTTGCTATTAGTCATTTAATCAGCCTGTGAGCCACTTCCATTTCCTTCATTATTAATTCATTCGCCGTTGAGTAATCGCCTTCTGTTCTGATTGTGTTTAAAGCATCAGTCTTAATTTTTGCATCTGTTCGAGGTAAAAGAGCAAGTATGTATTCTACAGCATTTTTTCCTTCTTTAGTATCCAAAGCTTTTTTCAGTTTGTTCTCCGAGACGCTTAATTCCTCGCTTATGAATAGCTTATTATCAGGTGTTTCATCGTACATGAAAATTTCTTTGTTAAGTCCCGGAATGCCTGTGTGGGGTATAAAATAAGAGCCTGCTCCGTTAAGTATTCTTCTTTCATCATCAGTTATGTTGTTCCATGTGTATGCCCTTCCAAAATCACCCACTACAGATACTCTTTGCAAAATGCTTGCCACTTCTGCCGGCGGACGTTCTGCAGAGTCAAAAAGCAGCAATAGAGGATGTTTTCCGTTTTCTTTACCTGAGATAAGCGAAGTTGCATTGGCATATATTACGCCATAACGGACGATAAGTTCCTTTTGATTTCTTATTTTGCTTGCATCATCGATATTATTATAGTATAATAATGATGTATCGACCAGTTTATCGTACGTTTCGGCATCTTTTAATTTTTTTATTCGTTCATCTATATTTGCGGCATGCTCTGAAGTTCGCAATATCTTCGTTTTTGGAGCAACTTTTTTTAATAGTTCTGCGTACATATCAGATGCAGTAGTCACATCATCAGGATGATAACGCGAATGTAATCCGAGAGATTCCGCAGTTTTGCTGTTGCTGTATTCGTTATCCGGGATAATCATTGTCGTGTTCCCGCCAAATATTTCCGATACATCATTTAAAAGGATAGATTGGATGTAATTGTCAAACCCGGGACGCTTAATTATGTCCGAAGCATTCTCGTTTTTTCCAATAAGGCAGATTCCTCCGACAGTATCGATTTCTTTATAGCCTTCAGGAGTTCTTAGAAGCTGGTCAAACTGTTTGCCTGGAAAGTTCAGAACGCCCGCGACAGGATATGGTAAATGCTCTTGAACGCGCTTTATTGTCGTTTGTTTAGCGGGTACGCCATAAAGCTTTGCTTGTCTTTCGCCTAAAGGGCGCACAGTATCTAGAATGCCATTTAAATAATAATTGGAAGAGAAACTACTTTTATTGATTGCACCGATAATCACTTGTCATTTAAATCATCCTCGTTTATGGTTGTGCCATAACGTTATAACATCGTTATAAAACACTGTTATATTCTGCGCGCGAAAGTATTTAAAGCTTTTGAGCTTTAAAGCCGAGAGCGATAGCGAACGGATATAAAGCTTTGCTTCATCATTACCGCATCTCGTTTATTTTTAAAATATCCAGATTTATCGTCGGCATAATAAATGATATATGAACAAGGCCGGTTTCTGAACGAATCATATGCTTGGTTGTCTTTTTCGGGAATATTCCGCCGGAGCTGACTTTATTTACAACGTCGTTTTTTGTCAGCTTTTTGCCGTTCCACGAATCCAGGATAATTTTGTCGTCAAAGTAATCCACGTAAAAAACAGGGACTTTTTTTATTTTCAGGGATTTCAGCGTATTATACCTGTGATGCCCGTCAAGAATTATTTTTGTTGTCCGGTCTACGACTATGGGATGTTTCAGGCCTTCTGATAATATGCTTTTCCGGACCTCCTTAAGCCGGATTTCACAAAACTGCTCGTGGGGCTTTAGTTCAGAAATATCTATCAGCTCGACATTCTGCTGCCTGAGCCTTTCAATTAAAAGAAAATCGTTATCGACTGCACCGAAAATCACTAGTCATTTAAAATCATCTCCGTTTAATAACGCTGTTATACAACACCTATTTGCGCGTATATAAAGATTTATTGATTGTTTAGGAAAAATCGTTTTATGACGATTTCGATCATTCGTAAACCCATTTTTCATGCACGAGCTTGTATTCGATGACGTCTTCCTTTTTGAAGAAAAGCGCTATCTCGCGCGTGGCGCTTGCAGGAGAGTCAGAAGCGTGAATCAGGTTCCTGCCAGTGACCATGCCGTAATCATGCCTTATTGTGCCCGGATCCGCGTTCTGCGGGTTTGTTGCGCCTACAAGCCTTCGCACAACTGCAATCGCATTGTCGCCTTCGACCACCATTGAAAGTGTGGGCCCGGCTGTTATGAATTCCACAAGGCCTTTGAAGAACGGCTTTTCCTTGTGCTCTGCATAATGCGTGTGCGCAAGTTCTTTTGTTACATTTACGAGCTTCATTCCGACGATTTTCAGGCCTTTTTTCTCAAAGCGCGAAATAATTTCGCCAGCGATTGCGCGCTGCACAGCATCAGGTTTTAGTAAAATCAATGTTTTTTCAATGGCCATAAAAAGTCATCTCACTTTTCCTTTTTCTCAGCATATATCTTTTCGACTTCGGCTGCCTTGCGCTCGACTTCTTCCTCTATTCCGAGCTTGCGGACTATGTCTTTATAGCGGTTTCTTATTGTCACTTCGGTAACGCCTACAACGTCTGCGATGTCGCGCTGTGTTCTGCGTTCGCCTTTTAGAACTGCCGCAATATAAAGAGCAGCTGCCGCAATTCCTGTCGGGCCTTTTCCCGAAGTTACTTCCTCGTCGACTGCGCTCTTAAGAATGTCCTTTGAAAGCGCCTGAACAGGGCCTGAAAGCCCGAGCAGCGATGAAAATCTTGGAATGTATTCCTCTGCAAGAGCAGGCAAAATTCTGATGTTGAGCTCTCTTGCTACGTATCTGTAAGCCCTTCCTATTTCGCGCTTTTCAATTCCTGAAGCTGCAGCGAGTTCCGAGAGTGTTCTTGGGCTGCGCTTTTCTCGCGCGACTGCATAAATAAGTGCAGTAATTATCGATTCCATCGAGCGTCCGCGGACAAGGCCTTTTGTGACTGCTTTTTCATATAGCCTGCCCACTTCCTCATGGACCGATTTCGGAAGGCCGAGGTATGAGACCTGCCTTGCGAGTTCTGATAAAGAATAGGATAAGTTTCTGTCCTTTGATTTTGTAAGGCGCTTGTTCCACTTTCGCAGGCGGTAGTACTGGGCGCGCTTTTTTACCGATACTTTGTAGAGTTCGCCGACGCCTTTTCCGATTTCGGTGGATATGCCTTTGTCGTGCTTTGTGAATGTGAGAGGGGCGCCTGTTCTTGTTCTCTTTGACTGCTGGTCGGTATCGAATGCCCTCCATTCAGGAGACATGTCGATTTCCATTTCTTCAATTACCATTCCGCATTTGTTGCATATGAGCTCTCCGCGGTGTTCGTCTTTTGAGAAACTTGTGCTGCCGCATTCAGGGCATTTTGCTTTTGGTATTTCGGCTGCCATCAGTATCATCTCGATTTTTAGAATTTCGCACCGAAAAGCTTATAAGCGTTTGAAAATCTGGTGCGCAAAGTGAATATCTATAGAAAGCTTTATAAATGTTTGCTTCGTGTTTTTTTGCCACTTCTGAGTGCATTTTTGAGGAAACTGAGGCTTAGTGTTATGATTTCCGGCGGCTTGCTTGAATATTCATTTGTGGTATTTCATCCCGCGCTCGATTGTCAGCGCGCGGTAAATCTGCTCTAGGATTAGCACGCGCGCAATCTCGTGCGTGAAAACCATCGCAGAAAGGGAAATTGTTTTTTCCGCGCGCCGCGTTACTTCCTTCGAAAGCCCGTTTGCTCCGCCGATGACGAAAATCAGGTCATTCCTGCCGCGAATCATTTGCGCGAAACTTTCTGTAGAATAAGAACTGCCTTTGGGGTCAAGAGCAAAAAACTTTTTGTCCTTGATTCTTGCAAGAATAGCCGCGCCTTCTTTGCGTATAACTTCTTCTTCGCGTTGCGATTTATCCTCTTTTATCTCGATAACTTCTGCGCGTGCAAAGCGGTTTATGCGCGCGAGATATTCGACTTCCTGCGGCTTGAACATTTTGTTTGAGCCGACTGAAATTATCGATAGCATGCAATCTCCTTTTATGATCTTTCCAGTAAATTCAAAAGCACTTTTTTGAGGTTCCTTGCATCAGGCGTTTTATCGGGGAACCTTTTTTCAAAATCCAGTGCTCTTTCGGTTTTGAAAAAATATGCACCCTTTTCGCCAACGCGCCTGAAACCTATGAAACCGACACGTGTTTTAAGCTGCCCTAACAAAGTTTGCAGGTTGCCGGAAGATTTCATAATTTCTTCCTTGATTGCCAGGTACGTATCCAATTCAGGATCATTTGGTGAGAGGCCGATCTTTTTTTCAATATTGCTGCGGTCAAGTGAGATGAATTCGGAAATTACATCATCCGTTTTCGCAGGATTTTCATAGGTTGTATTATTTATAACATATGCAATAAGATACCTCTTTACATACTTTAAGTGGCCTTTGTTGCTATTTATATAATCGCGAATCAAGTTGTCAAAGTAGTCCACCACATTAGTATAATTGAGAGTTTCATCAAATATTACTTCTTTTGTGCTTCGCTTCATAATTGCCGGTATGTGGCGATATTTAAATAACTACCCTCGCATGCGCTGTTTCTTGTACAAGTCCTCAACCCGCGTCAAATCATCAATTTCCTGCGGGGAGCGGTCCGCTCTCAACCTCAGCAGGCGCGGGAATCGTAATGCATAACCAGAACTATAAGTCGGCGATTTCTGTATTTCTTCATATGCGACTTCGACAACAATAGAAGGGTCAACCATTACTGATTTTCCCTCTTCTTTTATGATGTGCTCGCGCAGCATCTGCGTGAGCTCGGAAAAGCTTAGTCCTTCTTCTGTTTTTTCTTTTATTCCTGTTCCTATGCGTCCGATTTCAACAAAGTCTCCAGTGTCGCGGTCAACGCATGCAAGGATGAAACTCGAAATCCATGTCGCGCGCTTGCCTTCACCCCACTCCCCTCCGACAATTGTCAGGTCAAGTGATTCCATTGTGGGCTTGAGCTTTATCATGTGGCCGACCCGCGAGCCGGGCTTGTATGGCGCGCTGATGTTCTTGAACATAATGCCCTCGTTTCCCGCATCAAGCGATTCCTTGTAAAACGTCTCGACTGCTTTTTTTGATGTCGTGAGCAGCTGTTTTGCAAGAACCAGGCGCATCGGGATTTCGCGAACAATCGACTCGAGCTTTCTTCGCCTGTCCGTGAATTCCGCTTTTATCAGCGATTCTCCGTCAGCGTAAAGTATGTCGAACAGGTTCAGAACAATCGGGATTTCCTCTGCGGTTTTTGTAATGTCATACTTACGCTTTATCCTGCGCGAGATTTCCTGGAATGCAACGTATTTTTTTGTCTTCGGGTTGAAACCGACTGCCTCGCCTTCGATTATGCACGATTCCGCCTTTATTCCCCGTTTTATCGCTTCGCGGATTTCAGGAAACTGCCTTGTGACATTTTCAAGCCTGCGCGTGAAAATCTGTATGTCCTCACCCATCTTGTGTATCTGCATGCGGAATCCGTCGTATTTGTATTCTATCGCGCAAGGAGTTCCGACAGTTTCAAGGGCATCGTCAATGCCTGTCGATTTCTGGGCAAGCATAACTTTTATCGGATGGCCGAGCTGCAGGCTTAAAGATGCGAGGCCTCGCCCGCCCGATTCGCATGCCTTTTTCGCGGCAACGCCAAAATCGTTTGACACCTCGATTGCTTCATCGACCGAAGAAATTATTTTCGCGCTTATTTTTTTTGCGGATTCATCGCTTTCGACAAATAAAAAATCCGTGTCGATGCCTTTTGTTTTTTTCCAGAATGTGTTTTCCTTTGCAATCGTTTCGATGTCGGCTCCTTTCGCAATATGCACTTTGTTAGTTTGCCTGAAATTGTCGAACTGCTTTTTCGTGCTTTCCTCTTCTTCGAAATATTTCGCAACAGTGTCCTCGATTACAAAGCGCTTTCCGGATGATTTGAAAATCACTTCGAATTCGCGCTCTCCATCTGTTTTCTGCAAGAGCTGCGGCTTTGAGTACACTGCGACAAAAAACGCTTCAGCAATCGCATCCCGCAGTATGCCTTCCGCAACTCCTATCCGCAGGTTTCCGATAATTGTCCTTGCAAGATATTTCGCCTCAAGCGGAGTTGCTGACGAGAAAAGCTCCGATATCAGCATTCGCTTTTTTTCCTGCGAGCCTGCGCCGGTGAGCTCGGAAAGTTTTCGCAGGTTTTCGAAAGCATGTGCAAGAGTGAGCTGTTTTTTAAAGAGCGCGACCTGTTTCTTTTTTTCTGTCAGCGCTTCTGCAACAGTGCCGAGGTCTCCTGTTTTTTTCCATTCCTCCTCGATTTTCTTCGCAGGGACGCCGTAGGTTTTCGAGAGTGTCTTGACCATAAGAAGCGATGCGATGCCAAGCTCTCTTTCGCTCCAGCCCGGAAACACTCGGCCAAGTGAAAGATACGAGATTTTGTCAAGCTCCTCAACGGGCGCGACTTCAAGAAATTCTGCAAGTATGCGCGACTTCTCAAGCTTCAGGGTCGTGGCTTCAAGCTTTTGGTATGTCTCGGCAAGCGCGCGATATAACATAATATTAATTGGCAAATAGATTATAAATATTGAATAAAAACGCGGATTTATAAATTATTGTCGCGCAATAGGTTCATGGCATACGGTCATGACAGGGGATGGTACACGCTTAGCGAGATAAACGAAGAAAAAAGAAAAGAAAAAATAAACGAAGTTTTTAGACAGTTAAAAGAAGTCGAGAATAATCCGAATCTTCCGGAAACGTGCGAAAAATTACATCGAGAGCTTACAGAAATGTCTGTAGATGATATGTTTAAGGTGTACTGCTTTGATAAGTAGGCTCACAGCAGTTTAGTTTACTTTAATCTCCACTGCCATTCTGTAATTATACGGCCCGATTTCTCCGGCTTTTCGAACTTCGAGAATCTCGACTTTTTTCCCGGCGATTTTGCATCGCGCCTTTATTTTGTCGCCGAGGCTATCGATTTCTTCGATAGCAGCGAATGTGTAAAGATGAATCACTGCGCTTTTTTTCGCTTTTGTTAGCGCGAGTTCCAGAAAATCAGCGGCGTTTTTCGGTGCAGGCATTATAATTCTGTCGAATTTTCCCTTGACTTTTGGCAGAACTTCCGCAACATCGCCAAGCAGCACTTCTACTTTATCCGCAACCTTGTTCATTTCTATATTCTCTGACATATATTTTACAGCATCGGGGTTTATCTCGATTGCAATGACTTTCACATTTTTCCTTTTCGCTGGCAGGATTGCAAACGGCCCGACTCCTGCAAAAAGGCAGAGTATTTTTTCGCGGCTTTTCACCTGCGATGCGATTCTCTCGCGCTCGCCGGATAGTCTTGCCGAGAAATATGCTTTGCTTACATCGACTTTATATCGGCATCCGCTTTCGCGGTGCACTGTTTCTGTGAGCGCCTTCGGTATGAATTTTTTCGGAACGCCTTCAAACTCACGAGCTTTTTTTGCAACAACTTCCATTTTCGGGACTCGGAAAACACCATCTACTTCGCCGACTTTATTAAGAACGACCTTGACATTTTTCTGGACCTTGAAAACTGCATTCGCTATTATTTTCTTTTTTTTCAGAAGCTCATTCGTCAATTCAAGTATTGCGATGTCGCCGACAACTTCGAATGCGCGCGGTAAAAGCTTGAGTTCGGACGCGCTCAGCTTGTTTTCAAGGCATGTCTTTAAGTCCATACAAAATCATTTGCCGGAAAACTATAAAACGATTAACGCGCGCAAGCTAAAAAGCGGTAAAGGATATATATTATGGAAAAACAATGATTTGTATGAAGCGCGCAATGCATAAAAAAGACAGCGGCAGGCTATATGAAACAGAGCATGCAATAGATGCCTCGGTTCCTTACCTTCTTGTGATTCTTCTCATAATAACGTCAATTGATATGTTTTATGCCGAGATGGCCGAGGCGTATATGGCTCAGATAGAGCTTATTGACGGAATCATAATTTTGCTGTTTGTAATCGATCTGGCGTTCAAATACAGGCGCGCCCGAAGCGTTCCGGAGTTCTTAAAGTCCCACTGGATCGATATTATCGCAATAATACCGTTTTACATGATGTTCCGTCTTGTGGATGAATTTGTTCTTACTTCAGAGCTTGTAAAAGAAGGCCAGCAGACGCTGCATATTGCCGAGGGTGTCGAGGCTGAGGCCGCAGCTGCCGCAAAGGATGCCAAGGTTGTGAAGATGATGACGCGCTCGGAGCGCATGCTTCGAGAAGTGCGGGTTATTGCGCGGTTTCCCAAATTCGTAAAAGCGGCTTATTTCTTCGAGCATCCGAAACACGCGCATAGTTCTTAAATTTTGGGCAATTAGGTTAGCTTTTTAAAGCTTCCCTTCAATAATCATAGAGTGTTTAATGCACAATCGTGAATACTTATGAGTGTAAAAGACGTTGATTCAAGAGAACTGATAATTTCAACAGCTGAAGAGCTCAAAAAGACAGAGGGCATAGCACCTCCTGTTTGGGCCCCATTTGTCAAGACCGGCTCGCATAAGGAGCGCGTTCCGGACAACGCCGAATGGTGGTATGTCAGGGCAGCTGCATTGCTTAGGCGAGTTGCAATTCAGAATGCCGGCGTTTCGAGGCTTAGAAAAGCTTACGGAGGAAGAAAAAACCGCGGCTACAAGCCGGAAAAGAAAGTGCAGGCATCAGGAAACATAATCAGGAAAATTCTCCAGCAGCTCGAAGCGGCAAAGTTCGTGAAAAAAGGCAAGAAAGGCCGCCAGATTACAGCAGCAGGCCAGAAGTTCCTTGACAAAGTGGCAAAGAATCTTCCGAAAAAAGAACAAGCAAAAACCGAGTGATTATTTAATCAGAATAGTTATCATTGCATCATTTTGCATTGCGCATGTTTATGGCAGACGAACTTGAAGAACTAAGAAAGCGGCGAATGCAGGAATATGCCGCAAGCCAACAAAACGCAGCATACCAGGATCAGATGGCGATGCAGCAGCAGGCGGCGCAATTACAGGCACAGCTTAAAACGATCATGCCGCAAATAATAACTCCTGAGGCGCGCCAGCGCATATCAAACATTCGTGCTGCAAAGCCGGATTTTGCGATGCAGATTGAGCTTTATCTTGTACAGCTTTTTCAGGCCGGCCAGATAAAAAGGCCGCTTACTGATTTAGAACTGCGCAATATTTTGGACAAGCTCGTGCAAAAGAAGGAAACCAAGATTATCCGAAGATAATGTTTACGAAGTTGATTATGTATGTCAAAGACAAAAACTCATGGTAAAAAATTGAAACTTGCAAAGGCTGATAGAACAGCATCGCCTGCGCCAAGATGGGTTGATATCAAGCTTTTTGGCCTGAAGAAGGCGCGCTTCAGTTCGCTCAAGCGATTCAGAAGCAGAACCTGGAAGAAGGGCGCTAAATTGCAGGTTTAAGTGAAGTGATTCTCATGGCAGAAGTAAAAACACAAAGATTGTACACAATTCCGTTAACCGATGCTTGGAAAGTTCCTTACAAGAGAAGGGCAAAAAAAGCAGTCGCGCTTATCCAGAAATTCGCAGAAAGGCACATGAAGGCAGACCCGAAGAATGTGCGTGTCGGAACACAACTGAACGAAGCTATCTGGGCGCGCGGAATTAAATTCCCTCCAAGAAAAGTCAAAGTTCAGGCAGTTCCGCAGGAAATTGATGTTAAAGGCAAGAAGAGCACAAAAGTCTGGATCGAGCTTGAAGGCGTTAAACTTGAGATTGAAAAGAAAAAGAAAGAGGCTCCAAAGAAGAAAGAGCAGGCAAAGGCCGAAGCGCTTAAATCTGGAGAGAAGAAAACCGAAACAAAAACAGAGGCAAAGGCTGAAACAAAAACAGAGGCTCCAAAGACCGAAGCCCACAAAACAGAGGAAAAGAAATAAAGTGATTACTATGGCTCAAAATTTTCTTAAGGTACAATGCGGAAAATGCAACAACGAACAGAAGATATTCAGCAAGGCATCGATAGATGTGAAATGCCTTGTATGCGGAGAAGTCCTTGCAAAGCCAAGCGGCGGAAAGGCACTTCTTCAAGAAAACACAAAGCTTCTGGGCGAGTTAAAGGTTGATAAGTAAGTTTTGCGAGAGGCGCGATATTCTAATCCAAGTTATCGAGCGAAAATAATTCCGTAGCGAGCGCAAGCGAGAAGTTGTCTTGATGTTCTTCATGTTATATTCCCAGCGTCCCGAAGGGAAAAAATAAACGTCGTTCGGGCATAGTTACGTAATTATACTACTTGATTTGCAGACTACTTAGATATCCCTTTCAATGAGGTAGTCTGCAAATCCGTTCACTTCGTTCTCGGCTTTGCGGATTATCAGATATCACGTTCTATTAAATAATCCGCAAATGCATTCAGAACAGCCTTTGATTTTGATTCGGCAAGAATAGGATCTATGTCTTTCCAAGCGTCTTTTACGATTTCCTTTGCACGCTTTTTTGCATAATCTACGGATCCGTATTTTTTGATTATGCTTATTGCGTCACATATTAGCTTCTTGTCGCTCGTATGCATGTTAAGTATTTCTGTGAGGCGCGCCTTTTCATCATTTTTCGCATTTTTTAGCGCGTGAATTATCATGAGTGTCCGCTTTCCTTCTGTGATGTCGCTTCCGATATAATCCTTTGTGAACTGGCCTTTGCCGCTTTCGGAAGTCAAGTTAAGTATGTCATCCTGTATCTGGAACGCAACCCCTATGGTTTCTGCAAACTTTCCAAGAAGGAATTCCTGCTTTTCGCTTGCTCCGGAAAGGGCAGCGGCAAGCCTTGCAGACATTCGCGCAAGAGATCCTGTTTTTCCGGCGCACATCTGAAGATATTTGCTTTCAGTAATTTCATCAACAGTTTCAAATCCGTGGTGCCAGTATATGTCAACAGCCTGCCCTGCGACAGTCAGGCTTGTCAGGTCTTCGTGGTATATTTCATATGCCCGCAAAAGTATCTTATTATCAATAAGGTCCCTGTTTTTCCTAAGGACTAGAGTGGGTATGAAATACATCGCTTCTGCAGCATTTATTGCGATATCGGCTCCAAAAACTACGTGTGTGCATGGTTTTCCGCGCCGCAGTGCGCTTGAATCCTCAACATCATCCGCCATCAGAGTTCCGTCATGCACTACTTCAGGAATTATTACAAAATCAGAAACTTTTTCAATATCGCCGTTAAGCGCCTCAACAATCATAAGAAAAAGTGCGGGTCTCCATCGTTTTCCGCCCCTGTCAAGAAGATCCCATATAGGGTTTACAATAGCATTTTGTATTGCGGGTATGCTGTATTCATAACGGGGCTTTCCTATCATGAATTCAAGAGATTTTGAATCTATTTTCCTCGGGAGGTATTTTTCTATTTTTTTGTCTATGAAGTGTTTTTTTTCTTGCAGAACTTCTTCAATATTAATTTTCCCGTCTTTGTGCATACTCGAGATTTAACATAATGTTTTATAAGCTTTTGCCTACTTTTGGCATTTTTGGAAGTATTCCGCTCATTTAATTTACTTCTAAGAAGCAGTACGCATAATGAGTTTAATCAATTTTTCCCTGGCGCTTTTCGCATCAACCGCGCCTTTTGTCTCGCGCATGACCTGCCCTACAAGGAAGTTCAGTGACTTTTCTTCGCCGCATTTGTAATCTTCTACTGCTTTTGCGTTCTTTGTAATTATGCCCGAAATTATCTTTTCAATATCTATAGAATTATCTATTTCAGAGAGGCCGTGCTTTTTCGCGGCTTGGAGCGGAGGCAATTTATCATCAATCATTTTCCAGAGTATCTTTTCAGCTACGTCGTCAGAATATCTGCCTTCTTCAAACATCTTCAGCAAATCAATTATCCATTCCTGTTTCAGCCCGCAGGTTTTCCATGTGAGGTTGTTGTAGTTGAGCGTTTTCATGAGCCTCTCGGATATCCATGCAGCAGCGATTTCCACTTTTACGGTTTTTGCAGAATTCTCGAAAAGGTTTGCAAGGTCAATCGATGAGGCTATGCTTTCTGCGGTTTTTTCCGCAATTTTGTACTGCGTTATCATGCGCTTTCTTTTTGCGTCAGGAAGCTCCGGAATTTGTGCGGCAATGTCTTTTTTAAGCGATTCAGACACCTGGAGCTTTGGAAGATCCGGCTCGAAAATATATCCGTACTCTTCTTCAGTCTCTTTCTTTCGAAGCAGTTTGGTAGTTCCTGAAACATCATCCCAAGCCCTTGTTTCCTGCACTATTTTTCCCCCGCGCGCAACGACATTTTTCTGGCGCATGTACTCGAATGCAAGCGCACGCTCGATTTCCTTTGCGCCGGATATGTTTTTGACTTCCACGCGCTCGCCGCCGGCAATTGAAATGTTTGCGTCTGTTTTTATCGACGCTTCGGAAGAAGAATCATAGACGCCCAGGTATTCAAGAACTGTCGCAAGCTTGTTCAGATAGAGGCGCGCCTCTTTCGGAGACTTGAAATCCGGCTCAGTCACTATTTCAATCAGCGGAATTCCCGAGCGGTTGTAGTCCACAAGCGCGTGCTTTCCATCGCCTCCCAGGCCGCCGACATGCACAAGCTTTGCAGGATCTTCTTCCATATGAATCCTGCGTATTCGTATCTGTTTTTTTCCGTTTTCCGAGTCCATTTCGACAAGTCCTTCCTTTGCAAGCGGAATCTCGTATTGAGTTATCTGGAAATTCTTTGCCATGTCGGGATAGAAATATGTTTTTCTTGAAAAAAATGTTTCTTTTGCTATGCTGCATCCAAGTGCGATAGAAACTTTTGCCGCAAGCTCGAAGGCGCGCCTGTTTGCAGACGGCTTTGAACCAGGGAGTCCCAGGCATATAGGGCATGTGATTGTGTTTGGAAGGGCTTCAGCTTTTAAGTTATTGGAATTTTTATGTCCGGGTTCAGAGCTTTCGAAGCCAGCGGCCTGGAAATGCACAGGGTTTTTGCATCCGCAGAACATTTTTGTGGCGGAGTTAAGCTGCACGTGCGTTTCAAGACCGATTTTTATTGGGACCTCCATAATCAATCACATAAACTTAGTAATTTCTATTTTTAAATGTTGTTAGTGCCTGTCATATTTTGAATAATCTTTATATGTAGTAAAGAGTAAATAACAAGTAATAAATGGGACTATTATGCAGCGGTTTTTGAAAGGAAGATATTCTAAAGTAAAGGCACAGACTGAAGTAATTTCAGCACTTCTTATATTGGGAATAACTGTCGCCGCGGTTTCTGTATCATACCTTTGGGGCGTTCCAATAGTTCATAAGGGCCAAAGCACGGGCCAGATCCAAAATGCAGAATCTTTGATGGATCAGCTAGAAAAAGGCATATCTGAGGTAGTGCAGAACGGGGGACAAAAATCATTGCAGCTGAATCTTGAAGGGCCTTTGGAAATATCTGAAGACGAAAATATGATAAAGTACTCAGTAACCTCGAAAAAGGCAGGCGTTGCAAGAAACGAATGGGTTCCTCTTAATGAGGATGAGACGTTCGGCATACCGAATACGCTTCAAAATAAGAGCATTCCGGTATACGGCTCTGATAAAGAGGCAGTTATTATTGCGAAGGCGGATACTTTGGGTGATGATGGCTATATTATTTATTATAATTTGGTTTTTAGGGAAGTTGATGATTTTAATACGGGGGAGGGTAAAATTACAAACATTACTGCAGCAGGAAATAACAAGGCATCGGGAGGTTCTGTGAAACTGATGATAAAAAGAGAACCTCAGGTAGTTTCTACATCACCGTCAAAGCTTGGGGGCAAGCTAATTTCAACAAAGATTTTGCTTTCGTTGTCATAATCAATCTTACGGTGGTATTATTGTCAGAGTTTCAGAAATTCGTGCCCAAAGGCATGGTCAGTCCAATATTATAGGGACCATGCTGACTTTTGCCATCGGGGTCGCGATATTGGGGGGGGTGGTTTTGGTATTCGGTCTGATGCAGTCAAATGTTTTAAGTGATATTCGCACGCCTCAATCCATGGAAGTGCTTAATTATGTTGCTGCAGTTTCGTCAAATCTTGTAAAGATAAATGCGACTTCGTCTTATGCCATAATAACACTTCCAAGGAAAATTGGAGATTCGGAATACATCATAACCGGGAATGGGTTGGGCGATAGAATTATGCTTATAAGTCCTGAATTATCAGTAAATGTTTCTTCACCAGCGCGTTTTAAAGGAGAATTTCAAAGCAATTATGAAACGGCTGCGGTGTGGTATGACTCCAGCGCCGGAGAGATAACTATACGGGGTGTTTCTGATTAAAAAAATAAAGCTGAAAAAAGCAATTGCTGCAATTTCAAAAAAATATTCTGCAAATATGAATTCAAATGGCGATACGCAGGTTTCGAATTCTCCAAAAGCTGGATTGTCAGCAGCAAAAAATTATCCAAAAAATTTGAAAAAAGGGTTCAGGACGCTGAAAAAACTCGTTCATATATATAATGAGGCTGAGAAATCAAAGCTGGCTCCGCCTCCAATAAATATATTTTTAGGCGGTGCGGGTAACGGTGCAGTTAATCTTGGATCTGCAGGGGGTTCCGAACTGAGAAGTGGCGGAGGGGGATGGAGTGGCAGCGGATTAAATGCGTCTCCCGGGAGTTCAGCGAAAGGTTCAGCAAAAAATCCAGGTGCTTCAGTAATCGCATCGCTTGATAATTCGGATGACCATCCGATAGATATCTCCCACATAGATAAATCTTATGTCTCAAAGCCAAGTTTTGATGATGAAATAAGGAGTTTTAATCTGCAGTATAATTTGTCTCCGCTTAACCCTAAACCCGGCGAAAAAATATTTTCATGGGCTTCAATAAATTGGGCTGATGAAGCCAATAGCCTTATTTATTTTGTAAATGAGGAAAAGCTCGCCGAAGGAGATCTTTTGCAGATAAAGAAGATAAAGCAGGTTATTGAGGAAAAAATTGATATTTCTTTTGATTCTCTTCAAACCTCATCAGCAATTTCATATTTGAAAAAAGCGATTGATGCCATAATTATTCAGTTCGGCATATTTGTTCCGGCAGATAAACGTACGCTCTATGAATATTACATTTTGCGCGACTTCGTAGGGTTTGGCAGGCTGCAGCCGTTGATGAACGATCCGAACATAGAGGACATAAGCTGTGACGGGGTAAACATCCCTGTTTTCATATATCACAGAAATCCTATTATCGGCTCGCTTAAGACAAATGTTGTTTTCGACACAAAGGAAGAGCTGGACGACTTTGTAATACGGCTTTCGCAAAAATGCGGCAGAAGCATATCTGTTTCAGATCCTCTGTCAGAAGGCGCGCTTCCTGAAGGCTCCCGTGTACAGGCGACGCTTGGAACGGATATCGCCCGAAGGGGTTCGAACTTTACAATAAGAAAGTTCACATCAGATCCTTTGACACCTATGCACCTTCTTGCATCAGGCACCGTAAGTGAGAAAATGCTTGCTTATTTCTGGTATGCGATAGAGAACAATGCCTCTGTTTTGATATCCGGGCCTACGGCATCCGGAAAGACATCGCTTCTTAACGCTCTTTCATTATTCATAAAGCCGTCACTCAAGATTGTAACTATAGAAGACACGCCAGAACTCAAATTGCCGCACACTCACTGGGTGCCGGAGGTCTCAAGGCAGGGTATTGTCGGTATGGGGGGCAAAACAATAGGGGAAGTGAGTATGTTCGCACTTCTTAAAGGATCGCTTCGGCAGAGGCCCGACTATATCATAGTCGGAGAAGTCCGAGGTGAGGAAGCGTATGTCTTATTTCAGCAGATGGCAAGCGGCCACTCTGGTCTGTCCACAATTCATGCAGACTCTATTGAAAAGGTAGTTGACAGGCTTACCACACCACCAATAAGTTTGCCGCCAATGCTTCTTGAGACGTTGGATTTTGTTGTGTTCATAAAACACATAAGATATAGAGGAAGATATGTGAGGCGTGTAATGGAGTTGCGGGAAATACAAAAATACGACACAAAGGATAAGGAGATAAAGACTTTGAGGGTATTCAAGTGGTCTCCGAAGTCAGATCAGTTCGACACCGACGCAAGTTCGGCGCTTTTGAAAAAAATCTCCATCGACACGGGCGTAAATGAGGATCATGTGAAGGCTGAACTGAATAAGCGCATAAAAATAATCAGGTGGCTCAAGGCGAATAAAATAACCGATTACAAGGATGTCGGAAGGATAATAACTGCATTTTATACAAATCCTGACGCTCTTCTTGAAGAAATATCGGAACAATAATATTTGTTGATGTCCGTATAGCATAAATCGTATTTTGGTGCTGTTTTGGCGCTAATGACCTGATTCAGCTTTATAGTATGCCTTTTAAGCGGAGATGATTTTGTGGCAGATGATTTTAACGAAAAATATATTTCATTATCGTACAGGGTTATTGGTAATTTCGTAGGGACCTATCTTGTTGATGAACTTCGTGATTTGCGGCCTGACATACAAAAAGCAAATATTAAGATAACTCTTGTAGAATATCTGTCGGTTTCTCTTTTCACTTCAATGATTGTTTTTATATTTCAAGTGCCATTGATTTCAGTCATAATGATGCTGCTCATGAAATCCGCAGCGTTGGGGCTTATTTCAGGATTTCTTTTCGGCCTTTTTTGCGCAGTCGGCATATTTATGCTCTTTTACTTTTATCCTTCGATACGTGTTCAGGCGCGCTGCAAGAAGATAAACGAAGCACTTCCGTTTGCGATGTTTTACCTCACTACAATATCCGGTTCCGGAACACCTCCATTGATGATGTTTAAGATGCTCGCCCAATTTAAAGAATATGAAGAGATAGCTGAAGAGGCTAATAAAATAGTGTATGATGTTGAAATTGCCGGCATGAGTATAACAAAATCGCTTGAAAACGCAGCTGGAAGAACGCCTTCAGATCATTTGAGGGAAGTGTACTGGGGCATTAACAACAACCTTACAGCAGGCGGCGATTTGAAAAGCCTTCTTTATGAGAAGGCGAATAGTGCAATGGAGGAATATAAAAGAAGCTTGTCAGGGTTTACTGCAAAGCTTTCAATGCTTACTGAAATATATTTGACGGGCGTTGTTGTTGGATCAATATTTTTTATGGTGCTTTCAACAATAATGAGCAGTTTTGGAAGCGATACTTCAACAATAATAAACCTGCAGCTTGGTGTGACATTTGGCCTGCTTCCGATGCTGTCGCTTGCATTCGTTTTTGTGCTGAGGCAGATTTCTCCTGCTCACGCAATATGAGGCCTAGGTGGTTTAATGGATTTTTCATCTGAAGAGAAAAAACGCGATATTGTAATTCGCATCTCAGTAATAGCTTTCGGTGTCTTTTTTGCGCTTTCCATAATCCTCGGGCATTTCATATCTTCGCAGGCAGGAATGCTTTTGTTCATAGTAGCCATACTTGCCGGAAGCGTTCCGATTTCGGTATACGAATACATAAAGTATAGCAAGTTCCGAAAGATGGAAGAGCATTTTCCGACATTTCTGGAGGATTTTTCAGAATCTAAAAAAAGCGGCATGATGTTTCCGCAGGCCTTTTTAAGCATTTCAAAGACAGAGTACGGCAGCCTTTCTAATGAGATAAGACAGTCTGCAGCTCAATTGACCTGGCACATACCATTTCCAAAAGTTATGAAACAGCTTTCAATACGTGTGGGCGGCAGCCGCCTTATGAAGCAGGCGTTTACAATAATAAATGAAGCGTATAGTTCGGGCGGCGATGTTGCCGAGACCATGAGTTCGCTCGCCACCAATGTCAATAAAATAAAGCAGATAGAAGATGAGCGAAGAGGTATTATGAGCGAGCAGGTTTTTGTAACTTATTTCATATTTTTCCTGTTTCTTGGAATTCTGGCCGGATTGTATGGCGTGTTGATACCAATGACCGCAATAAATGATACCGGAGGTGCGACTGCATCTATGGGTGTTTCCGGTTTTGGACAGCCCACAAATTATTGCGGCGCTCTTCCTACAATGTGTAATATCGGGGAGTCTCTTGGCTTTGCTGAAAAAGGGATTTATTTTAAAACGCTTTTCTTTTTAATGTCGTTAATACAGGCCATGTGCTCGGGATTTATTGCCGGGCAAATTGAAGAAGGAACACTGATATCCGGGGTAAGGCATGCAGGCATACTCCTTTTTGTGACAGTTATTTCATTTTTGATATTTTTTTAACGGGATGTTATTCAGAAAGAGGTTATTCGATGAAAAACAAGTTGAAGGCGCAGATTAAATTTGATTTTATATTGGGATTTTTTTTGTTTCTTTTAGCAGTTTCGTACATTTCCTATTCATCACTTCAATTATTTCCAAAATACGCTGCGCAATCATCAGACAATGATTTAAAGCTTGAATCCTGGAGAGCGAGCGAGGAATTCATGCGCTTTTCTGAAAAAAATGGCGTGATTGACGAGAGCTCTTTGAATCTATTTCGGCCATGCGTACGCTATAACTATAATGATGCAGGTTCAAGGGCGGCTTATGCGAATGTCACAAATCGCCTTAACATCAGCGATTTAAGCAGCGTTCATTTGACATTTGACATGCTTCTTTTCGGTATCACTAATACGGGAAATAATATTCGAAGAGACGGCAACGTAATTTTTCTTAAAAATCAATATCCTATTTCTGTTCGAAACACGTCGACATATTTTAATCAGGTCAGCACTGATGGCGGCGCGTCGTGGTCCACTACAGCAGTGAATGTCGGCGTTCCTCCTGAAACATTTGAGATATTAAAGGTAGATTATGATGGTGAATTTACACTATTGCGAAAAAGGCTGTTTGACTGCGGCCCTAATGTGCCGTCACTTGCGCCAAATTCGGTTGTTCGCAGATATGCGTTATATAATGGAAGCGTTGCTATGATGGAGTTAACTTATTGGTGATTTTATGAGCGGTACGTATCTTTGCAGCAGTAAAATGTCTGGACCGGGTTCGAGAAGAAAGGGATTTATGCATGCTCTTGAGGGCATAATTGCGGCCATTGTGTTGTTTTTTTATTTTTCTTCAGCATCCTTTCCGCCACTTCAGAAAAACGAATGGACATATAACTCCATGAAACAATCCGGAGCAGAATACCTTAATAGTATTGACCGGTCGGATTCCGCAGCATCAGTAAATAACGACAGCAGAGTTTCTTCAAAGATAACTAATTCTCTTTTTGAGTCCTCGGACATATCAATAATTGAAAGAGGGGTCCCCCCTAAAGAGCTTATTGTTGGTCTTTTGCCAGGGAGTTATGGCAGCCACAATTATTTTAAAAATATCTCGATGAATGGAAGAACCACGCGCATCGTGTATTATACCGCAGATTTGTCCGATGATATTTCTCAATTTGACGTTCTTTTGTTAACCGGCCCTCCTGCCTTTGTCATTACTTCACCGCAGGCTTCAAAATTGAAGAAATTTTTGCTTTCCGGCAAAGGAATAGTTGAAGTTGTAAATATGACTAACAGCAATTATAATTCATTTCAAGGCGATTTATTCGGGCTTGAAAATAAGGATGCGGCTTACGAAATTACCCGTATCGGGGATGGCGTCCGTCTTTCGGAAAGTATGCGCTCACTTTCAGATCCCCTTAAAATACACGATTATTTTTTAGGGATTGTTATTAAGAGCAGTATGACAACACCCGCATCACCACCATATGATGTATTGTATATTGGATCGAGCCCTCGCGTAGGTTTTATTAATCTGACCGCCGGAAGCACCAGCATTGCAATTGCAAAGATCGGCGGAGATTATGATTCGTTATATGTGGATTCTAATGGCGACTATAATTTTTCAAAACCATTAGAAGACAGGCTTCTGCGCTATGGCGTGGGAAGCCAATTTAATACTTCGTCAGGAAATTATACTGTAAAAGCGTTCGGCCCTGGCGGGGCGTATGTTGAAGTGCTCCCTTCCGAAAATGCGCGTCTTGCAGGATTCTATAATCCGCTGAAAATTGCTCCAAATGAAAGTTCCTGGACTTCTGCAGAGCAGGATAATGTTTATAACATAAGCAGTGCAGAAATAGGGAGTTTATTCACTATCGCGCTATCAAACACACCGCTTGGGGACACATCAACACTTCCCTATTCAGTTCAGCCTCACAAATTCAGCACAATAACGCAGTTCGCATCGCCGTATAATGACATGTATGCTGCAAGCACAAATGTTTCAGGAACATTATTCTTGAATGTTGACATTAACAAAGACACCAAATACAATGGCGCAGGCGAGGGGCCATTTGTTAATGGGGACATTGTCGGAATAGGGCCTGAAAATTATCGCATTGAAATTGCGGAAACCGGATTATCTGTGAAATTCAAGCTGTATTCGAGAGATGGTGTTTCAGCAGCCATTGCCAGCGCGAAATACTCCGGCAGAACTGTGTGGATGCCCGACATAGACTGGAACGATGCGGATTCTTTGAATTATCTTGCTTCTGCAGTGCTGTGGGCTGCGCCAAAAGACAAGGAGATTTATAGAGCTTCGGAATATCACAACATCATATCCAGCAAGAAAGTCTTTATTCCGAGCGGCGACACTTTTCAGCCGTATGTGCTTGATTTTTCAAGGCGCTATCAATAAAAGGATATCCGAAGGCAGATTGTTCAGCAGCCAGACAGGAACACATCTATAAATACCTTCTTTTCAAAAATCTATTGAGATATTTATGGCGCGATACAGATGTTTTGCATGCATGGCCGAAATAGATTCATCAAAAGCACATAAAACCTGTGCATCATGCAATGCAAAAGGAACTCTAAAAAAAGTAGACCCGACAACAGACAGCCACTGTGCAGGATGCATGGGCTGTTGCGGTCACTAGACTTGGTTTAGCAGCGGATTTACAGATATATATACTAGCGCAAGCAACATAAATGTAAAAATGTGGTTCTTATGAGTGAAAAAGCAACTGAAGTTATTTTTACTGAAAAAGTGCCGGCTCTAAAAAACCCGATTTTAATAGAAGGATTGCCGGGCATAGGCTATATAGGAAGAAATGCTGTCGGCTATCTTCTTGACGAGCTTAAGGCAGTTAAGTTTGCCGAAATACATTCGCATCATTTTCCATTTGTCGTTCTTCTCGATCCCAAGAAAAATGGCGTAATAACTCCTATAAAAAACGAATTTTATTATGTCAAAGGGAAGGCGCGCGACATAGTCATTCTCATCGGAGACGCGCAAAGCATAACGCCGGAAGGCCATTACCAGATTGTTGACACGATTCTTGATGTCTGCGTACAGCTTGGCATAAAGGAAATGATAACTCTTGGCGGGTTTGCAACAGGCGTCCTGACCGAACAGAAGCCGCGCGTTTTCGGCGCAGGAATCGACCAAAAGATGATGGATTCTTTCGAGAAAATTGGCGTAGTTTTCAAAAATACAAATATCGGCCAGATCATCGGCGCGTCAGGCCTTCTGATAAGCATCGGAAACCAGAAAGGCATAAAAGGCGTCTGCCTGATGGGCGAAACTTCCGGAATGCTTTTGTCGGATCCAAAATCAACAGAATCCGTTCTTGAAATCATAACCAAATACCTTGGCATAAAAATCGATATGAGCAAGCTTGATGCAAAGATAAAGGAAATCGAAAAAATTATCGAGAAAATCGAAAGCCTCCAGACAAAGATTGCGCCAGGCGCTTCTGCTGGCGGAAAAAAGAAAGAAGAGCTCGGGTATATAGGATAAGTGCGCATATCAGAAAGTATGTACTTTGTCGCTGTAAAGCGATTTTAAGATTGCGTAAACATCTTTAGGTCTCATGAGGATTGATTCTTCCGGACCTAGGCCGATGTCTGCGAGCTTGTCAAATTGCATGTATCCTTTTCCGAATAACATGTATTTGATGTTCTTGAGATATTCTTCTTTTGGAGGAAACGAGCTGCACCAGCCCAAATCCATTCCGGTGTATGTATTGATTGATTCGCGGCCAAGCAATTTTATGCCATTTATCTTGTTTTTTCATCTGTCAGAATGCCCTTTTCTACCGGTATTTGGCCGTCATTAAGTACTGTAAGCAGGTATATTTTTTCGGCATCGTCAGTTACGGCCAATGTTTTTGAAATCCTGCTTTTCGGGATTCCCAAATGATTCGCAGCATCCTTTATGCGCTCTGTTTTTTCTTTTGTTATCAATATAAACGGCGGCTTATCATAAACAGGATTTTTTTCGGTTCCTATATTGATTTCCGAAAGAAGTATTTTGCTTAGAATTTCATTAGATTTGATTATTTCTTTTTCCAGTATTTCTTCGCGCTCCCGGAAATACATATTATCGATTTTAAGCGGCCTCCATTTGAAATCCTGAAGGTTTATCTTATCGATATCCTGCGGTATCCAGTAGTCTATATTATAACGGCCCATAGCCTAACTTACTGGAAAAAGATTTTTAAATCCAATTCTTGGGCTTATTCAACCTTAACCGCATTCACAGTTCCGTCCTGTCCCGGCCTTGATGTGACTTTTGCCTTTCCTGATTCTGTCTGGATTATCGCGCCGAGTGTTATGACTTTCTGTCTGACAAAGTGCGGGTTTGCGTGGTTTTCAAGAACATCGGTAATTTTGACCTTTTTTGTGGTTTTTGTCTTCTGGTCGATAACATTTGCGAATTCTGTTGCGCGAAGCTTGAGCTTGATGTTCCCTCCTTTTGTGCGCGCCTTTTTCAATTTAGCTGCCCCGATAGTGGTTTTTATCGCATCGCCGCCCATTTCATGCTTGCGCATCTTCTTCATGGATGAGTGCATTCCGCCTGTCGGTTTTCGTTTGGATTTTTGCTGTACTATGACCATTTTTGACCATCTCTTTTTGATTTGGGTCAAAAAGCCGAGAGCGATGCAGTTCATGGTTCATAAGGCATCGCGAACGGATTTTCAACCATTATATTATGCATTGGGTTGAAATTATTTCCCAATTATTGCTTAAAATCATGGCACTTAAGTGCCAAGCTTTCCAAGCCAACTTGGAAATAGAGGATTACAAACCTTTAAATACTTACCGTATGAAGATATGAAAGATAGTAGATATGTGTGATGATATGAGCAATAGACCACTTGACTTGCTTGACAATGCAAAAGGAAAACGTGTAATCGTGAAACTCAAGAATAACCGCCAGATTTCGGGCATTTTAAGGGCACTTGATATTCATTTGAACATGTGGATCGATGACGCTGAAGTTGTCGAGGAAGACAAGACCACAAAATACGGAAAGGTCTTGGTTCGGGGAGACAGCATAATTTTCGCAAGCCCCGCGGAATAACTGATTGATATTATTGACATTACAAAGGGAACACTATGCCAGCAGTAAGAAAATTCTCAAAAGGAAAACCATCATTTGGTAAAATGAACAAGGACGGCCCGCACAAAATGTGCAGAAGGTGCGGCAAACACAGCTACCACACGTCAAAGAAAACATGCTCAAACTGCGGATTCGGAAAAACCGCAAAGCTTAGAACATATTCGTGGCAGAATAAACACGCGAGCGGCGGAAGAAAGAGATAATTTAGGTTTCTATAGATATATAAAACCGTGTACGCCAATAGTCTGTAAGCGTGTATTCTATGTCAAAAATAGTTATTCTCACAGGCATTCCGGGAAGTGGAAAGACAAGCATCCTGACAGAATCTGTCGCTTTGTTGAACCGCGAAAGAAAAAAGACTGTTTCAGTCAATTTTGGCGACGTCATGTTTGATACATCAGGTGTTGCTCACCGTGATGAGATGCGCAAACTGCCTCAGGAAAAGCAGATCGAGAACCAGAAAAAAGCTGCTGAAAAAATCGCCCGGATGGCAAAAAAAGAAAATGTGATTGTTGATACACATTGCACAATAAAAACTCCATCCGGTTATCTTTGCGGATTGCCTGAATGGGTTCTGAAAAACATAAAGCCTAATGTGATAGTTCTTGTTGAGGCAGAGCCTTCTGAAATCAAGGGAAGGCGCGACTCTGATGAAAGCCGCAAGCGCGATGAAGAATCTGCCGACGATATTGACGCGCACCAGAAACTAAATCGCGCGGCAGCAATATCGTATTGCATGCTCACTGGCGCTACGATGAAGATCATAAAGAACCGCGATAGTTATCTTCTTGATGCCGTTAAGGAACTGGCGGGGTTGTTTTGATTATGAGTGATGCGAATTTGAAAGGAATTTTTGAGCCTGATTTGAAGAAAATTTTATTGTCTATTGTCATTCTGATATTTATCCTGTATTTCGCTCCCTGCAAAGTTACGCCGGAAAACAGCATTAATGCTACTGCAGAATCATACTGGAATGTTTGCGGTCCGATGTATAATTTTCAGTCAATGTTCAATTCTTCGGGCGCAAACAATATGCATTTTTCATTCTTTGGCGTTCTTGATTTTTCCGACAGGGCTCTTTTGGCAATGTCGTTCTCTATTTTAATTGCATATGCAGCTTCATATGCCATTTCCTCTCTGGTCATGTTTTACCTCAAGGACAGAATGAAGTAAATTCCAAATACGCAGCGCTTATTAAAAGATTTAAAGAGCAGTTATCTTCAGCAATAGAGGTGGTATCTCAATGAATTTTATCGATATAATTCTTCACATAGACGTATACCTCAATCAAATAGTTTTGGACTATAAAAGCACTTCGTATCTGATACTTTTTCTGGTTATTTTTGTCGAAACCGGCCTCGTTGCCATGCCATTTCTTCCCGGAGATTCGCTTCTTTTTGCAGCAGGAGCAATTGCTGCACTCGGTTCTCTTAATCCTCTCTGGTTGATAGCGCTGCTTTCAATAGCCGCCATACTTGGAGATACTGTGAATTACTGGATCGGGCGCCACGCAGGCGGTAAGTTATACGCTATGGAGACGCAGTTCATAAAGAAGGAGCATCTCGACAAAACACAGCAATTCTACGAAAAGCACGGTGCAAAGACGATAATACTTGCCCGATTTCTTCCTATAATCCGCACGTTTGCGCCGTTTGTCGCAGGCATTGGAAAGATGAGCTATTCGCGCTTTCTGGCGTATAATGTGATTGGCGGAATTGCCTGGGTTGCGCTTTTCATATCTGCCGGATACTTTTTCGGGACCATACCCATAATAAAGCAGAATTTTACAATGGTGATAATGGCGATAATAGTGCTTACAATGGCGCCTGCTGTGCTTGAGTTTATGAAGCATTACAGAAAGCAGAAGACAAAGTAATGTTCTGTCTTCAACAAATTTCCTGCTCGCTCCGTTCATCCTTTTATAACGCCCATCGGCCTGAGTTTCGCTACAAGCTTTCCAATTCCTGCCGCATTTGAAACGCGCACAACTTCGTCGATATCTTTGTAGACTTCAGGCGCCTCTTCAGCAATGCCTTTCCATCCGCCGCTTGCACGCAACTGGATATTCTTCTTCAGAAGGTTGTCGCGCACATCTTCTCCCCGGAATTTTCTGAGTGCATCGCCGCGTGACATCACACGTCCAGCGCCATGCGCGGTTGAGCCGAAAGTTGCGCGCTCCGCCTCATTTGTTCCTGCAAGAAGATAAGATGAAGTTCCCATCGAGCCGGGAATGATTACGGGCTGCCCGATTTTCCTGTAAATCGAAGGTATTTCAACCCTTCCCGGGCCGAAACTTCGCGTGGCGCCTTTCCTGTGCACGCAAACAGTCTTTTTCTTTCCGTCGATTTCATGCTCCTCGAATTTTGCGATGTTGTGCGCAACATCATACACCAGCTTCATTTCAAGGTCCTCTGGCGTCGATTTTATGATGCCCGCAAAGCTTTCGCGCACCCAGTGCATTATCATCTGCCTGTTTGCCCATGCGAAATTCGCAGCCGCAGCCATCGCGCTGAAATATTGTTTCCCAATCTCCGAGTCAAGAGGCGCGTATATCAATTCCCTGTCAGGCAGTTTTGATATGTCTGCGCCAAAGCTTTTTTCCATCTCGCGCAGATAGTCAGAGCATATCTGGTGGCCAAGGCCGCGCGAACCGCAGTGAATCATCACACATAACTGGTTTTTTGAGACGCCGAACGCCTTTGCAGCAGCTTCGTCATATATCTCTTCTACATATTGCAGCTCAAGAAAATGGTTTCCGGAACCCAAAGAACCGAGTTGCGGCATGCCTCTTTTTATCGCGTCAGGCGTTATGTTGTGCGCCTCAACTTTCATCTCGCCGTTTTCTTCGTGGCGCGCAAGATCTTCCTTCCAGCCGTAGCCGTGTTCGACCGCCCATCTTGCTCCGCGGAAAAGGACTTCGTTGAGTTCCTCGCGCGTGGCCCTTATTTTTCCCGAGCTTCCGACGCCTGCAGGAACGTTTTTCTGCACGAGGTTCAGCAGCTCTCCGATTTTTGATTTTGCAGAGTCGCGCGTCATGTTTGTCGAAACAAGCCGCACTCCGCAGTTGATATCATAGCCGATTCCGCCCGGAGAAATGACGCCGCCTTCTTTTTCGTCGAATGCAGCGACTCCGCCTATCGGAAATCCGTATCCTTCGTGCGCATCAGGCATAGTGAGCGAGTGCTTCTGGATTCCCGGAAGGCATGCGACATTCATCGCCTGTCGCAGGGTGTTATCGAGCTTGATTTTATCCATCAATATGTCTGATGCGAAAATCACAGCAGGAACATTCATTTTGCCCTCTTTTTCAACCATGTATGAGAAATCATTTACGAGCGTAAGTTTCATAGAATCACGAAGAATATTTGTAGAAGAAGGTTTATAAGATGGGGTGATGCAAATGTTTCGAAATAACTACTTATCGAAAATGGATTCTTTTATTTTTATTAGATATTTTGGATTTTCAAAAGATTCGGATATTCCGTCAAGCAGATACGTTTTTGCCTTTTTGCTAAAGCTTACCGGCCAGCCATTCCACCCGCTATTGATCAAATAATCGATATCTTTACAAAAAGCTGACAGATTACTAGCTTTTTTACCTCGTTCTAAATCTATAAAATGGATCTCATCATCTTCAATTAAGATGTGGTATGGAGCTAAATCTCCATGAACATAACCTTTTTTAAACATTCGACCTATTTCAAAACCAACCTGCCGCATTATATCTTCATTTGTGTTTGAATCGTATAATAATTCCATCAGGTTTTTTCCTTGAACATATTCCGATATCAGAAGAACATCTGAATCTGCATAAAATAATCCCAACAGCTTTGGAACCGGTATTTTTTCTTCAAACATATTTTTCATAATGCTTGCTTCTCGATGTGCTTTAAACTCGCGACTTAACGAACGCCTCTTAGCGATAATTGTCTCGTTTACTCTAAAAACTCTGCTCATCGGTTTCTTATGAAATCTTGAAATGACAGGTTCATTTTTATCGAGAGATACTGGAAGTTCCTCTAAATACTCGTATATTGGAATCCCTTTTTTAGTATAACGCATACTTTAAGATAAATCTAAATATTTATATAATTACGTAATGAGAGTGACACCAGGATAACGTGAATTATAAATAATTTTCCAACAAACTATATCCGGCAAATGATGATACTGACCTACACTGACAAAATATGACGAGAGATGGGCGGACTGATGCCAAAAATATACTTTTGCAGGCTATTGATTATCAGTGATGCAAAAACACATATTTCTGTACGTTTGTTGTCGTATGCGCATAACGCGCGTATTTAATGCTTTTAAGCTTTCTGTGACTAATCAAATTTCTGTATGAATTTAAGAGAAGGGAAGACCATCAAAAAAGATAAAGCTTCTGCAAATTTATTTAGCGTTTCAGGGATAGTTCTTTCGGTTGCAGGGATTTTTTCCGGTTCGAAAAAAACAGTTTCTGTAGCTGCTGAAAATATAATTGCTGAGAATGCGGGTGCTGATAATAATGTTCCTTTAAGCAAGCAGGTTCGAAGCAGCTCGCGCAGTGAAAAGAGCATAATTGAACTGATAAAGATGGATTTTGAGCAGCACCGAAGAATTGCAATCGCCGCAGGTTCAATTCTTTTGGTCTTTTCTGCGTTTTTCTTTTATAATTATATGCGTGCGGGCATTGTGCTTTTGTCGCTTACTGCAATGGGTGCGATTTCCCGTGCATGGCAGCGCTTTTTTCCGCTTGAATTCGGCATCGAATTGGTGATGTTAGCAACCGTAGTTTCGGGAGTCGCATACGGCGCAGCTGCCGGATTGATTGTCGGCTTTGTGTCGCTTGTCTTAAGCACGCTTCTGACACAGGAGGATCCAGGTAAGATGTGGCCTGCATTTATTACCATAATGGTTATCGGATTTCTTGCAGGAACGCTGACGATAGCAAATATCGCGATGTGGGGAGTCATTTTTACAGTGCTTTACGATGCAATAATTTCAGTAATTTACATATCCTCCGGGCACAGCGCGATAAAGACATTTATTTTTGATGCCACGCACATCGCTTTCAATTACTTTGTTTTTTACAATATTGCGCCGGCTCTTATTTCTTTTGTTGCATGAAATTGCTGGCTAAAGCAATGTTTAAACATATAAACCTTAAAGCGCAAAATCATGTATGGCGATTATTCACCTGACCTGCGATAATTTTGAGGCTGAAGTTCTCAAAAGCAAGACTCCCGTAATCGTCGATTTCTGGGCAAACTGGTGCCCTCCATGCAGGATGATGGGACCGATTTTCGAGGAGCTTTCAAATGAAAAAGCGTACGCAGGCAAGCTGAAATTTGCAAAGCTCGATACTGAGGAAGCATCGGAGATTGCCGGAAAATACGAAATAATGAGCATCCCATCATTTGTTCTTTTCAAGGACGGCGAGGAAAAAACCCGCATAGTCGGCGCAATGCCGAAAGAAGATTTCAAAAAGCAGATTGATGCTGCGATGAAAAAATAATACTGCCGTATATTCAGATTCTATTTATCCTTTCAGGCTCAATTAGTGCTATGGTTCCTCTAAAGCATTCTTCAAAGTATTACGCGCGTTATTCCCGCCAGATTTCATTCGACAAAATCGGCAAATCCGGGCAGGAAAAATTATCACGCGCGAAAGTCGCAATTGTCGGCCTCGGCGGGCTTGGCTCTGTGATTGCGATGAATCTGGCGCGCGCAGGAGCAGGTTATCTGCGCCTGATTGACCGCGACATAGTTGAACCGGATAATCTGCAGAGGCAGGTGCTTTTCGACGAATCTGATGTCGGCGCGACAAAAGCCTTTGCTTCTAAAAAGAGAATTCTCTCGATAAATTCCGGAATAAAAATCGATGCGATATGCGATGATTTAAATGAGAAAAGTGCAAAAAAACTGCTTTCCGGAGTTGACATTATTCTTGACGGGACAGACAATATGGAGGCGAGAATGGTCCTGAATTCGTTTGCAGTGAAAAACAAAATCCCTTTGATTTACGGAGCTGCCGTGCGCGACAAAGGCATGGCACTGGCCGTGATTCCCGGGAAAACCGCATGCTTAAAGTGCATTTTTCAGCGCGTGTCAGGGCTTGAGATGGACTGCGGCAGGCTCGGTGTTATTCCTACTGCAACAGGCCTGATAGCAACAATTGAAGCGAACGAAGCGCTGAAGCTGATTTGCGGATTTGGCAAAACGCTTTCCGGAAAATTGTTTTATGCCGACCTGTCAGAGAACCGCTTCGATGTTCTTGATGTGAAAAGGAATACTAAGTGCGAGGTTTGCGGAAAAACTGCTGAAGCAAAAGTGTAATATTCTTAGTTAACTGTGTAACTGGATTTTTTGAGTGTTTCACACCCTTTTTTGGTTGCGACATATTTTATTTCCTTGGTGTTGTAAAAGCGGTCAGGATCGCATATATTTATTTCACCTACAAGTTTTCTTTCAATGAGATCCTTTAATGATTTCATTATTCCGAGCGCCTTGCTAGTATATTTGCTGCCATTGCTTTCCTGGTTTACACACCCTGTAGAGACTGCAATATCTTCCAAAGATGCGGGGTTTTCGTATCCGCAGAGAGTTGCAAGTATTTCTTCATTCGTGATTCTAGATTGAACCATAAATTTGCCTCAATGTAATATGGATTAAAGTCCGGCTTCTTTCTTTAGAATTTCCGCTTTGTCAGTCTTCTCCCACGTGAAATCCGGGTCATTCCTTCCGAAGTGTCCGTATGCTGCTGTTTTTTTGTAAATCGGCCGCTTCAGATTTAGGTGGCTGATTATTGCCGCAGGCTTCATGCTGAAATGCCTGCGAACAAGTTCGGATATTTTTTCTTCTGCGATTTTTCCTGTCCTGAAAGTGTCCACAAGAACAGAAACGGGCTCTGCAATTCCTATGGAATAAGCCAGCTGCACTTCGCACTTGTCTGCAAGACCGGCCGCAACTATATTTTTTGCCACGTATCGCGCCATGTATGCGCCTGAGCGGTCGACTTTTGAGGGGTCTTTTCCCGAGAATGCGCCTCCTCCATGCCTCCCCATTCCGCCGTAGGTATCAACAATTATTTTTCTTCCTGTGACTCCGGTGTCTGCTTCAGGGCCCCCTACAGCGAAAATTCCGGTTGCATTGATGAAATATCGTGTCTTGTCATCGAGATATTTTCCGCAGATCGGTTTTATCACAAGTTCCGTAACCTCGCGCTTTATCTGCTCCTGCGCGATTTTCGGGTCGTGGTGCACTGCGATAACTACTGTATCCACTCGTTTTGGCTTTCCGTTTTCATATTCGACAGTGACCTGCGATTTTCCATCCGGTCTGACCCAATTAAGTATGTTTTTCTTCCTTACTTCTGCAAGCCGCCTTGTAAGGCCGTGCGCAAGCGATATCGGAAGCGGCATTAGTTCCGGCGTTTCATTGCATGCGAATCCGAACATCAAGCCCTGGTCGCCGGCACCCTGTTCATGGCTTTTATTTGAGTCAACGCCCACAGCAATATTCTGGCTCTGCTCGTGTATTGCCGTCAGAACCGCACAATCCTGGTAATCAAGGCCGTATTCCGGATTGGTGTATCCTATTTCTTTCAGTGTTTCTCGTATTATTTTTTGCGTGTCAACGTAGCAGTTTGTAGTGACTTCGCCCGCTACAACAACAAGCCCCGTTGATGTCAGCGTTTCGCAGGCAACCCGTCCCTCAGGGTCTTTTTGAAGAATCGCATCAAGAATGGCGTCAGATACCTGGTCCGCGATTTTGTCCGGATGGCCTTCAGTTACAGATTCTGAAGTAAAAAGCTGTCTTGTTTTCTGGATTGCTTCTGTTTTATTTTCGGGCATAAGAATCTGAGTTAGATTTGTACGCAGCCTATAAATACCTTACTGACTTTTTTATTCCGATAGGAATATATAATTTTGAGTGCAATTTCAAATGATCCTATGGTTTTTGACATAACGAAAATTGGCGATATCAGAAAGCGGTTTGGCTTTACGCAAAAGCAGTTCGCGAATAAAATCGGTGTATCGCAAAGCATGATAGCGAAAATAGAGGCCGGACGGATGGACCCGAGCTATTCGAGCGTGAAAAAGATCGAGGCGTTTGTAAATTCTTTTGCAAAAGAAAAGGAAATGGATGCGAAAGAAATAATGGTCAGGAAATTAATTTCGGTTGACAAGCATATGAAGGCGCGCGACATAGTCCGGCTGATGAATAAATTCACCATTTCCCAGGTGCCGGTTCTTGAGGGGGATAATGTTCTTGGCATAGTGACTGAAAGCAGCATACTCAATAAAGATTTGAGCGATATAGAGCATCTTAGCGCGAAAGACCTGATGATTGAGCCGCCTCCGATACTTTCTGATGGCGCTAAAATTTCGGTTGTCTCTTATCTTTTAAAGTCCTATCCGATGGTTCTGATAAAAAAAGAAGGGAAGCTTGAAGGCCTGATAACAAAAGCAGATCTGCTTAAGGCTATCTCAAATTACTAATATATATATATATACATATATCCTTTTATGGTAATACATATTACATGAGGACCGGCCAGATTGGTGAGAAAGTAATAAAGATTCTCCTCATTTCAGTTGGGGTGGTGGCATTTCTTTCAGTCATTGTCACAACTTACAATATATTTCAAAAGAACACGCCGGAAATATTGAACAATTGTGTGATGAAGCCGGTTCTTGTTTCATCAGGCGGCACGCCTATATTATCGAGAGACGATGCAGTTACTTTTCTTGAAAGCCACGTAAACGGATCTTTTTCATTCACCCAGAACACTTTTGATGTATGCGATCCTACGGAGACAGGCTATATTTATGAGGAATCATCCAATAACGTAACCTATGTGCTGTGTGATGACGGCGCGTTTTACAAGTACGAAAGCATTTGCACTGAGGGCGGACAGGCAAAGAGCCTTGTTTCAATACTCACTAAAGACAAAAGCGCAGAAAAAAATTAAAGCGGTATTGTGTATAACGATATAAATTTCTCTTCTAATTCATAGTTATGAAGAAATCGATGAAAGCAGTTGCACTTATCTCAGGAGGCATAGACAGCGTTGTTGCAGCGTATCTGGTGCAGCGTGAAGGCATAGAAATTATTCCGGTATACTGCGACAATTCTCCGTTTTCCGGCGAAACTACAAAAAAACGGGCGCTTGATGTGATAAAGCGGATTGCTGCATTCTCAAAAAAGCCGCTTAAAGTTTATATCATCCCTAACGGCGATACGCAGGTGGCAATACTCAAGAACACCCCGAGAAAAATGACCTGTGTTTTCTGCAGGCGGATGATGCTGCGCATAGCGGAAAAAATCGCAAAGCTTGAAGGGGCGAAAGGAGTTGTAACCGGTGAGGCGATGGGGCAGAAGGCGAGCCAGACTCTTTCGAATATGCAGGTCACAACCGAGACGATAAAGCTTCCGGTGCTCCGGCCGCTTCTTGGGCTTGATAAGATAGAGATTGAAAAAATCGCGAAGGAGATAGGAACATTTTCGCTTTCGATACAGCCCGCGGTCTGCTGTACAATCACCCCTGAGAAGCCGTCGACTTCTGCTGATTTGCTCGATATTCTGAAAATCGAAAAAGAATGGGATTATAACTTGGTTGTGGAAACCGCAGTTAAAGAAAGCACGATTAGTGAGGCAGTGGGATAAGCATCACATATTGCCTATTAATTCATTAGCCGGTATCTCATTAGCATTTATGAAATTCCAGAGCCCGAGAAATTTCTTCTGCGCGATTTTCTTGAACTGGCCGTTTTCTATTTTCTTTAAATTATTCAGAACGTCATCAAAATGAGCCATATCAAATGTTTCAGAGTTGTTTACGGAATCGACAAATTTATGCACTTCCTGCCCGCCTTCTGTCTCTATTACAAGTTCAGCCGCTATTCTTTTGTCTTTCAGGCGTTTTGAGACTACTTTTATCTCTTTTCCGTCTTCTGTCTGGAAAACGACAAACCTGTGAAGGGATTCGCCTGCTTTAATATCCATTTTTAATCATTCCTCATATTCCAGGGATTAAAAAGTTTAAAATCCGCAGATTTTATAATTTTTAATCATTCTCCGTTTGACTTGGGTTAAAAAGCTTGCCACGGAGTGGCAAGATAATAACACCTATTTCTTGCCGGCAGATGCAAGTTTCGCGCCGGCTTTTCGCATATCTTCAATCGCCTTTTTTCGGATATGTTCGTTCCATTCTGCATCGCTTACAGTATCGGACTTGCCTTTCACTGTTTCCGCTTTTTTCTGGTTGAGGCTTTTTTTCCTGAGTTCGTACTTCTCATCCATGATTTTATCCATTAGAATTGCCATACTACTATTTGGCAAAGAAATGATTTAAGCTTTTATGCAAGAAACTGCAGAATTGCTTATGCAATGGACTGAGTTGCTTTTAAATTGCCGCATGGTTAAACTATAAATAAAGAATTATCCAAAATAAATGCATGAAAAGGCTTTGTTTTGTCATTGTTTTTTTCTTCTTCTTGGCGGCCGTTCCTTTCGCTTTTGCAAGTCCCGACGCTCCTTCGACTGTTTGGCTGACTAATGTTGAAAATCCGCCTTTTGATAATGATGGCACATTGACGGTTAATTGGGATCCGGTTACAAATGAAGATATTATACGCTACAACATAATTGTCAGCGATGCAACAAGCGGACAAATGCTTTTACTTGGCACGAATACAACAGCAAATACATTCCTTCTTTCAGGCTATACGTATGGCAATTATACGTTTCGGGTATCTGCCATCAATTCATTGGATGTGGAAGGTCCAAGCACATTAAGTGAGTGGGTTTACATAGACACAACAGATCCGGCCATTTCCTTCGTGGCACCTACACCAGAAAACAATGCATATACGAAGAACAATTGGACTACGATAAGCGTTTCTGTAACCGATACATTTCTTGATTCGGTTATAATAAATTGGAATGGTGTGGATACTTTATTTAATGATCCGTCCGGAGTTATCCGCTCTTATCCGCCTGAGATGCCCGCGCCGGGAAAATATATGTATTATGTTCAGGCAAATGATTCTGCCGGAAATTCTATTAAAAGCGAGATGCGCTATATAAACTACGACATCACAAAGCCTTTGGTTTCTCTTAGTTCGCCGCAAAGCGACGCGGTTTATAATACCTCATCAATACCTTTGGAATATGTAGCAAATGACACTAGTTCAATTACGTGCTGGTATGAATACAACTTCGTAAACACCACATTATCTGATTGCAGACCGATTAACTTCAATCCAACCTATGGCAATAAAACAAACTTGACTCTTTGGGTCAGCGATGCTGCAGGAAATATTGAGTCTGCATTTGTTTCTTTTACGGCTAGCGCTCCGACACCGCCTGAAATTATTTCAACGATTCCAGTAAACGGGAAAGTGCTTGAAGCACCTTCACTCAGCGGAAACTTTAATGGTGTGGTCAGCATAACAACAAGTAAACAAGCGTATTGCAGATATTCACTTACCCCCAATATAAGTTTTGATTTAATGTCATCGGGGTTTAGCGGTGATACGAATTCCAATATGCAAAACATAACTGTTACACTTACGGATAAAACCAACTATTTGTATTATGTTCGATGCAAAAGCAGTGACAATGTGGTGAATTCAGCAGATTATGTTGTGCAGTTCTCTACGGCAGCTCCGGATGGCCTGATAATTTTGGATCCGGATGGCATGGTTTTAAAGAATGGTACCGTCAGAATTGAAGCGATAAAAGGCGTATCATCGCGCACTAACATGCCCATCAAAACCCGAGCGTCTTATGATGTGACCGGACTTACTGCGTCAGTTTCTGGCGAGATTGCTTCATCGGTGGGTGTGGAGCTGCCTACAGCAATAACAAACAGTAGACTATCGAATATAACAATAGTGGTTATGCCTAATGTATTGGGCCTATCCAAAACAAACATTACTCTGCACCGCGGCGATTATGCGGCTACATTCTCTGCAGATATAATTACATATGATGATTTTTACCCGGAATTTGTTGTGTTTGATCAGATAAGCATTTTAAATACATCTGAAAGTATCGCAAAGTTACTAAATTCGACCGGAGTTAGTGTAGCCGACAAAACAACAGAGCTGGAACGAATAAAATCCGAGATACCCGTAATACGTTCTCTTTATAGTTCCGGAAGTCCTTTTAAGGCCCGTGAGAAATATCTTCAGTTAAATGAGTCTCTGAATCTTCTAAACGCAAATATTTTAAGGGCTGGAAAAGAATATAGTGATTCCATTGCCAGCAAAAGCAATTCCACCGACAATAGTTCTGATTCTGGCGGTATTGGTGGAATAAGCCTAAGCACCATAGTAATTGTTATAATTGTTGTTATTATAGTGATCATAATAGCGGCTTCATACGTACCCGAAAAAGGCGAAGAGAATGCTCCGGCTGCCGTGCCTCAGAGTCCCGGTAATGAGGGCTTTCAAATCTTTCTCATGTAGGTGGATTGATTCCGTGGTGTAATCATTGTCTGGGGCGTCGTGAGATATTATATTACCCAATACGTTATTTTATTGTTTGTTAGCCACGTATCTTCAGATATATTCATACACCATGGAGGATTATATGTGATCCCAAAAACATTGATAATAACTCTATGAAGAATACAGTTATTGATTCTCACGTTGTTGAAGTATTCCTAGTGTGTTCATGTGAAGCCCAGAAAAGTTCAAACACATCGTCTTTGCCAGAGTTTTATTCAATAAAGATACTCGTAGTGAGCGTTGTCTTACATTAATCAGATGTGCAGATAATTCACTTTATTTGATTGTAAAATGAGCTATTAGAATGTTTAAAAAATAATTTGGCTCCATAGACTTTTGCGAAGAATAATTGGGTTCTATAGAGCCAATAATTTATTATGTTGTTTATTTAGCATTCTTTTTGTCCGGTTGTCTGTGGCGAACACTTGTATTCTGCAGTGACTCCATCTTTAGTCACAATTTTTATTGTTTTTGAAACACCTGCCGCAGGGTATGCAGAACCTGTATCAATGAGTGCGGTTGATGCTGCTCCTGGTGCAAGTGTGCCTACTGCCGTTAAAGTTGCCGGAGTTCCAGTTAAAACACCGTCAACATAAAATTGTACATTACTGCCAGCACCAAAGCTTAATGCAGTAGTTCCTACATTCCTTATTGCGAATTGTAAATTTCCTAGTGCTGGCGGTACTCCTGAATTCCATGCAGATTCAATAGCCAGTGCACCTTGCATTTGCTGTTGTTGTGCATTGAGCTGCTCAGTTGTTTTTTGCTGAGTTCCCGTCTGCATCTGGCTTATCCACATATAAGCTAATCCAGCTGATGCAACTGTCATCATGAGCAGCAAGACTATGGCAACCACCGCTGTTATTCCTTTTTTAGCCGTATTTAAAGTCATTTTATCCACCTAATTTTTTTAGCATTTCTGCATAAGATTTTATTAGCAGTATGATTGTCCGATAACACTCACTTCACATTTGTAGACAACATTCGTGCCTGTTTCAGCCACCACTTTTATGGTTTTTGAAGGAGCTGCAGGATATGTGGGAAATCCTTCGGCCGTGGTTATCGTCACTACACCCCCGGGCGTAAGCATTCCTGTGAAACTTCCTGGCGTAGGGCTTTTTACACCATCAACATAAAAACTGAATTTTGTTAAATCTTTGAAAGCGTATGTGCCGGTATTTCTGATTGTGAATTGTATATTTCCTGCCTGATTCCACATTGAATCAATTGATAATTTCGAATCTGTTTTTGAAGCATCATTCGCATATTTAGCTTCTGTACTTTTTTGGACGTCTTTTTGCATGCCCATTATCCAGGAGTATGATACTCCTGCTGCAGCAACAGTCATCATGAGCAACAAAACTGTTGCGATTACTGCCGTTATTCCTTTCTTAGCCATGAGTACACCGTTGAATACACGGGCATTATTTGATTTTTGTTCCTTTTTGTTCAATTCTTATCAAAAACATGGCGTTCAACAATACTGCGCCTAAAGTGAGCATCTGGAAAAATACGGAGATTACAAATATTGAAAGGCTGTTAAACCGTATTGCGGCGCCTACAAAAATTGTTGAAATAACAACAATTGCTGAAATTGTCAGCATTAGCATTGACAGCATGCTGTTTGAATTCTCAAGATTGGACTTTCCAGTTATGCGTACCATATATATACCTTGGTAAATATATTGTGTGTGTGCGTATATATACTTTTAATAAATTACTCATAGTAAATGCCCTTCTCTTTCTGTTTCGCGTCTTTTTGAGATTCCGGTTTATTCGCCCTCGGCCTGCCAGTGTCAGTTTCCCTGCGGAATGTTATGTTTAAGTCTTTTAAGAATTCATTCATACCTTCCTTAAGGGCTTTTGGCGAATTTGCGTGGCCTTCCAGTGCCGGGGTTCCAAAGAAAATTATTGAGCGGTCTGAAACATAGTGAAGCAGAAGCATATCGTGGTCAATTATCATTGCAGTTTTCTGGTTTGCTTCAATGAATTTGCGCATCATCTTTGAAAATTTTACCCTTTGTTCAACATCGAGATAAGCAGAAGGCTCATCCAGCAGATAGAATTCAACATTTTGTCCCAGGCATATTGCAATCGCGACTCTTTGAAGTTCTCCTCCTGAAAGGCTTGCGACGCGATTTTCAAGAAGCCCTTCAAGTTCAAGAGGGCGCAATAATTCCATTTTGAATTCCTGCGAAAGAAAGTTCTTGACGCTTTGTTGGAGCAGTTCGCCCACACTTCCATTAAAATCGCTCTTCAGATACTGCGGTTTGTATGCAATCCGGACAGTTTCGGAGAAATCCGTATTGTCTGGCTTTAGTTCTCCGGCAAGCATTTTCGCGAATGTTGTTTTTCCAAGAGCGTTTGCACCGAAGACGCCCACTATCTCACCAGCCATAAGCGAACCAGCATCGACTTTGAGTAAAAATTTCGAATCTTTGAATTTCTTTTCAAAATCGGGATACTCAACGATACTGTACTTTCCTTTGAATATCTGGCTGCCTGCTTTGAAATCAAGAGCTTCTTGCCTGAAACGTATGTTTTCTTCTTTTATGAATCCGTCAAGATAAGCGTTTATTCCGCGAAGCGAATGGTAAGGCGAGGATATTACGCCATATACACCAGCGTGCCCGAAGACAATGTGAATAACATCTGCGAGAATGTCAAGTGTCGCAAGGTCATGCTCGACTACAATTACTGATTTTGTCTCTGCAATTTTCCTTATTGCCCGCGCGACAATTATCCTGTGCCTTACATCAAGAAATGATGATGGCTCATCGAAATAATAGAAGTCTGCTTCCCTGCATATCGCCGCTGCAATCGCGACTCTCTGCAGCTCCCCTCCCGAAAGGTCTGAAACGTTTCGTGAAAGAATGGAATCTATTTCAAGCTTTTCTGCGAGGTCTTTTAGGACTCCGCGCTCGTCGCGTATCACATCAATGACTTTTCCTTTTACGGTATGAGGGATTTTGTCCACTTGCTGCGGCTTGTAAACCGCCTTTATTTTTCCGTCGCGCAGGTCTTTTAAGTAAGTCATGAGTGTGCTGCCTTTGAATCGCGCGATTATGTCCTCCCACGGTGCGCCCTCCTTCAAGTCGAAATTCCCTAAATTAGGCTTTAAGCTTCCGGAAAGAATCTGCAATGCGGTGGTCTTCCCTATTCCATTTGCTCCTAGCAGTCCTACAACCTTTCCTTTTTCCGGAATCGGAAGGCCGTAGAGCCTGAAAGCGTTTTTTCCATACTGGTGTATCGGTTCATCCAGTTCGTGTTCCAGATTTATGATCGTTATAGCGTTTTTCGGGCATTTCTTCACACATATACCGCAGCCTACGCACAGCTCTTCGGCTATGTAGACCTTGCCGTTCTTCTCGAACACGGTTTCATCGCCGGTGCGGACGCGCGGGCAAAACCTTATGCATGGCTTGTCGCATTTATCCGGTTTGCATTTTTCGCGGTCGATGACTGCTATGCGTTTTTGCATATCTCATCAATGGTTTATTAAATATTTAAAAGAACTTTCCGGGAGCCCGGAGGTATATTTAACTGATGTACGGTTCCTGCTCAGCGTCCTCCTTTTCTTTTCCGTAATCATCCGGCAGTATGGATGTTGCAAGAACAACTATGACGACTGTAAGTATAATTATGCCGATAGCAACAAATATTTTGTTTGATCCCACTGAAGGTTCATTCGTTGTTTCTTTCGGCGGCTCTGTATAGGTATTTTTTGAATTGTTTTCAATTACTTGCGTTAGATCATCCTTGTTTTTTTCATCGGCTTTTTGCAGAACTTCTAGTTCAGCGGTTCTTTCTTCAATGCCGGAAAGCGTTAGTTTAAGTGCATCTGCTTTTTCCTTTGCTTTGCTGTACGCTCCGTTATTATATGATGAGATGCTGTCGGATACATCCGTTAGCAATGCTTCTGTCTGTGATATCAGCATATCAACCTCATTATCTCTTTTTAGTGTGTGAAGCCGTTCTGTAAGTTTTATTCTTTTATCTTTTAATGTATTTAATTCGGCAACGGATATGTCGTAAACGGCAGCGGATATGCTGAATCTTGTTTCTAAAGCGCCGCTTAACACACGTATGTCGGAACTGAACGAGTTGGTTTTATTGGGGGTTATCGTGATATCAAGCATAATTTCGGAATTTGCAGGAATAGTATTTGATGATAGTTTTGCATTTATGTATGGCTTTCCGGTTCCATTTATCGATACATTCAGTTTCTCCATTTTTGATGATGCAGTATTTCTTAGGGGGACACTGAACTTTTTTGTAACGCCACTCAAAAGCTCTACATACACATACCCATTTTTGATGACTGTTTCTTCAGGATCTATCAGAAGCTTGTTCGAGCCGTTTAATGTTAAGAATGTGATGTAGTAATCATCCATATTGGCATTACCTAAATTATCTTTGCATCGAACAAAAATCTTATATTCGCTTGAATCCGTTATGTTTATAGTTGTGTTGTGGACTGTAGAATTGGTTATTTTAAACAAAGTCATTGAATCAAAATCAGTGCCTCTTTCTGTTGAATAGCCGCATTTCGAAATTACGTCAGTTTTCACACCCAGGGGCAGGGTGCTGTTTCCGCTTAAAGAGGGCGGGTTAAGCACGGAGTTATTTTCGGGGCTATTGGCGAAAATTGTTGGCGGTATTAATGTTGTGAATGTTGTGCTGTAAGCAATCAAATTGCCAGAAGATGTTCTTATCCAGAGCGTTATTTTTGATGCATTGTTTCTTGGAGCCACAATGGCTGAATTTGCGCAATTTTCGAGGGTCTTGTTAATTTTATTGTATTCATACCAGCACGAATATGTGCCGGTATCGAAATAACTATATTCGAGAGGTATTTCTGTTGTATTGTACGTTGTATTTTTTGGCGAAATTAAATCAATTTGCTGATATCCCGAATTATATCGCACAGTTCTTTTTTCGCTGACACCTGTGTTTCCGACAGAATCGTTCGCCCATATATAGTAGGTGTACGGTCTTTCATCCGCTAAATTTTTTGAAACATTCCAAAAAGTTCCGTAATATGTGAAAACATTGCTTTCGTTGGCACCATTCCAGTCAAGTATCAGATTTAGTCCGGATTCCGCAATGCCTATTCCGACCTTATACACCCCACCCACATAGGAAATGCTGTCGACATATACAAGTACTCCGCCAATTAAATACCTATTTTTGACTTCCACTAATTGGGGGACTCCACCATCCAGAGATATAAATGCGGTGAATGTATCAGAAACCATATCCACTTTGACCTTGTGGGATATTGATCCGGCAGTCAGGGTTGCCTCAGAGCCATTATTTATTAATGTGGTGCTGTTCGAGCCTTTTACACTGATATTTATTTGTATTTTTTTTGTTTTTACATATGCATTGTTTGCCGGTGTATTCGAATAGAAATTTATTTCCGGAGCGACGGAATCTACAAATATCCAGTCCGATGTTGCGTTGAGGCCGCCGGTTCCAGAGGTGTTTATTGCAGAAATTTTAAAAACATATTTCATGCCGTTAGCTCCAGGGAAAAAAAATCCCGTGGCGCTTGTATTAGCTGATTTCAATATGGTCTTGCCATCCAATGAATTTGTTACGTATACTGCATAGTTTGATATTTCTTCGTTTGAAACTTCACTCCAATTTACATTAAAACGGCTTTGAGTATAATGCGGCGTTGCATTTCCTTCGAACCATACAGAAGAAGGAATGTCCGGAGTTGCGAATGCCGTGACTGATGAGATGACGATTAAAAAGCCGATTATAAGCCATTTCATGGTAGATTATTGTGTTCTCTTTTATATATACGTGAATTTAAGAATGATTTATAATCCACCACATGAGCGCTTAAATTCGCAATTTATTCAATTGCAAATATTATCCTTATCAAATTATGCGCAATTGAATATGTGCGTTGCCTTGATAATTCAGTTATCAAGCTGAGTTTGTGGCGATTTCGTATTTTTTATTTCAATCACAACAAGCGCTTCCCAGTCGAATTTTTCTTTCGCAACTATTTTTGCATTAAAGCCGATTTTTTCAAAATGCTGCAGTGTTTTTTCATAGTGTGAAAGCGAAGATTCAAGAAGCAATATTCTGCCTTGCGGATTCAGGAACTTTGGTACGTCTCTTAAAAATCGTTCGATGATTTTTCTTCCATCAGGCCCGCCGTCAAGCGCTATGTCCGCTGTGAGCGGTTCGTCAGGAAGATACGGCGGGTTGAAAACGATGATGTCGAATTTTTGTTTGACATTTTCGAACAAATCGCTTTGCAAAATTTCAATATTTTTTATTTTGTTTTGCGCGGCATTTTCTTTCGCGTATTTTATTGCTTCGGGGTTTATGTCAACCGCAAGAACTGATTTTGCGAATCGCGCTGCAAAAAGCGCGATAATTCCGCTACCGGTGCCGATTTCCAGAACCGTTTTATTTTTCAGATCCGATTTCTGGAGCGCGGAAATAAGAAGAAATGTGTCTTCTGCAGGCTCGTACACGCCTTTTGAAATCTTGAGTTTGATGCCGTGGAGTTCAAGCATGGTTAGTTTTTGAAATATATCTTTTTATTCAACAACACGGGAATTTAAGCTTTTTCTGTTAAGTAATTGTGTTGCATGAACATCAATGGCGATATTATGGAAACATACATTTTATCAACTCCATCTGCAGAGCACATCGGCATAAAATTGCAGGAGATGGGTGCAAACGTATTATTTCTTGGAAAAAATAAAGACGGCGAGCGGTTTTTTCCCGACGGCGAGCAATACACAAGGATACCGGATATCGAGATGCTCGGAGGCAATCGCGTAGTCGTGCTCCATTCCGGAATGCCGGATCCTAACGGCGGATTAATATGGCTGCAGAATACGCTTTACGCACTACAGAAACCTACAAAGTCAGAGAAACTCGGGAATAAAAAATTCAAATATTCCAGCTTAGAGCAACCAAAAATTGTTGACGTCTTCTTTACCTACTGCCCATACGCAAGGCAGGACAAAGGATTCGAAACCGGAGAGGCGATAGCTGCCGAAAATGTATTCAGAAGCATTGTGAACGACTATGGAGCAAACCATGTGTTTACTATCGATCTCCACTGCGCGGGTGCGGAATGGATCAAAAAATACCCCGTTACAAACATCTCCGCAAACGACGAGCTCATGTCTGCCATTGAAAAAGACGGTTATATCGACGTAATTTCGATAGGTCCCGATGCCGGCGCGCAGATGCGCAATGGCATTAATGGGTTAGACAAAGAGAGGAAAAATTCTTTTGAAGTACGTATACAGGCAAACCAAGAATTGAATATTTATGGAAAGACCGTCCGTATAATCGATGACGTAATTAGCACAGGAAGAACGATGGTGGATGCAAGGGACGCCATAATGAAATGCGGCGCAAATGATGTGGTTGCGGCAATAACGCACGGCGTGATGACGGAAGGGATAGAGAAGGTATATGGGGCTTATGGCGGCAAGTTCTACCTGACGAACACCATAAACCGCCCGGAAGCAAATGTTGACATAACCCGGCTTGTGTGGGAAACAATAATGAATCAATAAGAAAAATAAGCGAGCATGGAGGGATATTCAGATGCGAAGCAGCTGGATATGAAAGCAGTAACAACTGCGCATCATTTGAACCCCCGACCCCTGGCTTAGAAGGCATACACCGCAGCCGCTCATATTAAAAGCGCGCCGCATCAGTGCTCTATCCAAGCTGAGCTACATGCCCACTGCACTAAGTATCGTAAGAAAAGCATTTAAATGCTAATTTGAGCCGATAACCGCCCCGAAGTCTTTTGCGATTTTCTCGGCTTCCTCGCGCGACTTCACATTTTTTGCCATTATCTTGCCGCTCTTAAATAAGGTTATGTCGATATCGCCGGATTTCAGAAGCAGGACTTCGGGCGTTTCTATCGCAACTTTAAACTGCGAGCCCTTGACTTTTGAAACAATGCCTTTGAAGTCGATTTTGCGCGCCTTGTCAAAATTAATCACAAAAACAGTTCCTCCTGCGCAGGGTTTGACAATGAATGACATATTTCTCTACTGACTATTCGCGAGAAAAGCTTAAAGGCTTGAATTATATATCTCACAATGATATATTAGGAAAATAAAAAAAAGAAAGGAAGAATACCTTATGCGTTGCAAACCGGACATTTTTTCTCCAGAATGCTCACGGGTCCATTGCAGTTAAAACATCGGTTCATTCCGGTGTTAACTGCTTTTTTCCCGAATTCTCGAATTTCGGCAATCGCAACCAGGAATGTTGCGCGACTGAATTCCGAGCCTTCAGAATGTTCTACTTCCAGAGCGATCTGATTAAGATCCAATCCGCTTTTCATGCATTCGATAATTTTTCTTTGATATTTCATCTTTCTTTCAATTACGGTTTCTAAATTTTTCCACATATTTTTTTTTCTCCTTCGTTTATTTAATATAATCCCGCAAGAAATCTGCGGGCTTCAGCCCGTCAGATGAATTGCGGGCAATTGTCTCACTCTTAGCATTTTTCTGTTCAGAAAACCAAATAATTAGCGGAGCTTGGAGCATAA
>Ga0172371_10000042_pt1 | contig 156669 bp, 132 predicted proteins | sample Lak12m_FD_114543 | JGI IMG/M metagenome (GOLD analysis project Ga0172371, IMG submission 114543) | Freshwater microbial communities from Kabuno Bay, South-Kivu, Congo - kab_022012_12m | ecosystem: Environmental > Aquatic > Freshwater > Lake | place: Democratic Republic of the Congo...
AATTCTGTTACCGCTTCAACAGGCGCTTCTGGGAGTCGCAACTGTTCGACAGGACACTTAATGCGTGTGTGGCTACTTCTACAGTAACTTATGCTGAGCTAAGGACATAATCCATTTGCAAAAGAGTTTTCCCTCTGGACTCTCTATTCAGAAAACTGACAATGTCTTCAATAAACCGATGCCACGGTACTTGCATTCACCTTTGACATACCTCTAGCCACTTAGAGTTTTTGCCGGAGGGTTCGGGCCACTGGGCGTGGGGCCAACATGCGTCGTGAGGCTGAGAGCCATTGATACAATTCGATGTTGCGTTTTGCATGTTCGCCGTGCGCGTGGCGCCTTTTCACACAAAAGGCGGGTTCCCGAAACTTTTGTCGATGCGCTTCCTCCTGAAATAGACGTAAGCCGGCACGCCGGTAAGGACACTCAGGATCGCTATTGACGATTCAGTAGGCCGCTGGAAAAAGGAAAGCAAAAGAATGCACACCCCTGTCGCAAGGTAGATCAGCGGCGCCCAGGGGTACCCGGAGAACGTATTGCTCGTTGTACCGGATAATTTCAGTCGAAATACCCCTGCCACGGCCAAGAGAGGAAATATACCGAGCGCAAATCCCATCACGGTCAAGATCTGGTCGAATGTTCCGGATAGGACCATCACTGCGGAAATCGCCCCTTGCAGGGCAATAGATCGGGTGGGAACCTTAAATTTTGGATGAACGTGAACAAGTCCCTCAAAGAATAGCCGATCCTTCGCCATAGCGTAATAGATCCGTGGCCCGAGAATGATGAATGCGCTCAGGGAGGAAAAAAGAGCGAAAGAGATCAGCAGAGAAAAAATGCCCTCTACAGATGAGCCAAAAAGTTTTCCCGCGGCCAATCCGCCAATGGAGATAACGCCTTTCATTTCCTCGGGAGGCACAGCGTAGATAAAGATAATGTTGAGGAGGATGTAAAGCAGCATCACCACGCCGGTCCCCAAAAAGAGGGACCGGGGAAGATTCTTGGTTGGATTCCGGATTTCCGAGCCGATGTAGGTCGAGGCGTTCCACCCGCTGTAAGCAAACATAATCCACATCAAAGCAAGGCCCAGTTTCTTCCACCCCTCGAACGAGAAAGAGAAGGCGCTCCCCTGAGAGAAGTGATGGAGACTGCCTGATCCGAGAACAAGGCCGCCCAGGATCAAACACGTTACGAGCGCCACTTTTGAAACCGTCAGGACATTTTGAATTCGTGCGCCAAACTCGATTCCTCGCATATGGATTCCGGTAAAGAGCAGAATTACACAGATGGCGAGAATTTTTTTGAGAATCGCGGGATCTCCCCAGAAGGAGAGGTGCGGACAGGCCCGGATGAAGTATTCGCTAAAGCCGATGGCCGAGGCTGCAATAGGAGCGGAGAACCCGACGACAAAGGAGCTCCAGCCGCTGAGAAACCCGAAGAACGGATGGTACAATTTCGAAAGGAACGCATATTCACCGCCGGCATCCGGCATTGCGACTCCAAGCTGTCCGTACGCAAGGGCGCCGCAGAAGGCGATGACGCCGCCAACAACCCAGAGGCCAAGCAGGAGAAGTGGATCGCCTAAATCGCTCATGAGCAATCCGCTGGTGGTAAAAATTCCGGAGCCAACCATATTGGCTATGACTATGTTCGTTAAAGGAAAAAGGCCGAGCCTTCTTTCAAGCTGAGAGCGTGAACGGTTTTCCAAAATCACCCACTTTTCGGAGTCTTGTTGCTTACGGCAACGTCGGCAATCGGTCCTCAAAGGTCGCCAGAAATCTGAAGGACCGCCTAATCCGTGGCCTTGGAAGCTAAACTATTCCCTGGCCTGTTATTTGAGCCGACTTCTGGTAGGCGGTAGGCGACAAAGCTACGCGCGAGGATACGTATTCCGCTCCGGTATTCCTTATACCTATTACGGCACAAGGATGATCTTGCCGTATGAGCCTGACTGCAAAACCGCTCGATGAGCTTCCGCCGCCTGAGACAACTGAAACTCCTTACCAATTACAGGGGTCAACGTGCCGTTTTCAAGTCCGGCCCCCAGTGCGGCATGAATACGGGCCAACTCAGCCTCCGAGGCGTTGAACACCAATAGTCCCAAAATCGAGGCGTCTCGTTTCATCATGTCACGTGGATCGATTTCCACCGTGCCGCGGGAGCCAATGACCACGACCCTGCCGCCCTGGCTGAGCAGCTTGAGATCGTTGGACAAATTCACGTTCGCCAGCAACTCCACAATTACGTCCACGCCTCGTCCGTTCGTTAATTCCCGGATTTGATCGAGATACCCGTCTTGTCGATGGTCCACGACATGATGAGCGCCCTGCGCTCGGGCGAGTTCTCTGCCTTGCTCGGTCCCGCCCGTGCCGATAACTATCAAACCCGCTGCTCGTGCGAGTTGTGTCGCCGCAATGCCGACTCCGCCTGTCGCGCCGTGGACCAGAAGCGTCTCTCCGGGCTTGGCGGCCGCCCGACGGAACAGCGCCCTGTACGCAGCAGCGTATGGCACTCCGACCGCAGCGCCTTGTTGAAAGGAGAGTCTTTCGGGCAGAGGATGCGCGTGTGTTTCCGCGCAAATGGCCTGTTCGGCATAGGCACCGCTGATATTCCCCGCGACGTATACACGGTCCCCAACTCGGAACCTCCGAATGCCTTCACCCACACTTTCGACGACCCCTGCCCCATCGATACCGGGAGTGAACGGCAGCTCCGGCAGTCGGGCGTATTGCCCCGAACGGATGTAAGTGTCCACAGGATTAACTCCCGCGGCCATTAAGCGGACAACAAGCTGGCCGCGGCCTTGGCTGGACGCCGGGCGCTCCTCCACCTGCATTACCTCCGGCTCTCCGAATTCATGAACGCGAATTGCTCTCATGCCCCCCTCCTTCTATTGTTTGATTCAGCTCAATGTCGTTGTGAGGCTGGATACGTGTTTAGGTCCGCACAGGGCCGCCCGATACTAATTCGATTTTACCCAAATAAAACGTGGGTGGCCAGAGGGGCGATTCCCCTCACTAGCTCGAATACCGCCTTCGCGTCTTTCGCTTCTCTCAGCGTAACTCCCTGTGCGCCCGGGGTCAACGATATATTCCATGGCGGCCGTGTACGAAACCTCACGCGCCGCCCGCGCGGCCTATGCTCGGGCCTGAACTTGCCGGCAGGGAGCCGGTTTTCCACCGGCCTCTACTTTTCGGATCTCTTGTAGCTGATGGCGACACCGGCGCCTCTGTCGTCAAAGGTTGTCTCGAAATTTTTGAGGCTTTTTAGATAGTTTGCATAACCGCCTAATCCGAAGTGGCTCCTCTTGCTATCCAAGACATTATGCGTTGTATAGCAGCCGCCTACGACCAGCTTCGGCGCCACGGCATCGAAATAATTCTTGTACCAATCCTTATCCGCATCGGAAAAGACAAAATCGAATGGTCCTTTTAACTTCGGCGCTAACTCGTGCGCATCGGCGAGTCGCGCGTCGATGTATTCCGAAAGTCCGGCTTTCCTGAAATTTTCCAATGCCTGCTTGTATCTCGACTCATCAATTTCGATGGTTATCAATTTCCCGCCGGTTTTGCTGAGCGCCCAGGCAATCCAGATGGCGGAATGCCCTGTTGAGGTACCGATCTCAAGGGCTTTGGTGTATTTGTTCCTTATGATGATGTCGTAGAGCAGCTTGCCGTCTATTGCCGGAACGTTCATGTCGCGCCACTTTCCTGCTTCACGGTCGAAGAAGGCCCGGACTCTTTTATCCAACGCCGCGACCTGCTTGTTCTCTTGTGAAAAGAGCAATGGGACAGAGGCGAAGATAAGCGCAATAACAATAAGGTTCAGGGTCATCAGTTTTTTCAAATGAAAGCGCCTCGCAACATTCTTCCGCTTGACACTGAATAATGCGTCAGCCAGATTTCGATGAGATATGTTGTTCGCTGCCGGGACGTGGTCGAAGTCTGCGCGGACGAACAGCTCTGTCACGACGCTTCATCACTAGGGCCCTCAAGTTGTCGATCCCAGTAGGCGTTAGTCATAGCCACCAATTCTTCCGTGCTGCAAATATCCGCGGCCGCGGCTTTGAGAGTAGTTTCGGAGACTTTTCCAAATTGTGCGACTTCTTCTCCGGCAGTCCTGACCGCATCGAGAACTTCCCTCACACGTTCAGGGTACTTCCTCCGCAAAAGAAGCGAAAAGGCCGCCGGACGCAACAACGACCCGCAAAAGTTCGTATGAAGATTTCGGGCAAGCCTCTCCATATGGAGAACCAGCGGCTCGAAATTGCGCAATCCCGGATAACCGCAGACGGAGAGCAGAAAGAGCTTCTCCGGGAATTTCCACCTCAAAGGATGAAGAACTGTTTTTTCGTTCATCTCGAAATGCGGGTCGAGGAATGGCGCCAACCTGTCAATGAAAGTCTTGGCAAGACCGGTCATCCCATCCAAATAAACCGGAGTAGCCAATACCATCATGTCCGCGAGCCTGATCCTTTCGATGAGCGCTTCCATGTCGTCGGATTGAACACATATTCCCGGAGTCTCCGCAAAGCAATTGAAACATCCTACGCAGGTGTTGATCTTCTTCCTTCCCAGGAGAGCTATGTCCACTTCGGCTGCCTTGTCTCTGCAGCCGACCAGGAAAGGGGTAAGCAATGCTTGCGTATTGCCGGACTCCATGCGTGGGGCCGCGTTTATGGCGATAATTCTCATTGCTTCCCATCCAGTGTTATTCGGTAGTTCCGATAGCTGCGGCTAAGGGCTGAATACTGTTCAGACGGCGCTGATAACTCCAGGAACATTGTATAGCATGGGCTTTAGGCATCCTCTTGGCCGGCGCTTTTTCTCCGGAGCCCCCGCCCGAATGTTTCTTCAAATTGGCCGATGAACTCGGCAGTGTCAAGCCGGAAGAAGGCCTGTTTCTCGCGCAATTACGAGGAATATGATTAGACGGCCCCAGCAGCTACTGCACGTGCGATATGTCCCATGCCTCCATTTTGGGGATCTCGCGTGTTTCATTTGTGCGCCACATGAGGTCGTCGGGCATTCATAGGTGAAAAACACAGATTATAAGGAGCTACCAGTGAAAAGCCCCTCTTGTCTAGCATCCTGAATTTCCATTCCTTTTGGCCAAATTCGCTCAGCCGTAAGTGTATTCCACTCATTTATAATCCCGTCAGTGTCCATCTCTTTTCCCAAATCAGTTGGTCTCCAACCTTAGAACTCACTGATTTGACTACGCTAACGACTTGCGTCTCAGAAATTACGCGATTTGGCACACAAGATGCTTGAACTGAAGGCAGGAGGGGCATCGTAAGGAATATCGGTTTTACTCGACCCGGTCATCGCTCACAGGGAACGAGTCATAGAATCCAAATATTATGTCAACAGTCACATCTCTCACGTTCCCGGAAGCCCCTGATGTGTTGTACAGCGTGCGAGACATCCTGGACAGGGGTAACCCGAGGAGGGGGGGTTGCCACTGACCTGGTTGCCAGGTCAGTGGCACTCGGAACACGACGCACATTCTTGGAAAAGCATCAATAGTGGCGCTGCTGTGTGTCGGGAGCGAGGGGGGAAATCAAATGAACATCAAGAAGAGAATTCCTACGATGGTGGCTGAGCCACTTAGGGCGATTTTCGCGTGGAGGGCGATAGTCCACGCAAGCGGAGCCGACACTCCGGTTACGACGCTCCCAATAGAGCCAGTGAAAGACTGTCGCGAATCCGCTTGCTGGCAAGGAACTCGCTCGCATCATGTGAGTTGGACAGCAATCCAGGACTGCAAAGACAAAACTTTGTTAAAGTTCGTCAGTTATCCTAAAGCATTCTGAACCATAGGCGGAAAAAGTACTGGGAACAAGCGCCAAACAGTTGAATGACGTTCGTGCGGACTCTAAGAATCTGATAAGCATTTAGCGCTTCTGCGCTACCTCACGGGGATTCTCCCGGCACGCGCCACCGAAGCTGAGAAAATCGCGCATAATCGCGATCCAGCGTGATCCATTCACAGCCGGATTCAACGGCCAGCGCCGCAAACCACGCATCCGGCGCCAAATTGCCCCGAGCGTCGGCCTGCCTGCAAAGTCGCGTGAAAATCTCCCAGTGGCGCTCACCTGGTTGAACTACAACACAATGGGGTTGTTCAAGCAGTATGTTGCAGAAGCCCAGCGCCTCATCCAAACTGCTCGGTCGAATGAAGACCTTGGGATGCGTAGTGACACGAACCACACCGCTCAGCGCCTGCGGCGACATACCATATCGCGCCTCGCCGTTCACTACTGTATCCAGCCAGGAACGGCATCTCTCGTGTTCGGGAGAATCAGACCGGAAGGCATGCACAAGAACATTGACGTCCGGGAGGATCATGGGTTGTTCATGACCTCCTCTAATTCGCAGGACCTGTTGAGATCAACCCCTGGCAAGACTCCGCCGGACGCGCTGGACACCGGCAATTTCACTCGATCCCGCCGAATCGGTTTCGGTCGGCTGAGGATAACTGCCAGTCCCTCTTCTATCAAGGAGGTCAGGGTGCGGCCTTCATTTGCCGCACGTTTCTTGGCTCGCTTCAGAAGATCGTCATTAATTCTTACAGTCGTTCTCATACATCAAAACATATCGCTTATGCATCAGTATGTCAATAGAGCAACAGCAGTCATTAAGCCGGCATTGGTAGGTTTCCGGAAGTCTTGCGCTGAAAAATCGAATCAAGGTGTCTTCGGAAGCAAGCATCCTAAATCGAAATGTTGGATCATCCGATGTGATGGTTACTGCGCGGCTCCGGCGGGTCGCATTGAATGAAGAACTCCTCAGGATGTGTCTTAATGTACGGGAGAAGAGCCTCGTCAAAGTCCTCCCGGCGCTTGAGTTCATAAAGCGAATTGTCCAACTGACCCAAGTGCTCTTCGGGGATTTTCTCCAGTTGTTCCTTGCGTGTCACCCTGTTTTTGGCTGGGGTCCCATTCGGAAACAGGGAAATGGCAGCTTTTAGTATCGCTGCATATTCCTTGGCGCCCATTCTAATGAAACCGACTAATACTTCATCCCAGAGGATACCAGTGCTGTTCCAAAAGAACTGCTGGTGACCGCCGTTACAGACCTCGTACTCGTACCACACGCAGGAATAAACTGCCCGCTGACCAGGAGTTGCCGGGGCCATAGTTTCCCGTAAAACCTCTTCGCCTTGATGGAACTCGATGTAGTCGTCCAAGTCTGCGGCGATTTCCCACGGCCAGTCCTCCTCCGCAACGGGTCGCTTGATGCGGTAATCCTTTTTGGGCTTTTTCTTCTTTCTATCGGTGGAACTCATTACAGGGAACCCTCCCACTGAATAGAATCAGACCATAAGAGTTCGGGGTTTCAGGGTTCACACCCGGATTCGAGAATTAAGCGAACTGTCCAGGATTCCCCTAATTCCAGTGTCTGTGCTTGTCGTGAAATATCCCCAGCAGAGTACTCCGAGCCTTCCAGCCAGTCAAGACAGATCCTGCTATTTCCGGAATTCACATTTGTTGTCTGAAGCGGGATTATGAACCTCGTCGGTGTCAAGAGGAAGAAGGTCTGATGCCGCGGATTGACCACGGAAGGGATGTGAGGAGGCCAAGCCCTGCCGTGGCCACAAGTGCAATGTCTGTGTGCAGGGCTGGAGTTGCGGCAGTTCTGTGAATGAAGAATTAAGTATGGTCTCCCCGAAATAGTTTTAGTCATTAATTGGGGAGCTCACTTCAGTTATCTTAGGAGATTAAAGGGCTGTAACTCCGAGGACAGAACATGAGGGCCCATTCGTATTACCCTTTGAATTACCCAATATTGCTTCCAGCCCGACCGAGAGTTCTTCATGCGTAGTTTCCATAACATAAACAGAATGCTTATGAATGTTCTGAGAGCCGTCCGAAAATTTGCTAAAGCCAAATTTGCGTAACGAATTCTCTCCCATTTTAGTGTAAGCCAGAGCACAAAGTTTGATGCGCCCTTTAACATCAATATTTGTCAACCATTGCGCCATCGCTTGTTGGACAAGGTAACGGAACGCAGCCGTCCTTCTCATCTTCGGCTCTAGTACTATGCTTCCGATATACCAATATGACGTATCGGTATAATTGTCTTTCTTAATTATGTTCCGAGAACTTATATCGGTCTCCTTTTTCTTTCCTTCACAAAATTCGTGAAATGCTGTCTTTGTAAGCGGCCAGAGTGACATGTAGCCCTGCAGCACGTTGCCCTTGTAGAGAGCGTATACTCCCTGTGAGTACTTCTTCCACCAAGAGATTCCAGCTTTCAATGAAACGGATTCGTTGAAAATATCTGAATCAATTTCCCATACTTCCCGCAATTGCGCCTCAGTTTGTACTGGCTTCACCAATAATTTATCAGTCTCCTTCAGGATTTTGCCAGCCTCAATAATGGCAGTCTCGTGGCCTGATGCTTTGAAATAGAAGTACGTTGCTATAATAAGAATTGTGAGGGTAGAACAAACTGTGGCAAGACGAACCGTAAAATCCTGGGTGCCCCAAATTGTGACAAAATTTGCTATTATTGCAAGCGCGGCCAAGAAAGCCGTCACACACGACCGCGCTCGCGCTTTATCTTTCATCCAGACTTCCTGCCAAGCAATAAAATCTATAAACCTTTAGGTTCCCGGTGGCCTATTCAGCGCCCAGAGTCGATGCAAAAAGGCATCGCGGTAGAGTGAGGATATCCTACGTGCACGGCTCTACGTTCCGAAGCTCGGCGCAGAGGTCATTCAGCTTCATCCGTCCTCTCTCAAGTATTACTTGGGCACATATCAAGCAGTAGCTCTTCTCCCCCAGTCCATCCTTGATTGTCAAACACCAAGATCCAGGTAGTATCGAGTGGTTTCGCCGGTCTCCACAGCAGATGCGCGGTCGACCCCTCAGGGCAGCTTGCTGAAAAGTTGCTGTATGAAGAATTTCTTTTGTTCGACCTCTCGGCATGATTTTACCTCGCAAGTTTGTCCAGAAGCGTTCTTTCAACAATATCTCCGAATTCATCCAACCGCTGAATGGCTTCTTCAAGTTCAGGGATGTCTAGGTCTCCGCGGTGATCTGCCGGAAAACCCATTCCTTCATTCACTTGACGGTGCATGAGGCGAATGGTTGCTCCAATATTGTTATGGGCGGAACCCAGTTGTGGCATTCGACGGATGATATCAATTCCTGCGGGAGAAATACCAAGTACCTCCAGGATCCGACCAGCAACCGATTTAGCAGCTTCATTAAGACGACGCTGAAGTTCACGGCGGTGGTCCTGTGGCTGAACCGGGCGAGGGCGAGGCTGCACCTGCTCTCGTCGACGGGCTTGAAGCAACCGACCTCCAAGTTCTTCTCGAGAAAGCCCCAAGTCCTCAGGAGCAACTCCCAACGTGCGGCGCACCTCAGCAAGAACAGCATCAACGGCACCTGCATCAGTTGGATCAAGGAAATCTCGGGTAACAATCCGGCCGAGGACTTCATCAATGACACGCATATTTGCTCCCAATCGACGACGCGACTCGTTTCCCTGTTCCCTTGGGCCAGGATCATTCCCCTGGGCTAACTCGCGGAAGAGGTTTTGATCAGCCTCATCAAAACGTTGAAAATCATCCCACCGGTTGTCCTGCTGCAATCCAATATGCGAAACGACCCAACCCTCATTGTCCGGATGAAAAGGGTCGTTCTGCTCCAAAACGCGCATTATGCGTCCAACGAACTGAATGTAGGGGGCTAGACTCCGAAATGGTCTAAAAATTGCTGCAACGCTTAATTGTGGCCAATCGAAACCTTCCCCCAGAATATTCACCTGAACAATACAGTCGAGCTGATTCGACCGTAGACGCTGAAGCACCGAATCACGATCCGCTTCCGTCATGTCGCTCGAAATAACATCTGCGGAGTAACCTCGTTCTCGATATAGTGAAGCGATATCGCGAGCATGATTGATGCTGCATGCGGCAGCGACAATCTGATGGTGGCGGCCGCTAGAGCGCAAACGATCGAGCATCTCCAGACTCGAGTTTACGATGGTTTCATTTGTCGGACGAGAGAGAGCCACGCCCTGCCTGAACCATGCCTCTTCCCTCAGGGCCAGAACCTCTTCAAGAGAGTGATGATGCTCGTCGCCTTGGAATTGAAAATAAATCTCAGATGGCTGAGCATCGGCCACACGGAGCTGTTTGATATACCCATTCCGCATTGCCTCGGCGAATGGGTACCTGTAGATGGATTGTCCCTCGACCTCGCGCCCATCTGAGCGAAATGGGGTGGCGGTCAAACTTACGATCTTGGCGTTGTGAAAGCGGTCAAATACTCGTTGCCAGCTTTCAGCAGCATTATGATGAGCTTCATCGACCAGAATAAGATCGAAGAAGTCTGCCTCAAATTCCGGTAACCAACGGTCGGCACGGCTAGCAAGCTGATGGATGTTGGTTATAACAAAATGGGCACGAACGCAGTCGTGGATATTGGCATCGGCATCAAGTTCGGCGCGGTAAGGGCCTGTCATAAACTCGCTTAGTACGTGGGCCTTTCGCCAGAAGCAGTGCTCATTGGTAATGTCGAGTTCACGCGCCACCCCTCGCCGGATCTCGAGATTTGGGGCGATGATGAGAACACGACCTTCGGCCATCCCAAAGGGTAGGATGCTCATAAGGCCGGTTTTCCCGCAACCAACCGGAATCTGGAGAATCGCATGCTCCCTGCTGCGAGCAAAGTGAAGACGCGCGGCCTCGTAACCACGGATCTGAGGCTCGCGAAGAAAGACATTGTCGATGATATTGGGCGAACTCTCCTGGAAAAACCGGCGGATTTCCTGATTTGTCAAAATTCCGTTCATAAAATGATTCGCGAGTTCAGACATGTGAACAACACTCTGGCACGAAATTTGATTAGCTGTCAAACAAAAAATATAACGACGTGAGACTGATTGTCAGTTGTGGCAAGGGGATAGGAGAACTATAGGTTAGCCATTCTGTTTTTCTTTTGGTCCAGTTCCACTTTGCAGATTGCGGCCAAACCTGCTCGCGCTGTTTCGAAGCATCCATTGCAGGAGATGCGGTTTGATTTTTTCAGATCGCGGCTCTTCCAGGGGTTGATAAGGCGCGGCTCTCGCCCGTCCAGACTTCGCACTGCTGTCTATGGTTTTATGAAGCGGGAAACGTCAACTTCGGCAAATGGGGTCCTCTGAAATCTGTCCTTCAGGTGGAAAGGAACCGTGCAATCGAAGATGGCCTTGCAGGAGATCCCTCGACTGAGTATGGACTTGCTGAATTCAGGAGTCTGTGACGGGTCCACAGGATGACAGCGAACACCGGGAATGAATACCGAGCTGACGTCACCCTGAAATCGGGTAGTCATGGCCCAAAGCACGTCATTCGTATCGTAAATATCCACGTCTTCGTCCACAAGAATAACGTGTTTGAGCTCGGAGAACGCTGTGAAAGCCGCCAGAGCAGCCTGACGCTGACGCCCTTCATCCGCTATGGAATCCTTTCGGCACTGAACGATTGCGAGCAACTTGCCCCCTCCTGCTGGATGCGCATAGACGTTGGACACACGACCGGGCATGCCTGCTTCGATGAGTCGGAGAATGCTCGCTTCGGTAGGGATGCCCACGAGATTGCAGTGCTCAAGTCCCGGACCGACAATCGTCTGGAGAATCGGTCTTTCACGATGCGTTATCGCTTTGATCTTGATAATCGGGAGGGCCGCTTGGGCCGCGCCCATGTACCCGCCGAACTCGGGCATGGCATAACCGGTGTTCGAATGAAGGTCTTCCCGCATTCTTTCATGCGGCAGAATCTCACCTTCTATGACGATTTCCGCGTGAGCAATGGCCTTAGCCGCGACCGACACACAATCCACCAATTCCACGGGCCGCTCCCGGATAGCCCCTGCGATACTCAGCTCATCAAACCCGAGCGGCGTAGTGGGTTGTTCGAAACAAGCCGACAAGTAGATCGCCGGGTCCAAACCCATATTGATGGAAACGGGCAGGGAGCGGCCCATTGATTCGGCCTTTAAGCGGAATTGATCGATGTGACGCCCCTGTAACATGTAAACAGTCAGCGTATCAGGGCCCTGCACGCACAAACGATGAATGGTCACGTCGGACTGACCGGTCTCCGGATCTTCGGCGCGCAGCAGGCCCATTCCGAAAGAGGGACCGGCATCGAGAGGTGTGTTGGTCGGCGCAGGCAGAATTCTTCTGACGTCGAAGGGAGCTTTATGAACAACCTCCTGACATGGGGCCTTGGGTTTTGAATATGGCGCCGCATCAAGAGGGTTGTTGACCGCGTCGAGAAGAAGGTTCGGGAGGCGGTCAGGAGCGCATCCCAGAATAATGCCCACTCTCTCCCGACTGGCGAGCACGCCCACGATAACCGGGATGTCATATCCTTTTACGTTCTCGAAGAGCATAGCCGGCCCAGACCGAGTGGGTGGCTTAACCGGCGTTCCAGCCCCGATCTTTCTATAAACGGCCGCCAGTTCGCTGACAGGATCCACCGGCTCTTTTGTGGCAAGCAGTTGGCCGGGATGTCGAGTAAGCGCAGCGAGGGCGGAACGCAGATCGAATATGTTCGTGCGAGACGACTCATTGCATTGTCTTTCGGTCTGTTTTGAATCATCCATGGCGCCTGAACCTCTTCTAAGACGATTGTTTTTCACGATGTTGAAATTACTCCAACCGGAAATGGAAGCCAGAAGCGCTCCAGCCGTTTGGAATGCGTTACTCCTGACCGCGCCTCTCTTTCGTTAGTTCGTCGGCTTTTCTTTTTGGGCATCTCGCCCCGCGTTTTCTCAAAGTGGACGATGAGCTTGTCGGTGTCAAGCGGAAGAAGATCTGGCGCCGGGAACTGCCACTGTGAGCCCAGGATGGCTCTTTTAATTGGGCAAAACTATCTTGACATTCCTGTTTTTAGATGCTAAAAACAGACCATGAATCAGGAACCGAGAAAACTGGCCGCGCAGATCCGCCGGGTTATCAATCGACTGATATTCTTTGAAAAACGTAGCGTTCTGCGGCATGGAGGGCTGAGGCTCCATCCGTCGGAAATTCATTTGATGCAGGTCATTAACGAATACCCGGACGCAAACGCCGGTGAGATGGCCCAGAAACTCGGAGTCAGCAACGGCGCGGTTTCCCAGACGCTGGCCCGGCTGGAAAGGAAAGGGGTTATCAAGAAGTCCAAGGACCCGTCCCTCAAGAACAGGGTGACCGCGGCCTTTACCCCATCAGGAAAGGAGTCTATGGAGCGCTTTGAGGCACAGCAGGCGCCAGCTAGAGAGTCATTCTCAAACTATCTGGCCGGGCTCTCCAAAAACGAAAGAGAGGTAATCGAGAGCTTTCTTTCACACATCGAGGAGTTCGTGCAAAAGTTGGAGTAAATTTTTTTGGCCTATGTTTATAGTATCTAAAAACAGTTTAGGACTTCTTATGCGACGCAGGGATTCCGGAGGGCTCTTTCTTGCAAGAAAGCCGCCCCCCGGACCCTCGGCGGTGGTGGAGAGAGGAAAGTATCGGGAACCCGCTTTTTATGCAAAAAGCCGGTTCCCGAACCCTCCGGCAAAAACTCTAATATTTTCAAAGTCAAGTGGAAATGTACCGATTTGTCGTGTGCGGATGCCCAAATCAGTCATTTCTGCCCCTTTGCGCCGCAATCATTTGGGAGTTTTCGGAAAGAGGGTCCAGGGGGAAAACCCTTTTGCAAAAGGGTTTTCCCCCTGGATATCCACTTTCTGAAAGTCGTTTCTCCTCCAACACAACAACAAAGGAGCACAAAACATGCGAAACAAACTAATGGCCGGAGTCTGGCGGTACATCGTAGGGGTCCCGCCTTTCCTGTGGGAAAAGCAAATCGAAAAGGCCGTGGCTAAAGTCAAACGTGCCACCGGATTCATGTCTCCAGAGCACAGGTTGGTCCATCACTTTGTGGTCAGAGAGATGCCGCGGCTGGGCAGGCCAATACCGGCAGAATTGGTGGCGGAGGAATTGGCTCTCCCTTCGGAGCGTGTGTCGGAGATACTCGACGACCTGGAAAGACATCTGACTTTCTTGTGCACGAACAGCGACTCAGAGGTGATCTGGGCCTATCCCGTGACAGTTGAAAAGACGCCCCACGCCATAACCTTTCGTACAGGGGAACAGTTATACGCTGCTTGAGCGGTGGACGCATTCGCGACGCCCTTCGTGCAAGGGCGACTGAGAGGCGAAGAAGTATCCATCAGCGTGGTCTCTGAATGCGCTTTCTCCAGGCGACCGATGCTTATGGAAATTGACAGCGATATGAATTGCAGTTGTGAGGACAGTGATTGCAGTCCGGTGATCTTCGTTCCCGAGGTGGATTTCAAGACTCTAAAGGATCCTAACATAATAGATGCGTTTTGAAAGGAGAGCGTTTTCTTCTGGTCAGAGGAACATGCCAGAGAATACCGGAGAGAGACGCACAGGGTACGAGGCGCCTACTTCACGGCCGAGCAAATAGCCTATTTGAACAAACGAATTCAGAGCGCTCTGTTCGGGTGGCAAGTGTCAGATCAGTAGATGCGCCGGCAGGGCTTGGCGGGCGACTCATCCCACGATATCATAATGTTGCGTGAAATGAAGCCCGATTCCGGTCGCGTCGATACCAGAAAATAAGGGTGTCGGTACCCAAAATGAGCTCTTTGGGGCGGCGGATTCTGATGTCAACAAAAACAGGGAACCGGCGGTTTTCAAGTTCCCTGCTGACATCAATTTCTTATTTTGGCGTCCCCAGATTAGGACGGTTGCCCGTCGGGAAGGCTAGCTCTCAGCCTGGAGTTCCATCTTCTCCACCTTTGCCAAATCTCGACTGTACAGTCTCGCGGCCACTAGACATATCATCATGGAAATGAGCGGCACAACGGAGAGGTCGATCATCGCCGTTTCGATGCCGTATTTGTCCGACAGTAGGCCTGCAAAAATAGGGCCTGTCGAGAAGCCCAATGCATTTAATAAAAGAACGTTGATGGAGATGACGCTGGATCGCAGACCCGGATGGACAAGTTCGGAGAGGGCCGAGTACGCGGGCGAGACAAAGGCTGTTAAGACTATCCCGGCAAGAATCAGCAGGCAAAATTGCGCCTGCCCCTGAGCTAAACCAAACGACGCTGCGTAAAGTAGTCCGCTGCACAATTGACTGGCCGCGGCCACAAGCCCATACCCGTTGATGCGCCCCCGTCGCACGACAGTATCGGCTATGTGACCAACAAGATAATTGCCGAAAACACAAACCACAACGCTCAGCCCCGTTTTCAGGGAGGCCTCGGCCACAGGCAGATTGCCCACCCGGATGAAATAAGTGGGCAACCAGGCGGCAAGCGCGCCCAAGAAGAAAAACCCCGTTACGCTGACTAAATAAAGCGCTACAATGCTGGGTCTACCGAAGAGGTTCGCCATAATTTCCGTCTTGGTCATCATTCGTCTGATTGCAGCGTCTCTTGCTTGACCGGTTTTTATGGTTAACTCTACTGTTTTGTAATCACGAACGAAAAAGAACATGATTGCGAAAATTAGGCCTGGGATGCCAACGATTCCAAAAGCATGCCTCCATCCCCAGGTCACAGCAATCCAGCCGCCAAGGGCCACGCCAATGGCGCTCCCCAGTGTCGCGGCGCCCATGAATACGCCTATGAGCCTGCTCCTCAGCCTCTGCGGAAACAATGCGGATATCAAAGCGGTTCCCACCGGCGCATAACCCGCCTCCCCTGCGCCTACCAAGAAGCGAGTAGCGAAGAGCTGATAATAGCTTTGGGGAAACGCACAGGCCAGTGTGCCCAAGCTCCAAATTGTCGACATCAGGCCAACCGTCTTCTTCCTGCTCCATCTGTCTGCCAGAAGCCCGACCGGGAAGGCAAAGATTGTGATGGACCAATTCAAGGCCGCCACCAGCATGCCGCATTGCGCATCGGAAAGGCCCCATTCCTGCTTTAGAAATGGAAAGAGGGAAGCGATTATTTGGCGGTCGATGTAATCAAAGATCATCAGCATGAAGACAAGGCTGAAAACATACCAGGCATAGGCTTTGGGTACCAGATAACCGTTGTCGTTCCGGTCAGACATGATTACAGCTCCACTTCATTTTGTGCGACTTGCAGCCGCTCAGGAATCGGACTTCACACTGGGGCGCGGGTGGATGATTCTCGAATCTTCATCGGATTTCCTTGGATCTAATAAAGCGGACTGGTTGATATGCGGCGGCTCGTTGCGGTGTTAAACGAGGGGAAAAAAGCATTTTCCCCTCAGGCGGAGTCGGTGTCCGTGTGACCTGTAACTTATCGCTTCAAGAAATCCGGCCTGGCATATTCCGGGTTGGGATAGGAGTAGAAACCTTTGCCGGTTTTTTCTCCCAACTCTCCTCGATCGATCATTTCTTTCAGTTTGTCCGGTGGTTTCTGGGAAATGTCCTTTGTCTCGCTGTAATAAAAGGCGTGAACATTGTAAACCGTGTCCAGGCCCACCCTGTCCATGAGCGCAAACAGTCCAAAAGGTATGCGCAGGAAGACCATCCAAGCCCGGTCGATGTCTTGGAAGTCCACGACACCGTCCGCCCACATCTTGAGGGCTTCTATCCTGGCCGTATGCCAAATGTGGTTCATACAGAATCCGAGATTTTCTTTCTTGAGCCTGATGGGAACGCAATCGATTTCCTTGACCCATCTCTCAGCAATCGCCATAGTCTGATCGCTTGTTCCGGCGCCCCCCATGAGGTCAACCATGGGTATAAGTTCCGGATCGTAGAAATGTATGTTCAAGACCTTGTCCGTCCTCCTCGTGACATCCTCCATGCGGGAGATGGGTATAGTAGAACTGTTCGAGGCTAAGATGGCCGAGGATGGGGCCAGATCATCCAGCTTCCGAAAAAGGTCTCGTTTGGGCTGTAATTCCTCGATGATAGCCTCGATGACGAGGTCTGCGCCTCCAAGGCACTTCTCCAGATCCGGAGTGAACGTGATCAGCTCTCTGATCCGTCCTTTATCGCTTTCCGAAATGAGCCTTGTGTTAACCATGTTCGAAAGGATCTCCTCCTCCCGAACCTTGGATGATTCGATCGCCTTTTCGCTGATGTCCGTGAGGGAAATTATGTTCCCGGCCGTCCTTGCAGCCTTCAATGCTATCTGAATTCCCATTACTCCCGCGCCGACGATCGCGACTCGGCTTATTTCACTTGGCATGAGCCCTTCCCTCCTGAACGGTCATTTCGGCGATGAGAAGATGGCGCCGGATTAACCGGCCATCCGCTGTGCATCGCTCAAGGTTTCACTCCCAGCATTTCCTTGGCTTCGTCCACAGTGGCTATTTCGCGGCCGATCTCCCTGGCAATCCGCACCATTCTCTCCACAAGCTGCACGTTACTCTTGGCCAACTCTCCCTTGGAGTAATAAATGTTGTCCTCCAGGCCGGTCCGAATATTGGCCCCCTGGCACATAGCCATAACCGTGGCGGGGAGTTGAAATTTGCTTACCGTAATCACTTGCCAACTAGAGCCCTCCGGAACGCAATCCACCATTGTGGCAAGCAGCCTAGGAGTAAATGGCATGCCCCCGTTGACTCCGAGCACCAGGCTGAAATGGACCGGTTCTTTCAACATCCCCCACTTGACCAGTTCCAGGGCATTGAAAACGTGGCTCATGTCATAGCATTCGCATTCAATGGGGATGTTTCTAGCGTTGCACCGCTTGACGAATTCGGCGTTCCAGGTGAGAGGGTTGTCGAATGTGGCGAGCCAGCCGAATTCGAAGGTTCCCATGTTTATGGTGAGCATATCGGGCTTCGGCTCCAATGCCGTCATAGGCATACGTTCTGCGAGGCTGGCTGCCTCTATTATTCCGCTTGGCCGCCAGATCCCGCCGATACCATTTCCTACTTGCGTGATAATGGGACACTTGGCCTTGATTTTTGTGAGGACCTCGGAATAAACTTCCATGTCCCCCGTGGTTCTGCCCTCCTTGTCCCGAACGTGGATATGACACACCGACGCTCCAGCATTGTAGCAGTCATAGGCGGACTGTGCGATCTCATCGGGCTGCTCCGGCAGGGCAGGATTAAGCTCCTTGCCGTGTATCCCGCCGGTCTGCGCGACAGTGATGATTAACTTTTTCATCTTGCCGATTTCACATGTGATTTCCATCGTTCCTTCCTTTCAGAGAGACGACAATCTTGATGACGGCGCTTCCTGACAGATTGGACTCTGCGAGGAAACTAGACCGGAATGGGAAAGGCTTGCATTAACCTAGGTTAAGAAGTTGACATTTTTTTAGATTTTTGCGGATTCTGCTCAGGGCGACAGGAGTTATGCCGAGATAAGAAGCAATATGATATTGAGAGATCTTCTCCTCGAGGCCGGGATTGTTCTGCTTGAAACTTAAATATCGGGCCGTTGCGTCTTCCGATAGGAATTCTCTTTCCCTCTTTTCCTTCTCGATAAACAAATTCTCAAGGTATTTTCTGCCCAGAATGTTCCAACAGGAATGATCCGACAGCAACTGATTATATTCTTTCAGATTTATGCAAAGAAGGAGGCTTTCCGTAAGGGCCTGGATACCACACCATGAAGGCTTGCCTTGTAAAAACTGGCTGAACGCGGAGAGAAGTTGATTTTCATGACGAAACGCCAGGATTTTTTCGTCGCCTTGCTCTGTTATAAAAAAAATACGAAAGATTCCTGACGATATGAACCCCAGTTTGTCCGGGACATCTCCTATTCTTATGAAATGCTGATATTTTCTAAGTCGAACAAGCCTCACTATCTTCATGAGCTTGTTCCATTCCTTGTCCGGTATGGCGCCGTATCCCAGTAATTCCTGGCGCAGTTTGGTAGCCCATGAATCATCCATTCCGGTAGACATGATTTCTTCCAGGCAATGCGCTTAGGACTAATTTTCCGGAGATCATCCGGAATCTTCATATTGGCGCCGGCCAGCCGTCTCTGATTCTTCAGAACCGCGAGGGCCAAGGGTATCACGGTAAGAAGACAGTGTCACGTCTGCTTTTGATTCGTTGTGCCAAATCATTAGTGCGGACCAGCGAAGACAAGTCAAGACGAGATTTGGTGATTATCGAAGAGGCTTCATTAATCTTAGAAATGGTCGGACATACTCTGACGCTTTCCAGCTCCGTCTAAACCCTGGCAAATGGTAGCGCACGTCCGGACCCTCTTGCATTCACTCTCCATACCCGATTACCGGTCTGCCTGGCGGTCGGAAACGGCGGTTGCGAAAAGGACCCAACTGTAGTACAATCAGCACACATAGACCAAACCCTTAATTACTTCAATAAGTTACTTCTGACCAATTGTTGTACATTTCTCATGCTTTCCCGAGAGGTCACCATGGCCAAAAGCCGGTCCCCCTACCTGCATGGGCTGCTAAGAAGCATCCCAAGCACCTTCAGGAAGACGGACAGCTTGCAACAAGTCTTGGATTATTTTTACCGCAATCCCGACTTCAACACAGCAGTGGTACAGGATACTCAAGAACACATTCTGGGAGTAGTAACCAGGAACTCAATCCTCGAGTTCCTTGCCAAAAACGTCGAGTCGGATCTCTCGATTGAGTCTCTGATTGACCGCAATTATCAGTCGGTGCAGGCTCGGGATCTCGACTCAGATACCACGCTAGGCTGTATGGAGAGCAGCTTGGGTGATTTGCTGGTTGTCGACGAAAAGGGCAAGTACGTGACGCTCGCGTCTTACTATGACAGTTACAGCCTGGTGCGAGAGAAATTGCAGGTCCTCACACGGACCTACGACGCGGTCCTAAACTCCACATACGAAGGGATAATCGCCATCAATTCTGAGGGAAGGGTGACCGTTTTCAATGAGGCAGCTGGTAGGATGCTGGATCGTGATCCTCAGAAATGTGTCGGCGAGGACGTAAAGGAAGTGGTTCCAAGCACGCGACTTGTTGAAGTTATGAACTCCGTGAAGCCGCAACTGCGAGAGAAGCATAGAATTGGAATGAAGACGTTCTTGGCCAACCGAGCGCCTATCATTTTGGGCGGTCGCATTATGGGTGCGATTTCGATTTTTCAAGACATCACCTCGGAGGAAGAGCTTCTCTCGGAACTGGCCGACATCAAACAGTTTATGAACGTTTTGCAGCTCATTCTTGACAATGCTTACTTAGGAATCGTTTTTGTCGATTCCAACGGAATCATACAATTCATGAACAGGATGTACGAAGATCTGTTGGGATTGGAGGCGGGCACGGCGATCGGGAGACACATCACCGAATACTTTCCGGATTCCAGATTGCCACTGGTCATAAAGACCGGAAAGCCTGAGTTGGGGTGGAAATACAACCTCCGGGGCAGGACATTGGTCCTCAATAGAATACCGATCAGAAAGGGAAATGAAGTCATTGGCGCAATAGCGCAATGTATATTCAAGGATATCTCAGAATTGAAAGATCTGGTCGGCAAATTGGACCTTCTTGAGAGAAAGGTAAAGTTTTATAAAAAGGAACTGACACATTTGCTGGCGCCCAAGTACTCCTTGAAGGACATCCAAGGCAACAGTGAGGCAATCCTTAATTTGAAAAAGCTGACCCGTCTGTATGCAAGAACCGATTCCCCGGTCTTGGTCATCGGAGACACCGGGACCGGCAAAGAGTTGTTTGCGCACTCGATCCATGGTTCAAGCAATCGCTCCAAGGGTCCTTTCGTTTGCCTGAACTCAGCCTCGCTGCCGAAAGAGTTGCTCGAATCGGAGCTTTTTGGATACGCTCCAGGCGCCTTCACAGGAGCACACCACAAAGGCAAGATCGGTAAAATCGAACTGGCGGAGGGCGGGACTCTGTTCTTGGATGAAATTGGGGAACTTTCCTTGAGCGCCCAGGCGAAGCTGTTGAGGGTGCTGGAAGAGAAACGAGTGGAACGGATCGGCGACGTCCATCCCATAGACGTGGATTTTCGTCTCGTCGCAGCCACCAACAATAATCTTGAGCAAATGGTGAAAGAAGGAAGATTCAGGGACGATCTCTACTATCGACTGGGAACTATGACCCTTTTTGTCCCGACGCTTAAAAGCAGATCGGAAGATATCCCATTGTTAATAAACCATTACATGGAACAACAGACCGACAGTCCGATCAAAATATCCGTTCGGGCGTTGAGCGCTCTGATGAAATATCACTGGCCGGGAAACGTTCGCGAGCTAAGGAACGTCATTGAGAGGGCGGTCACCCTTTTGGATGAGGACGACACCATTGATATCAACCACTTGCCATCTAATGTTGTGAGAGCAGGATCGGCAAAGCGACCGGACCTGGAGCTGTCCGAGCTGGCTCTCAGGAGGGTTGTCTGGGAGCAGGAGGAGAAAACGATTCGTGCGGCCCTGGCTCGTTGTAAAGGCAAGAAGGCCCACGCAGCCAAGGTGTTAGGGATCTCCAGATCGCTCCTCTATAGCAAGATGAGGCGCTACGGCATGTCTCCATGAAGGCGCCCCGGAGGGGACTTTGTGTAGGATGTCTTGGAATAAGGACATGTCCAGAATCAGATCACTTCTGTTTCGCCGTACGTCGTCGGCGCACTTCGCGTTGTCCTTGGGATTTCTTCAGTTAAAACATTGCGATAATAGGAGCAGTGCCAAGTCTTGAAATCGCAAGCGCGTCACGGGATCGGGTACGGCACAGTGACTCAGAATGAAAGCGCTACATGCTTAATCATATTTATGTAGCCATTCCAGCATATTACCCTAACCGGGGAATCTGTGGAATGAAAATTGCAACACCTAGAGCCGGAATCAAGAAGCGCACCACGTTCGAAAGGAGCTTCTCATGCTCGTAGTCGGTGTAGCTGGAAGTCCAAGAAAGGGGGGAAACACAGAGATCGTCGTAAAAGAGGCCCTTAAGGTGTCCCAGGAAGAGGGCCTAGTGACTGAGTTCATCCACTTGGGCGACGTACGCATCCGTCCCTGCAACGAATGCATGGTCTGCAAGAAACAACAAATCTGCCCCTTAGATGATGATTTTTTAGCTGTCTACGAGACCATGCTCAGAGCCGACGGGATCATCCTTGGATCGCCCGTCTTTTTCAGCTCTGCCACTCCGGAAATCAAAGCGCTTATAGATCGTGCGGGATACCTGGCAATCGCTCAGGAGCGACCGTTTGAGAGAAAGGTTGGTGGCCCCTTGGTTGTGGGGCGCCGAGCGGGTCACAACTTCGTGTTCGCTGAACTCCTGTTCTTCTTTCTCTACCATGGCATGGTGGTTCCAGGTTCCATTTATTGGAACGTAGGCTTCGGCAAAGAGCCAGGAGAGGTTTTGAGTGATGAGGAAGGGATGAATACCGTTCGTCAATTCGCCAAAAATCTATCTTGGGTGATCAAAAAGATCAGATAGCGTAAATAACTGACCGTTGGAAAACGAAGCCAAAATTAAACTCGAAACGAAATTCCCCGACAGTTCCTCGGGCGGTGACTCACAGGATTTAGCTGGAATCCTTTAGAAAGACGGCATGAGACTCGTTATCTTTTCCGTGTCGGGTGAACGAAGAGCCAAAACTGGACTTGATTTGAAGCAAAGGGCTTAAGGTTGGCGAAGTTAGTTTCCGTTGTTCTTACTTCGAGATGTATAGACCGTGGAAGGGCCCATGGCGTGCAAGGGGGAAGAATAAGAGCGTTAAAAGACAAAGTGAGCTGATGAAGGATGTTCGCTTATGAGTGGCTGTAGGCGGATGATCTTTGCGTTACACGAGCCACCAAAGATCTAGACCCAAGAAAGGGGGAGACGAGATGAACCGAACAGAAAGGTTGTTCCTGATTTTCGTCATGACTTTGGCGCTTATGGTTGTTGCTCAAATGGGACCAGCGACAGTGGTTCACGCGCAGCAACAGTTCACCGAATGGGGTTGGCCTTTGCCTTATGAGAAAGTATCCGATAAGTCCGTGGCATACCTGAAGGAAAAAGGTTGGTGGCCTCTGAAATGGGCCTATCAGCCTCCGTGGATGGCTGAAGCCACCATCCCGTGGATCATCAAGAAGCTGGACTTAGCTAAAAAGAGGGGGCTGGAACTCGAGATTTTGGGTTTGCTGGCCGGCCCGGATATCAACGAAGGGCTAGCCTCGGGCAAATTCCCCATAGGCAACGGCGGCAACTTTCCGGTCACCTCCTTGCTTGACAAAAAGGTGAAGGTCAAGAGCGCGGGTATCATCTGGACCCCGCTGGACGAACATCCCATTCTGGTGCATCTGGACTCAAAAATAACAAAACCGAAGGACCTCGAGGGAAAGAGTGTCGGCCTGGTGGTCGGCTCCTCAGCAGAGTTCGCCTTTGTCGGCTATGCCATGGCCCAGGGGATTGATCTGTCGAAGGTCGCCGTGAAGCCCATGCCCATCCCCGACCAGGCTACGTTCCCGGCAGGGATCGACGCTGTGGTGCCTTGGGCGCCGACCCCGACTCTGATGACCAAGTACAGGAAGAACGCGAAGGTATTCGCTGATACAGGCCCATACCAGCTTTACTGGGGTGACGTCCACGTGAGGACGGAACTGATCGAGAATTGCCCGGACGTGGTTCAGGCTCTCACGGACATGGCTGTTGAGGCTCTTCTATGGGGACGTACCCGCCCCAAGGAATCAACGGACATAGTGAAGCAAGATCCGTACCTGGAAAGCTATCCCTGGCAGTTGCTCTATGATGAGAATGTGACCTGGATGAGCAGATTGAAGCCCACGTGGATCTATCCATTCGCGGAAATCTATGCCCATGAAGGGGCCAGGATCGCGAAGTGGCTCCATGAAAGGGACCGCCTTAAGCAAAAACTCACAGAAAAGGACTATCTTGACTATTTCGCCCCAGGCGTACAGTTCATGAACAATACTTTCAAGAAGCTGGGTTGGGCGATCCCTTCTTCGCCACCTTATTTCGCGGCTGGCATGACTACGAAGAAATTTATGGAGGGACTGTCTGCCGGGGAGCGGGACCAAACGAAACTGGTTCAGTTGCGGATTCTCCAGGCGCGCTTCAATTTCCCATACCGGATGAAAGAGGACCAGGCTTGGCCGGAGAAGGGTGATCTGGAAAAGCCATGGACGTATGAAGGAAAGACGTACCAACCTTAATGTCACGCTCTCTTTGTGGGAGGGAGAGCGGTCAGCCCTGAGCGTTTGACAGCGCGAGGAGTGTTCTATGCTGAGTTACATGAAGGAAATACTCTTAAAGTGTTCTGTATTGGCAGGTATTCTGATCGTTTGGCAAATTGTGTGTGGGGTGATTCTCCCCAAGACGAACCCTGATTTCATAGCCATCCTCCCTCCCCCTTCCTTAGTCCTCGAACAAGCGATCAAGCTAATCGGAAATGGAATACTTTTTATCCATATTCTGAAGAGCATGGAACGAGTGCTGATCGCTTTTGTCGTCGCCACTGCCACGGCGATCCCTCTGGGAATCGCCATCGGCTGGTGGAGACGCTGTGAAGACATGGTCGATCCGCTCATGGAGATTCTTCGCCCTATTCCTCCTCTGGCTTGGATTCCGTTGGGCATTCTCTGGTTTGGAATTGGCGACACCCAAAACATCTTCATCATCTTCCTGGGCATCTTTTTCCCTATTCTGGTCAACACCATCGCGGGCGTGAAGGCGGTGGATAAGACCCTTATCTGGGGCGCTCTCACATTGGGAGCCAATCAGAGGCAGATTTTCCGCGAGATCGTGTTTCCCGGTTCTCTGCCTTTCGTTTTGACGGGCATTCGCGTTGGGTTGGGAACGGGTTGGATGTGCCTGGTCGCTGCAGAACTCGTAGCATCCACGCGCGGGCTCGGCTTCATGATCCAGGATGCCCGTTATCTGCTCCTTACGGAAAGGGTTATTCTGGGAATGCTGGTAATCGGCCTGTTAGGCTACGTAATGGATAGAGGGATGCGTTACTTGCAGTGGCGCCTACTACCTTGGTATCAGACCAGTCGCTGAGGAGGGTCTCTATGTCTGTGCTCGAAGTATGCAGCATAACGAAAGAGTATTGCACCAGCCGGACTAACGAAATTGTCCCGGCTCTCAACTGTATTTCTTTGGAAGTCGAGCGGGGACAATTCGCTGCCTTGGTTGGTCCCAGCGGATGCGGGAAATCAACTCTCCTCAAGATCATCGCAGGTCTAGAACCTAAAGGGGAAGGCAGCGTTCTGCTCGACGGCCAGGAAATTATCGGACCGAGTTGGAAGAGAGGCATGGTGTTCCAGGATTTTGCCCTGGCTCCCTGGAAATCAGTTAAACAGAACATTGAACTCGGGCCCAAATTCCGAGGCGTCGCCAAAAAAGAGAGAGAGGATCTTTCCAGCCAATTGATCAAATTGGTGGGTCTCGAGGGATTCGAGAACAAGTTCCCACACGAACTTTCCGGAGGGATGCGCCAGCGATGCGCGTTGGCCAGAACACTTGCCAATAACCCTGACATGCTCCTTTTGGACGAACCCTTTGCGTCCGTTGATGCACAGACACGAGAGCTTCTTCAGGAGGAATTACTAAAGATCTGGGGAGAGGAGCTGCCCCAGAGCGAGAGGAAGCTGGTCATATTTGTAACCCACAGCATTGATGAAGCGGTTTTCCTTAGTGACGTTGTGTTTGTCATGACAGCGCGGCCCGGTTGCATCAAAAAGGTGTTCAAGAACCCTATTGGAAGGCCGCGCGATATGTCAATCAAATCCACGGCGCCATTCCTCGAAGCAAAAGACTATCTGTGGGGGTGTCTGAAAAACGAAGTCCTGACCGCGATCGAGCAAGGATATCAATAATCCGTGCAGGATCTGCCGGTTATCCTTTGTGTCATGATATTAACACACTCCAGTGTCCTAAAACAGTACGGAGCCAGCGCATCTGAAATTCCGAGATCCAAAACTACCTAATATTTATAGGTAATTTCTCTTGAGGCGCTGGAACGAATCTTGCTTAGGATTCAAAATCAACGTCAGGCTCTTTGCGAGGTTACACGCCCAGCGGAGCCAAAATAAAAACCGACAGGAGGTAGGACGCTGTGAAAGATATCTCTGGCGAGTACGACGCGATATGGTTTGGCGGAGGCGCAGCCGGCAGGTTCGGCGCAGTATACATGAAGGCGCTCGGCGCGAAGCCCCTTCTTGTGGAAAAGCATGGCCTTGGCGGCGAGTGCCATCAATGCAGGTGCGCTTTTGAGAACTTCGTCGCCGATCAGTCCGCGATGGCTGAGATGATGCAGCTCTACTCCGGGAAAAGCTGGTACCCGGAAATTGACCTTAGCGGGATAAGCATGTCAAAGGCCGTCCAAACTTACAGGGATATTGGCCAGCCGGCTTTTGCGGACACGATGAAACAGCAGACCGAGACACAGCTTGGGGTGGAAGTCGCATGGGGAGACGGAAAGATCATTGACAAGAATACAGTGGTGGTCAATGGCAAGACCTATAAAGGGAAGAATCTAGTCATTGGGACAGGCTCAAGGGCCACGATGCCGGATATACCAGGCATTGATTTGCCTGGCGTGATGACTTACAAGGACCATCCTGAGATGAGGAATGATCCCAAGAAGATGGTCGTCATCGGTGGCGGAAAGATCGGGATCGGCAAGGCGGCTATGTTCGCTCCCTTTAACATCGAGGTGACCGTCCTGGAGAAGTACACATGTCTGCCTAGATGGGACCGGGACGTGCGGCTCTACGTAGCGCGTGACTTCAAGCGGCGTGGAATAAATGTCTACGAAGGCGCCGACGTGAAAGAAATCAAGGGGCGAGGAAAAGTCGAGGCGGTTGTCGCCGAAATAAAGGGAAAACTCGTGGAGTTCCCATGTGAAGCTGTTATGGTCTCCATCGGCCTGACTCCCAATTCAGAAGTCGCCGCTCCCTTGGGTGTGAAAATCGGCGAGCACAATGAGATCGTTATCGACAAGGCGTCCCGCACGAGTGTGCCGGGGATATATGCGGTGGGAGATGTTGCCGGTCCGCCTTATTTCATGGCAGTCGCCAGAAAGAGGGGTATGATCGCCGCGAAAAACATTATGGGCGAAAAGACGGAATGGGATGACGCCCTTCCTCTGCCCGACCACATCTATCTTCCGCCCTTAGAGGCGGCCATGGTGGGCCTCACGGAGAAAGAAGCCAGGGAGAAATATGGTGATGTGATGCTCATTCAGGTACCCTGGGGTCCCATGCCGAAAGATCCGAAACCAATGACTTACTATCCGGGATTCGAGAATCTTGGACTGCCAGTTTGTGGAAGAATGCATACTCTGAACCTGTTTTTCTATGGTCAGGGAAGGAATGGGTTGGTCAAGGCTATTGTTGATCCCAAGTCGAGGAGATATGTAGGTTTCCATTCAGTAGGATATGGCGCTAAGACCGCCTTCCAGTATCTGTCGTATTTGCTCAAAATTGGTTGGACGGTGGATCAGATGGCGAATTTGCATGAGATCTTCCTCAATGCCGAGCATTTCGTCCAGTTATCCAGGCTGATAGCAGGGCAGAAGGAACTCAAGGGTTTTGCTGGTCAAACGGCGCTGGAAGAGGACTGTTTCTAGATCTCCTCTTCTGACGCCAAATGTTAGGGCTGCCTGTCGTGTTTTGAATTTAATCAGACAGGGTGCTTTCTTGAAGACTGTTTAATACAAATGGCTCCTGCTCGCGAATCGTAACTGAGGAGAGCAAGGAGCCACATAGGACATGGAGGCAAAAGGAGAGATTCATGGCCAAAACCAAGGAGATCATCGCGGATTACTGGGACAAAAAAATACCGATTTCCGTGCCCGAAGGGACAATCACTCCGGTCGTTCCCGATCCCCCGCTCCTTCAAGATCCCGAATCGGCCATCAGGGAGGCCCTTGGTAATCCTGTGGGCGCGCCTCCGCTGTTGGAACTTGCGAAGGCGGCCAGAGGTGGAAAGGTAGTCATCGCGCATGACGATCTCACGCGGCCTGCCCTGCCCAGGCGACTGATGATACCGGTTATCATGGACACACTGAACAAGGCAGGGATCGAGGATGAGGATGTCTTCCTTTTGAGTGGAAACGGCAACCACTGCAAATGGCCGGATGTCAGTTTCCGGACCCATTTCGGGGACGAGATCTACAACCGGTTTCGTCCTTTGGGAAGCGCTTCCAGGCTTCTTAACCATGACTGCCACGACCCCCAGGGGCTGAAATACATGGGCGTTTCGGAGATGGGAGACTACGTGGAATACAACAGTCTTCTTGATGAGGCTGCGCTCTTCATCTATTGCGGGACCGTTCTCCCATCTAATTGGGGCGGAATGACAGGCACAGGAGTCATCATCGGCTTCGCCAGCTCCCGGAGCATGATTTCCACCCATGGTTTGCCTGTTGTCGGCCATGAAGATTCCTGCCACGGGAACCACCGGGAGATGCTTTACCGGAAGCACAAAGAAGTCATCATGAAGCAGATTGAGAAGGCCACGGGGAAAAGGGTCTTCTACGTGGACGCTGTCCTGGGGACAGGAACTCAGTTGGCAGGGGTGTTCGCAGGCTACTCCCCGGAGATCAACGAGCCGACATGGGCCCTGGCGGAAAAGCTCTATACTGTGGAGGTTCCCCAGGCCGACGTTTTTATCATCGGGGTTCCCAGGATCGGCTTGTACGGTGAGACGAGCAATCCTCTCATCGCCCTCGCCGCGGTTTGCGCTCCCCCTAGAATCTGGCTGAACAAGCCCCTTGTACGAGAGGGAGGGGTGATCATTGGCCTGGATCGATGCACTGGCCACATTGACGACCGGGCGCATGCTTCGTACAGGGAGGTTTTAGATCTGTTCGAAACCTGTCACTCTTCCTATGAGCTTCAGAGGTACGAGGAGGAATTCCTGCACCGAGAGGACCTTATCTTCAAATACAGACACGGTCACTCGTATGCCCCGATACACCCATTTTGGCTTTTTTACGAGAGCCAATACGCGTTGGACTGGGCTAGCAAGGTCATCTTCGCAGGAGTCCCTGGCATGGAGATACCCCTGGCGCCTCCGCAGCTGGAAGGATCGGGGGGACCGGGGGCCGTAAGAGCTATGGGCTGTGAGCCCGCTCGAGATTTTGACGAGGCGTGGAAGATAGCAGAGAAGGTTGTCGGCAAGAATCCAACTGTAGTGGCTTGTCCGCAATTTTGGACGACTGTTCGTCCGCATCTCTATGTAAGTTGAGAAAGGAGGCGTCCCGTGAAGGAAAGATCGGTTAGGCTGAGACTGATCCCACCGGTTCTCGGCGCCATATTGCTGGTTCTGACCTTCTCTGGGACGTCTCCCGCAACGGCCCAGATCAGGATGGGATATCTCCAGAGCGATCTCCACCAGCTGGCCGCTTTTGTGTGCCTCGAGAAGGGTTTCTATAAATCGGAAGGAGTGGATGTGACCGTGGCGGGTGTCTTCAAGGCCGGGCCCGAAGAGATGTCTGCCTTCGCCGGGCGGAATCTGGACTTTGGATACGTAGGTGAGGCTCCGGCTGTAGTCGCGGTCGCCAACAAGGTTGCTGATGTCAAGATAATTGCCCAGGCAAATCTAGAGGGTTCAGCCGTGGTAGTCCGTAAAGACTCAGGCCTGAAAAATCTGAAGGATCTGGTGGGCAAGACCGTGGCTGTGCCGGGTTATGCGACGGTACAGGATTTCCTCTTCCGGAGGGCCCTTAGCAAAGGCGATATTGAGCTCAATTCAGTGAATACAATCATAATCAAACCACCCGAAATGGTCCCGGCGCTTAGCGCCAAGCAGATAGACGCCTTTGTGGCCTGGGAGCCTTATCCGGCCAAGGGAGTCACCGCTGGGATAGGAGAGGCGCTGGTTCATTCGTCTGATCTGTGGCCCAGGCATCCGTGCTGCGTTGTAGTTGTTGACAACCAGTTCATGGATAAAAATCCGGAATTGGTCAAGCGAATACTCAGAGCTCATGTCAAGGCTACGAGATTCATCCTTGACAAGCCGGACGAAGCCGTTCAAGTCGGAGTGAAGTTTACCGGCATGGACGCGGAAACTGTAAAACTGGCCATGAAGAATATCAAATATGAATATGATCCGGATGTTCAAGGAGTCCTGGAGTATGTTACGTTTCTGAGTGAACGCGGACATTTGAAGATAAACAATCCCGGGCAGTTCGTGAAGAGCATCATTGAAAAGAAGTTCTTGGAGGAAGTCATACGAAATAAATGACTTATCTAAAATTCGGCCTTCCTCTCATGGTGGTCATCCTATGGCAGTTCCTCTCGATGCAGGGGTTCCTGCCATACCACAGGCTCCCTTCGCCTCTGGAGATCGCAGCCGGGATGAAGACCCTTCTCATAGAGGGTCTTCCACCCGGCTATCTGCTGTACCGCCATGCTTTGGAAAGCCTCTTCAGGGTATTCTGTGGTTTTTGCATTGCCGCTTGCCTGGGTATCCCCTTAGGCATCCTTATTGGCTGGTCCCAAAAGCTCAATACCCTCCTAAGGCCCTTTATCGAGGTTTTGCGTCCCATCCCGCCGCTTGCATGGATACCTATAGCCATAATATGGTTCGGCATAGGGATCGAGTCGGCAGCGTTCATCATCTTTCTGGGAGCCTTCTTCCCTATCCTCCTGAACACGGTTTCGGGGGTCCGTACGGTTGATGTTCGCTTGGTGGAAGCGACCAAGGTTCTGGGAGCCAAAGAAAGACATATACTGCTGAAGGTGCTCGCCCCGGGAGCCCTTCCTTCTATCTGGACCGGCCTACGGATAGGCTTGGGAATTGCCTGGATGACACTAGTGGCGGCGGAATTCACTGGGGTCAAGAGCGGATACGGGCTAGGATACGTCATTATGGTGGCCCGAGATATTCAGCGGCCTGATCAGGTGATAGCCGGAATGGTGACCATTGGTTTTATAGGTTATGGTTTGGACGGGCTGCTCCGCGGTGGGCAAAGGAGACTCCTCAAGTGGATGTGACAGGCAATCCAACGGAAGTGCTTCTTCGCCTTGCAAACGTTTCCAAAGAGTTTACGTCTGTAGAGGGCGGGAACATCTTCGCCGTCCAAGATATAGATCTGACGGTAGGAGACGGCGAATTCCTCTCCATTGTAGGGCCCAGTGGATGCGGCAAGACCACCTTACTGAGGATAATTGCAGGCTTGGACACGCCTACTCGGGGCGAGCTTGCATTTGCGAATGGCGGAAACTCGAAAGATGCGCGACCGAACATTGGACTCGTTTTTCAGGAATTCGCCCTGCTCCCATGGAGGACCGTGCTGGGAAACATAGAATTCGGACTGGAAATCAGGGGAGTAAGGAAGGATGTCCGACAGCCGGAGGCCATGAGGTACCTTAAGACCATAGAACTGGAAGGGTTCGAGAACAAATATCCCAAAGAACTTTCAGGTGGAATGAAGCAGAGGGTGGCCATTGCGAGGTCGCTCATATGCAAACCTAAGATACTCCTGATGGACGAGCCTTTCGCGTCCTTGGACTCGCAGACCCGATTCAATATGCAGAAGTTCCTCCTGCGGATCTGGGGCGAGACCCGGAAGACCATACTGTTCGTTACCCACAATGTGGATGAAGCGGTATTCCTGAGCCAGAGGGTAATCATTTTGTCAGAAAGGCCGGGAAGGATCGTTGCGACAATACATATAGAAATGCCATACCCACGGGACGTAAATGAACCGGATTTCGCGCGATTCAGAAAACAAGTGTTCAAGTATATTCAAACGATCTAAAGGCCAATCCCTAAGAATCAAGCAGGACTAGCCGTGTCGTTGATTGCATGTATTACCATCAATTATCGACCTGCCTGTTGCGTTCGGAAACTGTTCGAGGGAAAAATCCTGAAGAAAGCCCTGTGGAAATTAGAATTGTGGCCACCAGTCTTCGATCGCGGCGGACAGATCGGGAAAGCTGTGAAAACAGCCTCTACGGATACGTTTTTGGGTGATCATAGCAAACCACCGCTCTATCAGGTTCAACCACGAGGAACTGGTGGGAATAAAGTGAAGGTGAATCTGGGGTGCTGGGTCTGGATATAATAACCAAGCTGTCCCCTAATGGGACAAACTCAAGAACGTGTTTGTCCGGGGGAAGGATGGACAAGCTGGATTCCGGGTCTTTGTTACTCCGAGTCAGGATAGGGATATGGACAAGTACGTCTCCAAATTGATCTGTATAGTTCCAGGAACTCCTTACTGGCAGTCCCACTTGACATCCAATCGTAATTGAGACCAGGGCAGTTACCGCAAAGCACTTCGACTTCTCCGCTTTGTGTTGCTATGCCTATGACAGAAATTATGGATCTGATGGTCTTCCCACGGTTGGGCTCATCCTTGCAAACAAGAGTGTTCCGGCAAGCGGCGCAGTACACCTTCTTGGGGTTATATTTGGAAACGAATTCTTGTGACGGATTGCCCTCTTCGCATTTGATCAACTCGGCTTCCGTCATAAAAAACCGGGAGTACGATTGCACAATAGCCCTTGTAACAGCCTGCTTTACTTCTTCCGGTACGGCCTGCGCCAAAACAGATGAATGCAAAAACATGATTGGTAATAGTGCTGCCACCATTTTCATATAGCGCCTCATTTTTGCTTGCTGTGATATGCTGGCTGCCAGAGTTGGCAAAAAGAGCCATATCTTACAGATGATGACGAGTCAAGCAAATATCAACGAAGAGGAGCCCGGGATGCTCTAATTCCTGCAGCGGAAGGTGATATGAATCCTTGAGGGGAGGTTCATTTTGGGCGCCACAAACCTCCTGCTTCATACCTCATCGTTCTTGTTCACAATTTGTTCACATTTTTACGACCCGAACTACGCTGAAATGAGTTTTTTGGAACTCAGATGCGTTGGAAACGTTGGGGAGTTTTGCCAAGCACTTGATATTTTTATCTTATTGTTTGCATTCACACGGCAGACTTGGCTCATTTGACTATAGGGCTGATCATTAATTCGTGCGTGAATTTTGCGTGACCCTGTCGGGAATACTTGTGCCTTTTGGAGCTTTTGAAGCAACGGGCGTCTCGGTAACTGTTTGATATTACAGGTTACAGGTTTTTTCTACGACTTGAAATCCCTTGGAGCCTGTCCCCGTGACGGTTCGAGTCCGTCCTCAGGCGCCATGACTCACATTCTGTTCGGGCGCCGCACGAAGGCGGCTTTTTTCTTGACTGCCACGAGCGCATGCCAAGAGCTTCGCGATTGCGGTCCTCAATTCGCGGAGTCGATGTTCACCCGAACTTGACACATGTATTATTTCCGTAGAAATCAGATTTATGAGTTAATTTATAACTTGATACTTGGATTTTGTTGGCTCAAAATCTCGTATCGGGTTTCGCCGCCACAAAATTTCTCGATCAGCTCCATAACTTCTCGGCAGGCGTCTTCGACCTCCGCCTGCGGCACAGGCGGCAGTCCGTCAACATTGACCTCAAGATCGGTCGTCTCGGGCACGACCAATGTGTGTTTGCCCTGACGCCAGGTCCATCGTCGTGTCAGGACAGTTTTTCCCTCCACGAAAATGATTTCTCCGGGTGGCGGGGTCTCCACCTGGTCCGAATCGAGCGGTATGAATTCTTCATCGCCGAGCGCAGGGCGTAAGATAATATCCTCCTTGACAAAGTCTATCGCGTGGCCGCCGGCCGGTAAGATGCGCCTTAGAGATACTATGTTACCGATGTCCACCAGCGCGCTAATGGATGGCAATTCTTCATTCCGTAAAACACGGCGCGCCATCGCTTCTATTGATGGCCGGAACTTGCTCGGTTTGGCCCCAAAGGATCGATAGGCCTCTCTCCATGAATGAATCCGAGGAAATTCAGCAATTGTTTCCAAATTCAGTTGAGTCCGGAGATAGGCCTCGGCTCCACGTAATAGTGAAATCAGCTCCTCTGACGAGTCTCCGTTCTTCACTCCGTAAGCCAGCACAACTCCCCGCACATATCCGGGGAATTGAGTAAACACATCGTTCGATACTGAGAAATTTGTGCCTTTCACGTTACCTCCTGTCATCAGGCCGAACCTGGTTGAAGATTACCGATTAAAGGATAAGGAAAATTGCCCGCGGTCACAAGTAGCTTTTATCATTTTCGGATACTGCACAATAGATACCGAGTCAAGGCAAACACCGCTTAAAATCCATTGTTCCCCAATTTTTGTTGACGTTAATATCAAAACATGAAATAATTAAATCGTTACAGAGTGTTGAGTCAATTATTTAAATCAACTGGTGATGTGACGCAGTATGACGGAAATTATTATGGAAAACCAGCAGGAGCCGTTAACTGACCAGCGGCTGCAACTCCTATCCAAAGCATTGCAGGATGCCGCACAGGAATTCCTCGAAAAAATAGCGGAACTGGAAAAGCTTTTAGCCTTCGTGGACGAATAATAAGGCAAGTCCTTATCAACGGCAGGTGTTGGGGATGGATCTGTTCCACGTCATTCGGCGCCATAGTTATTCACCGCGACAAATTCCTCTGATAGAGCGCGCCCCTCCGGTTATAATAACCTAAAGGAATTCCTCCGCTTATCATATCCTAGTTGCAAGTTTAAATTAAATTGATATAGTGAGTGGTTGAGGTATGAGATGACTCAAATCAATCAATTAGAAGACCAGCCCTATCCGGGCAGAGATATGTCGGTCCGTGAATTGATCTTGCGCGAACGAATATGGCGTGAGAGTGTGCTGATTTATGGCCTTGGAATTTCCGGCGCCGCAGGGTTATGCGCTTTGTTAATTGGTGTCGCGCTTTTGACTTAGCCGAGAACAATGGGATCCTAACCGTTTTTTCACCGTGGTTTTCCGGACATCGTTTGTAGGGGCGGTTCGTGAACCACTCGAAATCAGGGCGCTTCTCGAAGCGCCCCTACATTGTAAATCCCCTAGGCCGCAATTCGGAGACAGTTTCAGCTGTCCGTGCTAGCGCGCGTTCTCTACTGGGAAGCATTTCCTTTCCCTTGCCTCAAAATTGACTCGTTAAATCACGTGTGGTATGGCTCCCCTCGGACGGAAGGGAGCAGTTCACCGCGGAGCACGCAGAGACCGCAGAGGAGATTTTGTCTCTTTTTTCTCACGGCCATGTCGCTTTTGGCGTTGTGGCCCCCGGGGCTTCATGTTAGACCTGTGCCCGCCTGCCTTTGGCCGTCACAAGCAGAACAGTGTTTTTCTCCGCGATCTCTGCGCACTCTGCGGTGAATTCTTTCTTTGGTTTGCTCGTCATAGCCAAGACTGGGGGCCGTCAAGATGACCGGCAAGTTTCTTCGCCTTATCCTGCCATCGGTGTTGTTTATGTTGCTGCTGTCAGGATGCTCCGGCAAACAGACACCGGATAACGAATATCTCACTAGGAGCGCGAAAGCGGTCATCTTCTTTTCAACTTCTTCAGAATCCTTCTTACGCAATCTTTCAGCCGATCCGAAAGGAAACAAGTCGGATTCGTTCGAACGCTACTCGCAAGTGTTATTAAATAATTTTATGGACTTAAAAAACTTGGAAACATTCAAGAATTACGTTCTGAAATTAAACCGCACGGCGCTGAATCTTATACAGGATATAGCGAATCCACCGGCCAAGCACGCTCAATTGCATAAGCAGGTTCTAGCCATGTATTACGATTACAAGAATTTCACAGGATCCGTTAATGAGGCCCGTGTTCAGATTAATAAAGAAGATATATTCAAGAGCTTGGACGCCGCGATATCAACCATGTTTAGGCTGAAAAGCGCCCGGGAGAATTTGGAAGCGCAATTTCCCACCGAAGTTTACAAGAAAGCTCTGGATGCCGAAACGAAGCAGCATCAGGATTTGATGGATACTGTGAAGAATTTGCAGAAAAAGCGTCAGTAAAGTGTTCATTATTAGGTTCTTTGTTCTGCAATGGATTATTGCACTAGCTCCGTTATTGAAGGAAAAATGACTGATTTGGGCGCCCGCACATGACTAATCGGTACATTCCCAGTTAATCTTGAAAATATTAGAGTTTTTGCCGGAGGGTTCGGGCCCGCTGGGCGTGGCGCCAACATGCATCGTGAGGCTGAGAGCCGCTGATACATTCTGATGTTGCGTTATGCATGCTCGCCGTGCGCGGAGCACCACAAAAAGCGGGTTCCCGAAATTTTCCCTCTTCCGTCCATCCCCGGACTCCCTACGGAGCAAAAGAAACAATCCATTCTGCAATCAGCGATTGCGGGAATCCAACTCGACGTATTTTCCAGCATGAGTAAAGTAGAGGCCAGCTTCGTGCACGGCTTCCCCGGTGATCCTTTCCCAGAACTTCGCGTAAGTTAAAACCTGGTCTTTATAGTGCTGAGCTAGATCCTGTAACCGATCCGGGCCATGTCGGTCGGTTTTGTAATCCACAATGACCCAGCCGTTCGGCTCCAGGAACGCCAGGTCGATCACTCCACGCACCAGAATTGGCCCACCATTAGACGGATCTTCGGACCAAAGGGTCTCGAACGGAACTTCGACGAGAACTTTCAAGGCTGATGAGGCGCGTTTCCATATATCCGAATCTATGACGGATTTCGCCGTATTTACGGCTTCTTCAGCCAACGAGAGTTCCAGGTTTTGCTCGGCCAGCGCGTCTCTCGCGACCGCGGTCAGGTCAGCGTCTCTGTCCGTCATCGCCACCTGAAGAATCATGTGAATCACATTGCCCCATTCAGTCCCGTATTGTGTTCCCGCATAATCCGATCTGTCAGAGACCGCCAAAGATTTAGCGGCCGACACTCTGTAAGTCGGTCCTGAAATAGCCTGCCATCGTTCATCGATGGCTTTCGTAGCTGTGAACACATCGTCCCCGGTCACCTGAACCGTGACTGCCCGAGGCGCCTGCTGAGGCCCGGGATCGAGAACCGGCGGTAAATTTTCAAGTTTTGGCTCGAAAAACTTCCACGGATTGTAATGTTGACCCTTTTGCCTCTGAGAAATTATCAATTCAGCTCCTGCCCGGGTCGCGGCAACATAAAAAAGACGCAGATTTTCATGTTTCAAAAACTCAAGTTCCTTTACGGCGTAGGAATCCCATCTCTGCGGCTGAGCAATCATGGATGAGGCATTCCACCTTCCCTCAAGAGAATCGCGCATTTGTAAATAGCCCCGAACCCGATCTCCTGAACGATCGACGTATAAATCGATTGAGGAGGCGCTGTCCTTGAAAAAAGGGGTCGGATCCGCCAGAAAGACCACCGGGGCCTCCAACCCTTTAGCTTTGTGCAAATTCATCACCCGTACCATAGACGATTCGTCCGCCCGTGCCGGTATGCCGTCTTGATCTTCGGCGCTCGTCAGCAGGTCCCCTAGAAAGTTAACGGCTTGTGATACGTTCCACATTTCCGGGTGGGCGTTTCGCAGCAGCTCTATTGAGCGAACAAGGCTCCCGGCTCTAATATTCCCGCCTGAGCCCAAAGCTGCCCGAACAGTAAGGCCGGTGTCAGCAAGGATATTCTCAATAGCGGGCGCAACCGGCATTCCTGACAGCCAAGCGGAATATTTCCTGAGTTTGTGGAACGCGTGGCTGAACGCCTCAGCCTCTTCGGCCCCTAACCCTTCCGGGACATCACTGAGAAACGAGAACGTACCGCCCGAGCGCTTGTATCTGTACAGCGCAGCGTCACTCATTCCGAACAACTCGCTGCGAAGCGCGGCAACCAGCGAAACAGGGTTCCCCGGTTGAGTCGCGGCAATCAGGCAAGTGTACAGCAGTGACAGCTCGTTTACTTGTCCTGTCGGGTCGCCGCCGGTTACCTGATGCGGGATTTCCATCTCCTCAAGTTTACGAGCATAATTGCTGAGATTGGCCTTTTTCGGTGTAATGATTAAAAAATCGCCCGGAGTGGCTGCCGTGCCAACTCCGGCATCCAGTTCCTTCTGCGATCTCGGCAGCGTGAGGCGGTGATCTAGTGAATATCGGATAATCCGCGCGATCAATTCCGCTTCGTATTCACGAAAATCACCCGCGCCCGAAAGTATGAGGGGGCGCGCTCCACCGAAATCCGCTCTCTCCGCCTGACCCAGGGCGGCAGTGAGCGCCACGTATTGGGGCGAGTAGTCTGAAGCTTCTACCGGGAATTTGTCCTGAAAAACAGAATTGATCCATTCAATAACCGGTTTACTGCTGCGAAAATTGGCCCAGAGACCTACCACTTTCCCGCCGCTGTTTTCAATTATTTGTTTTACCTGGTTATATGTGACAATGTCCGCGCGGCGAAAGCGATATATGGATTGCTTGGGATCACCAACCACAAAAAGAGAACCGTCCACCGGTCGGCAGGCGCGCCAATCGGTTTCATTGAGATCGTTCGAGGTCAGTAAGAGCATTACTTCAGCTTGAATAGGGTCTGTATCCTGAAACTCATCCACGAGCAGATGCGTGAACCTTGTCCGAAAATATCCGCGCACGCTAGGTTTGTCGCGCAGGAGCCGTGCGGAAAACATTAACAGATCCTGATAGTTCAGCTTTCCGCTCGTTATCTTGAGCCGATCATATTCTTCCAGGGCCGGTTTGATAGCCCTGAGACATGGCTCGTAACGGTGTTCCCGCCATAGCCGCAATATTGGTTCCGCATAGTCGGCGCGGAATTTGTCCCACCTTTCCTTTTCTTCTTGGGCCTGAGCTTTACCGCCCGGCCAGGCCTTCGCTGACGTTTTGGTATCAGTGAATTCGGCCAATATCTCCATCAGTTCGGGAATACTATCCATCCGGATTTGGCGGTACATCCGCACGATCAATTTATATCTTTCGATCAACTTGTCTTTTCCGGGATCCACCGGAAGGCTCGGCGCCAGGCTTTCCATACGGTTGACAAGCAACTTCAATTCTTGCTTGGCGCGAGTGAGATCAGGAAGGTCTGTCTTTTCAGCGGGCCATTCTTCCACATCAGGATAATCCGCGAATTTCATAAGAGCGCCGCGGAGGCGCCCGATTTCCACTCCGACTTGTCCCAATTCTTCCAGAATGGGATGACCCTCCGCGTACAGCCGGGCCACGTGTCTATCCCAAGCCGTATGACGCACGATCCGATCCTCGGTTTCGTCCATTTCTTCAAACATCACGTCCACGCCCGCTTCGACAGGTCGTTCACGGAGAAGCCGGCCGCAAAAAGAATGTATCGTCCCAATAAAACATCTCTCTACGCCCGAAAGCGCGGCGGACAATCGCTCTCTTCTCCGGCCTCCGGATTGTCGGAAGGCCCTCTCCAGCTCCAGTTGAAAACGTGCGCGTAATTCAGTGGCGGCTTTTCGGGTGAACGTCACAGCGGCCATGGTTTCTATGGCGCTCTTTCCTTCCGCCAGGAGGGCCACCATTCGACCGATCAGGATTGTGGTTTTCCCTGTGCCCGCGGCAGCTTCCACGAGCATTGTTGTGTCCAGGTCGGATACTATCTGAAGCCTTTCCCGGTGATCGGGAGGTCGCTCAAGGTTCGTCGATCTCAATTTGCCTTAACTCCCGAATCGGCCCCAACATTGTATTGCCAGGGTTCTGCAATTTGAGTTGGGCGCCTGCGGAGACTGACTTGATGTCTCGGCAGATGAAAATGTAATCGCAAAATGCGCAATCAGCGTCACAATCCGTGGTGGGCAGAAAGCAGCCCCGGCGGGGAATGGCGCATAATTTTTGAATAATATCAGAGGCGCTCGCGAGCTGCTCAGCCCGCCATTTGATTCGAAGTCCGCGGGCGCGCATATTGGGGAAAAAATACTCGAACTGAATAGTCTTGGCGCCTCGGGCCGCTTTACCTGTCAAAAGGGCCGCAGCCATTCGAAGGTAGAGGGCGTGCTGGATAACTCGGCCCTGCCAGTATGGATCCGGTCGTACGTATTTGTACGTGGAACCGCTCTTATAGTCGTGTACGGCAAAAGAGCCTCCCGGCCCTTCAATAATTTCATCAACACGGTCCAGCCGCCCCCTTGCCCTTATGTTTTGTCCATTGGGAAGCTTCAATACCACCGGTTGATCCATATCCAGATCGGTTGGCCCAAAGCGTGAGGCCATGCCGATGGAAACCTCTAAGAATCTGGGGACGCTCCCGCGACACAATAGCTCCTCTTCGGCCAGAAATATTCGAATGGCCCGTTGGAGTTGCATCTCCTGTATGCGGAACGCGCTGGGGCCGGGTGGCGGATAGAGTTTTCTATATCTCGCTATATGATATTCCAGGATTGCCGTTAATCTCGCGATATCTCGCTTGAATGACGGCAACCGGCCCTGGCTCATCAGTTCGCTCATGAACTGATGCAATACCTCGTGAAGAAGATCACCGAATGTGGCCGGTTCCAGCCAGCGAGTGGGTTCTACGGTAAGTTCGTCAGGCGCCCTTATTTTTAGCACGTATCTGAAAAAATATTTCAAAGGGCACTGTCCGATGGCTTCGAGCATGGCAGCGGAGACTATCGGACCGGACGGGGAGGTCGGGTCCAATTCAGGGCACTCGTCGGAAAGAAGGCCGTCATAAATTGTGAATTCAGGTCCTTGTCGATTCCTCCGCGTTTGAAGGCCGCTCATCAGGTCCGGGAAATGTTCTCCGAGAATCTCCTCGGAACTTCCGATCTTTTCCTCTCCGCATGTTCGCCAGAGCCACCATTCCGCACGGTCCAAACAACGATCGGCAGCTAATGGCGCAAAGGAAGCAGGCAGAGACAGCCATTGCATCAGATCGCTTTGATCTCCTTCTCTGACGCCCGAAATAATGCGGTATGCGGACAATATCGCCGAGCTCGGAAACATTGCCCGCCCTTCCGAGAGATCAAGACCGGAAAAACTCAGGGCAACGGTCCCTCGCAGCCTGGCGAGCAGCAGAACGAATTGTTCCCATCCGCGCCTTAACCGATCCGATGCCGTAGGGAGATCCCCGGAGAGCCTTGAGCGCTCACTATCCAACAGCAGTGGATCATTAAGACCCGTGCCGGGAAATCGTTTGTCGTCGAGCCCGATAATAAATGTGTGCTCTCGGCCGCTATGTCCGCCTGACAGAATGTTCGCACAGTGAAGCTGACCGGGACGTGGCCCGCTACCGGCCACACGAACTTCATGCGGCAGTGTCAGAAGCCACTCCCACAAATCTATTGCAATGGTCTCGTCTTCCTCCGCTAGACAGGCAGCCATTTCCTCGATCCTATCCAGAAGGGCCCTTCGCGAATAGTTGTCAAATTCGTCAGGACTTCTCGCGATTCGCGATATCAACTGAGCCGCGGCATTGATTATCCCCTTTTGTGCCGTTTCCGCTTCCTTTGTGATGGAAAGTAAGTCTTCGACCACTGCGCGGACGGCCTGAATCGCAGCGATATCGTCAATTGTCGAGCGGTTATCCGCCTGGTCGCGGGAAGCGGCCAATCTCTCCTCAAGCTCGGAGATGCGCTCATTGAGCTTTTCAATGTATCTATCCCGACCGAATCCGATGCCAACTTGGAGCAGTTGATCCGCCGCGTGCGCAAACTCAACCTGCTCCTGACATATATGAGGCAATTCAAGCAGGCCATCACGCATCATTTGAGTGAGTATGGTCTGAGTATAGTCGCTACGAATCCATTCGATCCAACCAATGAGCGCTCTGCCCGGCCTCGAGTAGCGGGTGGGGATCCCGTCCGCGAAAGTGACGGGCACATGAAATTCATCAGCTCGATCACATTGTCGGGCTCGCAGGAATGTTTCATAAATCAAAGGCGCATATGTGTCTCGGTCGGTATAGAGAAGCTCAACCTGATCCAGCTTATAACCGTTTGCAATGCATCTCCTAAGCGCTTCCCGCACCTCATTGATTTCACCTACGGCGTGGAAGATCCGGACAGAGCCGTCGTCCAAGGGTTTTGGGGCTTGTTCAGGGGCGCCCAGCCATCGTAGCAAAGAGAGGTCCGTCTCAATTGGACTTTCAGCTTTGTCTTTTCCCGCCGGCTGGTCTACGGCAAGATATCTGACCCGGATGCGCGGAATATTCTCGAGCAAGCCTCGCTCCAGAGCGGCCAAATCAAGGTCCTCGGGAACCAGCAAGATTGCGTCCGAAGCTCCTAGCCATGACTCTAGGGATGGTCTTTGGGCTGCAATCCGGAGAGCTTCCGCATAATCCACGAAATTTTTTCGGCGGAGCGCAAGCAAGTACTCATTGAGAATATAGATCAAGTCTTGCGCCTTGGCGGGTTCTTCAAAACAGCTCGGCTCAAGCCGCTCCGATCCCACTCCGGCAAGCCTAAGTGAGGTGATCGCGGATAAAATCAAGCTGCACAGGCCCATGCTCTTCGGCAAAGATGAAATATACGTCGCGGATTTTTCCGCTAGTCGATCAATAATTCGATCCACGATGATCAAAGAGGCGGAGTTCGAAACCAAGGAAAAGCCGTTGCGGGCCATTTCTTGGGCCGCCAATTCGATCGCCAGGACTTTGAAAGTCTTGACGCGTGCATTCAGGACCGGCCTCCCGTCTAGAGCGACCCGATCCAACCATTGTTGCCCTACTCTAAGAGACGGCGCTATGAGCCATTTTTCTCGAATCAACTCTTCACGGCATATTTTAGCCAGTTCCCGAACAAGGCGGTTTTGTCGGAATACACACTTCGATTTTGAATTGAGGCGACCCGTAGTCGCAATGCCGGGAAGATCTTCGTCCACAGCTCATTCCGTCACGAATTATTTTTTGTCTACAATATCTCCGGTGACACAGGGGAACCAAGACTAGTCCATCAAGAATTTTTTTTCAATTGCGCGGAGTGGCGATCTATCAGTGCAACGAGTAAAGGGTGGGGCAGCCTTCCTGTCTGGCGCCTTCTCATTGGGAGAATTGAACGACGAAGCAATGCCTAAGCCGAGATATTGCCTCCCCCCGCTTTCCAGCGGGGTCTGAATGACATGTGGGACGTAGGATGCGGTGACCCATCTCATGGCACGCGGGACATCGCTCGCGGTCTTTCTCGATTGATGCGGTTCCCCGGGCGAAAATGTGGAGTCACCGACGTCCCACCAGTCCAACGCCGCGGTGTGCCCATATCATGAAGGTTTTGGGAAGGGATCCGGAGCAACTTTTTCTATTCCGCGTAGGGGCGGGATTCTCCCGAGACTATTCTTCACTGCACTTCCCCTACCAGGGTGTCTCAGCATTCACCGAAGGTATTCCATGCGCTTGCGCCGCCGGGCGAGAACCCTTTCTCCTGTGCCAAAATATCGAGATAAACCAATCCCAAAGCGGCTACGTCTCGAACTATCCCTTGACAGTCCCTCAAGTCTACACTTACCAAGTACTTCCTGCATTCGTAGCAAAGCTCGGCCCTTTCAAACGGCCGGTCCTCCGAATAGAAGATTTCCAACTTGTCCGGGTTATCAGATTCGCAAAATGGGCATTCCGTCCGGCTGAACGTCCATTCATGGCTACAGAAAGAGCATTTTAGCCATCTTCGACCTTCCCGACCTTCCAGAAATCCCATTTCCGGCCATGAGCCGCAGATCGGACAATATCCCTTGAGCCACTTGGATTCCTGGATTAATTCTGCAAAGGCTTCAGCCTTTTTCGCTGCGTACGGCTTGACGAGTTGTATCAGTGTGAACCGCAGGATTTCCGGATCGACTTTTAGTTTTGCAGCCCATTCCGCAACATGCTGGTCTATGGTGAACAAATCCGTGTCGGTGGCGCCAAATGAGTTCGGCCCCGAAGTCTCAATAGCTTTGGCTGTGATGTACAACCGCTCGCTGATTTTTGGGAATCCTCGCATCAGAACCGGAATCAGCCGGTTGGCGGATTTCTTCAAGGAATCGAGCGGAACAGAAAAAGCACTATTCACTAGAATGGGAACCCCTTGAGAGAATGCGACTTCATCTATCTCTTTCGGTGGATTTTCAACATGGGGAAGTTCAGCTTTGAATGCGGCCTGTTCGGCGATCAGCTCCCCAAAGGCGTCCAACAAATTTGATAATTGCGGAATCTCTTCACGCATTTTTTCTAAGGCGTTTCTTATTCGTTCGGCCGCGTGGTCGGCGGAGAACTGTGTACTCATGCGATTATCTCCAATCCACTGCGTGGCATGTAGGGGCGGGTTCCAAACCCGCCTCTACATTTTTGGCCAATTCGACCGGCACGGACCCCGGATCTGAGTCCGGGGCAGGGTTGGTCGCTACCAGTAGGGCGCGGGGTCTCTGACGGGCCAAGAGAGTCTTGCAGTTCTTGACCATCCTTGATGAGGCCTTCCATCACTCACTCTAGCACAGAGGCCCAAGACAAAAAAGCGCCCCAACTCTCAAGAAGATCGTTGGGGCGGCAGTTTGATAAAATCACAAATTATTTGCCGGCGGCGTACTGGTAGTACTTCTTTGGGTCATCCGTGACGATGTAAATGACCCGCACATCGTCCGCATTAAGAGCCGCGGCCTTGGGAAACGCTTTTTTCAGTTCCGCGACCCTTTTCTTGCTCATATCCAGGATCTTATCCCTTTCACCGAAACTCATGGTCCCCGTCGGACATGATTTCACACATGCGGGGATCATATTATTAGTGATTCTGTCGAAGCACATGGTGCATTTGGCCAGGACCTTAGTTTTCGGGTCTTGACGAGGAATGTTGAAGGGACATTCTTCAAGGGTAGCCTTGAAATCAAGATCCTTGGTTTTCGGCGTGTAAATAACCGCCCCGGTCTTTTCATCTTGAATGATCTCATCCTTCTCCGCGACGGACATGCAAGCCGGCGAGAGACAGTGCCGGCACTGCTCGGTGAAGAAGTACCAATGTGGCTTTCCGTCCCCATTGACCCCTTCGGAAAAACGCACCAGTTTGAAGGTCTCGAAAGATAAATCCGCGGGGTTCTGGTGTGATCCGGTGTTTTTGGTTGGCGTTCCGGGTAATTGGTTCCACTGCTTGCAAGCTATCTGACAACCTCTACATGCCGTGCATTTGGAGGTGTCCACGAGTATTGAGTATCCGTCAGCCATTTGGCGCCTCCTATGCCTTGGTCACATTCACCATGAATGCCTTGGACTCGGGAATCATGGTGTTGGGATCACCCACGTTTGGGGTGAGTAGATTGGCGCTCTCGCCGCCGTCCTTTGGAACGATCCAGCCGAAGCACCACGGCATGCCGATCTGATGCACAGTAAGTTCCCCGAGTTTGAAGGGTCGGAAGCGCGTGGTTACTATGGCTACTGCTCGTACCTCCCCGCGCACAGACGACACCTTGATCTTTTCGCCGTTCTTTATCCCACGCAAATTTGCAAGCTCTTCGCTCAGTTCCACGAACATTTGCGGTTCAGCCTCGATCAGCCAGGGCTGCCACCGCGTCATGATCCCTGTCTGCCAATGTTCCGTAACCCTGTAAGTCGTTGCCACAAACGGGAAACGTGGATCACAAGTGAGGTGTTTGTCCATCTCTCCTCCAAAGATCTTGATGGTAGGATTGATGAACTGAGCGGAGATAGCGTTTTTCGGCACCGGACATTCCAACGGCTCGTAATGCTCAGGGAACGGACCGTCATTCAAGCCTGGCCCGAATATGGCCGCCTGCCCATCAGGTTTCATAATGAACGGAAGCCTTCCGTTTTTCTTGTCGCTCATTGGTGGCCACGGACCATCCGGCACGTCCCCGACCCATTTACCGTCCGCCCATTTGAGGATGGCGCGCTTCGGGTTCCAGGGCTGGCCTTCAAGATCGACAGAAGCCCGGTTGTAGATGACCCGCCGGTTAACCGGCCAGCACCATGCCCATTGGGGGAATAGACCCAGTCCGGTGGGATCGTCCTTCTTCCTTCTGGCCATGTTGTTGCCGTCTGCATTGTAGCTCTGGCAGTAAATCCAATTTCCGCAGGAAGTGCTGCCGTCGGCTTGCAGAAGCGCAAAACCGGGAACAGGGTCACCTTTCTTATATTGCTTTTCGCCAGCTTTAACGTCCGCTTGGAAGAAACCGTTGATCTCCTTGGCGACTCTGTGCGGATCAAAGTGTCCTTTTGCGTCAACATAGTCCCACTTCAGATTGAGTACCGGCTCTGGCGATTTGCCGCCACTCTTGTACATGTCGCGGACCTTGTTCATAAGAAGGACCGCAATGTCGCCGTCCGGCTTTGCCTGACCCGGGGGATCGACCGCCTTGTAACGCCATTGAGCCCATCGGCCGCTGTTGGTGATGCTCCCCTCCTTCTCCACTGAGGCCGCGCATGGGAGCATGAATACCTCTGTCTTAATGCTCTTGGGATCCATTCCCGGCCCTTTCCAAAAGGAACCGGTTTCATTATCGAAGATGTTGACGTTCACCAACCAATCCAGCTTGGCCAGAGCTTGTCTTACCTTGTTCGCATTGGCCCCGCTGCATGCCGGGTTCTGGCCCCAGGCGAAGAAGCCTTTTATGGTCCCCGCATACATCTGGTCGAAGAGGTTCAGCCATGAACAATTCTGCCCGTCGTCAAGTTTGGGGAGCCATGCATACCCGAAATCGTTTTCCTTGGTGGCTTTGTCGCCCCAGAAGGACTTGAGCAGGCTCACCGAATATTTGGGAATATTCTGCGGCCAATTGGCGCTTTGCGCCTCGACTGTTTTCGGAGTCCTTGCCTTGTTGAAAGCCTCCAACGTTGCCAAGGAGGCTGTTGGCGCCCCCAGGTAGCCCGGCAGGATGTGGAACAGCAGAGCCTGATCGGTACTGCCCTGAACATTGGATTCGCCCCTCAAAGCATTGACTCCGCCACCGGCGATTCCCATGTTCCCTAGGAGGGTCTGGATTATAGACATGGCCCGAATATTCTGTACGCCCACCGTATGCTGCGTCCAACCCATCGCGTACAGAATGGTGCCGGCCTTATCTTTGGCCCCGGTAGCGGAATAAGCCTCATACACCTTCAACAAGTCGGCCACAGGCGTTCCGGTTATTTCCGATACCTTTTCCGGTGTGTAGCGGGAATAATGTTTCTTCAGCATCTGGAGAACACACATGGGATCTTGAAGACTCTCATCCCGCGCCAGCAGGCCTTTATCATCTTTCTTATAAGCCCATGTGGACTTGTCATACGACTTGGCGTTGGGGTTGTATCCTGAGAAAAGACCATCGGAAAAATCGTACTTGTCACCCAATATGACCGATGCGTTGGTGTAATTCAGGACATATTCGGGGAAGTATTTGTTGTTGTCGATGATGTATTTGATCATCCCGCCCAGGAATGCTATGTCGGTACCTGACCTTAGCGGAGCGTAAATATCCGCGCGAGCGGACGTCTGGGTAAAGCGAGGATCCACGGAGATCAAAATGCCCCCGTTATCTTTGGCTTTCTGCACCCACTTCATGGATATGGGATGATTGGCTGCTGCATTGCTGCCCATTACCAGCACGCAATCACTGTTCTTTATGTCGATCCAGTGATTCGTCATTGCGCCACGCCCGAACGACTCTGCCAGAGCCGCAACTGTTGCGCTGTGTCATATGCGGGCTTGGTGCTCGATGTAAACAAGCCCCAAAGCCCTCAGCATGGCCTGAAGCGCCCACAATTCCTCGTTATCAAGCGCCGCGCTTCCGACATGGGCTATGGCCTCTAGCCTGTTTACCACCTGGCCTTTGCTGTTCTTCTCGATGAAATAGGCGTCCCTGGTGGCCTTGATCTTCTTGGCTATTTCATCTAAGGCCCAATCCCATGACTTCTCCTGCCATGTATCGCTTCCAGGAGCCCTGTAAAGCACCTTCTGCAGGCGATTGGGATTGTTCGCGGTAGTCTGAAACAGAGCCGCGCCTTTCGCGCAAAGTGCGCCTTCGTTAATAGGATGATCCGGATCGCCTTCGGTGTTAATGATCTTTTTGGATGTTGTGTCCGTACTGCAAATAATGCCGCAACCTACGGCACAATACGGACAGATCGTGATGGTCTGCTTGGCCGCTTTCATCTTGTCGATCTTAAGCTCAGCGGCATAAACCGCAACTGGGCCCATGTCCACACCCAGCTTAGAAAGCGCCAAACCGATGCCGAAGGCTCCTGAGACGACAAGGAACTCCCGACGCGTTATTCCCATGAATTCCCCTCCTTTTCGGTTGTGCAAGCGTTAAAATGGAGAAAAACCGCTTTCCAATAAAAGCCCGTCGCTTATGTTCATGGCGAATGCCAGTTAATAAATTGAGGAACTCGACAGGAATACAGTCTGATAAAAGGCAACAGGCAGAGGATTCGCACGTCCCAGATCACGTTTCAGAATTGGCTAAACCGTATGACCGAGATAAGGACAGGCTGAATTCTAAATTACTTAAGATTGCTGTAAAAAGGAAGTCAATATCGATTATTCAATCTGACACTAATGCCTTGACATTGTTGCCAAATAAAATTTGGCAAGCTGTGAGGTTCATGTCACACAAGACATAACCTCTTGCGTCTAGATGTCGCCGTGACCTCTCCGTCGAAACTTAGTGCATTTTATTCGGAGCGGCCTTAAAATAGCTGGAATCTTTCCGGCCCAGGTGGACCAGTCCATAGAAGCTCAAGACATCAAAATTGATCCAGCCGAACCGCCAGTCGCGACAGTCAGTGTGGCGATTGCCGCAGCGGCGCTCTCAATCGCCTGCCTGACTTTATCGGTTCTGATAGGAGACATTGGCTTTCAGGGTGACGACTGGTGGATACTAAGCTTCCCCTACTGGCGGCATTTTCCTGAATCCGTGTGGTTGTATGCTCGTGAATCGTTGCGGCCTCTGGAAGGCGTTTACTGGATCGCTTTATTCGAACTGTTTGGATTTAACAGCCAGGCATTTCATGCGGCGTCCTTGCTGCTTCATGCAGGCGGCTGCGCTCTCATGGGAGCCTGCCTTGTTAAGGCTTTTCCCTGTCGACAAAATCTTGCCGTGTGGAGCATGTTTTTCGCGTTCCTTTTGCCCATGGTGTCTAATCTCGCATATATGATCCATACTGATAACTCCAGGATAGCCCTCATACTCTTCTGGGCATCAGTCCTTAGTTTTCAGCGCTGGAGTGAACAGACGCAATCCTGGTCGGGATTATTGCCTGGAATCGCATGGTACCTGCTTGCGTCTCTGGCCTACGAGAATGCAACTCTATTGATCTTCTCGGTCCCCTTATTCTTATGGCCGATTTATGTGCGCAACAATAATAGGCGACCGAAATTCTTCTTTTTATTTCGCCTCTTAATGGCCTTGGCGATCGCATTTACGGGATTTATAATTTTGAGATTCACAGTCTTGTCCGGGGGGGCTGTAGCTCACAATAATCTTATCCCGTCAATTCATTTGATCTACTCTTATGTTCATAGCGCCGGGAGCTATTTCTTACGGCCGCTTACAGAGCTTTCGAGCGATAGGCTGTCATGGGCGTGGGGTGGTGTCATGGCGCTTCTCGCCGGCGGGTTATCTCTAAGGGCCAGGCGTGAGGATTTCTATTCAGCAAGGCAAACTGAACCTGACTGTTACCAAAGCTCCCATTATATAGCCGCAGTGGGAACGGCCGTCACGGTCCTCGGACTTATTCCTTATCTACTGGCCGGTTACACACCGGATGTGGGATTTCACAGTCAGAGCCGAATATATTCAGCCGGTTCTTTTGGAGCTGCAATTCTTTTGAGTCTGATTCTTACTGCGTGGAAAAATTGCAAAGTATTTTGCATTGCACAAATTACCGCGATTATTGCCACCATGCTGATGGCGATTTTCATGGCTGACCTACGACACGGCTGGACGGAAGCAGCGGAAAAAAGGCGGCAGCTCTGTTCGAGCCTCTTGGCCGAGATCCCTAATGTGCAGACTGAAACCACGTTCCTCTTCTTGGATTTGCAGTGGTACATCGACAATAAGGCGTCGGTTTTTCAAGGGGTGGAGGGACTGAAAGAATTCATTCGAATCCTCTACAACAAAAAGGATTTAAATGCCTATTTTCTTTATCCCGAGGGAACTGATTTCATAAATTCCGAAGGGCGCAAAGCAACGGTCACACCGGAAGGTGTGCTCGCCAGGGGCGCTTTAGGCAAATCGCCGGCGCCGCTGGACAGGCTCCTGGTCCTGCGCCGAGAAGGAAGCCGCCTCCGTCTGGTAGACAGGATTTCTAGAGATGACAAATCGGTTGCAATTAATTGGCGAGACATTTCGGCCATCTACTCCAACAAGTCACTCATCATGCCGGCGCCGACTGATCTCGAAACACGGGCTCACATTTGCTCCGAATAGTGCGCCCTTGAAAACCTCTCTTTTCATAAGCGCCAATACCACATCTTGACTAGACCTTCATCGTAACTAATGTCTTTAGTAAAGGTATCATTAGAGTGATGCCTGAGAATTAGTAATAAGGAGATCGTCAAATGCTGTACTGGGCTTTTATTTTCTTGGTACTGGCTCTTGTGGCAGGATTCTTAGGCTTTGTCGGTGTTGCCGGCATAGCTATGGAATTCGCTAAAATTCTGTTTGTAATTTTTCTGATTCTCTTCGTGATTTCATTGATTTTTGGCAGACGGCGCCCGGTGTTGTGAAAAACTTGGCGATTTTGGCCGATTCGCCTGAAGATATAGCATATCAAGGGCATACGAACCGACGATGGAGGTTCGGATGGATACCGATGCCTTAATACTTACTGTTGTCCTGTTTTTTGTTGTGAGCGGGTTCATTTTTCTGGCATGGACTATGACGGCTGTTTGGAAATCTTTCAGCAAAAGAAAGGGCTCTTTGTTTAGTGGCAAGGTCAATGGACGACCGATACCTGAACCCATGACACCCGAAGACTGCTATGATGAATGTATGAAAAAATCCGGTTGGGCTTCTTCGCAGGCTCATCCCTGTTCCATAGCATGCAACTTATAGCCCGACATCTTTCGGCTCCTCGCGTGAGCGCATGCCAGCGTTGTATAGCAGTTGTCTAAAATTCTGTCCAAATGGGGCAGGACGAGGGAACATCGGCCGTCATTCCCGCGTACGCGCCGCTTGCGCGGGAATAAAGACCTGGATTCTTGCTTCCGCAGGAATGACGAGATGTCACCTATGCAATAGGACAAAACTTTTGGCAATTGCTATAAACGAAAGGAGGACATGATTTCCTGCATTCTTTGCTTTGAAGGCGAGGAAGTCATGTCCACGACGATACCCTATGACTGTTTCGGGGTTATGGGATGAGGAACCCATCGCGTGCTAACGCGATTTGAGAAGGGTGGTGTACGTGTTTAGAATCCGTCAGGACGCGACGCGTTTGCGTGTTCCCATTGTGGGTATAAAGTAAAAGTCAAAAAGAAAAGAAGAAAAGGGGTCAAGTCTACTCTTGACTCATAATCAGGCTCATCCGACAAGTGCGTACGTGACATATTTCTTGGAGACCTTCAATGGGTTGGAAGAAGAAGGTTATATGCCGCTGAGTCCAGGGCGGTTCGTTTATTGACTCGCTCAGCTTCTCCATCACTGGCCATGATTCCGCCCTTTTTCTTCCAACCCCATATAATCATTATGATTGGCCCCGCCACCCCTCAAGGACACTACGCCTTCGGCGTTCCTCCTTGACGGGTCCCGGCGTGACCTTATGTTGCTGACAACACATGGCTTCTACGGGATTTTAGCGCACGCGCGCAAATGCCGGAAGATCCTCAAGATGAGTCAAGAGTAGACTTGACCCCAAACCACAATGGGTACCCCGAATCTTTTTGAAGAGATTCAATTGCAATGGATCGCCGCTTTCGCCCACGTTTTTTTTGTCAGACGTGACTTTGTCACCATGTGTCACTCTCGTTCCCCGAGGCTTAGATCAGTAATTCATCTGCCCAGCCTAATTTGATAAGCTGAATGCGGCTCAAGTCACTGATCCCGAGACGATATGTTTTATCAGCCACCATAATATGTGTCGGAGGAACATCCAGGGCCCGGTCTTCGCCGAAAAAGGCGATCCGCTTCGCCTGCAGCAGATGAGCGCCTATGGCATCTACCGCTACAGGATCGGTCCCCAAGATAAGCCCGTTGTAGGGCCAGACATATCTTGTGTCAAAGAAGCTGGCTCCCCTTCCATAAAACTGTGGTGTGAGAGCACTGAGAATGTTCAGGCGGGTCTTTCCCTTTACGATGGGATAGGTCCATATTTTGCCCAGGGGTGAACAACCCTGATCGTGGTAAGAGGATGGATCGGGGACAAACATGATGTAATTCTTCAGACAGGTCCCGACACCGGACCAATGATGTGTCCTCAATGGCCGCACATTGATCAGCGCCGTAGCTTTGAGGAAGACCGGATTATGCAGGACCCCCCGGTCGTCAATATCGACGTTTGTTTGTGGGACTCCCGCATCCAACGCACGACGCTTAATGGCTGCTTCCAATTCTTTGGGAGTCGGCAGCCGAGACCACGAGTTGCTCTTAATTCCTACGATGTCCGAACTCTTGATGAGGCTCTGCCAGGCTTCCGATGAGTCCTTTGTTTCCAAGAGACTCCTGACGGCCTCATCCAGCATGGATTGCAGAATTTGCGCACTGACTTTGCCGTCGCTCCCGACCACCTCGGCATTCCGGATGAGCACGCCTCTTGCGGTTGGCTCCGCCTTAGCCTCTCCCAGGATCCCTGCCCCCAAGGTGGCGGCCATTGCGGTTCCCGCGGCTACCCTAGAAAATCCCTACGAGTAATAATTTTTTCTGCCATCTGACTCAAACTCCCTTCTGTATCGGTTGTAAATACCTGCAGAAGATATTTCCATATAGATGAGGTGTTACTCTTTATCCTCTCGTCAACGCCCTCCAGGCAGTTTCTCTTCTGTTGCCTTGAGCAACGCCTCGGCATCGGCTTCCGTGGGAGCTCCAAAAACGACGACAACAACTTCACCCCTTTGCCGGGCCATGGTCCACTTCTCGTCCTCCGTTTTTACAGGATCCTTCCCCTCGGCATCAGGAAGGTAGGCGGCCATGAAACTCTGATAGGCGTCTTTTGCCTCCTTCACGCTGGGATATCGAATGAGGAGCAGGTAGGTTTTCTCTTCTTCTCGAGTGTATTGGGCGAGTACAGCTTCCGTCCTCCGGTTCAGGTTTAGGATGTTCTCGTGGGCTATGAAGAACCGCTGGTTCAGCAGAACATGGCTCCTGAGGTAGCGAACACTCCGATCGACCAGTCCAAGGTCTTTGCCGGGGATGAGGTCAACCAATTCGGGTTCCCGCCCCATCCCCGGGATTAAATCTGCCGTGGCCCTGCCCATCGTGAGAATAGCCGATTCAGCCTCCACCCCTGCCCCGTCTGCATAAATGCTGACAAAATACTTTCCTTTCCAGAACCGGAGCAAACCCCCTCCAAACTCCGATCCCTGGCCGATCCCTACGGCTTCATCCTGGCGCTCAAATGAGAAAAGTCCGTAAGCATCCTCTGAAGAGGCCATCTCATATAGTTCAACGGTTAAAGGGGGGTGATTCGACTTCTCAAACTTTCGAACCCTGATGTCCTGAAAACCATAGGCCAGATAGAGTTCTGCGGCTCCATTGATATACTCGAAAAGGGTTTTCGAATCGTATTTCTTTTCCTTTCCGTTCCATGTCCAGCCCGCCGCTTCAGCTGGTAGGGAGACCTCCGGATTCATTTTTCCTTTCTGCTCCCCTCCGACGATTTCGGCCATCGTGAATATCCAGACCATTGTAACAAAACAAACCCAAATCTTGGTGTCTATACCCATGTGGATGTCCCCCGTAACACCTCATCATTTTGGCCTCTAGGAATTGACCGGCTCGATTCTCCGTACTTTGCTCATGATCACTCTCCTTCGATATAGCCGCAGACATTGAGGGAGTATACTATTATACAGCCGGCGTGGGCAAATGCTTGCCTAAAGCTCCGAACATCTGACACGATCCTCTCAATGTATTTTGAGAAGGACTCATTGATTTTGCCCGTTTTTTCACGATGAACGATTTCCTTGTTTGGCTATAATGGGATAAAATAGGTATGAATTTATTTCGCGAAAGTCGCGATTGCTAGAAATCACACCTTGTCCGGAATATCTGATGGCTGAACCGCCTTACACTTCCATTCCGCCCGAACTACTCGAGGCGTTGCTGGATAATCCTCACGAATCGCTAATTCTCGTGGATGCCCAAGGCATTGTACGGTACATCACCACATCAAATGAAAGCTTCTACCGAGCTTCTCGAGAGGAGGCCATTGGCCGCCACATATCGGAGCTTAACCCCGATAGTCAGTTGCCTCGGATTCTCAAGACCGGACGAGCCGAAATCGGCGAATTATTCAGGCTCCGAGGCAAAGAACGGATAATTGCCCGCATACCTCTTCGAGATCCCCAGGGCAATATTGTCGGAGCCATGGGAAAGCTCATGTTTTGGCATCCTGAGAAGGTGAAGCATCTCGTTCGACAGGTGGAGGTGCTTCAGAGCCGCCTTGATTACTACGAGAAGGAATTACAGCAGATATACCGTGATCGGTACTCGGTAGACCGCATTGTTGGTGAATCACCTGCCATCCGCGAGGCCAAAAGAGTGGCAGCCCATGCGGCAGCCTCGGACCTTCCGGTCCTGATTGTGGGCGAGACCGGCACAGGCAAGGAGATCTTTGCTCACGCCATTCACCAGCTCAGTTCTCGCCGGGAGCGGCCTTTGGTTCGAGTCAACTGTGCCGCCATTCCGCACGAATTATTTGAGTCGGAGCTGTTCGGCTACGAGCCTGGCGCGTTCACAGGCGCCAGCCCGAAGGGCAAACCCGGGAAATTCGAACTGGCTGATAAGGGCACGATATTTTTGGATGAAGTGGGTGATTTGTCTCTCCCACTTCAGGTCAAGCTCCTTCGTGTGATCCAGGAACGCGAAGTGGAACGAGTCGGGGGAAGTCGGACGCTAAAGCTGGATTTCAGAGTGATCGCGGCCACTAATCGTGACCTGAAAACCATGCTCGGCCGTCGGGAATTCCGACAGGATCTTTACTATCGCCTGAATATTTTTCTTCTGAGGACTCCGCCACTGCGCCAGATTCGAGATGACATCCCGCGGCTGGCTTACCATGTTCTTTCATCTTTGCGGGAGACCCAGCCCCAGGGTCCCACTCGAATAGACCCGAAAGCAATGCAATGCCTGGTGAGATATGATTGGCCCGGTAACATTCGTGAGCTGCGCAATGTCTTGGAACGAGCTTCTACCGTGGCAAACGATGGCATTATTACCGAAAAGAGCCTTCCGCCTGAAGTCACGGATGGGGTGAAGACTGCAGCCACCGTAGAGGGAGAACTAGGCGCTTTGAGGGATGAACTAGCACGAGCAGAGCGCCGCGCAATAGAAAGAGCGCTGTCTATCGCCGGAGGCAACAGGACCGTAGCCGCTCGGTTATTGGGTATTCACCGCACGGGATTATATCAAAAAATGAAGCGGCATAATTGTGAGCCCCATGATTGAACCTGACTAATTCAACCGAGTTGGAGTTAACCGGCGACTCGGCTCTGTAGACAATTCTATACGTGTAGATATTTTTCTACGGGCTCAACTTAAGAAGAGTTCAATATTCGGCACGCCTAAGCGCACATCCAAATGTCTTATCGTGTGTAGGTATTTTTCTACAACCCAATTTCGGGCAGGTCTTTACATAAAGAATTAAATCAATGTAAATAATGCGGTTCTCTTATGATTCGCCGCTGGCACGACAATTGCTTCACCATATCATCATACGCTCGTAGGCCGTGCTGAAAAGAGCTTATGCCCACATACAAAAAATGAGGAAATCTGGCCGCAGCAGCGCCGGAGACTATCCCCATCCTTCCCGTGGTATTGAGACTCGCCCAGAGACTGGCGAGATGGCCGTCAGAATGGACGTATAAGTCTAAGCCTTGTTACGAGACCTATTATGAATTTTGATATACCGGAAAATTTGCGGATGATGGTAGACACGGTGCGCCGCTTCGTGAAACAAGACTTGGAACCGATCAGCAGACAAGTGGAAGACGAAGACCGCATCCCTGAAGAAGTCGTGGAAAAAATGCGCAGCCTCGGGCTGTTCGGGCTCAGCATACCCGCGGAATATGGCGGCCTGGACGTGGGAGTCTTGGGTGAATGTCTGGTCTACGAGGAATTGTCGAAGACCAACGCCTGCTTCCGTACCCGCATAGGCACCAACAATGGAATAGGATCACAGGGAATCGCCATCGACGGCACGCCGGAGCAGAAGCAGCATTATCTGCCGAAACTGGCTTCAGGAGAATGGACGGGGTGTTTCGCCCTGACCGAACCCGAAGCGGGTTCCGACGCGGCTAATATTCAAACCGTGGCAGATCTTAAGAATGGCTCCTGGATACTGAATGGCCGGAAGCATTTCATTACGAACGGTGATATTGCAGATGTGGCGACCGTTTTTGCATTGACGGATCGTGCGAAGAAGGCTAAAGGTGGAATTACCGCCTTTATTGTAGAAAAGACTTTTCCCGGCTTTTATGTAGGCACGATCGAACGCAAAATGGGCTTCAGGGGCTCTCACACCTGCGAGCTTATCTTTGACGACTGTGTGGTCCCCAGAGAAAACGTCATCGGCGGCGAGGCAAAAATCGGCCAGGGGTTCAAAACGGCGATGAAGACCCTGGACAAGGGACGGCTGACCATGGGCGCCACGACACTGGGGGCGGCTCAAAAGCTGCTGGAACTCTCCATCGATTACGCCAAACAACGCGTGCAATTCGGCCGCCCTATCGCCGAGTTTCAGGCCATCCAAATAATGTTGGCCGATATGGCCACTCAGATTTATGCGGGCCGTCAAATGCTCTACCATGCCGCTTGGCTTCGTGACACCAAAGGCGTCTCCGTGATCAAGGAGGCATCCATGGTAAAGCTCTTTTGCACCGAAATGGCCAACGGGGTTGCCGACAAGGCGGTTCAGATACACGGAGGAATGGGATATATGAAGGAATACCCTGTGGAGCGTTTCTATCGCGATCTTCGTTTGACACGAATCTATGAAGGCACCAGCGAGATCCAGCGCTTGGTAATCGCCCGTGAACTACTGAAAAACTGAGGAGCGCCTCTATGGGAATCAAGAGAGTTTTTGTTGCGGGAGCCGGTCTAATGGGTTCCGGTATCGCCCAGGTTTGCGCGAGCTCCGGGCTGGAAGTGGTTGTCTGTGATGTGTCTTCCGAAGCGCTGGAGCGGGCGCTCAAGAATATTGCCTGGTCCGTAGGCAAGTTCGTTGAAAAGCGGAAAGTGGAAGGGCCATTGGAAGCCATAATGGCTCGTATTACATCGACCAACGATTTAACGATGGCGGCTGAAGCGGATCTTTGCATCGAAGCGGTTTTTGAGAAGCTCGATCTAAAGCAGGAAGTGTTCGGGAGATTAGGCTCTGTAGCAAATCCTGAGACCCTGCTGGCAAGCAATACCAGCGCCATACCCATCAGTTCATTGGCCGCCACTGTGCCACATCCCGAGCGGGTTTTGGGTATCCACTTCTTTAGCCCGGTTCCAATGATGGAAGCCGTGGAAGTCGTGCGGAGTCAATTCACCAGTGATGAAGTTTTTGCCCAAGGCGAGTCCTTCGTTAAGGCAATCGGAAAAGAGCCAATCCTCGTTCACAAAGATGTCCCCGGTTTTCTTATCAATCGCATCAACTTCCCTGCGGCAGTCGAAGCCATGCGATTGGTAGAAGCCGGCGTGGGAACGGTGGAAGATATTGACAAAGGATTGCGGTTGGCCTCCGGTCGAAGGATGGGGATCTTTGAAACGGGCGACATGGTCGGCCTGGACGTTACCTGCGGGGCATTGACCGCCATTTATGAGGAGACCAAGGACCCTCGCTGGTTCCCGCCGGCGATCCTGCGGCGCAAAGTTATGGCCGGCCAGTTGGGTCGCAAAACGGGTAAGGGATGGTACGAGTATAATCCCGACGGCTCTGTCAAAGGGTCCGTCAAATGAATGGAGCTGAATTTTGGAACAACCAGTAATTCTCAGCGCAGTGCGCACCCCTGTTGGAAGGTTCGGGGGCGCTTTAAGCGACGTTAATGACCGCTCTCTCGCCTCTCTGGTTATCAAGGAGGCTATCACGCGAGCTGGAATTGCCCCGGAGCATATAGAAGAAGTTGTATTTTCTCAACAGTACCGCACAGGCGTCTTACCGCCCAACATGGCTCGGCCGGTGGCTCTCGATGCGGGTATTCCGATTGCCGTCCCCCAGTTTACTGTTGCCAAAGCTTGCGGCGGTTCACTGAAGACGGTTTTTTTAGCCGCGCAGGCAATCAAAGCGAGTGATCGTGACCTTATGGCGGCCGGGGGAGTGGAGTGGATGTCCGGCGCCGCATATTTGCTGCCCAAGGCCCGCTGGGGCTTCCGGCTGGGCCACAGTCAGGTCATGGATCAATTAGTTCTGTACGACCCCATTAGTGGAAACACGATGGGGGAGACTGCGGAGAATGTGGCCGAGCGGTATCAAATAAGCCGCGATGATCAGGATGCCTTCGCGTTGCGGAGCCAACAGAAAGCCGCACTGGCCATCAAGGAAAAAAGATTCGCAGATCAAATAATTCCCGTCCCTATACCCTTGAAAAAGAGCGGTCTAAAGCTCTTCGATACCGATGAACACCCCCGTCCGGATACGACGGCCGAGCAGTTGGCCAAATTACCCTCGGTATTTCGAAAAAACGGCTCTGTCACAGCCGGTAATTCCAGTGGAATGAATGATGGAGCTTCCGCCGTTATAGTGAGCAGCCGGAAACGTGCCAATGAATTGGGACTTAGGCCCCTGGCTTCGATCGTAGGCTACGCTTCTATGGGCGTGGAGCCGGCGTACATGGGTATTGGTCCTGTGGAAGCCACTCGCCTGGTCCTGAAGAATACCGGTCTGGCGCTTAATGACATTGATATTGTGGAACTAAACGAAGCTTTTGCATCTCAATCTTTGGCTTGTATACGTCTGCTGGGCCTGGACGAAAGCCGTGTGAACCTGAATGGTGGAGCCATAGCGCTTGGCCATCCTATCAGCGCCACCGGCGGGATCATCTTGACAAAGCTCTTGTATGAAATGCGCCGAACCGATAAAGAATTGGGTTTGGCTACGATGTGCCTCGGCGGTGGCCAGGGAGTGGCGCTGGTCGTAAGAAACGAACCGTGAGTCTCTGGGCAAGAGACCGATTGCGTCGGCCCCTCAATACCATTTCAGTGGCCGGCCTGCCGCCAACGCGCATTAGAAAGCCTGCCGGCTTGAACATTCGATGTCAGTTCTGTATGCTTCGCTGGTAGGCCATTTCTCACGAGTGCGCTTTATTTTTAGGGAAGAGTGACTGAATTGATGGATTTGACACAGACCCGATTTGAGATAAGCGATGGGATTGCCACTGTAACACTCGACCGGCCGGAACATCTGAATGCCTTCTCCCCGACAATGGCGATGGAATTGTTGGAAATTTTCGCCGAAGCTGATCGAAATGACGCAATCCGAGCTGTTGTTGTAACCGGCGCAGGTAAAGTTTTCTGCGCTGGAGCTGACTTTTTCTACGCCCCAACCTTTGATATGTCAGTTAGAGAAGGTAGGGAAGTATCCATCCGGGAACATCGAGACCGCGGCGGGAAGGTGGCCCTTGCCATTTTCAATTGCCGCAAGCCGGTTATTGGCGCGATTAACGGTCATGCTGTAGGGATTGGAATTACCATGACTCTCCCAATGGACATCCGTATTGTGGCCGCGGACGCCAAGATAGGCTTTGTCTTCACTCGTCGCGGCGTGGTTCCGGAGGCTTGTTCGTCTTGGTTCTTGCCTCGCATAATAGGCGTGCCACGGGCAGCCGAACTCCTGTACACCGGACGAGTTTTTCGTGCTGAAGAAGAAGCCTCGTCGGGACTATTCAACTATGTCCTTCCCCGTGACGAGGTGCTGACGAAGGCAATGGATATTGCCCGGGAGATTTCTGAGACTTCATCCGTCTCGGTTGCGCTCACCAAGGCCCTCTTGTGGCACGGCATTATTGAGAAGGACCCGCAGTCTGTCCATCTCATAGACTCGCGGTGCTTCTACTGGCTCGGTCGCCAGAAAGACTCCAAAGAAGGTGTCCAAGCCTTTTTGGAAAAACGTACTCCGAATTTCACCATGAGTCCTACTGAGGACATGCCTGATTTCTATCCGTGGTGGAAGGAACCGAAAGTTTGATATCAGGCGCCTCACGAGCGTGCCCTGGACACTCGTGGCGCTTGCGAAGACCCGTGATAGCTGTCTTGATTTTCAGAATCGCTCAATCGCAAGCTGATATATAGTGGACTGACGCCCTCACTGCCAGACTTCGAGAACGACTGTAGTTAGCACGAACTGTTCGCTCTAACTTGAAGGAATTAGTTCATGGTGATGGTTTCTCACCCTGCTCAACCGTCGATCTTTCGGGATGAAGCTCCCCCTCGGCCTCTCATTGAAGCGCAAAATCTTTCTAAACACTTTGGAGGCTTAAGGGCAGTCTCCGCGGTGTCGTTCGCTATCCGACAAGGTGAAATGGTCGGGGTAATCGGACCTAATGGATCTGGCAAAACCACACTGTTTGCTCTGCTTAGCGGTTTTCTTCCGCCGACTACCGGAGAAATACGCTTTCAAGGTCAATCCATTGTCGGCCTGGGGCCGGACCGGTTGTGCCATTTGGGCATCGTCAGGACCTTCCAAATGGTGCGGCCATTCCTCGATATGAGTGTCTTCGAAAATGTCAAAGCCGCGGCGGTGTTTGGAAAACCGGAAAAACGATCCAAGGATCAAATTCAGCGTGAAGTGAACGAGATCCTGGAGGCCAGCGGACTAGCCGCTTTTCGAGAGCATCCGCCCGCGTCTCTAAGTCTGCCGCAGCGGAAGCGGTTGGAGGTGGCTCGGGCTTTGGCCACCCGCCCGAGCCTCCTGCTTTTGGACGAGGTGCTGGCTGGACTGAACCCCGGGGAAGTCGAAAAGGCATTGCCGTTCATCAGAAATCTGAACGCAAAGCTGGGCGTCACGATTCTTGTGATAGAGCACAACCTTCGAGCGATCATGGGGCTGTCTGATCGGATTTTAGTCTTGAACTTCGGCCGACTGATCTTTGATGGGGCGCCAAAGGAGGCGGTTCAGGACCGCGACGTAGTTGAGGCGTACCTGGGAAATTACGACAATGCTTGAAGTGCGGAACCTAACGGTCAAATACGGTGACGCCCAGATCCTACTGAGTGTGACATTGGAAGCTCCTGGAGGCGCCATAACTTGCGTGCTTGGCCCGAACGGCTCAGGAAAAACTACGCTTCTAAGATCGATTTGTGGGCTGGTCAAGCCCTTCTCAGGCTCGATTTTGTTCGATGGCGCCGAGATACAACGTAAAAAGACACACGACATCGCCAAATTGGGACTGATTATGGTCCCTGAAGGCCGGAGATTATGGCCCTCTTTATCGGTCAAGGAGAACCTGGAAGTGGGCGCTTATCTTCTCGATCCGGGCGACAAGGTGAAGCGTTTGAATTATGTTCTGGAGGTATTTCCTCATTTGTCAGCAAGACTGGCACAGCTATGCGGGACTCTATCCGGCGGCGAACAGCAGATGGTTGCTATTGGACGAGGACTGATGGGGGCGCCGAAATTCCTGTCATTGGACGAGCCATCATTGGGATTGGCTCCACTGGTTGTTAGAGAGGTATACCAAGCAATTCAGAGAATCGCGGATACAGGGACAACGATTTTGCTGGTGGAACAGAATACTCAGATGGCTCTTTCAATAGCATCCTATGGATATGTTCTCGAAAACGGCCGTACGGTAATGGAAGGCGCCGGGCGCCATTTACGCGATGATCCCTATATCAGGGAAGCATACTTGGGGCTTTGATTTGAATCCAGCGCATTTAATGGGGGCAATCTTCAGGGACCGCTCCGACGGTCCGGCGCCACACGGGCTAGAAACGACGAGGGCCCCATATGTCCCGAAGAAAGCGCAAAATCTGATTAGATCGAAATATAGAGAGGAGAGAACCAAAGTGATGGCAATCAGGACGACAATAGCGTTGTGTGTCGCTTTCACTGTCTTGGCCTATGCTGGGCCGTTGCATGCCGGCCCGCCTATCAAGCTGGGGGCTCAAGCCCCACAAACTGGCGCCCTGGCCAAGCACGGCGGCGAACAAGTCAAGGGCATACGACTGGCTGTGGATGAATTTCAGAAGAAGTTCGGCGTAGCGGTTGAACTCAAGGTGTACGACGACGAAAGCGATCCACAGAAGGCGGTCTCGGCAGTAGAAAAGCTTGCGGGAGTCGATAAAGTTAATGGCATCGTGGGTGGATACGGATCCCACCTGGTAGGGCCCGCATCCGAGGCGGCAGAGCGCTACAACACTCCCTATTTCACCACCGGAGCGGTCGACACCAAATTATCAGCCAAGCGGTTCAAGAATTTCTTTCGATTGAATCACATGCCCGGATATGCCAAAGCCCAGTCAGGAGCCATTAAGGACGTGCTGGGCGCCAAGAAGGTCGGGATTCTATACAACAGCCTGTCCGCGACGGCGGAGATCGCACAGGAGTTGAAGTCCCAACTGATCGCATCAGGCATTGAGGTCCCGGTGTTCGAGAAATTCGAGAAGGGCACCACTAACTTCAAGCCTATCCTGCTGAAGCTCAAAGATACCGGGTGCGAGGTCCTGCTTGTTGAAGGCTATTTTCCGGACTATGTCGGGACCATTAAGGATGCCAAGATCTTGAATTTGCCGCTAAAGGCCTATGTAGGCGCATGGGGAATCGGAACACCTGAATTCGTAAGAGAACTGGGACCCATGAGCGAATACGTGTACGGCACCTCTGTATGGGAGATAGGAACCGCGCCCAAAGAGGCAAAGGAGCAAGAAGCAGCCATGGTGACCGCATATAAGGCCAAATTCAATGATGAACCTTCCTATATTGCCATGCTGGGTTATTTGTCGGCGATGTACATGCTGGAAGCCATTCATAAAGCCGGCGGCGCATCAGGAGCTTACAACCCGGAAAAGACCCGGGAAGCTCTGCGGTCCCTTGACACCGTAAGCCCGCTCGGCCGCGTGGCGTTTGATGATAGAGGCGATCCGAAGCACTTCATGGCGACTCTGTTCCAAACGCAGAAAGGCGCCCAGGTGGTGATCTATCCAAAGGATAGAGCGACCGGTAAGGTCGTGTACCCGGCCGTCCCCTGGGGCGGCGGTAAGTAAGGCGTATGTAACACCTGGAGGCGGATATGACACTCGTTTGCCAAGAGCGAAAGAGGACTGGGCATTGAGTTCGGCCACTTCCATTATACAGTCTTTGCTGTCCGGCGTGGCGGAAGGGACCAACTACGGACTATATTGTCTTGGACTGGCCTTCGTGTTCGGCATCATGCGGATCATTAACCTGGCCCACGGCGAATTCCTGGTGTTGGGAGGCTACGTCGCTTATTGGCTTCTGGTGAAATTCGGTCTCAATCCACTTCTCGCCATACCGGTTGCAGCAGGAGCCGCAGGCGCCACAGCCTTCCTCAGTTACAGGGTTTTTCTCCAAAGAATAAGGACCAGCTCGGAACTTAACACCCTTATCTTGACTTTTGGCCTGGGCATATTTTTGACAAATCTCTTTCTGCAGTTGTGGACAGCCGACATTCGCAGCATAGGGGTCGATTGGATGGAACGTCCTCTGACTGTTTCGGGGATTTATTTCAGCCTGGGGGAGGTAATCGCAATCTCGATATCGCTCGCCACAGTCCTGGGGCTGCACTGGTTTTTGAAGCGCACTAGGACGGGTATGGCGATTCGCGTGACCGCCATCGACCGCGATTCGGCAGCCCTTGCGGGAATCAATGTGGAGCGCGTCGACTTGATTGCCTTCTCCGTCGGCGGGCTTTTGGCGGGTGTAGGCGGCCCCCTCTTGGGGATGCTTGCTCATATTAGCCCCGGCGCAGGTGTGGCTATCACTGTGAAGGCCTTCATACTTACGGTTCTGGCCGGTGTTGGGTCCATCCCCGGACTCCTTGTGGCCGGGATTATCCTCGGCGTGGGGGAGGCAATGACGGTTACTTTTGTCAGCGCCTCCTATCGGGAGTTGTTCGGCTTTCTGCTGTTCCTCCTTATATTATTGGTCCGGCCTTCCGGCCTGTTCGGAAGGAGGGTCTAGTGGCGAGCTTTCGGAGACTGGTATTATCCGAGGAAATGGCCGGCGCTGTCGTGATGGGAGTAGTGTTGATAATCCCTTTTATCCTGTCTTTCAATCCTTACTACGTGAGTATTTTCATCTCAGCCCTCATCCTGGGAGGAGTATCCATAGCTTGGAACCTCTTGGCGGGAGGGTGCGGCCAAGTGTCGTTCGGTCATGCGGCGTTCTTTGGGATCGGGGCCTACGCTTCGGCAATCCTGGTCACCAAAGGCGCGTGTAGCCCTTATTTGGGCATCGTGGCGGGTGGGATATGTGGCGCTTTGGGGTCTTTGATCATCGGACTGCCTGCGTTTCGCCTCCGAGGCCCCTATTTTGCCCTGGCGATTCTTGGCTTTGCTGAGGTCGCAAAACTCCTGACATTGAACATGACGTGGCTCACCGAAGGATCAGCGGGAATTCTCAACATTCCGCCGCTGCCTGCGCTGCATCTAGGAGGCTTGACCCTCGATTTCCATATTTCCAGGACAACGAATTACTACGTCGCGGCCGCGCTCGTTATGGCGATCTACCTGACAGTCTATTTTATGAAGCGGTCTAATCTCGGATTGGCCATGTCAGCTGTTCATGGAGACGAAGAAACCGCGGCCGGGATCGGAATAAATGTTGTTGGCGCCAAGGCTTTTGCTCTTGTGGTGTCTGCCTTTTGCACTGCCGTCATGGGGGGCTTTTACGCCCATTATGTGCGTTTCTTATCGCCTGATACTGCTTTTGAGGGATCGTGGTCGGTAATGCCGATTGTGGCATCCCTTTTTGGAGGGATGCGAACGCTCATTGGGCCAATGCTGGGAGCTTTGGTCATCATCGGTGTGGATGAGTTCGTTGCCAAACAATTCTTCGAAATGGGCCACAAGCTGTTCTTCGGACTGTTATTGGCTACAGTAATCGTATGGGCCCCGGCGGGACTGATGGGGGACAGAGTCCGTATGTCGGTTAAAGGTCGAAAAAGATGAAATCGCCTCGTGTTCCAGTGCAAGCGCCACAAGAGGCCTTGACGTTTCCGTTGAGGCAAGCGGCTCTCCTTCATCCGAACAAGGTGGCGGTAGTGGAGCCGGAGGCTGGTGGCCGCGAATGGACCTATGCGGTCTTGGAGGACCAATCTTCCGCCCTTGCCGGCTCCCTGGCAGGCCTGGGGATAAAACCGGGTGATCGTGTAGCGTTATGGATGAAGAACAGCGTTGAATATATTTTATCTTTCTACGGCATACTCAAAGCCGGCGCCATCGTGGCGCCGGCGAGCACTCATTATTTGGAGCGAGAAGTAGCCCATCAATTGCAGGTAACTGACGCGGCGGGAATTATAACAACAGAGGAGCGTTTGGCGCAAGCGCCGCAGATTAAAGCAGGGGCTTTCGGATTACGGTTCGTCATTTCGGATAAGACGGAAGATGCTTCCGCAAACGGAAAAATTTCTTTTTCTTCCCTGTTCGCCGGAAAAGCTCGCGTAGATAGATCCGTGGAAGGGGATCGCAGTGACAGTCTAGCTGTTCTGCCGTTTTCCAGTGGGACCACCGGGTTACCCAAAGGAGTCATGCTTACGCACTCAAACCTCCTGCACAATCTTTATCAGGTAGTGCAAGCTCATGAGGTAACCTCAAACGACATCCTGCTAAATCAGCTCCCGTTTTTTCATATTTATGGAATGACTGTGCTAATGGGAGCATCCATTATGGCTGGGGCAACCCAGGTGGTGGCAAGTCGGTTTCGCCCGGTAGATGAGTTTCTTTCTTTGTTTCAAAAATATCGCCCTACCCTATTCTTCACTGTCCCTCTGATCCTTCAGGAATTCTGTCATTATCCAGGGATTTCCAATATGGATTGGGGCGCTCTCAGATACGTAAATACCGGAGGAGCCCCGTTATCGCCTGATTTGCAGGCGCGTTTTACCGATCTTACCGGTGTGCCCGTAATACAAGGGTACGGTCTGACAGAATCATCGCCTACGACTCATGTGACTCCCCTGGACAGAATAAAGTTGGGCTCGATTGGAGCCCCTTTGTCACTCACGGAACACCGGATAGTAGACCCCATAACTTATGAAGAAATGCCAAACGGAGAAGTGGGTGAGTTGTGGGTGCGGGGACCCCAGGTGATGAAAGGATATTACAATGATCCGACGGCCACGGCGGACACCTTGGTCGACGGATGGCTGCGAACCGGAGACTTGGCGCGGGAAGATGAAGACGGATACGTTTTTGTCGTAGATCGGCTCAAAGAACTGATCAAGTGCAAAGGGTTTCAGGTGGCTCCAGCTGAAATCGAGCATGTCCTTCTCGGGCATCAAGATGTCCTGGATGCGGCAGTCATTGGAGAGCCTCACTCGGAGCTGGGTGAAACACCCGTGGCGTACGTTGTTAGACGAGGCGGGTCGGCAATTTCTCCTGAGGCGATCATAGAATATACCGCTTCCGGCATGGCAAAGTACAAGAGGCTCTCGAAAGTGATTTTTACTGACGCGATTCCTCGCAGTCCATCAGGAAAGATCCTTAGGCGAGTAATCAAAGAAAAACATGTTAATGATGGATTTTAGCGGACGAAAGTACTTGACTGAGAAGAATGAGATGAGGTAATGTGAACGAACGTTCATTAACCATCAAGTGTAATCAATCTTCGAACCGGTTTTCTGAATCCTGCCGCCGAAGGGGCTGCCGGACCAGATGGATGGCGTTGACCCCTTCGGATTCGTCCATCTTAATCACTGAAAAAGCCGTCGAATCTGTCATGGCCTCCAAAAACAGTCTAAAAGAGAAAGACTCTGTCGGAAAGAAGAAGATCTTGACCCTGGCCCGAAATCTATTCTGGCAAAATGGTTATCAGGGGGTCAGCATGCGGGATCTGGCCAGGGCGTACGGGTGTCAGCCGGCTAATCTTTACAATCACTTCAAAACAAAAGAATCAATCCTTTTCGAAGTCCTCCTGGAGGAAATGGAGCAGATAATTAGACCAATTTCTCATTTGAAAGATGACGAAGATGGAGACCCAGTATCGCAGCTGCGCTTCATAATCTCGTCTCACATCAGGATTACGCTTAGCCATCGCAGATCAGGGAAAATGCTGTTCGATGTTGCTCTGGGCAACCTCTCCTCCGCTGACCGGAAAGTCATCATTTCGATGCGTGACACGTATGACAGCATAATTCGCAAAGTAATTCAGAGAGGGCAAAAGAGAGGAATTTTTTTATCGCACAATGAAAAATTGGTTGGTTTCATGATCTCCTCAATGATCACCCGCACGAGAATTTGGTTTCACCCCCGAAAAGGGGTGACGATAGACGAGCTGGCTAATTTCATTTTTCAATTTGCTTTGAGCGGTCTCCTAGCGACGGACGGGATAACGGCGACATTTGGCGAGTCAGCAATTTCTGATCAGTCAGGATTCGATGGTTCTCATAGACCTAATCCCGGAATTTTGGGCGCCGGACGGAGGGGCGCAGGACAACGGCGGCCCCCTGTGCCGCGGGCCAAAACCGGTAGATAGCTGGGTATTCGGACACAGGAAGCGACTGATGGGACATTTCAAGATAAATGAACGTGACATCTATTTTATTCTGAAGGAACAGTTAAATTATGCGGATCTATGTAAGCTCCGCAGATACAGCGAGTTCGATGTAGAAACACTAGACATGTCCGTCGCGGAGGCGATCAAATTTGCCGGTTCCGTGATAGGTCCCCTCCAGGAGACAGGCGACAAGCACGGGGTGGTCCTTGCGGACGGTAAGGTCAATTGCGCTCCAGGTTTCCGGGACGCCTTTCGGCTTTTTGGCGAAAATGGCTGGATTGCCGCTACCAGTGATCCCGAGTATGGAGGGCAAGGCTTTCCTCATACCCTGGGAATCGTCGTTAACGACATCATGTACGGCGCTTGCATCTCATTTCAGATGGCTCCGAGTCTTACTCACGGCGCCGGCCATCTCATCGAGAGCTTCGGGACGACAGAGCTTAAAGAGCGGTTCATCCCCAGTATGTTCGACGGTCGTTGGTCCGGAACTATGTGTCTCACGGAGCCTCAGGCCGGCTCCAATCTGGCTTCCATAAGAACCAAGGCTGTTCGTGAGGGTGACCATTTTAAAATCAAAGGGACGAAGATTTTTATTACGTGGGGAGATCACGACCTGACGGAAAATGTGATTCACTTACTTTTGGCCCGAATAGAGAATGCTCCGGAGGGAGTGAAAGGCATCTCGCTATTTGTGGTCCCGAAAATAAGAGTGCGAGAAGACGGTTCTCTGGGCGACTCAAATGACGTGACTTGCGTTGGAGTGGAACAGAAGCTTGGTATCCACGGTTCTCCCACCTGCGTGCTCAATCTGGGTGAAAGTGACGGTTGCATCGGGTATTTGTGTGGAGAGGAAAACAAAGGCCTCGCGCACATGTTTCAGATGATGAATAGAGCTCGCATCAATGTCGGCGTCGCCGGCATTGGAATCGCATCCACGGCGTACCAAAATGCGCTCGCGTACGCGAAGGAGAGAATTCAAGGGACTGATATTGCCAGGAGAAAATCAGGAGAGGTCCCGATTATAGAGCATCCGGATATCCGCCGAATGCTCCTATGGATGAAAGCCGCAATAGACGGTATGCGGTCAATGGCTTATACGACCGGCTATTGGTCGGATTTGGCGAATGAATCGGAGAATGAAAAAGACAGGGCCTACTATGACCTGCTCGTCGATTTCATGACGCCAATCATCAAGGCTTACTGTACAGACACGTGCTTCAAGGTTTGCGAATACGCTATCCAGTGTCTGGGTGGATACGGTTTTACCAGAGAGTATCCGCTCGAACAGTACTTGAGAGACGCTAAAATTCTGTCCCTCTATGAAGGGACCAATGGGATTCAGTCCATGGATCTCATGGGCCGAAAGTTGATGGTAAACGGGGGAGCGCCGTTTAACACATTCTTGAGTGAGGTCCGGTCCTTCTGCGAGGGGGCCGATAATCATCACACTGTTGGCGAGCAGGCTCGGATGTTGGCAAGAGTTGCTGAAGGTTTGAGCGAACTGGTAAGTGTTATGCAGAAAACGATCCTGTCCGATCCACTGCAATGGGCCTCCAAAACGTATCCCGGACTTATGTGTTTCGCCGAAACCGCGATGGTTTGGCGTTTATTGGATATGGCCATCGTCGCGCAGAAAAAGATTGATGAAGGCGATAAGAGCGACTTTTATGCCGGCAAAGTCATGCAGGCGAGGTACTTCGCGGATGTCACCTTACCTCTTATGCAGGCTCGCTCAGAGACGTGTATTAGGCCGGGGCGAGAGGTGATAGAGATGCCTGAGGCCGCTTTCTGATTACTTGCTTTGTTTTTTTGGGACAAAACGAATGCAAACGAAGAGCTTCGGCGCCTTTATTACCGCTCGTCACTAAAACATTCTTTAGGAGAGGAGAACTGATGAAAAAATCAAACTTTTTCGGCATTCTTTTCCTGGTCCTCGTGCTGTGTTGCGGTATGAGCTTTTATGCCTGGGGAGCCGATCCCATCAAGATCGGGATCATCGGACCCATGAAGTTCACCCAGGGCGAAGGCCACTGGAATGGCGCCACAATGGCCATGGAAGAAATCAACAAGGCCGGAGGCATCTCAGTAGGAGGGACCAAGCGCCCCATTGAGCTGGTGAAGGTGGACTCCAATGAGTTTCTGAGCATACCGGACGCGACCAACGCCATGGAGTTGGCCATCAATAGGCATAAAGTGGATTTTCTGGCCGGTGGTTTTCGCACTGAGGCTGTGCTGGCAATGCAGGATATTGCCATGGACAACAAGAAAATCTTCATGGGCTGCGGCGCGGCTCATCCTGAACTCTGCGAGCGAGTCACAAAGGATTATAACCGATACAAGTATTGGTTCCGCATCACGCCTATTAATTCCAACTTTCTTGGCAAGGTTGACTTCATTCTTCTTGGCATGGCAGCAAAAATCATGGCCAAGCAGTTGGAAATCCCGAAGATCAAGGTAGCTGTCGTCGCCGAGAAGGCAGCCTGGGCTGAGGGAATAGTAGCTGCTGCGCAAAAGAACCTCCCTGCGATGGGGATGGAAATTGTTGGAGTCTGGCGACCTTCCCCTACGGCTACCGACACGACAGCGGAACTCTCCGCCATTCAACGAGCCGGAGCGCACATCATATTCACCACCTTTTCATCCTCCGTGGGCATCCCATTTGCGAAACAAGCGGGCGAACTCAAGATTCCCGCCGCCCAAGTGGGAATTAACGTGGAGGCTCAAAAAGACGGCTTCTGGAATGCTACCGGAGGACAAGGGAATTATGTTCTCACGATGAACACTTACGCTCGTGTCAAACAGACCGATCAGACCATCCCCTTCTATGACGAGTACAAAAAGAAATTCAAGGAAGCTCCCAATTACACTGCCGGGACGTACGAGGCCATTAACATTCTGAAGGAAGCTATTGAGAAAGCCGGAACGCTTGACGCTGACAAGCTGGTTCCGATCTTGGAAAAGACCGATCACGTAGGCCCTCCGGGAAAACTCGTGTTTACCAAGGATCATGATGTCACATGGGGACCGGGGTTCGTCACTTCCGTTGGCACCCAATGGCAGGATGGCAAGAATATGTGCGTATGGCCCTACAATTGGGAGGGTGTCACATACGAAGGCGCGGTGCCGTTCAAAGTGGCCCCGTGGATAGTGGAACATTACAAGAAGAAGTGAGCCGTCTACGCCGGGTTTGAATAACGAAACCAGCGAACGATGTGGGGATGGGAGCAAGCGCTCCCATCGCCGCTCGTTTCAGTTTGATCTTGTCTACAATCGATCCGCGGAGTGGATATATGGTCCAAGACATCATAATCAATGGACTGATCAACGGAAGCATATATGCGTTGCTGGCCATCGGCTTTTCGCTAATTTTCGGAGTAGCTCGTATTGTCAATATCGCGCACACCGCCTTTTACATGGTGGCAACTTATCTGCTTTATGTAGGCCTCGTTTTATTGGGAATATCGGCTCTATTGGCGATTCCGGCCTCAATTTTGATCGCTACGCTCGTGGGCCTTATTTGTTACCAACTTTTTATCAAGCCGATTCGCGAACATGAAGCCGCGGTTTTGATCGCCACCATAGCGCTGGGAATGGTGATACAGGAGATCCTGCTGTACTTTTTTAAAGGCCACTATCTTGGCGTGCCGCCATTGGCATCGGGGTTTACAACCCTGGGAGGAGTCAAGGTGGCCAACCAACACCTGGTGGCGCTGGGAGTAGCCTTGCTGGCCTTCATAGCCACTTGGTTCCTTCTCTTCAGAACTAAAATTGGTCTAGCGATCAGATGCACCGCCCAGGATCGGGAAGTCGCCAATTTGATGGGCATAAACGTCAACAGAGAAATTATCGTAGCGCTCGGGATCTCAGTGGCATTGGCTGCGGTTGCCGGAGCTATTGAGGCTCCTCTAAGAAGCATTGATCCTCACATGTGGATGCCACCCTTGATAATGATGCTGGCCATAGTGGTCCTTGGTGGACTGGGTAGCATTAAAGGGAGCTTCATCGCAGCATATATTCTAGGCTTTACAGAGGCTCTGATAGTCTTCGGAATCCCAACGCTAGGATTTCTGAAAGGACCCGCTGCCCTGTCTATTATGATTGTGGTGTTGTTAATCCGCCCGGAAGGTTTGTTCGGAATAGTCTTTGAGGAAGAGAGATAGAATGGGACTCATCTGGTTCTACATACGAAAGAGCTTCACGCTTTTCCGGCAAGAAGTGTTGGTTCTACCGAGTAGGGTAGCCGTCGTGGTGTTTGTGTTGGCGATGCTTCTTATACCGGTTTTCACGGACGATCCGTACCTCCTCAGAATCCTCTTACTGACCAGCGTCTTTGCGATTTTCGCTGCCAGTTGGGATCTCCTTTCCGGTTTCACCGGCCAGGTCAATTTCGGACACGCGCTCTTTTTTGGAGTGGCCGCTTATACCAGCGGCCTCATAAACGTGCATGCCAAGATTCCTCATATCCTGAGCATCCCGTTGGGGGCGATTGCCGGAGTTATGACCGGCCTCATCGTAGGTATTCCTTGTTTGAGATTGCGGGGAACTTATCTCGCGCTGACGACTTTGTCCTTTCCGATCATTCTCATGGGTATAGTTTTTGCGTTTCCGGATTTGACCGGAGGCGAATTAGGGATATCAGGTCTTGACCGACTCTCCAGCTCACGAATTAAGGACTATTACATCGCCGTTGTATTGATGCTCGTATTGACCTCCATCATGTGGAAAATTACCGATTCCAAAACAGGGATCATCCTGCACGCAATCCGGGAAGATGAGCTGGCTGTGAGAGCCGGCGGCATAAATACGACACGTTATAAGCTTTTGGCGTTCTGTTTAAGCGGTTTTTTCGCTGGGATCGCGGGAGGCTTGTATGCCCACATTATGAGAACGGTAGGCCCTTCAACCTTGGAAGTGGGCATGTCGTTTCAGGTGATCATCTGGTCCGTTTTTGGTGGAATAGTCTCAATATACGGCCCTGTAGCGGGTGTATTCATACTGTTTCCCCTGGCCGAGTTCCTGCGCGTGTTGCCGGAAATACGCCTGCTGCTTTTCGCTATTCTGGTTTTGCTGACTCTGATTTTCATGCCCGAGGGACTTATACCTTGGATTCGGGATAAGATCGAAAAGGAATGCCCGAGATGTAAGGTGAGAAGCGTGGCGACTCGTAAGACGTGCAGGATCTGCACCGCTTCTCTTGATTAATCCGCCATCATAATTACAACAATTTCGGAGTGAAGCTAATGGAAGCAAAAGAGATCTACTTGTCCAAGCCGTGGTTGAAATATTACCCGAAAGGAGTGTCTGCCGAGCCCAAAATCCCGGAATACTCCATTCCGGAAATATTTAACGAAGTGACAGCGAAGTATTCCGGCAAGCCCGCGCTTATCTTTTACGGCAGGGAAATCACTTACGCTGAATTGCGGGAGCATGTGGATCGATTTGCCACTGCATTGGCCGATTTGGGCGTAAGAAAAGGTGATGTTGTCGCGCTACATCTTCTGAATTGTCCACAATATGTTATCGCCTACTTTGCCACGCTTAGTTTGGGAGCGGTGGTGACACCCATAAGTCCTGTGTATACCAGCATAGAAGTTAAACACCAACTTGAGGACAGCGGCGCAAAAACCATTGTGTGTCAGGATATGTTGTATGATCATGTGCAAGAAAGTGGGATCAAATTAGACAACGTCATCCTCACGGGCATTGGCGAGTATCTGCCGTGGTTGAAAAGGGTCCTCGGGAAAAGCGCTTTAGGTAAAATTTACCGTGAAATGCACGTGCCTACGCCCAATGATATAAAGGAAGCAGGAATTCTTCAATTCCAGGACCTTCTCAAGAAGTACTCTCCCAATCCGCCGAAAGTAGATCTCAAGTCGGATCAGGATATAGCAGTTCTCCCGTATACAGGCGGGACAACAGGACTTCCGAAAGCTGCGATTCTCACACATAGAAACTTGATAGCTTGTCAAACTCAAGCTTTAATCTTCTGGCAGGACATATTCGTTCCGGGAAAAGAAGTCATCGTCGCGTTCCTGCCTTTCTTTCATGTTTACGGGCAAGTCGTTATCATGCTGTTTTCTCTTGTCCAAGGCTTCACTCTCGTGTTGATGACCACACCGGATATAGACGACATCCTGGATGCTACTGAACGGTATAAGGCATCTCTTTTTTACGGCGTACCCACTATGTATGAGTATCTAAAAGATTACGAAAAGACCGATCGGCTCAATTGGAAGAAGTTAAAGATGGTGGCCTGCGGCGCGGATACACTCCATGAATCGACGATGAACGATTGGGAGCGTAGGACGGGGTGCAAAATCATGGAAGGTTATGGTCTGACCGAATCCAGTTCGTTAAGCCACACTAGCCCCCTTGACAGGCCTAAGAACGGTTCCTTTGGTGTTCCCATTCCTGGCCTGAACGCAGCGATCATAGAGCATGACGGTCTGGATTTTGTGCCTGTCGGAGAAGTCGGTGAACTGATTCTGAGTGGACCAAACGTTATGCAAGGATACTGGAAGCGACCGGAAGAGACCAGAAGTTCGATTATTGAGATCGACGGCATGAAATGGCTAAGAACCGGGGATTTGGTCCGCATGGACGAGGAGGGCTATTTTCACTTTTTCGATAGGAAGCGCGACCTCATTAAGTACAAAGGTTACGCGGTCTTTGCCAGACACGTGGAAGAGGTGCTTTACAATCACCCACAGATCAAGGCCGCCGGGGTGGTAGGAGTTCCTGACCCAAGGGTCGGGGCTTTAATCAAGGCTTACGTCGTGCTCCACGCCGAGGCGAGAGGTAAGATTTCGGAAGAAGACATCATCGCCTACTGCCAGGAGAACTTGGCTCATTATAAGGTTCCGAAAATTATTGAATTCAGAGGCGAACTGCCAAAAACCGACGTGGGAAAGGTATCCCGACGCGAACTGCGCGAAGAAGCCGAGGAGATTTAATATGGCCGAGCCCTTGCTCAAAATTGCCAATGTCAGCAAGAGCTTCGGTGGGCTGCTAGCAACCAATGATATCAGCCTGACCATGGACCGACGGGAGGTGATCGGCCTGATAGGTCCAAACGGAGCCGGAAAGACGACATTGCTTCGCTTGATAATGGGTATTCTGAAACCCGATACGGGGAGCGTTCGTTACAACGGGAAAGAGATCGCTGGTCGCAAAACTTGGGATATTGTAAATATGGGGATTGCCTCCACATTTCAAAACATGCGGCCGTTCCGGCGACTGCCGATCATTGCCAACGTGATGGTATCCTGCCTTTGTCCTCGCGCCATGAAAAGGGGCGAATGGGTAAAGCGCATCGAGAACAAGGCCATGGATGCCCTGGAATTTGCCGGCATTTCCGACATGGCTCTCGAAAAAGCGTCCACATTATCTCAAGGAGATCTTAAACGCCTCGAGGTAGCGCGGGCGATAGCCACTGAGCCGGACTTGCTCCTTTTGGACGAACCATTCGGAGGGCTGAGCCCGGCTGAAGTGGATCTAATGGCCAAATCCATCAAGCGGCTTCACAAAGGCGGCCGGTTTGGCCGACTGCACAGTGAAGGTCCAGCCATGATCATCGTGGAACATAAGCTGCAGCAGTTGATGAAAATCGTTGATCGAATCATTGTACTCAATTTCGGGACTCTCATTGCTGATGGAAAACCTGATGAGGTCATGCAAATTCCGGAGGTGATCGAGGCTTATTTCGGGGAAGGAGGGTTCTGAGTTGCTCCTGACTGTAACCAATTTAACTGTAATTTATGACCGGGCAATGATCATAAATGATCTCTCATTTACGGTGAATGAAGGTGAGCTGGTCAGTCTGGTAGGCCCAAATGGCGCAGGCAAATCCACGCTGCTCAGAGCCATAACAGGATTGGTGAATTGGGAAAAGGAAGTGCTTCGGAAAACGACTGGTGGTGACGTGACAATGAAAGGCGAAGTGGTCTTCAATGGGGAACGCATAGAGAACATGCCGGCGCACGAGATCGTAAAGAAAGGTCTAATTCACTGTCCTGAAAGAAGAAGGCCGTTCAGAGAGATGACCGTGCTCGAGAATCTCATGGCCGGCGCTTATTTGGTAGCGGACAAGGCGGAAGTTGAAAATAAGCTAGGCCAAGTTTATCAATTGTTTCCCGTTCTTCGTACCCGTTCTGACCAAATTTCGGGGACTTTGTCCGGTGGAGAACAGCAGATGCTGGCCATTGGTCGAGCGCTCATGTGCCGTCCCAAGTTGCTGTGTATTGATGAGCCTTCAACCGGCCTTGCCCCTATAATGCGGGCGGAGGTCTTCAAGAGAATCCAACAGATCCGCGAAACGGGCATAACAGTGCTTCTCGTTGAACAGGAAGTCAGCACAGTCTTTAAAATGGCTTCGCGCAACTACGTGCTGTCCTCGGGAAAGATCGTAGCCGAAGGCTCAGGAGAGCGACTACTCGAGGATGAGGTCGTGCGTAAAACGTATCTGGGACTTTGATATTGCGGGGGGGCACGTCCAAGAACCTGCCTCGATGGGGTCCACCGTAACCTGGTCAAAAGGAGGCCGGCACATGAGAAGCACGAGAAACTTGATTCTGTTGGTTGTGATTCTTCTTTCATTTCTGACGGTTTCGCAGGTAGATGCGCAAGAAGAGCTGACATACGCGTCGGTGCTGCCCTTGACGGGACCATTTGGCGGTGGAGGCAAAGAGGGCGCGGCCGGGCAAAAGGATTGCGTCGACATAATTAACCAAGAAGGGGGTATCAACGGCAAAAAGCTCAAATACGTCGTTGAGGATGGTCAGTACAAGCTTGACGTTGCTATGGCTGCATTCCAAAAAATCATGGAAACAGAATATCCATTGATGTTTGCTGCCGAGAGCGCCCCGATGGCCAAAGCTCTGGGCCAGGATTTCAAGACCCGCTACAAGATGCTCCTGACCTCAGCGAGTTCTTCCAGCGAGCTTGCAAACAAAGACAAGAATCCTTACTCGTTCGTGAGCGGCCCGACTGACGGGGACCAACTCGGAATTCTTCTCAAGTATATTGCCAAGCAGAAACGCGGAGCAAAGGTGGCTTTTTTCTATAGTGACTCGGAATTCGGTAAGGACCCGATCAAATTCGGTCGCCTCATGTGCGACAGGTTGCGCCTGAAGTTAGTAGCAGAGGAGATTGTGCCGCTGGGCGCCAAGGATTTGAAGCCACAGATAATGGATCTGAAGAGCCAGGAACCGGATTATGTGATCTTCCACGGTTTCTTGTTCGACCCGGCGCCTCAGGTAATTAAGGCGTGCCGAGACCTGGGAATGAAAACCAATTTCATGGGCACATTCTATCTCTCAAGCAAATGGTTGCTCGATAAGTTGGGGCCTCTAGCTGAGGGTTATATGGCCGTCAGCCCCTATGCCTATTGGTGGGACAACGACGCTCCCACAATTAGAAAAATCAAGGATTACACGGCGAAGACGTACCCTGATGTGAAATTTAGGGATATTTATTATATGCGCGGCTTTATGTCCATACTAGTAGCTTCAGAGTGCATGCGGCGGGCGGACAAAGCCGGAGAACTGAACCGTCAAGGCATAGCAAGGGCCTTGCAAAGCATTGAGAATTTCAATTCCGGAGGGCTATCCGCTCCTTGGACCATACACAATAATAGATTCCCCACGGCAAAGGTCTGGGAGGCTAAACCGGAGAAGGGGATCTACGAAGCCGCGTCCGATTGGATCAGATTGGACAGATACTGATTAACAGAATCTTTCTGTAACTTGGAGTGAAGGAAGATGAAGACTGATTTCAAACACATTAAAGTGCAACTTGAAGACGGCGTCGCCGTCCTCACGATGGACAACCCACCTGTTAACCAGCTCTCGGAACATTTTGCGTTGGAATTGATCCAGGCTGTTTCTGAGGCATTCCAGGATTCAGGTGTCAAAGCCATGGTGCTCACGGGAACAGGAAAGAACTTTGTAGCGGGGGCAGATCTCACGCAAATTTACAAAATCTACGACAAAGAACTCGTACGAACCCGGTCCAAGGGATTCTCGGACTTTCTCAATCAGATCGAGATTGGTCCCAAGCCGGTCATCGCCGCAATCAACGGGAATGCGCTAGGTGGCGGTCTGGAACTGGCCATGGCGTGCCACTACAGGATCGGCGCCAAGGGAGTTCAGGTCGGACAACCCGAGGTTCAAGTTGGATTGATTCCAGGCGCCGGGGGAACTCAGCGCTTGCCACGATTGATTGGACTGCCCAACGCCTTAGAAATGATAACGGTCGGAAAATCGATTGATGCAGATAAGGCGTGGTCGCGAAGGCTAGTAGATGAAGTGACGAATGCAGAAAATTTGATGCCTACCGCGCTTGCAGCTGCAGGTAAGTTCCTTTCCGGCAATATCTCGCTGGAAAGCAGGAGAACCCGCAATAGATACCAGCGACTTCCCAGCGCTGCGGAGCTGAAAGCCATGTCTAACGGCGCAAAATTCATGGCCATGCAAAAGGCTAGAGGCTACTTAGCTCCGTTTAAAGCAATAGAAGCCATAGAGAAAGGCCTAACACTCAACATAGAGGCCGATATTGATCGAGAAATAGACCTCTTCGCTGATTGCGGTGTTTCGGACATCTCCAAGAACCTCATCGGGATATTCTTGAATACAAGAGCCGCGGGACGGCTGCCTCGTATAGAGGGGATCGAGCCGACTAAAATCAAGAAAGTGGCTATGCTCGGCGGCGGGGTGATGGGATCGGGAATTGTCAACCTTCTGCTCAGCGGCGGGTATGACGTTGTCCTTTGGGACATCAATCAAGAGGCCTTGGACAAAGGGGTGGCCGCCATAAGGAAGACATTCGAGTACCCGATTAAGCAGAAGAAAATGACCCAAGACGCCTTGGATTCGATGATCAGAGATCGACTGAAAACCACCGTTGCCCTGGAAGATTGTAAGGACGTAGACCTGGTCATCGAAGCCGTACTCGAGAATATGGAAGTCAAGCAGAATATATGGAAGAAACTCGAGACCGCATGCAAGCCCGAAACTGTGTTTGCCACAAATACATCAGCCTTGCCCATTACCGAGATGGCGTCTGTGCTTGCTGATCCGGGACGCATGATCGGTCTGCACTTCTTTAATCCGGCCCACCGGATGCAACTCCTCGAAATAATCTGCGCAAAGAAGACATCCGACCAAACCCTTTCCAGTTCTGTGGCCTTTGCCCGCTCCATAAAAAAAATACCCATTGTCGTTAACGATGCGCCCGGCTTTTACGTCTCGAGACAACTTGGCGGGCTCTTTGGCGGAAGCGTCTATCTCGTAGCGGACGGAGTCGACAGCGCCCAAATTGAGAGAGTCATGAAAGATTTCGGCATGCCTATGGGACCGGCCGAGCTGGCCGATCTCACCGGTATCGACATCAATTACCATGTGAATAAAACTTTCCAGCAAAAATTGGGAAACAGGTACGAGATTCACCCTATGACGGAGCTTGTCTACCAAACGGGCTGTTACGGGAGAAAAACCGGAGCGGGCTATATGGATTATAGCGGGCCTAAACCCGTTCCGAACAAAAAAGTAGTCGATGTAGTCCAGGGCTATCTGCAGGAGAAAGGCATTACTCCGAAGAAGGTGTCTGACCAGGACATAGTGGATGCCATGCTTGCCCTGGCGATCAATGAAGCGGCTCTCATGATGGAAGAAGGGGTATGTGACCGGCCGCAAGACATGGACCTGGCCATGATCTACGGAACAGGATTCCCTCCGTATAGAGGCGGGATACTGCGCTACGCAGATAAGTGGGGCATCGGCGCGGTGTATAACAAGCTGGTTGATCTTCAGCGGCAGTACGGCGAACGATTCAAACCTGCCAAGCTCCTGGCCGAGATGGCACAGTCTGGTAAGGTCTTTTACGAGAAATAAGGGAGAAGCTTATGGCCGAAAAATTTGTCAGCCGCCGAAATCTGGAGTTCTTGCTTTACGAAGTTCACGGAGTGGAACGGCTTTCGGCTTTGCCCTATTTTGCGGATCACACTCGCGAGACGTACGACCTCGTGATGGATACTGCTCTGAAACTGGCTCGCAACTTGATGTATCCATATTTACGGGAAATGGATGAAAAGGCCCCGTTTCTGGAAGACGGGCAAGTCAAGGTTCATCCGGCAGTCAGGACAATGATGAAGGAATGGGGGGAAGGCGGCTGGATCTCCTCAGCCATGCCCTATGAGGTGGGCGGGCAGCAGCTCCCTATGACCGTACACATGCTTTGCAGCTATATATTTGGAGCCGCTAATTTCGCAGCCACCGGTTTTCCCGGCTTAACAACGGGCGCTGCGCATCTGATCGTCTCGTTCGGTTCGGATGAGATGCAAGAAACCTACATTCCTAAAATGCTGGCAGGCGAATGGCAAGGGACAATGGCCCTAACAGAGCCGCAAGCCGGCAGCTCTCTCGCAGATATTGTGACAGCCGCGTACCCCACTGATAAAGGATATTACAATCTCAAAGGTCAGAAGATATTTATATCAGCAGGCGACCACGATGGAGTCGACAATGTCATCCACATGATGCTGGCTAAAATCAAAGGCGCTCCACCCGGGGTGAAAGGTATCTCCCTGTTCCTGGTACCCAAGAAGAGAATCAATAGTGACGGCGGCTTGGAATCGAACGATGTGACCGTGGCTACTGTGTATCATAAGATGGGCTACCGAGGATGCCCAATTACCCAGCTCAGCCTGGGCGAAAACGATGATTGCAGAGGATATCTTGTCGGCGAGCCCCACAAAGGGCTTTCATATATGTTTCAGATGATGAATGAAGCTCGCATCAGCGTAGGTATGCAGGCTACCTCAATTGCTTCCGCAGCCTATTACACGGCCCTGGAATACGCCAAGGAAAGACCCCAGGGACGTAAGCTATCCAGCAAGGACCCGACGCTTCCGCCTGTTCCGATCATCGAACATGCTGACGTCAGGAGAATGCTTCTGTTCCAACGAGCCATTACGGAAGGCTCTCTGTCGGTGATTCTGCAATGTTCCATGTACACTGATTTGGCAAGAACTGAAGATCCGAAGCAAAAGGAACGATATGAACTATTGCTCGATCTGTTGACCCCGGTGGCAAAGAGTTACGGCGCAGAAAACGGCATACTTTCGGTAAGTCAGGGGATTCAGATCCTCGGAGGTTATGGCTATTGCCAGGAATTCCCAATGGAGCAGTATTTCCGGGACATGAGGATACACACGATTCACGAGGGTACCACGGGCATCCAGGCTATGGATCTGCTGGGCCGCAAGGTCGTGATGAAAAACGGCGAGGCCATGAGACTGTACATTGCGGAGGTTGAGGCCGCTATACAAGAGGCCGCGCAGTATGAGGATCTCAAACCGTATGCCGATCGATTGAAGGGCTCGCTGGAGCAGCTTCAGAACGTTACTTTGTACAGAGTGCAATTTGCATTAAAAGGTGATGTGGAGGAATTTCTTGCGGACGCGACGCTCTACCTGGAGTTCTTCGGGATCATTGCCGTGGCGTGGCAGTGGCTGGCCCAAGGTATAGCAGCTCAAAAGGCGTTAAGCGGCGATTGCTCCAATTCGGAAAAAGGCTTCTATCGAGGGAAACTACATACGATGAAGTACTTCTTCCATTACGAAGTCCCCAAAATCCAAGGGTTGGGCGCTCGGCTCATGGAAGCCGACGGTCTGACCATAGACACTGACACCCCGATTTTCGAAGACTAATCCAAATTGATCGGAGTTAAAGATTACGGCTACAGGAGGATATAAGATGAGAGAAGTAGTTATCACTGGATATTTAAGAACCGCCCAATCAAGATCGCGGCCCAAAGATCCGTCCAGAGATGTATTTTATCGATTCAGGGCCGACGAGCTTTTGGCAAAGTTAATGCCCGAAATAGCCAAAAGGAATGGAATTAAACCCGAAGAAATTGACGATTTCATTGTAGGCTGCGCCACGGCCGTCGGCGAACAGTGGGCCTACGGTGGCCGCTTCCCCATTTTCTTGGCCAATTTCCCCAAGACAGTCGCCGCTAAATTCGTGGACCAACAATGCGGTTCTTCTATGGCTGCCATTCACATGGGCTTCATGGAAGTCGCCACAAATAATGCTGACATCGTCATGGTAGGAGGATTTGAGCACATGACGAGGATCCCAATGGGTGGATTCACATCGGAGTCCGGGATGATCGCGCCGAATCTGGCGCTCTTCGCGGCCCCTGAGTATTTGCATTGGGATATGATGACCACACTTAATATGGGATTGACAGCTCAGAAGCTACTGCTCCAGTCCGGCTTGAGTAGAGAAGACATGGACAAATGGTCTGAGCGATCGCATCAACTTGCGGCAAAGGCTCAGGCAGAGGGTTTTTTTGATGATGAAATACTGCCCATAGAAGCCGAGCAAGCTGACGGCACGGTGTTAACCGTCAAAACGGACCAGGCGGTGAGGGCGGATACAACTGTCGAAGGTTTAGCGCAACTCGCCCCCGCGTATAGAAAGGATCACCTCATTACGGCAGGCAATTCATCTCCTCTTAACGCGGCGGCTTCTACCATGATCTTGATGGCCAAGGAAATCGCCGAGGCAAAGGGTATCAAACCGTTGGCCACTATACGGTCCATCGGTTTCGCGGGCGTGGATCCCACAATCATGGGTGCGGGACCTGTGCCCGCCAGTCAGAAAGCCCTTCAAAAGGCAGGCCTGCAAGCCCAAGATATTGATTTCTGGGAAATCAATGAAGCATTTGCTATTGTGGCTCTGAATTGCATTAAAGAACTTGCGCTCAACCCGGACAAAGTGAACGTGATGGGCGGAGCGGTCGCTATTGGTCATGCGCTGGGAGCAACAGGCATCCGGCTGGTGGGAACCCTAGCCCGCATCCTGGAGAAGAAGAACGGACGCTATGGCTGCGCGAACGCTTGTGTGGGCGGCGGTCAAGGCGTAGCGACGATTATAGAAAGAGCCTCATAAGGGCGGTAAGCCATCGACTGAGCACAGAAAGAAGGCGGTTCTCCGGAATTGGACCAACGCTTTTCGCGGAACCTGCCTTCTACTTATGGTATGGTCAGCCACTACCATCGCGTGTGCGGACGATGCCTCATGTTCCTAAAATTTAAACGAATTAATTAAATGGAGGAAAAATGAGAACCAAGGAACAGTACATGCAAGGCCTGACCAAGATGAAGAGAAATGTCTACTTCAACGGAAACCTCATCGACCGCATTGACGAACTGCAGAAGCCATGCCTCAATACTATCGGCGCCACCTATGATGAGGCGGCTAAGCCGGAGAACCGGGAATTGTTGACCGCCGTTTCTCATCTTACGGGTGAGAGAATTAATCGTTTCACACATATTCATCAAAGCACGGACGATCTGCACAAGAAGCAGGACATGACTCGGTTGATGTGCCACAAGGTGGGGGGCTGCACACAGCGGTGCATGGGGATCGACGCCACCAATGCCATTTATAATGTTTCTTACGAAGCGGACAAGATGAACAACGGAGCGACTAAGTACCATGAGAATTTTAAGAAATGGCTCGTCCGCTTTCAAACGGAAGATCTGGTGGGGTGTTCCGCCCAAACGGACGTCAAGGGGGACAGACTGTTGAGACCGGCCGAACAGCCTGACCCGGACGTTTATGTGCGCATCAAGGAGAGGCTTAGTGACGGAATCGTAGTTAGCGGGTGCAAGCTGCACATTTCAGAAGCTTCTGTAGCCGACGAGGTGCTGGTCGTGCCCACACGCGCTTTGCGGCCCGAGGACAAAGACTACGCCGTAGCATTTGCCGTTCCGGGAGATTGGGATGGCCTAAAGCAAGTTATTACGATCCACAATCTTAGGGATAGAGAGCATTTCAAACGAGGCTTCACTCCCGGCGCCACCGATTCCTACATGATTTTTGATGACTGCTTTATTCCCTGGGAAAGAGTGTTCCTAGCGGGTGAATGGATGCACGGAGGAGTGCTGGCCCTTCTTTTTGCTTTGTTTCACCGTCATTCCTACTCGGGCTGTAAACCCGCCATCGGCGATCTCCTTTTGGGGACGGCGGCGCTGGCGGCTGAGGTGAACAACGTGCATAAAGCGTCTCACGTGCGGGAGAAACTCGCTGAGATCATCACGGTCACCGAATTGGGTTATGCGGCTGGGTACACCGCGTCTGATTTGGGCAAGCCGGAAGTCTACATCCCTGGCATGGGTTTTGTGCCTTATGGACCAGGGTCTTATATCCCGAATTCAATTTATTGTAATGTGGGCCGATGCTTGACGGGCGAAGCGGTATTCAGGGAGGCTGAAATCCTCTGTGATATCGCCGGGGGTGTAGTCGCCACTTTTCCTCATGAAAGAGATTTTATGAATCCCGAGATTAAAGATCTGCTGCTAAAGTACACTAAACGCAATCAGAGTATGCCTGTGGAAGACCAGGCGCAGTTCTGGCGATATTTGGGAGACATACTCTGTTCAGCCACCGGCGGAATATCCAAGGTAGGAAATTACCACGGGGGCGGCTCGCCGGTTATGGAGCAGATCGCCATCACCAGCCAGTATGACATTGAGTCCAGGAAGAAGCTGGTGAGGCACATCGCCGGTATGAGTGGAGGCGATCCAGATGCCCTGAGCAGGCAAATTACCGGAACTAAGAAATAACAATCGTCGTGATATAAGTCGAGGGGGGCCATGCGGATGCCCCTTCCTGTTCCACAGGGAGGGGCAATTCCTTCTCTAAATTGAGGTCTGACATATGAAGGATGACAAAAAGGGCCGTTTAGAAGGTAAGGTGGCTGTTATTACCGGCGCGGGGAGTGGTATCGGCAGGGCTACCGCAGTTCTTTTCGCGAATGAAGGCGCTAAGCTTGTCCTCGCGGATTTGAATAAGGATGGGCTCAGAGAAACTCTGGACCTTGCTCTAAAAACGGGCGCCGAAGCGATCGTGCAAAAAACGAATGTGGCTGTTGAAAGCGAGGTTAAACAACTTTTTGAATTGGCCCTCACGACCTATTCCGTTGTTGATATTGTGTGCAACAACGCTGGAATCACCGGGCAGTTAGCCTCTTTGGAAGAACAAGACGGGCAAGATTGGCAGCAAGTTTATGGAGTAAATGTCCTGGGCGCGGTCTTCACCACCAAGCACATCGCCAAACATATGGAGGAGCGCAAAACCGGGGCGATAGTTAATACGTCTTCGGTAGCCGGTATTCGCTCGGGCGCGGGCGGCAACGCCTATAGCGCCAGTAAAGCAGCCCTGATTAATTTCACCCAGACCGCAGCCTGCGACCTTGGAAAATACAATGTGCGTGTAAACGCGGTTTGTCCCGGTCTCATCGAGACCGGCATGACCAAGCCTGTTTTCGACATGGCCCGCGAAATAGGAAAATTTTATAAACTGGGCAGCCGCTGCGAATTGCGGCGCTATGGGCGACCGGAGGAAGTGGCCGCTGCGATTCTTTTTCTGGCAAGTGATGAAGCCAGCTACATTACAGGCCAGGCTCTTCCTGTTGACGGCGGCAACACCGCTTCACTCAACCTGCCTGGAATGAAATTCTGAAAACGGACACCCGACTATAAGGTAATAGAAGATGGGAATGAAAGAGGCTGTTGACGAGTTAAAGCGGCGAAAGGCCAAAGCCCTGGAAATGGGCGGGCCTGATAAAGTCGCTCGGAAGCAAGCTGCCGGGCTGGGATCCGCCCGGGAGCGTATAGAAAAGTTGCTGGATCCGGGGAGTTTCTTTGAAATCGGGATGCTCGCTCATTCCGACGTATCGGGCATGGAGGACAGAACACCGGCTGACGGCAAAATCGCAGGATTCGGCGCCATAGACGGTCGGACGGTCGCGGTTACTGCGGATGACGCTACAGTTCTGGCGGGGACAGGCGGCCGTATCGGTGTTGAAAAAGAGCATCGTTTAACCCGTTGGGCAGCCGAAAAAGGTTACCCATTGATCAATTTGGGCGAAGGCGGAGGCGCTCGCATACCGGATATCATGGGGTCTGAAGGACTAAGCTCCATGACCATGCGAAAAGAAATGGCATTGCGATGTCGCCAAGTCCCGTTTGTGGCGACGATCATGGGCGAGTGCTTCGGGGGCCCGTCCTGGCTGGCAGCGCTCTCGGACTTTGTTGTCCAGGTGAAAGGCTCGTGTATGGCCGTTTCCGGTCCCCGAGTGCTGGAAGTGGCCACCAGTGAAGTGGTTGAAAATGAGGACCTTGGCGGATGGAAGCTGCATGCCGAAATCACGGGCCAGGTGGATCGGGTCGCGGAGGACGAGGCTGACTGCTTCCGCATTGTGCGAGAGTTCCTTTCGTACATGCCTTCCAATGCCCAAGAATTGCCTCTCCTAGTGGCGCCGCAAGGAAATGACCAGGAAACAAGGCAAGAACGCCTGTTGTCTATCGTTCCCGAGGAACCCCGCCGCGGCTATGATATGAGTAAAGTAATCAAGACCATAGTTGATGATGAGCGGATCTTTGTGCTTAAACCCGATTTCGATCGCAGCGTCATCACCTGCCTTGCTCGCATCGACGGTCATGTTGTGGGCATTATCGCAAACCAGCCGCTGCATACCGCAGGGGCAATGGGACCCGACGGCTGCGACAAGTGCTGTAGCTTCATATGCCTATGCGATTCGTTCAATGTTCCGTTGATCTTTCTTCATGACACCCCCGGTTTTTTGGTCGGGAGAGCAGCGGAACTCAAGCGGATGCCCGGGAAAATTATCAACTTTATAGAGGCGGTGGCGCTTTCTACCGTGCCGAAAGTTTCATTGGTCATTCGTAAGTCTTACGGCATGGCGTACTCAAATATGTGCGGGACCGGAATGGGCGCTGATTTCGTGCTTGCCTGGCCAAATGCGGAAATCAGCTTTATGGCGCCGGAAGTGGCCGCCAACGTTGTATATCGGCGAAAGATAGATGAAGCCGACGATATTAAGGCCGCACGAGATCTGGCCGAACAACAAATCAGAGCTGCCGGCGCCCCTTGGAAAGCAGCGGGTCTACACCTGTTGGAAGATGTGATTGATCCCCGCGACACTCGGAAAGTTTTGAGCTATATCCTGAAATTGGCTAGAGGAAACGACGGCGGGCACCGCAGCAAAAGACTTCTGGCCAACTGGCCCACCACTTTCTGATGGCGCAGTACGGACTGGGAAGAGGAAAAACAAATGAGAGGCAGGTCTACCAAAAATAGAGCCAAAGCTGATTCAAGCGGGCTGCCAATCTTAGAGTCACAAGACTCCATATATTTGTCGTTCCAGTATCGATATTTCCGACACCTTTCATGCCGACTTTAATTCGTCCCGGAGGATCGTCGAAAATCGCTATCACCTTGTAAACGTTTCCGAGACGAGGATCGACCTCGGCTCTTGGCGCGATTTCATCGACTTTTATTTTGTAGCCGCGTCGCGGTTCGTTATTGAGATAGATATAACCTGCCTGGCCTGGTTTCACCCGCGTGATTCTGTCTTCGGGCACGAAAATATCCGCGCACAGTAAGCCAGGCTCGGCTATCTCGCAGAACGGCTCTCCGGCTTCCAGCTTCTTTCCCGACAATGTTTCCACGTCCTTCGTCACTATAAAGCCGCTGACCGGGGCAAAAATGACAAGGAACCGGCTCTGCCATCTCAAGAAATCCAGTTCCGCCCTTACGCTTTCGCGTTTCAATTCCACTATCTTGTTTTTTGACAACATGGATGGATCATCAATAGCTCGGCTCCTGAGAAGGTCCATTTCTTTTGTCAAAATTTCAAATTGTCGTTCTTCACTTTTGATCCTATGTTCCATCTCCCGGGCGTCAAGAGTGGCCAGTTTCTGACCTTTTTCAACTTGGTCCCCGCGACGGACATACACTTTGTCAATGAGCCCGCCAATCTTGCAGAACGCATATTGCTTTTCTTTAGAAGCAATCAACGCTTCTCCACCGACTGAGAATGAAACAGGGATCAACAGGAGCAGCAGAGCGGCAGCAGAAGCACAGATCAGGAACAGAGGCATGTAGCTAATGGACAACAGCCGCGGTTCAGTGCTATTATCCGATTATGTCTCAAAGTAATTAACTATGCCTCGATCCCGCGTTCTTCGACAACTGAGAGCGCGAAGGTCATTGGTAAGTATGAAATAAAGCTCATCCAGCGTCTCAGCGGCCGACGCTCTGGAGGCAAATTCCAACCGGCTCTGCGGGTACCGCGGCATAGGCCGCGACATAACCGAGCGCAAGAAGGCTAAAGAGCTATTGATACAATCGGAACGACTTAAAGCGGTTGCAGAGTTGTCCGCCGGCGTGGCCCATAATTTCAATAATTTGCTTCAAGTTGTCCTGTCCAGTTGCGAGATCGCGTCATTCAACTTGGATTCACGGAATTATGAAAATTTGAAATTCAATCTTGAGCGTATTGCAGAGAGTTGCCGTTTTGGCGCTGAAACAGTGAAACGCTTGGAAAATTTTGCCGGCGCGGGTTCCGAAGTGGTGACCCCGAAAGGCAAGGTGTTCTGTTTATCACACGCGGCGGAAAAAGCCATTGAACTGAGCGAGACCTGGTGGAAATCGATTCCTCAGAGAGAAGGCCTGAACATCTCTCTGAAAACCTCGCTTCGGTCAGAGTGTTTGATCAGAGGACAAGAAAACGAGATTCTTGAAGTAATTTTGAATCTCATCAAGAATGCCGCGGAAGCTTTGCCGGCCGGGGGAGAAATCGGCGTACGAACCTTTTCAGAGGCAAACAAGTGGATCCTGGAGGTGCAGGATAACGGAGTGGGAATCCCTGAAGACGATCTCAGGAGAGTGTTCGAGCCTTTTTTTACAACCAAAGGGTACAAGGGCGCCGGTATGGGGCTTGCCAGCTCTTACGGCATTATCGCCAGACACGGAGGAGAAATCTCGGTAGTAAGGGAAAAGGGGGAAGGGACCAAATTTGCAGTCAAACTTCCTGTCGCGCGCGAATCCCTTGATATTGTCGAAGCGGCGGCAACAGCTCCCCCCAGTAGCCTTCGTGTGCTCGTCATTGACGATCAAGCCCTTATCGTCGATGCGATGGGGAAGCCTTTTCAGCAACATGGACACACAATATTCACTGCCCAGTCGGGTCCCGCGGGAATTGAAATTTTTGATCGAGAATCCCCCGCCCTGGTTATTTGTGATTTGAGCATGCCGTTTATGACCGGCTGGCAGGTCGCGGAAGCAATCAAAGATATGAGTAAAGAGCGTGGCGCCGAGAGACCGCTTTTCTTGATGCTTACCGGATGGGGCGAAGAAGAATTCGACGAACAGCGTATGATTGAATCCGGAGTTGACGGCGTTTTGCAAAAACCTGTTAATTTCAGGAAACTAATTGCAACGATCAGCCATTTAATCCGGAAACGTGGAACACATAAACCGGATTTCACCGCTCCCGGAAGCGCTCAGCCGGAAATCGGCTTATAAAGAAGCCATTGGACACATGTTCAGCGGAAAGCCGGTAATTCCTCTATTTTCTTGCCGGTCCGGTACGCCAACGCTTGAGCTGTGGCGATAAGTTTCCCGCTTTCCATTTCCTTGACCTGGCATAAATACGAGGCGGTTCGATTCGTTTTATGAAGCTCCTCCGCGCTTGCTTCAAGAGTTGCCCCCTGTTGCGGCGCAGCCACGTAGGTGATGCTCACATTGAGAGCGACAGCCAGTATTCCGTGGGTATTACAAGCCAGCTGAAACGCTTCATCTATCAATGAGAACAGCGCTCCACCATGAATTGCGCCAAAAATATTCCCCATGTCCGACCGAGCGCTCATTCTCACGACCGCACGGCCCGGACTTGCCTCCACGGCTTCCAGCCCCAGCAGCTTAGCGAACGGCTCATTTTCCGATCTCCGCAGTAGCTCTGTTTGCACGTTCATGTTGTGAGAATCCTCAAATCCTCCGCTTGTATATTGGCGTATGGACGGGTTTTAAAATAACGCATTAGAACTCCCCCTAAGTCCTCCTTCAAGAAAGGGGGACTTAATGATCGTTTCCTACCGCTAAACAAGACGCGCAGCCCTTAAGTCAGCGAGTAGCCCCCAAGCTCCGATCATCGATCTTCGTCCAGTATTTTGCGGACCGTTTTGGTTAAGGCCTCCACGGTGAAGGGTTTGTGCAAGAAATTTACTCCGGCATCCAATACGCCATGATGGACTATCGCATTCTCCGCATATCCGGACACAAACAGCGCTTTCATGCCCGGGAACAGAGGAGACAAAAGCGCATACAGCCTTTTGCCATCCATTTGAGGCAGTACAACATCAGTAAGCATTAGATGAATCGGACCCTCGTGAAATTTGCTGATCCGAGCGGCTTCCGCGGGATCCGCGGCCGGCAAGACCTTATAGCCAAGCGTTTGAAGCACCTCCGAGGTCAATTCGCGCACTATTTCTTCGTCCTCAACTACCAATATTGTCTCAGTCCCTCGAAGTTCCGTGCGGGTGCCCGCAGCTTTGGATTCCTGATCCGGCGCGTCCTCTATTGTCGGCAAATAAACCTTAAATGTTGTTCCACGACCCACTTCACTATAAGCGGTTATATGACCTCGATGTTGTTTCACGATCCCGTAGGCAGTGGAAAGACCCAATCCTGTGCCTTTTTCCTTTTCCTTCGTTGTAAAAAAAGGCTCAAAGATGCGAGAAAGCACATAAGAATCCATCCCATTACCGGTATCGGAAACTGCAAGCATCACATAAGGCCCAGGTCGAACCTCCGGGTGCGACCGCGCGTATTCTTCGTCCAAAAATGCGTTTCTTGTCTCAATAGTTAATCTTCCACCTGCCGGCATCGCATCACGCGCATTAATAGCAAGATTAAAAAGAATCTGCTCAATCTGGCCGGGGTCGCTCATGGTCTTAGCGGCATTTGGGTCCGTAGCGATTACAAGCTCAATGTTCTCGCCTATAAGCGGCCTCAGCATTTTCTCAAAACCGGTCAGCGCCTCATTTAGATTCACCGGCCTCAAGTCAAGGATTTGTTTCCGGCTGAACGCCAGCAGTTGCCGTGTCAGGTTTGCCGCTCTCAGGGCTGCCCGGTTGATATGGAGCGCCTTTTCACCGTGACCGGAATCTTCGCCTAACCGCTGAATTAGAACGTCCGAGTAGCCGATTATGGCAGTCAGGATGTTATTAAAATCGTGGGCTATGCCTCCGGCGAGCTGCCCAATGGCTTCCATTTTGGCTGCCTGGCGCAACTGATCCTCTAGCTGGCGCCGTTCGGTAACATCACGGAAAATGCCTCTAAACCCGGTAGGTTGTCCTTTTGAATCTTTGATTAGCGCTACGGATACAACGCAATGTCTCCTAGTCCCGTCCTTTCGCATAATCTCATAATGAAATCCGGGGTTGGCCCTGCCGGTTCGGTAAACTTCATTGTAAGCCTCATAAACCTTTTGAGCATTAAGCTCATCCATAAACTCACGATAGCCCACACCTGGCAGCTCTTCTCTGGAATAACCGAGTATTTCACATAGTGAATGATTAAATAATGTCATCTTGCCGCTAAGATCGGCCTCGTGGTACCCATCCGCAATAGTGTCAATTATCGTTCGGTATTTCCGTTCGGATTCCTTCAGCGCTTCCATCGCCCTTGTGCGTTCAGTAGCGTCCTCGCAGGTCGTCACGTATTTGCCTCGGGATAACTTCACCGTCCTGAAGTGGATTATCTTTTGCGAACCGTCTTTACAGGCCACGGTAAATATTCGAGGATGCATTTCTCCCGGTTTTGCATCGAGCAGATCGTTCTTCCATGCAGACATCACCTTGCGCCGATACGTGTCATCAGGATAGGCGAGTTTGCGCCATTGCCTGCCACTGGGTATCTCGTTCAAATCGTAACCAAATAATTGCAGGAATTTTGGGTTGACATATTCCAATTCACCGTTTGCAGACACCATCAACATTCCAAATGGAGCATTGTGAGCAAGCATTTGAAAGCGTTCGTGCTCGAATTGCAGGTTGTCCTCCGATTCTTTGCGCTCCGTTATGTCCCTAAGGTATTCGATGACGCCCTCGACCTTTCCGGTAACGTCGTTCATGTAAGGGAAAGAATAGAGATCAAGCCAGCCCTTGATCGCCCCATCCGATCCCCTTTTCGGAACTACTTTGGACGCGGGTTGGCCCGTTCGGAGAGCGACCAAGGTCGGACATTCTTCGCAGGGTCCGAAACTCTCACGATAGACTTCAAAACACTTTTTACCGACCAGCGGCATCGCCTGAGAATACCATCGCTCCATAGTGGGATTGACGCGAATGATTCTGAGCTCGCTATCTACAACACTGATGCCATCTTGTATGCTCGCAAAGATTTTTGATAGGAACTGTTCCCTTTGATTAAGCTCTTCCTCAACACGCTTCTGTTCGTTAATGTCCGTAACCATACCCAAAACTGCCGGTCCGCCTGCCCAACTTGCGAGCACTGCGTTAATACGCATCCATTTGACTGCGCCGTCCTTGGTAAGGACTCTAAAGGAATAGCTGTCGGGCACACGCTCACCATTCAGCCGCTGCGCATAATTTTCCCGAATCCTCTCCCTGTCGTCCGGATGAATGAGTTCCAAAAAGGGTCTCGATAGTAACTCCTCCTCGGAATATCCCGTGAGCTCCGTACAGGCAGGATTGACGAAGGCCGGCTTACCGTCCCGCGCCATAAAAATCCCTTCACCAGCTCGGTTCACTAATATCCGGTACTTGTCCTCCGATTCTCTCAGCGCCTCCTCAATACGTTTGCGTTCAAGGATTTCTTGTCTGAGAAGATCATTGGCCTGTGACAATTCTGATGTCCGTTCCTCGATCCTAGCTTCCAGCTCATTGTGAGCTTTCTGTAAGGCATCCACCAGTTCATTTTTTTCAAATCTTAATGCAAGGGTGTCCGAGAGCCACTTTTGGCCGGCTCTGGCCAATAGAAAGATGGCTGCCGTAAACACCACAATGGCGATCGCTACGGTGATGGCGCTTTCCGTCCCTTCGTAGAAGAAACGCCCTGCTGCCGGAAGCAATACGAGAAGAACTGAAGGAACGTAGCACTCCCGCTTGGGTGAGTGCGCTACCGCGTTGAAGGCTGCGACTCCCCCCAGGAAGACGGTCATAACAAGAAGGTGAAGTGGCGCCCCTACAGGAAAAAACAGCCAAGGAACCAGGCCCCAGATCATCGCCGCCACGCTGGTCCCAAGAATGAACCAAAACCCCCAATTCCGACCGCGAGGCGAAGCCTTCCGGAAGGCTGAATATGAAACATGCCGAACAGCTTGTACGAGTAAATAGGCCCCCAACCAAAGCATCAGACGATTGTGGGAGACTACATCCCACAGAGCGGCGGCCAATACGGCGGCCGCTATGCTGCCCGCGTAAATGCCCGGCAGCATATGAGAGTACAAATACTCGACTTGCGCAGAGCAGAGCCGTTGGGGGTCTCTATTTAAGTTCCGGTCCTCTATTGAAACTTGTGCCATTGAGTCCGGCCGCATGGGCTCTCCTGGCTTTCATTCGGAAACGCTTGACTGCTTAGGGTAGCAAAGTGGATAATTATGGTATATTACACTGGGCATCCGCAGGAAGCAAAAACTTTAATTGACTTATTTGAAAGGGGGGGACCATGTCCTTGAAAAGCAACCATGTGAAGCATTCCTTTATTGCCTTCTTGATTCTCTGCTCGGTCTTGGGTGGAGTAATGTCGGCCTACCCACAGCAGACCATGAAATCGTCCAGTTATGCCCCGGTTATGATCACGGAACCGTTCGCTTCGGTAATGGAGCGAATGACAGCGGCCAAGTTGGAGATCATGAAGCGACAAATGACTCTGCTTGACCAGCGCTACGATCTTAGCGATAGACCTGCCCAAGGCATTACGATGTCCCGAGGCAAGGCGATCCAAGAAGGCGTGAGACTGAAACTGCCCGACGGAATGACCTGGGAGAAGCTCGCGGAGATGACGCCTGAACAAATTAAGGAAAAAGATGTCTTTCCTGCCGGTTGTTTCCCCCTTCCGCATCCCAATCATCCTGAAGGTGGGATGCTTTTTCCTAAAACGCATATCGACGAAATCAAGAAGCAAGAGCAGCGTGATCTCACCCGGTTCGATCTGGATTTCGACATTCCACTCCATTTTCTTCCTGAGACCCCTGCGCCGATCTACTTGACCACTCGCCCGGACTTGGGGGATGTGTCCCAGGGCAAATTAGTGACCATTGAGAACTTCCACGAACTGTTCAACGGAATCCTGAACCCAAAGCAACTTGAGGGTCTTCGCCTGCTGGTGACCCCATTTCCGCAGCAACAGTTCAACCAGACGGAGGATCGCCGGTCCGCTCGACCGAGCCGCGGAGTGACCTGCTTTGATTGCCATGCCAACGGTCATACCAATGGAGGGACCCACTTGGTCGGCGACATCAGGCCCCAGGAGTTCCGTCATCGCCTGGATACGCCGAGCTTGAGGGGCGTCAATATCCAGCGTCTATTCGGATCGCAGCGCGCGTTAAAGAGCGTCGAGGACTTCACGGAATTCGAGCAGCGCGCGGCATATTTTGATGGTGACCCCGTGATCGCCACAAAAAAGGGTGTCAATATTCTGGAACGAGGCAGCCAGGTCCATTTTATGGCGGAGTTTCAAGAACTGATGGATTTTCCGCCCGCGCCCAAGCTGGACATCTATGGCAGGATCGACCCTAAGAAGGGGACGGAATCGGAATTGAGGGGGCAAGAAGTATTCTTTGGCAAAGCCAAGTGCGCCGTCTGTCATCCCGCGCCTTATTATACGGACAATCTTATGCACAATCTGAAGACTGAGCGTTTTTACAAGCCGCGCATGATCAATGGAAGGATGGCGTCCGCCGATGGCCCCATCAAAACATTCCTCCTGAGAGGCATCAAGGATTCGCCGCCGTACATGCATGACGGCCGCTTGCTGACTCTCGAGGACACTGTGGAATTTTTCAACATGATTCAGCAGCTCAAGCTAACACCACAGGAAAAGAAAGATCTCGTGCAGTTTATGCGCGCGTTGTGAGGTCGGCGCCGCCACCTTCATCTCGTTCCCAGGCTCCAGCCTGGGAACGGGTGTCGTCCGGGCTCTTCCCGGACATAATACACCGAGGCTGAAAGGCTCGCCAGCACGATTAACGTTAGGTTTTCTTAAATGGAGGCAGGGCCTCCGGGTTCGCATTCCCAGGCAGAGCTTGGGAACGAGGAAAAAAATGGCGCTATCACGCGTCTATTGTCTGGTAGCGACCGGCCTCCGGAAACTGTACCGGAATAGGAGGGCCAAGGGCCGTGCGCCCTTTTCAATCTCGTTCCTAGGCTTCAGTCTGTCCACAAAGAAAATGACGGGCAAGATGCCCGTCGCCACCAAATCATCTTCCCAATTACGTATACACCTTCAGTTGAGGGTAGCGCCATTGCGCCCTAAAATAAGACCGCCGGTTACCAACAATTTCAATTCACAGGAGTTTTTGGGGAGGGGTCCGGGGAGCCCTTTTTGCAAAAAGGGCCTCCCCGGTAAACTCTTCAAATACTGTTTAGGAGCAATTTCCCGCGGCGTCGGTCGGCTTCGGCTCGATTGTAGTCAATTCGCCGGTGAGCCTTTAATGTTTTAATATTCGGCCGCAAACGCCGCGGACCGCAACCCCGAAAATGTCGCTGGTATCAATTTTTCGCCAAAAAGTCTTTTACCAATTTTTTTCTGTTAAGTAATTTCGCTCGCCCCACCAAGGCCAGGAGATGATATCACCGATCCTTTCTCTTGTTCCCCCGGCTGACCTTCCAAGAAGAATTCTCGCCCTCCTTTCTAAAGGCAGTGTGGAGAAATTTTGATCTTTTTTTAAAAACCCTCTAAATCGCCGTCTAAAAAAGCGGGAGCTAGAAACGCTTACGCCGACCAATGAGCGGGCTCCGTCAAGATCCAGTCGCTATTTGTTTCAGCTCAGCCGTCAATCTTGTTCGTGCGGAGTCCAACAGCCGCATATATTCGCCAAACAGCTCCGTCGCATAGAGTTTGTTAAAATCCGGCCTCTGAATAACCGTTTTGTACGCTACCATGAATTTCTCGTATTCGGGGGCGCCTGCAAGGCGACTGAATACCCGGTCTACAAGCTTGTTGTTCAATTCCGCAGTTTCTCCCACGGATTGCCGGACCAACGACGCTGTCATGAACGTTTTGGTCTGGGCTTGATAACATTCTGATATATCACGTTGCAAAAGCTCGATATCCTGCAACTGCTGAAAAAGCTGGTAGGCCCTCTGATCCAACGGTATCGATAATTCTTGCGAATGAACTTTACCGGGGAACGCCACAATCATGGAAAGCAAGATGTAAGAGCAAAAAAGTATGGCTTTGTTTTTCATCCTAACGCTCCCCCTTTCCTGTAGTTCGAAAGAGAATAATAATTATTGAGACGAGATGGAGCCTTACGGTATCAATTCAAAAACACGTTTTAGCTCTGCTGTAATAATTCTTTGTTTGCCATCTCGTCTCATCCATCCTGGTACGATTTGTTTTGACGCCGGAGTCCCTTAACAATTGTTGCGTCGAAGTGTACGCATTCTATCTCACCGTTTAGAAAGACTCCGGCTGACTCGGTGAGGGGTAAGACCGACCTGATGGCGCCGGCCCCATCGGTTTTAGTGGACCAAATTCCTTGCACGCCATTTGTTGCTTGGCAGCGACGAGCACACCGCCCGCGGCCAATACATTCTTCTTGCCGCCCTGTTGAACAAAATGTTCGAAATACTTGGTATAAATATGATCCGGGCCGAACATTGCATTAAGACATTCAAAGGCTTTCTGCCTCCAATGCTGGAAGGCGTCAGGATCAAAATCAGATTCGAGCACACCCCAGCCCGCCTTTATCAAATCATCAATGCGCCGCTCGATAGACATTCCTACCCCCTTTTGAGGAATATGCGGGGGAGCGCCTCCAAGCGCTCGGCTACTCCCCCTGATGCTCCCCCCTTGATACCTCCGGAGACGCGCTGCATCGTGGCAGAACATCCGAAGCAATTAAGAAAGTTTTACTAATTGTGTGACTGAATAGTCTTGAACCCTTGCCGTTTCTATAAGCATGTTCCGTGCCAAATCGAGAGTATTGTTTAATTTGGTAGGCATTCTAGATGGTTGGCTAACTTTAGCCCGGAGACCCAACGAATTGGCATATGAACGCATTATGTCCGAGTACCTGACATAAAATCGCTGAGCGCAGTTTTTTCAGGGGGTTAAGCGTTGCCGGGTGTCTTATATTTAGTCATCCATCTCATTTGTGGTCCGATTTTCGCTCTCTAGACCAAATCGCTTTAAATATCGGTATAATGAATCCCTCGATATCCCCAAAATACGCGCAGCGCTCCTGCGATTTCCTCCAGCGCGGCGCAACGCCTCACGGCAAAGGGACTCAATAACCTCGTCAGTCACGTCGTGAAGTGTGCGCCCGGCCAACGGGAAAGTGGATGTGATCGACCAGGCTTGCGCGCTCGCGGTCAGCGCGGGCAGGGTCAATTTCAAACTTTCCCCTTCCGACAGCATCAAGGAGCGTTCCAGAACATTCCTTAACTCCCGGACATTTCCCGGCCAATCGTAACCCGTCAGAGCAACTTCAGACGCAGGGTCAATTGGAGGGATATGCTTCAGTTGAAGGTCATTTGCGATCGCGGACATGATGTTTCGAGCGAGGATCGAAATGTCTTCGATTCTGTCGCGCAAAGGCGGCACAGTTATTGTCATCACATTTAACCGGTAAAAGAGGTCCTGTCTGAAACGGCCTTCTTGAACTTCTGTCTCCAGGTCTTTATTAGTGGCAAAAATCAGCCTGGCGTTAACGGAGATCTCTTGCTCGCCACCAACTCGGGTGAATTTCTTCGTGTCCAGGAACGTGAGTAGCTTTGATTGCAGCGGAAGTGGCAGGTCACCGATTTCGTTCAGCAATAGCGTCCCGCCTTCAGCGAGTTCCAGAAGGCCGCGTTTTCGAGTGGCCGCGCCTGTGAATGCGCCGCGCTCATGGCCGAAGAGTTCCGATTCAGCCAGTTCGTGATGGATCGCTGCGCAATTAATGGAAAAATAAGGGCCTCCGCTACGGTCGGAATGGTCATGGATGAATCGCGCCATATAGTCTTTGCCACTGCCGCTTTCACCCTGCAACAATACCAGGCCGCCCGATGTCGCCGCTTTCAGGGCCAATTGCAACGTCTGTTGCATAACCTTTGAGCGAACACTTTCAAGCCCAGGAGGTGGCTGAAGCTCTAGCTCCCGCCGTTCCGTAATGTCACGAGCTATCGCGCACAGGCCGCTCACCTTGCCTTCTTTGTCACGAAGAGGTGTCCTCACTTCGTTGAAGCGTCGCGGTATGCCGTTGATATTCCTGATGCGTTCTTCTTCTATGGTCTGGCCGTTCAGTACGCGCGTATCGAGGTCTTTCTCGTACTCAGCCCCTTCCGCGCCGAACAGGTCCTCATATTTAAACCCGACAATATCTGCGGGGACGTTGCCGAAGAGTTTTGCAAAAGCCGGATTCAGATGCGTGTATTTCGAGGATTTGTCCTTGAGAAAGATCAGGTCCTGCGCGCCCTCGAAAATGGCTCGGAAACGTTCCTCGCTTTCACGCAAAGACCTTTCCGCTTGTCTAATATCGGAAATATCCTCCCAAACGCATACCATGCTTGTGGTCCCGAATGATTCCAATCGAGCGAGCCGAACATCTGCATCGAAGCTCTCTCCGTCATTCTTGCAGCCGAGTAGATTTCCACGCCAATGCCCTTTTGCTAATGCCTTGGAAAAGGCTGCAGGCAGGACCGGCTTTGTTTCTCCGTCGAGACAGTCCTCCAAGTCGAGCAGATTTCTTGATGACAATAATTCTGTACGCTTATAACCGAACATCGCTTCGAACGAGGTATTGGTAAAGAAAATGGCTCCCATCCGGTCACATACGCACACACCCTCCGCCATACTGCCCAAGACCTGGGCCTGAGTCATAAGGACTTGGTCCTGGGCGCGCCTGGCTTCCGAGATGTCGGAGACCGCGACACGACAAACCTCCAATTTACCGCCTTCACCCGGGACAGCGATGCTTTCCAATCTGGCATACATAGGCTGTTGGCCCCGATTCTGCAATTTTAGTTCAAAGGTCTGCTTAACCGGTCTTTGAAAGACCTCTTTCAGATGGGAAAAAAATCCTGTGTGGTCCTCCGGGGAAATCAACAACATAAAGGCCTGTCGGATCAAAAGGCGTCGTTCCCGATTAACCAGCCGGGCCCCGCTCAGGTTGGCCTCCAGGATCAGCCCCTTTCGGTCAATAGTGAAATATCCTACAGGTGAAAAATCATAGAGGTCCGCGTACTTGTCTCTGGATTCTTCCAGTTCGCGCTGAGAGCGGCGAAGCTCTTCGTTCTGTATTTCAAGCTCAGCCTGGTGAACTTGCAGCTCATGGGCTAAGGATCGAACGTCCTCTTCGGATAATTTTGAAACGTCCTGGTCCAGCCGTCCGCTTCGGACGGATCTCTCCGCCCTCTTCCGTAGATCCTCAAAATTGTGGTCCGGTTTTTTATCGTCACCCATTCCTGTGCCCCTGACACCAACAGTCACCGCCGATACATTAGCATATCGATATATATGTAACATATATAACTCTGAGATCGTTAGAAGGAAATAGCAAAATGTGTCATTTTGATTCAGGCGGGTTTGCTGTCCTCACCCCCAACCCCCTCTCCAAGGATGGAGAGGGGGCTTTCATCGCCCTTCCCCATACTTGGGGAAGGGGGCAGGGGATGGGGAGGATTGCCGGCGTCCGCGCCTATGTCATTGCGAGGAGCGGAGCGACGTGGCAATCCCCATGACGAAGGAGATTGCTTCCCCCGTTTGAAACAATGGGGTCGCGACACCACACAGAGGCCGGTCGCTTCCGGAAACCATTTGTGTAGGGGCGCTGCTTGCTGCGCCCTCCGGAGGGCAGGGCAAGCCCTGCCCCTACGGAAATCCCCCCGTACTCCCCTTTAGAAAAGGGGGGATTCAGAGGTACCCTTTAGAAGGGAGGAATTCGGAAGTCCCCCTTTTCTAAAGGGGGATTTTCGCTTCTTCGCGTTCCGGCCCGGTGATCAGGCTTCTCCTGAACTAACAATTTCGTCTATGTCAAGATTGACACCCACCCAGGAAGTTACTTCTCCATTTTTATTTTTGACCGGTGTCGCGCGCGCGAGGATCTCTCTTTCATTTCCGGATTTGTCCGAGATCGTGAACCTGTGGTTCCAGACACTGTTTTTTTCAATGCAGCTCTTCCAGTCCGCGAGTAGCTGATTCACTTTCTTTATCTGCATCATCTTGATCCACCGGTGTCCCTCGCAATCTTTCTCGGTCAGGTCCAGCATGTCCAGGAAACGTCGGCTGACATAGGTCATTCTCCCGTCAGGCGTACTGGTCCAGACCCCGGCAAACAGCTCTCCGATGCCCTGATAGCGACGCTGAGTCTCCTCTAGCGCCATTTCCGCGTGCTTTCGGTCTGAAATGTCCACGAATGTGACAACAACGCCTTCGATAACATTTTGGATTGTGCGATACGGAAGCACACGCATAGAGTACCAGGTATCGTCAGTGGTGCGGATTTCCACTTCCTTTGAGCTGAGTGTTCGGAGGGCTTCCCCGGCGTCTTCAACAAGGTGGTCATACTCCAGATTGTGGACAAGATGGCGGAGGGGACGCCCGACGTCACCGTCAATGAGGTTGATGACCTTCTTGGCCTGCGGAGTAAAGCGCTGAATATTGAGATCGGCATCCAGAAAGATGGTGCCTATCTGAGTGGCGGCCAACAAATTGGTCATGTCATCATTGGCTTTGGACAATGCGTCTATTTTTTGCTGCAGCTCGGAGTTTACGGTGACCAGTTCCTCGTTGACCGATTGCTGTTCCTCTTTAGAAGTCTCCAGCTCCTCATTGGAACTCTGCAGCTCCTCATTCGCGGACTGCAACTCTTCGTTTGTCGACTTGAGCTCTTCGTTGGACGTCTCCAACTCTTCGATAGTGGTCTGCAAGTATTCTCTTGTGGAGGCCAACTGATGCTCCAGTTCCTGAACTTCGACGGTGGAGCCTTTGGCGTCCGAGTCGGAAACCTCCTTCGGCTCTGCCGGTTGAGGCTTAACTTCTTCAAAGATTACCATGAATAGTCCACGCTTCGACGGCGGGTCCATAATCGGAATGACTATGAGATTGACCGAGCCTTCCTCAGCCGCCTTTATCCGGACGTTCTCTTGCCGCACCGCTATCTTCCTGGAGAGGCCCTTACGGATGACATTTGCCAATTCGAGTTTCAAATCCTCTTTTGCCATGGCAAGGGCGTTGAAATGAGCTTCCCCCTCAGGGGGGTCCAGGTATCTGGACGTCGGCCCGTGAAAGTACATTATGTCGGCCTTTTCGTTAATGAGCACGCCCGAAGCTCCGTACGTTTCCAAGAGTGACCGTTCCACCAATTCCTGGTTGCTCAGACGCATAATCATTCTTGGGGCTCTCGGTTCCGCCAGCATCGGCACGTTGCCCGCGGGCATAGTGTGGGGAACCAGCTCCAACGGAATTGCCCCCATAGGCTCGGCGTCGCGGCGCCGGAATATTTTCCATTTTCTGTCAACTGGACTGAACAGGTCTGAAAACTCGCCCACGGATTCCGAAGTTCCCAGGAAAAGATAACCGCTTCTACCTAAAGCATAATGGAAAATGGGGAGAACTTTCTTTTGGAGTTCCGAGCCCATGTAAATGAGAAGGTTCCTGCAACTGATGAGATCTATCTTGGAAAATGGCGGATCGGTTATGACATTTTGGAGCGCGAAGACGACCATGTCCCGCACGCCTTTTTTCACGCGGTACGCTCCGTCCTGCTTATTGAAGAAACGTCGCAAACGATCACCCTCCACGTCGACAGCGATACCATGGGGGTACAGGCCTGCACGCGCCGTTTCGACGGCCCCGGAGTCTATATCGGTGGCAAAGATCTGGACTTTGCACTCGCGCTCGCTCTGTTCGATTTCTTCTTGAAACAGAATAGCCAGTGAATAGGCTTCTTCACCCGTAGAGCATCCGGGGACCCAGACACGAATACTTCCGCTATCATCGCCCTTGTCTTTGCAAAGATACGGGATCACCTTTTTTTTCAAATGTTCGAAGGCCTCTTTATCTCTAAAAAAGTTGGTGACGCCGATCAGGAGTTCTTTAAACAGCGTATCCACCTCATCCGGATATTTCTGAAGATAACGCAGATAGTCGGAAAGATTTGTAACCTCATGAATCGCCATCCGACGCTCAACACGTCGAACGATAGTGCTTTGTTTGTAGTATGAGAAGTCATGGCCGGTCTTGGCGCGGATCATGATAAGTATCTTCTGCAACGAACTTGTCGCGTGCGGTTCCGTCGCAGGGGCTTTGCCGGGATCTTTGGTGAAAGGATGCTGAACATAGGCGATCAACTGTTCGGGCATTCTATCGGGCGACAACACATAGTCCGCCAGCCCTGTCCCTTTCGCGCTTCTGGGCATTCCGTCGTATTTGGCGGTTGAGGGGTCCTGGACCATGACCATACCCCCCTGCCCCTTGATTTCCCTCAGACCCAGCGTTCCCTCTGTTCCGCTACCCGACAGCACGATGCAGATGGCCTTTTCTTCACGGTCTTCAGAAAGGGAACGGAAAAAGAAATCAATTGGTTGACGCAGTCCACGCGGGGCCGACGGCTCCATCAAGTGGAGGCGGCCGTGCATAATCGCCATATCGGAATTGGGAGGAATCACGTAGATAGTGTTAGGCTCCACCTTCATGTTGTCCCGAACTTCCGTAACCGCCATTCGGGTAAATGACCTGATCAAGTCGGTCAGGATGCTCTTGTGCGTCGGATCCAGGTGTTGAACCAGCACAAAAGCCATGCCGGAGTCCGGCGGCATGTTGTTAAAGAACAGCTCGAACGCCTCCAGACCGCCAGCCGAGGCCCCTACGCCGACAATGGGGAAATCTCTATCCTCGTCGGCTTTTGTAGGAGCGACTTTTTTAGGCGCGGCGACCACCTGGATCGCTCCGGAACGGCCTGTATTTTGTGATTTCTTCGGAGTCTCTGCTTTCTCTTTCTTGCCGCTGCTGGTAGCCTTTTTGGTGACCATTTGCGCTCTCCTATCCAAGAATGCTGTTGACACGGTAGCTTTTTGGCGCTCGGCGCGAGAGTTATTGAAAAGAGGCGCTACAACTGATTGCAAAACCTCCATATCGCGTCGTGATGCGGTAGGGGCGCTTCGAGAGGCGTCCTGATTTCGGACGGTTCACGAACCGTCCCTACAAAATGACCCAACATCTTCCTCTCCTATCGAGGTTTTGCAACCGATGCGTCTACCTGAGTATTCAAGACCTATTGCCCCTTTTTAACATTAGTCCGAACAAAGGCTGAAGTCAAAAAGAATCCTCGGAGGAGAGTCGTCGGGCAGGCTTTCCAGCCTGCCGATCCCAGAAACAAGCCGGATCATGGCAGGCCGGAAAGCCTACCCCACAAAGATAGTCATTCTAGAGACCAGCTTCTGCACAGGCCTCACCTTGAACTTGACAGGTCGCTATGTGTCTCATTAGAATGCATGTTCAGTAGCTTGCTGATGGAGAAACGTATGACATCCGGCACAAGCCTTGCCTTTAACGTCCTCATAAAAGAAGAAGATGGTGTTTGGGTTGCCCATTGCCTGGAATTGGACATTGTCGCGACCGGAGACACTATTCAAGCTGCAGAGCAAGACCTTGTGGATCTGATTCGTGCACAGATCAGCTATGCAATTGAGCACGACAATCTTGATCATCTCTATCACGCTGCCCCGCCGGAGATTTGGAAGGAATTCTTCGAGTGCGACGATCGCTGGGAAAGACGCCATAAGTCGACTCGAAAAATCAAAATGACCAGTCCCCCGGTAACATTACCGCCATTCGAAATTATTGCGAATACCTGCCGATCTGCCAGAGTTTGCCGTGCCTAACGGTCCCCTGACGCTCAGAGACCTCCTTAAACGACTCAAAAAGTTCGGCGTCGTTGTCCTTTCCGACAGAGGAAAAGGCTCGGAAATTATTTTGGTGAGACCGGACTCCCCTGGTTCGGACCGAGGACCACAATATCCGGTGAAAAATCATGGTCCCGGAACTGAAATCAAGCCTGGCGTGATTCGCGCTGCTCTGCGTCGATTCAATATAGATCCTACCGAGTTTTGGGGGTAAATAAAGGAACAGGCTTTCTAGCTTGCCTCTCCTGATGACCGGCAGGATGCCGGTCCTACTGGTCTGCTCGCAGACCTACGCCAGTCCTTAATGGAGGCGGAGCCTCCCAGTATGCGTTCCCAGGCTGGAGCCTGGGAACGAGATAGGAATCCAACACCTGAAAACACCCGAACAGGAGGCTGTTATGGATGCCCTGCAAGCGATTCTCACGCGGCGCAGCATTCGTCGCTACACGTCCCAATCCGTCAGTGACGACACTGTAAACGAACTCTTGAAAGCCGCGATGAGCGCACCCACCGCGGGCAATGAACCGTGGCGGTTTGTCGTCATTAGAGATCGGGCCACACTGGACGCGGTCCCCAGCTTTCATCCTCATTCTCAAATGCTCAAACAGGCTCAGGTCGGGATTGCGGTCTGCGGAGACCCGACTGTGGAGACCCTCAAGGGACGCTGGCTCTTGGATTGCGCAGCCGCGACGGAAAATATTCTAATAGCGGCCACCGCCCTTGGACTAGGCGCCTGCTGGGTCGGAATATATCCCGTGGAGGAGCGGATTCAGGCGCTGAGAGACCTGTTGGGTATTCCGGGCCATGTTATTCCAGTGTGCATGGTTTCTATTGGGTATCCCGGGGAAGAAAAAGGGCCCTCGAATAGATTCAGGCAAGAGCGAGTGCATCGGGAGAAATGGTAGGGACGATCTGTGGGGCAGGCTTTCCAGCCTGCCGTTCTTAGAATGCAGATAATGGCAGGCTGGAAAGCCTGCCCCACAAAGCTCGAAATCAAGTCCGTTCTGACGTCTTTTTCAACTCGTCGAACCGAAACTTGAGCGAAATGATTCCTTCGGAGAGCTTCTGGCGCTGGACATACGGAACTTTATCAAAAACCTTGAGCATGGCCGTGTTGGAAAGCAGAACATCCGCCTCAAACCCTTTGATTCCGCGCTCCGCGGCAATTTCCATCATGTAATTGAGCAGGAACGTGGCCAGGCCCCGCCGCTGAAAACCCTCATCGATCACAAACGAGACGTCGGCGAACTCCTTTTTTTTATCGAGCAAGTAACGCGCTTCGGCGATGATTCGGCAATCTTCCCACGGGCCGATGGTAATTACTACGGACAACCCATCTTCATCATTGATATTTACATATTCTTGAACATTTTTGTGAGGCATGCTCTTTCGAGGTGTGAAATACCTGAAGTAAACCGAACCGTCGGACAAATTGTAAAATAGATCTCTTATCATTGATTCATCGGTAGGTTTAATGGGTCTTACGTGGGCCTTCAGGCCGTCTTTGAAGATGAGGTCCGAGGTGACCCTGGCCTTGAGTTCCGGAGAAGCCATATTGTAATGAATCTGGCTGGTATATATGTAACCCATCTCCCGAGCTTTCTTCAGTAAACCTTCCCTGTGGTCCGGGTGGGCTACCTCAATTAGGGCCATGGCCCGCTCGCGAACCGACTTACCTCCGAGATAAGCTATGCCGTATTCCGTTATCAGGTAATTGGTATCACCCCGGTTCATCATCACCGCGGCCCTGGCGCCGAATGAGGGGACTATATTGGGGCGCCCTGTTTTGTCCGAAGTAGACAGCAGGCAGACAATGGATCGACCGTCTTTGGAAAGATTTGCCCCTCGCATAAAATCGTGATCGCCCCCGGAACCGAAAAAAGCCGTCGGCGTCGGTCCGCCTTGCCTGATCTGGCCGCGAAGATCGACCTGTATGGCCATGTTTATGGCGATCATCTTATCATTGGAGACTATGAACGCCGGATGCAGCACCACGTCAGTCGGATAAAATTCGACTAACGAGTTATCATTAACATAATCGTACAAGCGACGTGTTCCGATACAGCAAGTTGCCAGGGATTTTCCCCGATACATTTTTTTTGTGCTGTTGTCGATCACCCCCAATTCAATCAAATCGGCAAGTGGATCGGTGAAAATCTCGGTGTGCAGCCCAAGATGGCGGTACTCTTTCAGGTAATCTATCAGCCCTCTGGAAATACCCGAAAAGCCGAATTGAAGTACGGAGCCATCATCGATCAGCTCCGCGCAATATTTGCTGATGGTCATTTCTCGCTTGCGGAGCGGCTCTTCAGGGAATTCCGGCAGCGCCTCCTCAGCTTCGACCAGGTAGTTGATCCGATCCGCGGGAACAAAAGTATCCCCGAAAGTTCTGGGCATTTGGGGATTGACCTGCGCGATCACCATGCGAGCGGACTGGACTGCGGCCAAGGCAATGTCAACGGATATCCCGAGACTAAACCTGCCGAAGCGATCCGGCTCCGAAACCTGCACTATAGCTATGTCAATCGGTATTCGACGCTTTCGGAAAAAATCGGGAATCTGAGAATGGAAAAGCGGCACATAATCAGCCTCAGATTGACGATTAGAGGAACGAATAGGGCCGTCTACGAAAAACGTCTTAAAACTGAACCTTTCGGGGGACGCGGAGGCCAGAGCCGCGGCTTCGGATCCCGAAAGAAATTGTATCAATTCCGCATCAGAAACCGGGGCGCTGCCGAGGGCCCTTATCAGCGTCTTGGGTTCTGAGGCCATGCTCCCAAGATATATCCTGTCACCGTTCTTGACGAAAGAGACGGCCTCCTCCACGGAAGCCAGTTTCGACGCGAATCGCTTTTTCCAGCTCTGCATCGGAGTTACTCCGCAAGGCGAAGGGTTCGAGGGACCGGCAAGGCGCCGTGTCCTACCGGTTGTAAGTATTTTGGATTGTTGCAGATTGGTTAAGGATTTTCAAGAACAGGTCTGAGAGATTCTGCCATGTCTATTGTGGGGTAGGTTGGAAACCCTTTTCCACAATACACGAAATTCTTATTGGTTCATCGGGTCGAGGCCGGAGGAATGATTTGCATCCTCCACGCAGAGGACTACGCCTCCTTTACCCAAGTAATATCTCTTGCCGTGCCAGTCGATGTAGTTGCGAAAAAGGGACCTTAAGAAAACAAAGGCTGTTACTAAGATGAAAGGCAAGAAAGAGATCAACCAACTCCGGATTGGAATCCGGAAGGGGTTCATGCGCCAAAACAAAACAGCCGCAGCGAAGATCACGACAATAGAAACGTAGGACAACCACCCCAAAATCGGGCTAATCATTCCTAATGGAAAGAGAATGGCGACAACGATCGCTGCCACGATGACAGCGGTGATGCTCAGGTGATACAGAAGAGCGCTAGACCAGATAATCGGGTTGGTCCATTTGGGAAAAAGGATCTGCCGATCAAGGTAGTGTATAAAGCCGCTTAAGGACTGATTGGGCAATGGAGATCTGAGAAGAGATTGTGGGTCCAGAAACACGGGAACTCCGGCTTTGTCGAGAATATTTCCCAGCGACAGGTCGTCGATCACATTGCAGGACCATTCCCCTATAACATCGAGCCGATACAAGGCGCTTACCGTGATAGCTGTGGCGCCGCCCCACGGTTTGGATTTGTTTGCTATAAGAAGCAGAAGAAATGCGGCGTATATAGCTTGGCATACACCCCACATCGTCGAGGGACGAGGATCGAACGCCCGGAAGGTTGTCACCACTTCGAAAGCGCCATTTCTCACAGGCTCCGTGAAGCGCCTCAGCCAGTCGGTGTCCACAATGTTACCGCTGTCACAAAAGACTACGACCTCGGTACTCGGGCTCAAATGTTTGATTCCCTGCACGAGATTGTGGTTCTTCTGGCCGCACTTTCCGGCTGTCCCGGTGATAACCTTTCTAACGTTTGGAAATCGACTGGAAAGATTTTCCACGAGCAGGCGGGCCGGGTCTTCCTCGCTCTCAATAAGAAAAATTACGTCATACGACGGGTAGTCCTGGCGTAACATAGATTCCAGGATTTCTTCCTGACCAGGTAAAACCCCTTTGATCGGGACCAGAATTTCCATGCCCGGAGAATCGCCAATCGTTCCCTCATGGTCCCTTTCGGCGAGTAAATGGATTCTAATCGCCCCAAGAACTAGGTAAAACACCGGCGGGACTACGGTGAGCAAAAACCAGAAGAATACAAGCCATTCGGAAAAACTCATGCGCATTTCCTGCAAACTGTTATTGCGAGCGCGGCGAAGCAACCCCCTATCTTTAAGAAAAGGGTATTGTTTGGTCGTTTCAGTCCTCGCAATAACAAATGAGAGAGGCTACATTCTTGGGCAGGCTTTTCTGCACACCCCACAGTAGAGTCGCCAAGCGCCTCATTCTCCCCCCGACTGGATACTCACTACTACCAGAATTTGCATTTGGCTACAACGAACTTTACCGGGTTTGAAAAAAACGACATTGTTTTAACAGAAAACCCATTATAGGATTGATCTGCCATGGCCAGAATTCTCTACGCGTTAATGGGTGACGCGCGCGGTCACATGAACCATGCGCTTATGGTAGCCCAAGGGCTCAACCGGCACGAATTCCTCTTTGTGGGCGGAGGAAAGGCTGTCTACCTGAAATCACTGGGTTACAGTGTCGAAGAAGTCCCCTTTGCAGCGACCTTCTACAAGAACAATCGGGTAGACATCCCCGTAACTGTAGGAAATGCCGTAAAGATTTTCAGCGGACGCAAAAAGATCTTAAAGAGGCTGGTTGAAATCATAACCGCTTTTGATCCGGACCTCATCATAAGTGATTATGAGTACTTTACGCCTCTCGCCGCACGAGCGCTTGGTCGGGACTGTGTCAGCTTCGACCATCAGCATATAGTGACTCATTGTCGTTACGAGCCCCCCCCCATTCAGCGGCTGGGCAGATGGATGCTAAAATTCATCGCAAACAGGTTTTATAGCAATTGCTCTCGTTTCATCATAATTTCATTCTTTCGTCTGCCACCGCTTGATGCCTCGATGACGGAAGTTTTGCCCCCGCTGATAAGAAAATCCGTCGCCGAACATTCGCCGACGGAAGGGGATCATGTTCTCGTGTATCAGACTTCGGCCACTTTTTCTAAGCTCTTTCCTGTTTTGGAGGAGATGAAAAGTAGGTTTGTCATCTATGGGTTCGGCGCGCTGCCTCCGAGGAGGAATATGGAATTCAAGGCGGTTTCGGACCATGGTTTTCTGGAAGACCTTGCGTCCAGTCGCTACTGCATAGTGAATGGCGGCCACAATGTTATATCTGAAGCGTTGTTCCTGGGAAAGCCTGTTTTCTGTTTTCCCATCGGTGGAGCGTACGAGCAGTTTATAAATGCTTATTTTGTTCAGCAGCTCGGTTTCGGAGAATATTCGATTTCATCAAAACCGATAAAAGCAATGTTGGATGGCTTCGAATTGCGCTTGGCCCATTACGGGGATTCCATACGACAAGGGGATTTCTATGGGAATGAAGTCGTGCGCCGCCGCCTGGAGGAATTGATCGGGTGACAGGCAGGCTCAATCATGGCGCCGAAGGGAATTCGCGGTAGCGGCTCCACTCAGTAACCCATGAGACCACAACAGCGAGTGCATACCGGCATAAGGCCCTTTTCCGAAATGCTCTTTCTAAATCTCCGATATGCCGCGGAATTCCAGATTTGAGTGACGGTTTCTTCCTTCACGTTGCCTACCACGAAATCGTGATAGTCCCTGCATGGAGACATGTCCCCATTGGAATTGATTTCCACCGCGCTATACACGGAAACACAACGATTATACCCAAAAGCGCAGCTATGATCGGTATAGTACTTTTCCAGATCTTTCATGCTCGTCAGCGGGGGCAAAATTATTACTGATGGACCGGAGAGTTTTGCAGATTTCCTGCTGAGCTTCTTCAACTGGGCGGAAAGAGCGCCAATATCCGGCGGCCTCCAATTGCCTATCCAGCCATAGTGCTTTTCGGGTTTGAAACCGAAACGCTCTTCGAAATCCCTGGTCTGCTTGTGCGCCGACTGCTCATCGATCCACCACGCAAGATAGAACACGCAAATGTCCACCTTCTCGCGGAATCGATCATAGATGTCCAACAGCCGATTGTAATTCAAATTGTTAATTGTTGTGAGCGACGCGAGAAGAGGCAGACGTTGGTTCATTTGTTTACGGAGTTCGCGTATTTTATCTATTGCGGACACTATAGCGGCGAAGTTGTCGAACCGAGGATTCGCGCCAGGGCGACAGGCATTGTGAATTTCCCCGTCCGGTCCGTCTATCGAGATCTGAACGAGAAACATCGGGGCATTGACTAGTCGTTGCGCGTGCTGCGCAAGCCCGGTGCCATTTGTAGCGATACTCGGCGGCATGCCCAGACGAGCGGCTTCTTCGATGATTTCCACGGAGCCCTTGTAAAGCATGGGCTCGCCGCCCCACAGGTAAACTGAAGGGGTATGCCCCTTGTCCTTTAGGTCCTGGAGAAGCTCGATGTATCTCTCCGGGCTGACCTCCTGGTCCCTGAGCGCTTTGATTCCGCAGTCACGCAAGAAGCCACTGTCACCCCACTGGCCGCAAGTGTGGCAACGAAGGTTACACAGATCAGTTATCCGTACGCTGAATTGCCTGATTTTCCCGGCTCTACCGTCACCTGTCCGAGGCGATAAATTGCGACGCAGCTTATCAAGCTGAATCATACCCAGATTCTTGGCGTACCCTGGAGCCTCAATAAATTTGGGAATGGTTTTCAGAATGTTGGAAACTGGTACCCAGGCTTGACTCATGCTTGAATCCTCTTAGTTTTCTCAAACGCTCACGTCCAAGATCTTCTTATTGTCCGAGCTTTTCATGTAGCTTACAAAATTTCCGACCCACATATGGGAGCGTATCATAGCCCTCAATCGGTCACTTCGCAATAGCGGGACCGTTCTGCCGGGCTTAGCGAGTAAAATAAGCTCTGGAACCCCTTAGCCGGTCAGGGCGCCACCGCAAGGGATCTAGGATGTTCCCCACAAGCATTCCTGTTGACCGGCCCATTCGCTCACATGTCAAGAGCAAGTGTATGAATCAGCTCTCGAAGGTCCCGTAGAGATTTTTCCGAGATCTTGACTATCTGAAATCCCGCGGTGGCTTCCTGGTCCCGGCCTTCGGCCGCGGCCCACATGCATTTCGCATCGAACACAATCGGACCTTCATCGATGAATTTTTCCGAAGGCACGGTAAAGGTTTTCCGAGTTCCAGGAGTTGCCTTAATACCCACCACACCCACACCCTTCTCTGTTATGTCCCTCAAAATCCCTCGATTCTCCGGATGGCCCAGTTCGTATATATCGACCGCCACCGCCAGGAAGTACCTCGGCATTTCTCTCAGACTCTGGACCATAACCGAGTCATAGGCCGGAAAGCGACCATCAAGTTCTGCTTGATCTATTTCTCCGGTCTGAAGCAGTTCATCGAAGGCTCTTTGAAGGCCCTTGGGAGATAGATCATGTTTTTCCATCAATTCAAAATCGGTCATGCCAGACCTGATGTCTCTCACCATCTCCGGTGGTTCGAGTCTTTGGAGGATCACGGTATCCTTGTAAGGCCCGCGTCGCGAATCAAGTTCCGCTTGAGTTATCGCTTTGATTTCCAGCAATTGCCTGAAGATACTCTGTAGTCCCTTGATCGACAGGTTATACTTTGCCATTAATTCGGGATCGGTCATACGAGCGCGGATGTCTTCAATCAGGTGGCTGGCTTTGATTTTAGGCTTGTCTGTCATCTCAGCGGCTATAGAGAAGATTCGGAATTAGCTAACCCGAAAAGGCTTCGTGAGCGCGCACCCTTACCGTCGAGGACGCGTCATGGTTGTCGTACGGGCTGATTCCCGGAAAACTAAAACTCAGACTATTGAAATAGGGTATCAGGTTTTTTTTCTATCAGCCGATACTCCCTCGCTTCTGTTGTATATTACCAGAATCCATTGAGTGACCACTATTTGATTTATACTAAATAGAATTAAGGATGTTCTGAAATCGGCCGAAATCGCATATAATCGACACCCTGAAGTTTCACTAAGACAATTGAAACGCGTCAAATGCGACAGCGAGTTGTTCAACCGACCAAGAGACACCACGCCACTTGCCTTTAGGCACCGTGATTAGCCAAGATTCGTGGAAAGCGCCAAACAAAAGGGGCGGAAACGTTCCGCCCCGGAAAACAAAATTCCACTTCAGAATCCGGATTGCCTGATTATTTGTCACATCGACGGCCGTGCGTGGCACAATAGGCCTTACTTATTCCCACATGGTCGGGCGCATAGACCACCGGACGGGCTCTCGTCTCTGAAAGAGCTACGTGCAAACGGTGTCCCTCTCCACAGGCGCACCCCGGTAGATTAGCGTAAGCTTCCACAAAGTGCTCTTGCGCAAGCTTTTGCACGTCCAAACCGCTTTTTTCTTCGATATTCATCTTAACCTCCAAGAGGATAAACTTCTCGAATTATGAAATTCTCAATTGAGATTCTGAGATAACCGTAAGCATCCCAGCGGTCAAGGGCAAGACTCTAATCACTACCGGCCGGCTCGTTTGCCCGGCGTAACCCCTTCCCACAACCATTGTCCCGTTTTATTGCGCCCGTATGTTTGTGCTTAAAGGAGTGCATTGAATTGCGTTTTGTTGGATCTTGGTTGGCAATGCTTCTTCGTTCTTCCAGCGAAAGCAATACGGGATAAATGACTACGCGTAACCGATTGACACAAAATTGACACGGCCCAAATCGGTCGAGTGGGTCTACGACAAAACAATGACTCTGTTTTCCTAGGGAAATCGATAGTCACTTTCCATGGGGTAGCTTCCCGTCAAGCGAATCCGATTACAGCTTGTAGTGCTGCACCGAATCCTTCAGTTCCTTTCCCAAATCACCCAACTTTTGCGCTTCTAGTTCTAATTGACCGGTGCTGTCTTTGATTTGACGCATGGCTTCTTCGACACTTACCATAGCTGTAGAGATCTGCGCTACGCCGACGGACTGCTGTTCAATTGATGCTTGAATCAGACTGGCCGCCTGAGAAGACGACGCGACGGCGCCTGACAGTCTTCCAATAGCCTCTCCTGACTGGACGGACGCCGCTACTCCGGATTCCACCGCTTTACCTCCTTGTTCAGCAGCCATGACAACAGCGCCGACCCTTTTTTGGGTATCTTCAAGGATACCTCTTACTCGTTCTGTGGCCTGCTTGGATTGGTCGGCAAGACTCTTAATTTCTTGAGCCACCACTGCAAAACCCTTTCCATAATCACCAGCCCTTGCGGCCTCAATGGATGCATTGACAGAAAGGAGTTTCGATTGATCGGCAATATCCTGAACAGTGGCGATGATGGCGCCTATCTGCTGACTGTGTTCGCTCAAGCTTACAACTGTTTCGCTTATGGACTTCATCTCGTCTTTTATCAAATTAATCTTTTCAATGGTTCTCTCAGTTGACTCCATGCCGGATTCGGCTACATTCACCGATTCTCGGGAGTCCTGAGCTACAATCCTGGCTTTGTCACTGCCCACCTTGGCGGACTGTTTAACTTGTTCAACGGTAGTGGCCACTTCCGTTACCGCTGAAGAGGTTTGAGTAGAACTAACGGCTACCTGAGCAGCGGTGGCCACGACCTCAGCAGATGATGAAGCGAGGGTATTCACCGTCTGCATCACTCGGTAAATTTGGGTTCTCAAGCCCTCGCGCAAATCTCCAAACGCCTCCACCAGATCGCCTATCTCATCCCCTCTGGAAATATCAGGTGTAGCAACTGTCAAATCTCCGGCCGCGACCTTTCGTATTACAGCGGCTATGGCCGCTATGGGTCCGGATATTCTAGTGGCCAGGATGATAGACAGTATAAAGACAAGCGCCGCCACGACAAGGCCTATCAGTCCTAGAGTACCGAGTATGTTTGGCAGGAGCAAGATCTCGTTTGACGGCACAGTGGCAAACACTTTCCACTCCAAGTTCGGCAAATTGCCCACCGAGCCAGGATATGCGATTCCCACCGTCTTCGACTCAGATTCTGCGCTTCCTGGTTTGGTGAATTCATATTTGCTGAAAGTTTTTCGCTCCTGGACGGCTTCCCAAAGCTGCTCCAACTTTATTTGTGAACCCTTAAGCTCAAGCCCATAAAGCCCTCTGTCTGTATCGAGGATGAATCGGCCAAGTCTGTCCACAACGAACACGTAACCTGTTTTCCCAACCGGTATTCTGGTCAGGAGTTCCTCCAGAGGTTTCCATCGCAAGTAGGCAATCAGAACACCGGCTACTTTGTCACCTACCTTTACCGGAGCTGCAATGGGGAAAGTCCACCCATTTGACTCTTTGCTCACTTTCTGTGCGATCCTATTCTGTTCCAGGGCGCCTAACCCGAGCTTCCCGCTCTTTGCCTCTGCAAACACCGTGGACTTGGAAAAATCCACATTGGTAACTTCTGGTGAACTGGCAGCAACTGGCATTCCGGTTTGGGCGTCCACGAGAACCATAAATTCGTATGCGCCGGAAAGCTTGACCTCATCAAGCAAGCTCAGGGAGGCATCCTCTCTCACTTCCGATATAGTCAAGCTCTCTCCAATGAGCCGCTCCCTCGACCTAATTATGACCTCGGTACAACGACTATTCATAAATTCGGTAACAGCTTGACTTGCGAAATGCGCGATAGTGACAACTTCTCGGAAAGCCGCGTCTTCCGCCTGCTGGTTGACGGCTTGATATGCGAGGTAACCTGCTACCAGTAAAGGCAGAATGGATGCTACCAGGAACCATGAGACAAGCTTCGTCCTGAGACGAAGGTTCAAATTGCTTAAGATTCCTATTCTCAATCTTCGCAAACTCGTCAAACTAACCTCCATGCCGCATTTCTAGGCCAATATCAAAGGAAAGGCCGCTTTCCCGGATGTTGCAAGTCGGGCGTTTACGGTTTTCTTCGACTGCCGATGCCGCTTGCCGTATTGGGCCGAGTTCGGACCTAGCATTGAGGCATTCCCTTTCCTGGCCATAATGCCAAAAAGGAATTGAAAACAGGTTTGTGCGAACGGTTGGCGCTATAGACCCGGCGCCGCAAAGAACAATCAGACAGTGTATGCAAAGCCCGAGTTAATGTGTGGCAACCTGCTCGTCTTGTCAATCAAAAAGTATTCAGTATTCTCGCTCGGGTCGTCATTGTGATGAAAAGCTAAGATTCCATCTAATCCGCTGCAAAAGAAAATCTTGGTGAAAGGGATTGGACGTGTTGTGGCGACAGCCCTACCCAAGAAATTGAAGAAATTTGTTTTCACATCCGGTTTGGGTGTTCACCCATAGGAGCAACCGGTTAAGAGCATGTACAACGCCGCCGGGAAAAAAGCTCGTGAAGAAGTCGGATTCCCATTCGGGAGAATCCAAGACCTGAAGCGTGCTTATGGACGAGGTTGTGTTCGGCCTCAATGTCGTTCGAGGACCGTCAAGACCTGTTAGACCATAAATTCGGGAAGATCGCAACCCATTACTCAGGGCCGGAATTTGAAAATCGAGTTGCAGCCGCTAACAAGGCTTGCAGCCAACCCGGACACAAATTGACCACTGACAATCCTCAAAAAAACCGCCCGGTTACAGGCGGTTAATTTAGCAGCGTCATAATCCTTTTTTGGTGCCCCCAGTAGGAATCGAACCTACGACCTGCGGATTAGGAATCCGTCGCTCTATCCACTGAGCTACGGGGGCATCATGAGAGTTGGAATCTGTGTATAGCTTAGCTCTTCAATCTATGTTAATATTTCGCGTCAAGTCAATCCTTTTCTAACACCCCGGACCGCGGCTTGTTGCGGACAATGGTAAGAACCGTTATCATGGTTTTGATCGAAGCCATAATTAAGCCTTTTAAGCTCGATGACGTAAAAGAAGCGTTGGAAGAACTGGGCGTCGGAGGCATAACTGTTACGGAAACGCTTCAAACAGCAGCCCAAGCTCGAGGCCGCTCATTTGGGGCCACGCCGGCAACCGCGGGCATGATTCCGAAAATCAAGATTCAGGTCGCGGCTCCGAGCGAATTGGCTGAGCGAATCATAGAGTCTATATGCCTCCATGGAGCGACAAGCAAGACCGAAGACGGCAGAATCACAGTCGAAACTATCGATAGGGTAGTTCGAATCCGGACAGGAGAAATGGATTCGGACGCGATATCATAATGGAATCAACTTTCCGGAGCGACAGACTCAAGGTGGCATTGATCGCCGAAATGAGTCTTGAGATCTCCCTTTAAAGCTTCCAGATTCGACTCTTCTTCGACTTCGACCACCAGTTCCCCATTATCAAAACATTTGAGTCGACCATGTTGCTGAAAAATCCGTATTGCGGCCTTGGGATCAACTGTGATCCACCCTTTCATTCTCTTGACCAGTTCTTCGCCGGTGAATTCTCGTTCGATGACCAGGTCGACAGAACGCTGCTTGCCTTTCCATCCAATGACGGCGGGTCGAACCAGAACGGGCATGACGGGATCGTGCACAGCGGCGCAACGGAACCATACTTTAGCTCTTATCAATTTGGCGCCTCCAATTCGGAGTATTTATGTCAGCGATTCCATCCTTGTCTATTCTCACACAAAAGAGCCAAGCATTTCCAGTGGAATGTCTATCTTCACCAAAAAGAACTTTGAAAAACCGTGGAAGTGTGCTATAGAAGAAACAATTAACTGATGAATTTGACAAGACAAAAACATCTCATTTCCCCCAAATGAAAGATTACAAGCCTATGTCAGAATCATTATTTAGATTGCCTTATCGCCTTGCGATAATTCTCGGCATTCTCTCAATTCTAATGTTCTCATGGGGCGTGGCGCTATCTCAGGCCGAACAACGCGGCACGAAAATCCGGCAAGCCCATAATAAATACGCAAAGAAGAAAATCGAGAAGAAGAAGTGCCCTTTAAAAAAAGTGATGAAGCGCCGGGCCGCCAAAAAGATTGACAAGAAAAAGGCAAAGCAACCTCCGAAGGGAATTCAGGCCAAGGCTTTTTATTGCGAGAATCTTGCCAGCAACCGCACATTATTGGCCAGAGATCCGGACAAGCAGCTGCCTATAGCCAGTTTGACCAAGCTGGTCACTGCGCTCGTAACTCTAGACAGGATGCCTCTGAGTCAGAAGGTCATGATTCCTGATGATATAAAGTCAGTGCCTAAATCAGTGGTGGGATTGAAAGCCGGTGACCACGTGACTGTTGAGGATCTGCTGCACGGATTGATCATGAATTCAGGAAACGATTGCGCCGAGGCGCTTGCTAGCGCTTATCCGGGTGGACGGGACAAATTTATTGAGATGATGAATGAAAAAGTGCGAAGCTTGGGGACACGATCAACGCATTTCTATACACCCTCCGGCCTGGACCAAAAGATAGACCATCCTACGGATGGTAAGAAAGTGGGAGATGTGGCTTCAAATGTGTCCACAGCTCGTGAAATTGCGGAAATAGCCCGCGCGGCCTTCTCCAATAAGACTGTTCGTGAGATTTCCAGGAAGCGAACTCACTTAATGGCGAGCGCCATAGAGAAGACCGGTTACTTGGTAAAGAATACGAATAAGTTGCTTCGAGATGATCTACCCTTGGTCGGCGGTAAGACGGGCTACACTGCAAAGGCCGGGCATTGTCTTGCCACGGCTTTTACTCCGGGACGCAATATATTCATGATTGTGGTGCTGGGGAGCCCGGACCACTTCAGGGATACCCGCCTCGTATACCGCAAGGCGCTCAAAGAGGCGCGCCGCATCCAGCCACCGCCGCCGGTGAGGCATCCAAGCCGAGTGGCAGCGAGAACCGAGCAGACCCACCACTGACCGCAAACTCTGGGCGTGGTCGATTAATTATGGTTTCAAATGCATTTCGGGAGGTAAAATCATTCCTTGGGAAGCACAAACAAGAAGTTAATCCATTCCCCGGGTTTGGTTTCACACCAAATCCGGCCGTTATGGGCTTCGATTATTTTACGCACGTTATACAGGCCGAGCCCTGTTCCTCTCTTGCTTTTCGTTGAATCGTCATGAACTCGGTAAAACTTGTCAAATATCCGTTCGACTAAATGGGGCCCCACACCCGGACCCGTATTCCAAACATTGAACAGAAAGGAATCTCCTTGATCTACGAAGCCATAGGCTAGCTTCCCTCCCGGATATGAATACTTAAGAGCATTACCGAAAAGATTACGATACACTATTTCCAGCAGGGCAGGGTCGCCTTTGAGCTTGACGGCGCCCACCCCTCCCATGCTCGTATCATAGCTTTCGAATGAATCCGGGTAACGTTCTTTCAGCCCAGTTATGGCCGGGAGTATCACTTCTTCATAAAAATTCTTGATCAGTTGCTTTCTTATAGTAAATTCCCCATGCTCAAGTTCGGCCATAACGAGGTAATCTCTGCTCATAGCCTCGAGAAATTGTGACTGATGATAGACAATTTGCAGGTGTTCTTTTCGACGCGGATCATTCTCGGTATTCAGGAGCCGTCTCAGAAAACCGCTCATCACGATGAGTGAATTCTTAGTTTCATGATTTATGAAATGGATCGCTTCTCGAAAATTCTGATTGACCTGTTCGAGTTCCCTCCTGATAGCCTTCTCACGATGGATATCCTTGCTGATCCCCACTGTGCCCAGAACTTTTCCTTGCCGATCTTTTAGCAGTGACAGCGTTAGTGATATTTCGATTATTTCGCCTGTTTTAGTCTTGAGCCGGGTTTCATAATTGCGAACGCCACCTGAAGCGGTGACCTCATCGAGAATATTTTGTCGTTCGGCCGCGTCCATCCACAAGTCGGATACTTCCTTACCCCGCATCTCCTTAGCGCTATATCCAAGCGCTCTCTCCGCGCAAGGATTGAACATTACAATACGCGATTCAAGATCCGTGGTCATGATCATGTCTTCGGAATAGCGTAGAATCGCTTCCAGGTAGCTGGTCTCTTTCGCCAGCGCGGCGGTCCTTTTTTGCACCTCTCTAGCTAGAGTCCCGGCTTGTCTTTTGTATCGTTCCTCAGACTGCCTTAGCTTATTTTCGAGATCCGATATTTCCAATCGCGAACCGATAAGCTCTGCCGCCTCTTCCAAAAAGTGCTTCTCCGCCGACTTTATCTCCTTCACGCCGTGATCTGCATGAATAAAGCCGCGTGAGAGGCCGTTCACACTGATTTCATATTGACACACTTCACCGTGACATTCCTCGGGAGGTTGCCCATAAACTATGTCATCGACTTCAATCCAGGCTGCTGAATTTATTGGATCATCTATAGCAGCAGCTACTTGATCCAGCACGCTCTTCATTTTTTCTTCGAAAGGGGTTTTGCCAAGTAAAATCCGGCTAATCTTCAGCAACCTCGCCAGCTTGTCAGAAACTCCGGGCAATTCCACTCGACCTTCCTCAGGTAAATGCTTCGACCGTTCTTGTTCACTTAAATCGCATACGGTTTCGAGAATAAAACCATTTTCTCTTTGTTGCACAAAACGTGCTTTGATAGAGCATTTCGTATCCTGTCTGACCTGAGTCCCCTGAACCTCCGGTCCGGCCAAACCTGCCACCAAGTCTTCGAAGGGGCAGAACGGACAGGCTTCATCGAGACCCGCCAGCGCATCATAGCAGATCTTGCCGATACACGGACCGATCCTTTCCGCCAAATAGGAGTTTACTTCTAATATTCGGGCATCAGGACCAATGGCGGCGGCCCCTTCGGGAAAGCTCTCCAACAGACTTTCAATCGGCAACTGCATTATTGCTCCGCGCATGGGAAGCTTCGAACTTGATTAAATACTGCGGACACTCCGGGAGAGAGGCCCCCGAATCTTGCCTATCAATTGGACAACATTATACCGGCTATATCTGCCGACGTCGAGTATTTCCGGCGGTGAGATGGGCCACTGGTGGACTAAATTCGGACCGTGACCTTTACGAGCATTAACCTAATTTCCGGAGGAAGTCAATCGGCGCGCCAGCGCAAATTACAGGGGTCGAAGCGGAGTTTGACTAATGTAGCGCCGGATGATAGGATTATTCCGCAATCATCCGTTGTCGGAGTGGCTCATGTCCGAAAACCAGGTCAAGGGAGTTGTGCTGGCCGGCGGCCTTGGAACGAGACTTTACCCGTTAACCAAAGTCACGAACAAACATCTCCTTCCGGTCTACAACAGGCCCATGATCACTTATCCCATAGAATGCCTGGTCAAAGCCGGAATCAAGGACATTCTTGTCGTGACTGGAGGCGCCAATCCTGGTGATTTTCTCAAACTCCTCGGAAACGGAAAAGAGTTCGGTGTGGACCATATCAGCTACGCATACCAGGAAGGCGAAGGTGGGATCGCCGATGCGTTGGCTCTGGCAGCGGCTCACGCCGGCGCAGGACGCGTGTGTGTTGTGCTGGGTGATAATATTATCGAAAAGAATATAAGGACTGCCGTGGACGAGTATAAAAGTCAAGAGCGGGGCGCCAGAATTCTTCTGAAGCAAGTGGATGACCCCCAGAGATTTGGTGTGCCCGTATTGGAAGGCGACTCGGTTGTGCGCATAGAAGAGAAACCAAAGCATCCTGCGTCGAACTACGCTGTTACCGGTATCTACCTGTATGATTCTCAGGTCTTCGATTTTATCAGCACTTTATCGCCGTCGGAGCGTGGCGAACTCGAAATAACTGACGTAAACAACCTTTACATTGAACAAGGCGCCATGACCTGGTCGGTGCTCGATGGCTGGTGGTCTGACGCCGGAACTTTCGAATCACTGCTCAGGGCCAGCAACTTGGTCGCCCAGGGTGGCGCAAACAACGATTGAAGTCGACAAACAATGAAACGAGAGAAATTCAAACGACCTGACTCAAAACTAATAAATGAATTGATCGTGCAGCCTTTAAGGGTAATTCCTGACGAGCGCGGCAGGGTAATGGAAATTCTGAGGCGCGATGATCCGTTCTTCTCGGGGTTCGGGCAGGTGTACGTTACTACCGTGTATCCGGGCATCGTGAAAGCTTGGCATTATCATAAAATCCAGGAAGACCGTTTCACTTGCGTGCGCGGCATGGTGAAAGCCGTATTCTACGATGACCGGAAAGGCTCACCTACTCGCGGTTACCTCAACGAGGTCTACGTGGGTGAGTATAATCCGTGCCTCATAGTTATTCCCGCCGGCATTTACCACGGTTGGAAGTGTGTGGGAGACTGCGAGGCATACGTAATCAACATACCTTCCGAGCCCTACAACCGATCTGATCCGGATGAGTATCGTATCGCGCCGCATTCCGGAGAAATCCCATACGATTGGACCACTAAGGACGGATGAAAAAGCCTTCCGACAAGCTAACATATTGATATCTTCCGGGAGAGCAAGTTCGGCAAGAGCTGGATTGAGGTCGATAAATGAAGCTTCTGGTTACCGGAGGTTGCGGTTTTATAGGCTCCAACTTCATTATGCATATGCTGGAATCGTATCCTGACATAAGCATTATCAACCTGGACCTGCTTACCTATGCCGGAAACCTGGAAAACCTTCAGGATGTCTCGCCGTACGCTGACCGTTACGGATTTGTGCGGGGTGATATTGCGGACCGCGAATTGGTCTGTAATCTTGTCTGCAACAGCAAACCGGACGCGGTTATCAATTTCGCGGCCGAGAGCCATGTAGACCGTTCGATAATGGACTGTTCCGCGTTCCTCAGCACCAACGTAGTCGGCGCCCAGGTGTTGCTGGAGGCATGCCGAGAGTTCGGAGTAAGCCGCTTCGTTCAAATCTCCACGGATGAGGTCTACGGTTCTCTCGGGCCGGACGGAGCATTCACCGAGGATGACACCCTGGCTCCAAATAGTCCATACGCGGCTTCAAAGGCAGCTGCCGACTTGATTTGCCGCTCTTATCACAAGACCTATGACATGGATGTGGTCATAACCAGATGCTCAAATAATTACGGCCCATTCCAATTTCCCGAAAAGCTAATTCCTCTCATGATTACCAATGCTCTTCAAGACATGGAATTGCCGGTGTATGGAGATGGAATGAACGTCAGGGATTGGATACACGTCCAAGACCATTGTCGGGCCATCGATTTGGCGCTGCATAAGGGCAGACCCGGAGAGGTCTACAATATCGGCGCGGAATCGGAGTTTCCGAATCTGCGCATCATTCAACACATTTTGGAAAGACTCGACAAGCCGCAGTCTCTAATACGATTTGTTCAGGATCGACCCGGGCATGACCGTCGATATGCTATGGATGCGTCCAAATTAAAGAAGGAACTCGCCTGGAGCCCTCGCATGTCCTTTGAAGACGGAATGGACCAGACAATATGCTGGTACTTGGAGCACGAACCCTGGTGGCGCCGAATCAAAACAGGCGAATACCTTACCTATTACAATGAATGGTACGTCAGCCGCTGCGGATGCTAAGATTGCAGGGAGTCCGGGGGGCTCTTTCTTGCAAGAAACCGCCCCCCGGACCCCCTGCAAAGAATTCCTAAATGTGCTTCTTCAGGTTGTGTGCGGATAAGCGATCCTGTCGCTGGCTTATGGCCACTCCGCAACCAGTTAGGAGTTTTAGGAAAGGGGGTCCAGGTCCACTGGGCGTGGGGCCAACAATGCATCTCAATGTCCCTTGCCTGCGATTACCTTAATGCCCGCACAAAAGCATTGCTGGCCGTGCGCGGAGCGCCTTTTGCAAAAGGGTTTTTCGCCTGGCCGTCCGCTTTTCGAAAGCTGCTTCACTCATGAATATTCAACGACGAAAAACCTCCAAATTGTTTATTGGGTCGGTCCCCATTGGGAATGACGCTCCCATCGCGGTTCAGTCCATGACGAACACCGATACGAGGGACGTCGAGGCCACTGTCCGTCAGATCCGGCGACTCGAGCGGGCAGGTTGTGAAATCATACGAGTCGGTGTCCCTGACATAGACGCAGCGCGCGGCCTGAAGTCGATAATCGCAAGAATACACGTGCCACTTGTGGCCGACATACATTTCGACCACCGCCTGGCTCTGGAGGCTCTGCGTCAGGGAGCAGACGGCCTGAGACTAAATCCGGGCAATATCGGTTCCCATGTCAAAGTGCGTGAAGTGACCCGAGCCGCTGCCGAACGAGGCGTCCTCATTCGAATCGGCGTAAACTCAGGGTCTGTCGAAAAGAAGCTCCTGCTGAAATACCGCGGAGCGACACCCGCAGCGATGGTCGAAAGCGCTTTAGGGCATGTCGCTTTGTTGGAAAGAGAGAATTTCCACGATATCAAAATATCGTTGAAGGCTTCGGATGTTCCTCGCACTGTCGATGCTTATCGTATGTTAGCGGATCGGGTGAATTACCCGCTTCACGTGGGCATAACCGAAGCGGGAACACTGGTTTCGGGAACGGCTAAGTCCGCGATTGGCATAGGACTCTTATTGGCGGAGGGTATAGGCGATACGATCAGGGTCTCGCTCACAGCAACGCCTATCCACGAAATCACGGCCGCATACGCGATCTTGAGGGCCCTGGGATTACGAGCCAGGGGGGTCGAGGTAATTTCCTGTCCCACGTGTTCTCGGACGGAGATTGACATCATTCGGCTAGCGTCCAAAGTGGAGAAATCCCTCTCGAAAGTCCAGCAACCGCTCAAAGTTGCCGTAATGGGCTGCGTCGTCAACGGCCCGGGAGAAGCGAAAGAGGCGGACGTCGGCATTGCGGGAGGAAAGAAACGAGGCTTGCTTTTCAAACGCGGAAAAATCATTGGAACGTATAGCGAAGAGGATCTGTTGCCTGCTCTACTTGCCGAGGTCGAAGAGATGACCCAGGAAAGTCCTACGATAGGATAATCATGGTTCGCCGCGTGAATTAAGGTATCCAACCGGTTGGGATATTGATCAAAAGCGCAAAAGGTTAGATAATGTATTATCAGATAGGCTTCACCCGTCATTTGTGTGCATCGCTAAGGGATTGAGATGACTCAATTAAAAAATGCTATGGAAATCTTTAGGATTCTGCCAAGGACGAATTGTAGGGATTGCAGGATTCTCACCTGCTTTGCTTTTGCCGCGGCTGTTTTCAAAGGAGAGAAGCGACTGGAAGATTGCCTGCATATTAATAGGAACGCTTTGGAGACATTCAGCGTCGGAAACTCGGATTCGAGAACATTGGAACGGGAGGAATCGCAAGCGCTGTCAGAGTTGAGACGCAAGATCTCCGGTATGGATTTGGCTTCTTCCGCCGAGAGGTTGGGGGCCTCATTTTCGGATGAGAAACTGACGGTCAAATGTCTTGGCAAGGACTTCCATGTTGATTTCCAGGGGAATGTTACGTCTGAAGTTCACGTGCATGGATGGGTCACAATTCCGCTTCTCAACTATGTGATATCTTGCGCCGGAAAAGATGTTTCAGGAAATTGGGTTCCCATGCGTGAACTCAAGAATGGGGCCACCTGGGCCGGCCTTTTCGGGCAGCGGGGTGAAAAGCCGTTAAAGCACGTGGCAGACAACTACACGGACCTTTTCGAACATATGGTCCAAATTTTCAACGCGAAACGCGCCCCCAACGCCTTTGAATCGGACGTCGCCGTGATTTTGCGCCCACTGCCGAGAATACCGATGCTTATTTGTTATTGGAAACCGGATGGTGACATGGAGTCGTCGCTGAACGTCTTTTTCGACGATACCGCCGAAGAAAACCTGGGGACAGATTCGCTTTACAGGATTGCCACGGGGATGGTCATGATGTTCGAAAAGATAGCGCTCACCCACGGCAAATGAGTCTTCCTGAGACTCGTTTCAGTTAACCACCGGTTGAGCGACCTCTCGCAGCATCGCGGATTGTTTTGCACATGTTATGAAGTCTTTTGGAAGGGGTCCGGGGAAACCTTTTCTACCGAGAAAAGGTTTCCCCGGAGTTGTTCCCCATTTCTTCTACTTCACCACCACCTCTTCGCCGGGATTAAGGCCCGAGATTATTTCCACTTTTCCGTCGCTCAGTTTACGGCCGGTTTTGACGTGACGGATCTTTACAACGCCGTCTTCGAGGACTTTGACGCTCTCAAGCTGTCCCACCGTTTGCACGGCCTCCGAAGGAATGAGGACCACGACCGACTCAACGGTCTTGAACGTGAGCGTTCCGTATAGACCCGGGCTCAGACCGGAATGTTCGGAAAGCGGGGCCTTGACAGTAATAGTTCTGGTCTTTTCTTCTCTCTGAGGCACTACTTCTCGTATGGTGGAAGCCTGTTCGAATTTTGCCGAAGGGATGGAGATGGTGACAGGCGTCCCGGAGCGTAGATAGGGAGCGTATTGCTCGCCGACCGCCGCCACCAGCTCGAGGGCGCCCGGCATGTAGATGCTCAACAGTTCTTTTCCGGGAGTGGCCAGATCGCCGACGTTAACTTCCCTGGTCGCAACTATGCCGTCGAAGGGGGCCGTAACCACCGCGTAGGAAAGCTGAGTCTTTGCCTCTTCCAGCGCGGCGGCTGCTCTCTTTTCCGCTGCTTGAGCCACTTCGTACCGGGCCAACGCGTCATCATAGTCCTTTTTTGCAACCGATTCTTTTTCAAATAATAACTTATAACGCTCGTAATCGTTTCGAGTTTTCACCAAATCCGCTCGGGCGCTTTCAAGGGCGGCCCGGGCCTGGTCTTCCCTTTCCGCCATATCTTTTGCGTCTATTCGAAGCAGCGCCTGTCCTTTCTTGACGGTGTCGCCGGCTTCTACGTTCAGTTCGACCACGTACCCCAGCAAGCGGGAAGCCACCTTTGCTGTTTCTCTCGACACTATGGCGCCGGAGACGGTGACCTCTCCGCCAGTATGGCCGGTTTCTGCTTTAATTGTCTTGAGCCCGGAAGCTGCTTTTCCCGCGGGAGAGGTTGTTCCTCCCGGAACTTTGGAGTGAAACCCGCCCTGTGTCCACACCAGGATCAGTATCAATCCGATTAGCGCCAAAGCGGCCGTCAGTATTTTCTTCCTGGTCATAGAGTTTTAATCCTCGATGGGTCCAGCTTTACTGCCACGATTCCCGCTAACCCTATAGGACATTATAATCAATTATCTTTCATCACATAATCATCGTATTCGATTTCGAAACGAAGCTTATGCTTGGCTTCTTCCTGGGCGAGTGACATGAAGATTGCCTGAAGCGCGCCGTCTTCGGTAGCGGCTGCGAGATCGTTGTACATCTTGAATGCCTTTTTCTCTTTCTTCATGGCCACAACGAGCGCCTGCTGGTAGTCCATGTCTCGGCTTGGCTCGACATCCACCAGATAATCGCCGATCTTAAGATCCAGGACTTTGCTTTGAGAAGGTATGAGCCCTTTGCCGGATTTTATCTGTTCAAGTTTCCTCTTGTGTCCCAGTTCTTCCTGCGCAAAACCTTTGAAAATCTCGCTCATCCAGGGTCGCTCCATATTACCGGATAAATCCGTATAGAATTCAAAGGCCTGCTGCTCCTGGCCGATGGCGAAGTCCAGTATTTCATCCACTGATTTCCACTGCTGCATAATGTGTCCTCCACAAGATTATTCTAGGGCCTATGTTGACCCCGATGCTTGGCTATCATGATAATGCGCGACGAGAAAGGCGCCGGAAAACTTGAGTAATATTTCCATTGCCATAAACCGACTCGAAATGTATCCATCAGGTCAAAAAAGTGCTAAACCAGCTCCCTGACAGCATCGAGCGCCGCGTCGAAATCAGGCTCTTCGGCGATTTCTTTTATTATTTGGATATGTCGGATTGTGCCGCCGCTGTCGACCACAAAGACCGCGCGAGCGAGCAGACGTATTCCGTCTATAAGAACGCCGTATGATGTTCCGAATGAAGCGTCCCTATGATCGGAAAAGGTCTGCACACCTTTTATGTCGGCAGCGGCGCACCAGCGCGCCTGAGCAAACGGCAGATCCATACTTATGGCCAATACGACCACATCAGACCCCAACCGGGTCGCTTCCTCGTTGAATCTTCTGGTCGTTCTGTCACAGACAGGCGTATCGAGGGACGGAACTGAATAAATTACGCATACCTTCCCTCGGAATGACGAGAACTGCACGGGCGCCATATCCGTTCCTATAACCACAAAGTCGGGCGCGAGTTCGCCGACTTTCACTTCTTCGCCTGCAAGCGTGATCGGATTCCCTCTCATTGTGACTAGGCCGCTGCGTTGTTTCATGGATCGATTCCTCTCGGTTGACGGTATCATTCCGTACTCATATAAGCAGCCCTTGAATTTCCGCAATCCATGCTAGCCTTTCGGCGCGGAGACAAGCCTTAGGTGTCCGGCGGTCAATACTCATAAGGAAGGAACAGTTTCCTGTGTTCGTCCAGCGCGAATCTGTCCGTCATGCCGGCTATATAATCGCAAACCACCCTTTCAACCGGATCCCGGTTTTCTGCAATCCTCTTTTGGACACCCGGCGGGAGCTGTGGCGGCCTGCTCACATATTCCTGAAAAAGGTCCGTCAAAAGACGCGCTGCCTTGTATTGCATCCTCAGTATCTTATGGTGCGTATAAAATCCGGTATGAAGAAAATGGTTGAGTTGCTCTTTCCATTTCTGCATTTTCGCGGAAAAAGTAGCCACGTTCGCATCCGAGTTCATGATATCTGCGGGGCTCTGAAAATTATTTCCCGATAGGCGTTCCTCTGTCCCTTGGACCAGGTCGCGAATGAAAGTGTCGATCAGGATCCGAATACACTGATAACGAAAGGTATCACGATCAAGGTTCGGGTGTCGGTCCCTTATAATTCGAGTCACCTCGTTCCAGATTTCGAGTTCCTCTAGATCGTTTTCGTCGAAAAAACCGGAACGCACCCCATCCTCTATGTCGTGGCAATTGTAGGCTATCTCATCGGCAAGATTGACTATTTGCGCCTCAAGGCTGGGCCACTGTCCCAACATGAACTCCCTCAGAACGTGAGCCGGGGCTTGATCATACACCGTGGAATGCCTAGCGATACCGCTGCGCGTCTCGAAGGTCAAATTCAGGCCGGGGAAATCAGGATAGCGGGCTTCCAGCAGGTCCACCACTCGCAGAGACTGAGTATTGTGCTCAAATCCTCCATGATCCTGCATAAGGTAGTGAAGCGCTTCTTCCCCTGCGTGGCCGAAAGGTGTGTGGCCAAGATCGTGCGCCAGCGCCACTGCATGGGTCAGCTCCTCATTAACTCCTAAATATTGAGCTAGGCTTCGCGCAATCTGCGCCACTTCCAAAGTGTGGGTGAGTCTGGTTCGGTAGTGGTCTCCTTCATAGTATGCGAAGACTTGAGTCTTGTATTCAAGCCGGCGGAAGGCCCTGGAATGTATGATTCTGTCACGGTCTCTCTGGAATGCGGTGCGGTAAGGACATTCTTGTTCCGTATGGACTCGGCCCCGGCTATTCTCGGATCGCACCGCGTAGGGCGCCAGGAATAATCGTTCTCTGTCCTCTTGGGCTGAGCGCTTTACGATCACTTTGTATATCCTGGGATGCGAGAGCGGGATTCAGACCTGGGTCTTTCCCCGGTTATCATCTGTTCCGTCTATCTTGCTGACGCAGCGGAGCAGGGCGGGAATCGATTCCCGGCGAGACATCTTGGATGTTTTTCGTGGATGTCTGTTCCTCCTCCGGTTGAACCGCTCGTATAGCGCCTTTGCCCCCTCCCGGACCTGGAAGAATTACGTTAACCAACAAAGCGAAGAACACGACTGTGATCAGGGACGCGATCACCAGGATGACTGTTTTCAACCCAATGGAAGCCCCATTTCTAATTCCATTTCGGGATCTTCCGTCACTGTCCTGTTCAGCGGGAAAACGAAACTCTTTGAAGGCGTCCGCAGGGATCGAGAGATCGTATTCCATCCCCGGTTCATTAGCGGCTTGTTGCGGTAATTCAAATTTCGGCTGCGATGACTTTGGAGTTGGCCTTTTGGCAGGAGAAGGCGCCGCCGGAGTCGGCCGTGGAAACCCGGGTTCTATGTATCCGATGCCGCGGCAATGAGGACAGCGGACTTTTACCTTGGGCCTATCGGGAAGGCTCTTTTCATCCAGTCTCATTGTGCCTTGGCAGTGGGCGCAGCGAATTATCATTTAGCTAAGCCTCTAACAAGCGCCTTGATCAGGAGTCAGACTTCAGGGCCTGAAGCAATACGTCATGAATAATACCGTTGGTAGCTATCACAAAGTCTGTATAAACGTCAGTCAGATTTCCGGACTTGTCGGTCACCCGCCCTCCTGCCTCTTGAGCCAGGAGCATGCCCGCCGCCATATCCCATGGTTTCAGCTTCTGCTCCCAAAATCCATCCAATCGACCGCATGAAACATAAGCGAAGTCCAGCGCGGCGGACCCACCACGTCTCATACCCTGCACACGCAACAGCGCCCTTGAGAATTCGGCGATATTATTGACCTGTGAATAAGCTTTGTCATAAGGGAAGCCGGTAGAGACGATGCTTTCTTGTAATCGTGCGGCCCCGGACACACTAATGGGATCATCATTAAGGAACGCGCCGCCACTTCTTATCGCATAGAACCTTTCCTTTTTCAACGGATCGTAGACCATGCCGGCGACGAGGTCGCCATTATCCATAAGAGCTATAGATACGGAAAACATGGGATAACCGTGGGCAAAATTCACCGTGCCGTCAAGGGGATCCACAAGCCACAGCCATCTGGAACCCTTAAGTTCAATGCTTCTTTCTTCTGTAAGAATGTCGTGTCCCGGAAATTCCCGATTTATTGCCTCAACAATAATATCTTCAGAGGCACGGTCTGCATCTGTAACTATGTCTATGGCGCCCGGCCGGGTATCCTTCAGATCAACCCCCAAGTTTCCTTTCGAATAGCCTAGGATTACCTTTCCTGCCTTGTCGGTCACTCGGGTAAGAAATTCCAAGAAACTTTTTGAACCTACCTCATATGTCATCCCGCTTCCTCATGATCTCACAATCCAATTCTCCACGGTGGAGTCTTACTCGCACTTCCTGTCCCATTTCGACCTTGCGAGCATCGTTGATCACTATGCCGGTCAGAGAATCGAATGTAATGGAATATCCTCTCGCTAGAATGCCCAACGGGCTCAGAGCGTCCAGCCGGCCCGCCAAATTATTCAAAGACTGTTGAGAGCTTCGGACAGATACTCGAGCCGCGGCCGCCAAGCGCGTGAACAGCGCCTCGAATCGGTCTCTTTTTGCCCCGGCGATCCTCGCCACATGCTCGGGTTTAAGCCTGGCTGTTATCGCAACGGTTTCTTTGCGGATGTCACCCAGTTTCCGCCGCATAGTTTTTATGAGCCTGATGTTCAGATCATCAATCCTCATGCGATATTCCAGTATCTGCCTCAAGGGATCGTGAAGCCTTCTGACAAGTTCCCCTACAGTCGAGCCGCAACGATCTATAACCGCAGTCATACAACCCCTTAGTCTGGCTTCAAGATGTTCCAATGCCGCTTCCAAGTCTCGTTTGTCCGAAACCAGCATTTGCGCGGCCGCCGATGGAGTGGGCGCTCTCAAATCAGCGGCGAAATCGGTCAATGTGACATCGGTTTCGTGCCCTACCGCGCTAACGATCGGCAATCTGCACCCGGCGACAGCCCGAACCACCCTCTCGTCGTTAAAAGCCCAGAGGTCTTCTATGGGCCCGCCTCCCCGCCCCAGGATGATTACATCAACGTCGTCCGTCTCACAGAGTCTTCGGATAGCGCTAGTGATCTCATCCGGCGCCTTGTCTCCTTGCACCGAGGACGGACTCACGACAATGTTTATCCAAGGACCGCGATTCCGAATGATTCGGATCATATCGCGAACCACTGCTCCCCGAGGAGAGGTTACCAAACCGATGGTTTTCGGGAAAGGCGGTAATGGTTTCTTTCGGTCGGCGCCAAACAAACCCTCTGCCGCAAGTTTGGCCTTCAATTGCTCGAAAGCCAACATCAAGCTTCCGAAGCCGACCGGTTCCATGGTGTCGAGAATCAATTGATACTCGCCCCGAAGGCTATACACCGATAATCGACCCCACGCGATCACATTGAGCCCGTCTTCGGGCCTAAACTTCAGGAACCGCCCCTGGAGTCTGAACATCACGCACCGGATCTGGGCGGCGTCATCTTTGAGGGTGAAATATAAGTGGCCCGAAGGCGCGCTACGGAAATTCGATATCTCGCCCTGGATCCAGACTGAGGGGTATTCCTTCTCGAGAATCTCCCGAATTTTTTCCGTGAATTCGGAGACCGTAAATATTCTTCTCTCGGGCAGCTCCATCGTTCATCCTCAAATCAATTCTATTGATTGCCCCCAAGGCTACTGATGTCCACCTTCCACTTGCGGAGGTCCTTGAGAGCCCGTTCCACAATCACTTCCTTTTTGCTGTGCTTGGGAGTTCCCGCGGGCGCTTGCGCGATGATGCCGAAATTGATGTTCATCGGTTCATATCTGCCGGCCGATTCATCCCTGGTATGTTTCAGCAGAGCGCCTATTGCAGTGGTGTCAGGCGGCGCTTGGGGCGTTAGCCCCTGCGCCAGTATAGCTGCAATCATGCCAACTGCAAGGCCCGAGGCGGTCGATTCAATATAGCCTTCCACCCCTGTCATCTGGCCGGCGAAAAATAAGTGAGGAGCCCTTTGCGATCTGGACCATCCATCCAGCAGCCGAGGAGCATCCAGAAAGGTGTTTCGGTGAATCGAACCGAGGCGCGCGAACTCGGCGTTCTCCAGGCCGGGAATTTGCCGAAAAACCCTTTCCTGCTCAGGATGTGTCATTTTGGTTTGAAATCCAACAAGATTGTACAGCGTTCGCTCATGATTCTCGGCCCGGAGTTGGACAACGGCATAAGGTCGCTTTCCGGTAACCGGATTTACTAATCCAACCGGCTTCATAGGCCCGAAGGCTAACGTATTCAGCCCCCTTCGCGCCAGTTCCTCGACAGGTAGACACCCCTCAAAATGAGGGATATTTTCAAATGGATATGGATCAACCTTTTCCGCTCCCAGGATCCGGGAAACAAAGTCCCGGTAGGCAGCCTCATCCAATGCGGCGTTCAGGTAATCGCCCGCGCCGTCCTCGTAACGCGAGGCACGGAAAAGTTTGGTCATGTCCAGGCTGTCAGCGTTTACTATAGGAGCTATGGCGTCATAAAAATATAGACCTTCCGATCCGAGCGTCTTCATTATGTCCGCAGCTAGTGGATCTGAAGTGAGCGGGCCGGTAGCCACTATGGCAAGCCCTTCCTCCGGCAGCGGCACATACCTTACTTCACGAGCTTCCAGTTTTAGCAAAGGATGATTACAGATTCTTTCCGTAACAAATCGTGCGAACAGCTTTCGATCCACAGCGAGGGCTTTGCCCGCGGGCACGGCCGTGGCGTCGGCGGCTTCCATTATGAGCGAATCCATGATCCGTAGTTCCTCTTTGAGGAGTCCCGCGGCCGACATCAAAGAGGACGATCTCAAAGAGTTGGAACATACAAGTTCAGCGAGGTCCGGCGAACTATGGGCAGGGGAATATAAAAGCGGCTTCATTTCAATTAACCGAACGCCTATTCCCCGCCGGACGATCTGCCATGCTGCCTCACAACCGGCCAGACCTCCGCCGATAATACTTATCTGCATTGCAAAATGTCTCCTTGAGCAGGGAAGCTCGGTTCGATGGGAAGCCATGCTTTGCTTCAATTTCCCTGCCCGCGCAGCATGTCAGGCCCTTGAGCTTCACACCAACAAAACAGCCTTCAATGATTGTAAGGAATCATCAAATCGCTTTCAACTGATTGGAACACTGAGACATGAAACAGGCGCCAAGCAATGATCAGTCCTTTACAAACGCCAGCAGGCCTTTACTTCTGGGGATATAGAAGGGGTTGGGCGCTGCGAAATCTGCCTTTTTAGCCGCGGGGCGCCCTTTTGAAATATTGAATACATTTGCGGGGCCGAGCACAGCCACCCGCACGGGCACAGTTCCTTTTTTGACCATGCCGAGCTCTTTAGCCGCGGCCAAGGATAGATCCACAATCCGATCACCCACAAATGGACCCCGATCGTTAATACGAACAACTACTTCCCTTTGATTCTCTAAATTGGTTATCTTTACAAGTGTATTTAGGGGTAAAATGTTGTGAGCAGCGGTAAGCTCGTGCATGTTATAGAATTCGGTCGAAGCGGTTTTCTTACCATGGAAACCAGGACCGTACCAGGAAGCGATCCCATTTTGACAGAAGCCGGGTTTGACCTCTTTCATGGGGTAGTAAGTCTTGCCCATTACGGTATAAGATTGTTTTTGGCTTTGCTTGGTTGTCGTAAGGCTTCGGGCGCACCCGGCGACTATTGTAGAAACAAGTAGCGTTATAATGAATATTTGTCTAAATATCATTAATATATAATAATATAATTAACGTAATTTGATATAATTACATAACTTATTGTAGCATACAGAAAGGGGATGGTCAATAAATGGAAAATCCGTTTCGCCAGGATTGTCGTCCAAAAAAAGAAAACCTTTTTGAAGCAGATTGATTAAGGTAAAGTTATAAATATTCAGTCTTCAGAATCGTCGTAACCTGACGCGCCAAATACGGAGTTAATTTTCATGCGTTCGAAGTTCGTACAAGCCGTCTTAATTTTGGCCGGCCTAATGGTTTTGGCTGGTTGTGATCCGGCAACGCTGGTTAAGGAAAAGGCGCCCAAGCCTATACAATCATTGCTCACCTTTGGATCGCCGGCCAAGGGCAAAGGGTCGACAGCGACCGTAGCGACTCTCCAACTCATTACTCCCAAAGCCAACCAGCTATTCTCCGTGGATCGGGAGGTAGCTTTCCAAGCTGACTTACGGACCGATGAGCCGAAACAAAAGCAGGCTCCGCAGTTCACGTGGATGCTTTTCAAGGAACCTGATTCAAAGGGACTTAAAGCGGCCACAGCCGGGTCGTTCAAGAAGAAGCTTGAACCCGGTAATTACCGTGTGGAAGTGACGGCTGCTTATGGAGAACAAAAGCTGGTGAAGAAATCGAATTTTCGCGTGGCTTTCACGGCCCCTGGCAAAGTGACTGCGCCTGACGGAACCGGTCTGCCTGGAGTCGAAATCGTGGTTAGGGAGTTGAATAGCGATAAGGTTGTTTGTCGAACCCAGACTGACCCGAAAGGAGCGTTCACTGCAGAAGCGCTTGCCGAAGGAGGCTTCGTCGTAACACCTAGCAAAAAGGAATACAGTTTTTCGCCGATTCACAAAACAGCCAAATTGGGCCGCCAATCCGCCGCTCTGGAGTTCAAGGCGGTTAAGGCTGAAGTCGATAAACTGAGGCTGACGGACCAGGCGCAGGGGGATGAAAGCCTGGAATCCCTCTGTCCAGGTCAGGATGCTTATCTGAAACTGGATCTGAAGGCTGAAGATAAGCCGACCAGGGCAGACGTTTTCTTGGTCGTCAGTGAAAACGGGAAAGAACGGCTTATCCAATTGGATCGGGTTTACGATACCGAAGATCAGAAAGTCCCGACTTTCTCAGACGCAAAACAATCTCTCCATCTGAAGCTGCCGTCAGCCCCTAATCTAGGTCCCTTAGCCCCGAGCTATCGTCTCAAGGTGACTTTCGCTGACGCTAAAGGCAATTCGTATTCCGCTGAAGCCCCAAATGAACTCAAGATTGATGTCAATCAGTGCTTTCATAAGGGATTCGAGCAGGCTTTGGCATTCCATCAGAAAGAGGATCTGGAACAAGCTGTAAAATCGTACAGCGCGGCTGAGCAGTTTGGAAAGACGTTGGAGCAGACAGCGCAGTCGCCGGGCGACATGCCGAAAATGTACTTCGATAGAGGCCTTGCGCATTTGGGTTTGGCGTTTGCGCGAGAAGCAGGTGATGCCAAGCGCCTGCTTTTTTTGGGCAAGGCTCTATCAGATTTTAATACCGTTCTGAAATGGCGCCATAAGGACGTGGACGCCATATTTTGTCGAGGAGTCGCCAACCATTCGGCAGGTAATTATGAGACTGCGTCAAAAGATTATAGCGAGGTATTATCAATTGACCCGGACGTCACTGAAGTCAAAAAACTGAGGGCTCTCGCGTACGTGAAAAGCGGAGTGAGGGAAAATCTTTCATTCGCAGTGGATGATCTTACCGATGTAATAACCCGTGATCCCGCTGCTCAAAACCTGAGAAAGAGCAGAAGCGCCGCTCTGAAGCTGTTTGTGCACTCTCCCAGTAAAAGCGATAAACCTCGAGTGGACACCGCGGCTATCCCGCTGCCGGATATGCGTCAAGAATTGAATCTGATGAAGCTCGTCCGAAAATGACGCAATGTCGCTGCTCTTTTCAGAAATCCGTGCACGTCATGGTCAAAAATTGCTCACATTGTGGTTCCCTTTCACTTTGCCTGATTTGTTTTCTTCTTGGGATCAGTCTTACGAGTTGTCTTGGGACGTATGGCATCACGGAAATTACCGACCATCCCTATGACCTTATTCACGAGGACGACTCCACGGCTAGATTCGGCCTGCGGAATGATGACGTGTCCATAGAAGTGCGCAGGGTTGCCAGTCCTCGTCCGATAGAAAATTTGGCCATCAACTACGGCGCTCTTTTTCCCGACGGAGAAGTGATAAGGCCGGGCGACACTGAAGAATATGTCAAAATCGATGGTAGGAACGCATACAAAGTGATTTTCAGGCCAAAATACATTCGAAAACGAAAGCGAGTGGACGAAAAGGCGGGGGCAAAAAAAGAAGAACCACCCGAAGGATGGACCCGTGTAACGATCAACGATCCACTTACCGGCAAACCTGAAACCATTCTGCAAGGTCCCGTCATTCGCAGGGAACGTATCTTGTACCTTGTAGCGGGGGACAAGTATGTTTACTATATTCTGATGAGAGCCGACGGAGACGCCGTTGAGTCGGCCCGAAAAAAGCTTGAAAAATTAGTGCGCGAAGACCTTAAGTATATTTAGATGCTTGAATATATTGTCCGGATAGGCCATGTATGGAAAGGAGTAATTAGCGGTGAGATATATAGGGAGCGTTTACCGGCCTCCAAGCGAGGCCCACAGCCTGATTATTCAGGTGACCCTTGGATGTAGTCACAACAAGTGCACATTTTGCGGAAGCTACCTGGACAAACCGTTTCAGGTAAGACGAATTGAAGAGATCAAGCAAGATTTGCAGGGCGCTGGATATATGGGACCTGTGGATAAGGTCTTTCTTGCTGACGGCGATGCTCTGGCCATTCCTCAGAAGCGGCTGGTCCAAATCATGGAGATGGTTAATGAGTTTATACCTTCTGTAAAAAGAATAGGTATTTATGCCAGCGCTGGAAACATACTGCGTAAATCTTCCGACGATCTTAGGGCGCTTAAGGCGTTGAATCTTGGAATAATTTATTTGGGTGTCGAGACCGGTGATGCGGTCCTGCTCGAAAACATTTGCAAGGGCGCAACATACGAAGAGCTTGTCGCTGCGGCGCACCGGGTTAAAGAGACGGGAATAGCGCTTTCGGTAACTGTCCTGTTAGGGATAGGAGGGATAGAAGGAAGCGAACGACACGCCCACGAGACTGCAAGAATACTGACCGACATGGATCCGGACTACGTCGGCGCTCTGAGCGTCATTCTGGTGCCGGGGACCCCGTTACACGAGGATCATGTTAATGGTCGGTTCGACCTCCCCGGCCCATTTGGCCTCATTAGGGAGCTTCGGACAATGATAGCGGAATCCAACTTTAGCCACTGCGTCTTCAGGTCAAATCATGCTTCGAATTATCTTCCCGTCAAGGCGACCCTTCCGGAGCAAAAAGCTCAAATCGTAGAGGCTATAGATTCGGTGCTCAGATCTCGCGACAAACAGCGTCTCAGGCCGGAGTTTCTTCGCGCCCTTTGATGGAAGCTGCCGGCTCCTAAGCCGAGGCTTATGGCCGCGTTTCACTGACCGCGGCCAATTAATGCATGGTATCAAGATAGTCCGGATCATGACGGGGGATCGCCCTTGACAGGAAATGATTCGCAAGCGTCTTTCATTACCGCCATTAATTCCGGCGCCACTGTTGATCCGCCCGGATTGGCGCCGACAGATCAGCTGGAGGGGGACGCCACACAGGCGCCGATGATCCTGGACATCAAGGGCAATTCACTGGACGACGGGCCGGGTATAAGGAGCGTAGTATTTTTCAAGGGCTGTCCTCTTTCCTGCGTCTGGTGCCACAATCCTGAAGCCAAGAGAGCCGCCCCGGAGATCTCATTCGATGCCGAAGAGTGTGTTGGATGTGACACATGCCTGAAAACCTGCCCTGACGGCGCTTTGTCCAGGGATAATCCTTTTTTCATTGACCGGGTAAGGTGCAGTCTCTGCTTTGCCTGTGTGAAAACGTGCCCTTCAGGCGCCCTGAGCCGTGTCGGCACACCTATGGGACCTGACGAGATCACATCCCACATTCTTAAGGACAAACCTTTCTTTGATACATCCGGAGGGGGCGTAACTCTGTCAGGTGGCGAACCCACAGCCTATATGAGGTTTCTTTCGAATCTACTTCAAGCTCTTAGATTGCAAGGAATTCATACTCTCCTCGAAACCTGCGGTTACTTCAAGTTTGAGAAATTTCAGGAGTTGGCGCTTCCTCACTTGGATTCAATCTATTATGACGTCAAGCTCATCGATCCCGACAAACACCGACGCTTTTGCGGGGCTGACAATGGCGTCATATTGGCTAATCTTACCAAACTGGTTTGTCTATCCGCCAATTATGGACTGGAAATCCTCCCGCGCGTGCCGTTGATTCCCGGCGTCACTGACTGCGGTTCCAATCTACCGGCAATCGCTGCGTTCCTGGAGGAGCTGGGCCTGAAGAAAGTTCAATTGATGGCTTATAATCCTTTGTGGCACAAGAAAGCCGCGAAGATAGGTGTTCCCAATCCTTTCAGCGACGATCCGGTCATGCATAGATGGATGTCCCGGGATCGTCTTCGGGCGTGTGGGGAGATTTTTGAAAAATCAGGTATCCAGGCGATTTTCTAATCAGGTGAGAGGCCCATCCAACACGGTATAGATTTGCATTCTCCGCTCTCACTTATGGATGTCCCTCGCGAATACCGAGAGGAGAAATCATGACACTGCATCACATTTCCGGCGACGACATCCCTGAAAGCAAGAGCAAGCCCCAAAGGTCATCCACCAATTTGCTGATGAACATCCTTCTGCGGACTGTGGCCTTTAATTTCAATCATCGGTCCTCGCTCAGGAAATACCTGAAGAGCGACGCCGGCTGGATCAATTTTATCGTTGGCATCCGGACCGAGAACCGCTCGGTGGAGGCTTCGGTCATCTTTCGAGACGGCAGAGTGGTCGTCTCCGGGCGGATCCCCGCCGATCCGGACATCTCGTTAATTTTCACGAGGGACGAGGCTGTCAAAAAGTTACTGAAGGCCACCCCAACGGAACAGATATTTATGCTCTTTAGAAGCGAGCTGCGAACCGAGGGAAACGCTTCTTACCTCAATCTGTTCTTCTTCTATTTATCTCTTCTCATCAGTAAGAAGCAGATCAAGTTGATGCAAAAGGAAGATTTGTCTCAAAAGAAGGACTTGCTTGCTAAATTTCCAAAGCCGCGAATTGATCTAAGTGATGAACTATCTTCCAGAAGAGCGTACAGAATTAGGGGGGTACGGGTTGATCCAGGAGTCAAGTATCTCGACGATCCATACTTATCCCAATATAGCCTGAACGATTTCCCAAGATTAAATGAGTTTCTGAACATACACTTCGAAACCACTCCCGAGGTCTGCCCTGAGCTTCCCAAGCTCATGACGGATTGGCATAAGGCCAATGGATTCGAGACTCGTCCTGATGGATCCCCGTGGCGCCCTGTTCTGCGCAAGGCGCTAGCGTACAAGCACGTTATGGAGAATCGCAAGCCGATCATTCGAAAAAACGATCTCATCGCCGGAACGACCACAACCAAAGAAATAGGCGTTGTTGTGTATCCGGACGGCCATGGAACCATGATCTGGGGCGAACTACTGACGGTCCCTTATCGCTCTCTGAATCCATACGGGGTTTCCGAAGAGACGCGACAAATTCTGCACCACCAGGTGTTCCCTTACTGGGCCAACCGAAATTTCAAGGAGTGGGTCAGGCAAAAATACAATAACCCGCTTTGCCAGCGGATAGACGAGCGATGGGCCGTTTATTTCGACTGGAAATCGGTGACGATCTCTCACACCATACCGGATTTCCCCAAGATCCTGAGAATGGGAACAAGCGGAATCATAGCGGAAATTCAACGACAGATGGAGACCGATCAATCGGATGCTGAAAAGACGGAGACCCTCCGGAGTATGATCTTTTGCCTCGAAGGACTAACAGCCTACTCCAAAGGGCTCGCCAGGCAGGCGGCCAATGAAGCAATCGACGAACAAGATCCGGTGCGCAAGGCCGAACTGGAAAAACTGTCCCACATATGCGATCGTGTGGTGGAGAATCCGGCCCGTGTCCTGGACGAAGCGGTTAACGCAATATGGATCACTTGGATTGCGCTGCACATGGAAAGCACGAATGCAGGGCTGTCTCTGGGACGGCTCGATCAGTGGCTTCAACCGTACTTTGAGTCGGACATGGCTAAGTTTGAAACCCAACAGGAAAGAGATGAATACGTAAAGCACGCCATCGAACTGGTGGGATGCCTGTTCATGCGCTGCACCGATCACCTGCCGCTCACTCCTGACGCTGCTAACTATTACTTCGGCGGAAGCTCCTCGGACCAGGTCATCACCTTGGGCGGCGTCACTCCGGATGGTGAGGACGGCGTAAACGACATGACCTACATATTCCTCAAGGTCACCGAAATGCTCAGTATCCGTGACCCCAATGTCAATGCGAGATTCAATCCGACTAAGAATAGTGACACTTATCTCAAGAGGCTTTGTGAAGTAAATCTGATAACGGCCGCCACACCCTCTATGCACAATGATGACGTGGTTATGAAGTCTCTGGAAGAGTTCAATTATGACTTGCGAGATCTGCGGAACTGGTCCGCAACCGGCTGTGTTGAGCCGACCCTCTCGACAAAGCATATAGGCCACACCAACTTCCAGATGATGAATATGGTAGCCGCGCTGGAAATGGCCATGAATGATGGTAAGCACCCACTGATGAACTGGAAACTCGGACCGAATACTGGTGTTGTGGAAAACGGTCAATTTAAGACCTTCGACGAATTCTTCGATGCATTCACGGTCCAATTTAAATTCCTCATTGACCAGTCCATCGAGTACAATGAAATGCTCGGCGAGGCGCACCGGCACATTAGGCCTACTCCTATGCTGTCGTCGCTTATTGACGGATGTATCCGAGGCGGCATGGACGTAACCAAAGGGGGGGCCAAGTACAATAGCTCAGGAGCCGCGTGCATCGGACTGGCCGATGTCACGGATTCCATGATGGCTATAAAGAAGCTCGTGTTTGATGAAAAGAAAGTGTCTTTTGCCGATCTTAAGAGAGCAGTGGATAACAATTTCCTTACTGAACCTGCACTTCTCGCGATGATTACCAAGAAGGTGCCATTTTTCGGGTCCGGCAGCGATGAAGCTGTCGCGTTGGCAAACCGAGTAACCGGCTTTGCCCATGACTGCTACGGGAGCCATTCTCATTATCGAGGAGGACGGTATACGGTAGGCTTCTGGTCGATGTCCAATCACGTTATCTACGGCACATTGAGCGGCGCGTTGCCTTCCGGAAAGCTGGTCGGTAAAGCCTTCACGCCCGGCCTCACTCCACAACCCAACGCGTCCAAGAACCTCCTGGACAATATCCGGGATGTTGCCCGATTAGACCCGCGAAATATGAACAATAACATTGCATTTAACGTGAAAGTGGTCCCCTCGCTTGCCGACACCAGAGAGCAGACTGTCGACAGGATGTTCTCTTACGTGAAGACCTATTTTCAATTAGGTGGGATGCAGATGCAGATGAACGTTGTCACATCGGATACGTTGCGGGATGCAATGGCTCATCCGGAAAACTACCGCAATCTGCTGGTGCGCATCTCAGGCTATAACGCATATTTCGTCACATTGAACAGGGACATGCAACTTGAACTCATAGAACGAGCGGAGTACGGTATCTGACGTAGGGCCGGTGAGTCATAGGGGCAATTAATCCAACCAAAGAATTCGGTCTCGGAACTTGCTAAAGGAATTCGGTGGATAATGGCTAATGAACTTGGCATCGATTGTGGGTCTATAAGTCTCAACATGGCCCTTTTTGTCGAGGCGGACGAAGGGCCGATTACTATTTACCGTAGAACTCGAGGACGGCCGCTCGCCACCTTTGTGCAAGCCTCGGACGAGCTGCTTGAAAAACTGGGCGCCGACGTTCGGATTTCGGGCACAATGGTGACCGGTAGCGCTCGCGAACTTATCTCTCGATCTCTAGAAATCCCTGCAATAAACGAAATTACCGCACACGCGACCGGCGTCCATCACGTGGCGCCGGAGGTTCGGACCATTATCGAAATTGGCGGTCAAGATTCCAAATTCATGAAAATCGAACCTTCCCCATCCCTTACGCGTCCTCGAGTTTCCGGGTTCCGCATGAACGAGATTTGCGCCGCGGGCACAGGAGCGTTTCTGGATGAACAGGCGGAGCGGCTCGGCATAGATGTGGAATCCTTCGGGGTTGAGGCCCTTCGCAGCCGGAGCCCTGCCAGAATCGCCGGCCGCTGTGCGGTATTTGCCAAAACCGATATGATTCATCAGGCCCAAGAAGGAGCCCCCATACCGGATATACTTCTCGGACTGGCTTTCGGACTGGCTCGAAACTACATCTCTACGCTGATTCGCGGGGAAGAAATTGCGCCTATTGTCGCCTTGCAGGGCGGTGTGATGAATAATCGGGCCGTGGTGAAGGCTTTCAAGAGTCTTCTGGATCTAGAAGAGCACGAAATAATTATTCCGCCTTATTTCGATGTCTTGGGAGCTGTGGGAGCAGCATTAATAGCGCCCGGACGAAAATCTTCATCTGCCAGGACGATAGGAGAACTAAAGGCTTTGGCCGAAAAGACTATGAGGATGCCTACAATCCGATCCTATCTTGCGCCACTGAAACCCACGGACCGTGAAACGATTACTTCTAGCAAGCGGTCAGATCGAGACGAGTCCGCGGAGCGTCCATTGATAATGGGTCTGGATGTTGGTTCCGTATCAGTGAAGGGAGTTGTAATCGACAAGACCGGGCTGATTCTGAGACAGGATTACCGGCTCTCCCGATCTCGGCCCATCGAAGCGATGGGCGAAGTGATCGGATGTCTCACGAATGACAATCTCGTCCCGGATGCAATCGCAGTTACCGGCAGCGGTAGACACCTTCAGGGCAAACTTCTCGACGCGGATCTCATCATAAACGAGATCAGCGCCCAGGCTGAGGCTGCTGTCAGCCACGACTCCGGCGTGGATACTATAGTGGAAATCGGCGGTCAGGATTCGAAATGGATAGCTGTCGAGAATGGGGATGTTCGGGATTTCGAAATGAACCGAGTTTGCGCCGCAGGCACCGGGAGTTTTCTTATGGCGCAGGCTCAGCGGCTGGATTTGGAAATGGGGAAAGTTTTCTCGGATGAGGCCCTTTCATCCCCAACCCCGGCTGATCTTGGGAGCCGATGCACCGTTTTCATGGAATCCGACCTGGTTCATCATCAAAACACCGGAGCGACCCCGGCGGATTTGGCGGCAGGAGTATGCGTCAGTATTGTTCAAAATTATTTGGAGCGGGTTGCAAATCATAAATCACTGGGGAAAAAAGTTGTCTTTTTGGGCGGAGTAGCAGGCACGCCAGCAGTAAAAGCGGCATTCGAACAAAACACCGGCCGCAAGTTTGAGACGCCCGCATTTTACCGAGTCTCCGGAGCGCTAGGAGCGGCCCTAAAGGCTATGCGCGCAGTGACTGATAAAGAAATCGCGCCTAGAAAAAGAACTGGAATACTCTATGACACCGCCGGAATTAAGAAAGAGCCGTTCGATTGCCATGGCTGCCCCAATCAATGTCGCATCCACAAATACCAAATGGGAAGCCGAACGGTTTTCAACGGAGGTCTATGCGAAAGATGGGAATTTGATGATCGGCCGCTGTCTGAGAATCCGGAATCCGATGCGTTTTCTGCCAGAAAGCGCCTGCTGGAAAAACTGAGCGTCGGAAGTCCTGACTTGGAGCGTTCTTGGGGGATAGTTAGATCACCACACTTTTACGAATGGTTTCCATTCTGGAAAGGTTTTTTCGATGACATAGGGATTTCTCTTGTGGTGGCAGCGCCGGCGAATCGCAAGCAGTTTGAAAGCGGTTCGCAGTTTCTCAGCGTGGAGACGTGTCTCCCCATGAAGGTTATGGCCGGCCAGATAAAAGATCTTGCGGACCAGGATCAAAGAACCATTTTCCATCCTTCGATTTTGAACGAGCAGCCGTGCGCCGCAGGTGACAGGGCAACGGAATATTGCCCTTACATCCAAAGTTCCGTCGAGTTCTTCAAAGGCACATTCGATTTAGCGTGGCAAGAACTCGCGATCGGTTTCGCCGCGGACCACGCCTCACTTCGGCGCGATCACCTGCGTTTCGGTCAAAGTCTTGGCGTATCTCGAAAAAAGGCAATTAGGGCATTCAACAGCGGTTTGGAACAGCTTGCACAGTTTCGAACAAGCCTCAGAAACGAGGGCGAACGATTTCTCAGTTCATTGAGCCTCAATGAGAATGCTTTGGTGGTGCTCGGCAAACCTTATCACACCTCGGATTCTTTCCTAAATATGAATCTGGGCCGATTATTTCAGCGGTTAGGTATCAAAGCGATTCCCTCGGATATCTATCCCTTGAAAAATCCAGCCGCAGAGGCCCCGGTTTATTGGAAACATCAGGGCGACATGATCCGGGTGGCTCGCGAAATAGCAGGTGACCCGAGGCTATTTCCTGTGATGATAACTTTTTTTGGCTGCGGCCCGGATCCCTTTACTCTCAGGCATATCAAAGAAGTTTTGGTCCGGAAACCATTACTGGTCCTTGAGATGGATGAACATTCCTCCACTGCCGGGATTACCACCAGGGTTGAGGCATTCCTCGAACAGACCAGGAAACATGCGTTTACGGCCAGCAGGAAGTCTAATACAGGCGAAAGTCGTCTCAGGCATGACCGCGTCTCATGCTATGAATCACTCATGCCGAATCCTCTAACAGGGACCGTCTCCATATCCGGCCCCGTCTCCCACGTGAAGCAAGGAAAGATTTCCCAGCCAAATGCTGACGGCAGCCACCTCCGAGATTCCGCGACTAATGAAAAGCCTCGGAAACCTGCAAGGCCGGAAAGGCTCTATGTTCTGCATTTCTGCGATCATTCATATGGTTTCGCAGCCGCGGCCCGATCAATGGGTGTCGACGCACAAGTGCTGCCACCTCCCGACGAGGAATCCGAGAAATTAGGTCGTCCTCACTCGGTCGGCGGAGAGTGTCACCCATATGTACTGGTGCTGGGGGATTACCTAAAATTGGCTCAATCACTTCCCGAGGGCGTAGCCAGGAAATCTTTGGTCTATATGATAGGCCCTGACGCTTGCAGAGTTGGGCAATATCCGGTGTACATGGACAAAGTGAGGCAAGAGCTTGGTTTGTCGACAGGCATCATACAGGACGTGAATGAAGGTCTTAAAGCCTTTGGATTTTCAGAACGCAAACGACAGCGCGTGCTGCTTCGGGCCTGGGAAGGGCTTCATGTTTACGACGTCCTTTTTCAACTATATATGCGAATCAGGCCGACCGCTTCGGATCAGGCCCAACTGGATCGGGTCTACGAAAACTGCTGTAAGAAGATGTTTGACGCCCTGTCGCAAGGCCGTGTCAGACAGGGTATTGATGAAGCGCTTCATGAATTGTATCAGGTACCTAAGTCCGACACTAGCCCAAGGCCGATCGTTGCCGTGACAGGGGACTACTACACCCGTGTTGTGCCTTTCGCGAATAACCAGGTTTACGATCAAGTCGAGGCGCTGGGTGCGACGATCTGGCCCCCGCCTACATTATCCGACAGCTTCAAAATGTCTGTCCTGAGAGACATCAACCGGGATTTGCGAAGCAACAACTCACTAGGAATGCTTGGTGACGGCATTTTTTACATTTTTATGGCTGCATCCGAGTTTCGTGTTAAAGGTTCTCTGCCGGACAAGAAGAACTTCAGTGCTTCTATATCCGATTGCCTTGGATTCGGAATGTGGAAAAACGCTTCTCGATACGTAGATACCCGATTGCCGGCAGGCATTACAGCGCCGGTTGCAACCACGATTGACCAACTTAATTCAGGGGCGGACGGAATATTGAACCTCATGACATTAAATTGTCTGTTTGCCACGGTCGTGACGGCGACTCTTTCGAGGGCTTTAAAAGAACGCCCCGGAATATCCATGCTCACGTTGATCTATGACGGCCTCAAGAAGACGAATGAAAAGACTCGTGTTGAAGCCTTTATGGATCAGGTGTGGGATCATTTCAACAGCCGAACTCACTTTCATTCTTAAATACTATTTTTTAGGAATGGGCTGCGACATGATAGTCTGAGGAGATATGGATGGTCCATTCAGAAACCGAACCGCCTAAGATATTGCATGTCAATATTATTGAAGGCTAAAATAATTGACAGGTCTCTATCCTATTTGAGAACTCACAATTAGATAAAGTCATTGGAAACATTGTTGCGCAGCAAGCGCGCCCTTATAGGAGGCGCTAATGCGCTTGAATCAAGGAGCAAAAACCAATGCGAGTGATAACTGTGTGCGTAGGCAGCGCCTGCCATCTTAAAGGATCTCACGATATAATCAATTACTTCAAAGACGCCATAAAACAGGCAGGCCTTGAAAATCAGGTGGAGTTAAAAGGCACCTTCTGCATGGATCAGTGCACAGATGGAGCTAATCTCTTAATAGACGACCAGCTCTTCCATGCAGGGTCCAGTGAAGAAGCTCGACAAATTTTCGAGAATGAAATTCTCAAAAAGATCGAATAAAAGGTGGACTTGTCATGGAACCCGCCAAATTGAGAGATTTTCCCTGGAAGATCTGGGTCGCATTCTCGGCCTGGGCCCAAGACTTCTCCCTCATGCAGAAGGTGCTCGGAGGCTTCCTGGGCGTGGTAATACTGGTCGGCATACTCACCAGCCTGGTCGGTACGCGGCTTGCCGGGCAGACCATCGTTGACGGCGCTCGCAGTGAGCTTAACACTGATTTAGCCACCGCCCGCCTGATTCTCGGGAACTACCAGGACAACCTGGAAATCAAAATACGTATGATGGCGGCTTCCGAGAACCTAAAGGAATTCCTGGAAAAAGGTGACATTGAGGGATTACGGAATCGACTGGCAATGCTGTCTATTGAGAATGATCTCGATTTTCTGTCTATCACGGATAATCAAGGTAAAATTCTGGTGCGGGCCTTTGTGCCACGTCCGGAAACCGTTAATGTCTCAGCGGATCCATTGGTGGCTAGAGCCTTGTCCGGCAAAAACGCGGCTGGTGTGAGAATAGTTTCAGTTGAGGAACTGACTGCGGAAAATCCGGGATTGCTGCAACGCTTAGGGCACAAAGCGAAGACGGGTATGGTCGTCGAGGCTGCGCATCCTGTTATGATTGGACCTCGAGTAGCTGGAGCGCTCTACAGTGGAAAGCTCCTCAACAACAACCCTATAGTGGATCAAATCGCTGAGCACGTGTTTATCGGCAAAATCGCCGAAGAGGGTCACGTCGGTCAGGTCACAATATATCAAGGATCTGAAGCGATCAGCACTACCTTCAGGGGAGAAGATGGTCTCCCAATGGTTGGCTTTGGGGGCGGGACACAAATCCATGAAAAAGTCTTGGCTCAGGGAGAGCCCAGCATAGACTGGGAGACCCTGTTCGGTTACAGCTATCTCTCGGCGTCCGCGCCACTATATGATGCCGCAGGTAAAGTCGCGGGCGCTATTCAAGTTGCCATTCTTAGACAGCCTATTAGCGCTGTAATCGAAAAGCTGGTTGTCACGTTTATTTTAGTGGCTCTGGTGGGAGTCCTTCTGATGGGCGCCATCTCTTATGTTCTAGTCAAATGGATTAATCGTCCGTTGGAGCAGATGCTTCACGCGGCGAGACGGGCCGCGGAAGGCGATCTGACTCACGAGGTGCCTGTTATGGCACGGGATGAAGTAGGTGAGTTGGCAGCCACGTTTAATCTTATGATCCGCAATTTATCCGATTCCAAGAAAAGATTGGAGGAATGGGGAAAAGATCTCGCGTCCAAGGTGACAGAACAGACGGGGGAACTACGTGAAGCCAGAGAACAGGTGGCGAGGGTCAAAAAACTGGCTTCATTGGAAAAAATGGCAGATGGAATGGCTCACATAATGGCGCATATATCAGACCCCATGCTCACCCTTCCGGGCATGGATGACGCAACCGCGGCCACGAACAGAGTTTTGGTCCTTGACAGTGAGGAAAAGGTCCTTGATATCTGCCGTCGGATTCTTCAGAACGAGGGCTTCGATGTTAAGTCGACCAGTTCTGTTACGGAGGCTCTGAACGAACTTGAAACTGAATTTTTTGACGTGGTGATTGCTGACATCGATATGCCGGAAATGCGCGGCAAAGAGTTGCTCAAAGAGATCAAGTATAGGCAGCCTGAAGTGACCGTAATATTGACGGCTCCCTTTAAAGCCACTGAAGAAGCCGTTGAAGCTGTAAAACTGGGGGCTTATGATTATATTCCAAAGCCCTTCGGTCCCCACCAGATTCTACTAATGGTATATATCGCACTTCAGAGTCGTGAAATGCTCAAAAAAACTAGACGGCAACACGCGGAGCAGAGGGCTGAAACAATTTTTCAGAGGCTGCCGGTAGCCATCGCGCTCGCGGACAAAGAACACAGGGTCGTGTACCATAATAAGGCATTTATAGAGCTTGCAACGCATGACGGTCAAGCGCCGGATCGCGTTCAGGGGAAAACATTCGGGGAGCTTTTCGGAATCGATCCTTTGGCTTCAAGCAAGGGCGATGAAGAAGGTGGCGGATCAATGTGGCTCCAGCTCGAAAAATTAGGCCGCACAGCCAAATTGTATAACTTCAAATTGCCGGAAGAGGATCTTAGAGTTTTAATGCTTCTGGATGTAACCGAAACCGTGATGAAGGACCAGCAGGCTCACGTTTTCAAATCAGAGACCATCAACAAGGCACAACAGGTAATTCACCAGCAGATGCGTGTTGCCCAGGAAATAGCCGGCTTGCTTGGAGAGACAACGGCTGAAACAAAAGCCGCACTCTTCGAACTCATCAAGCTGGCCGGCGAAGGGGAACCTCGATGACGGAAGAATTGTTTATTGAATCAGGAGCGGCTCAAATCTGCAAATTCGGTGAGATTCTGTGCGGAGACTCACTTTCTGTTGCGCCTCTGGATGACGGTAAGCTAATGGTGCTTTCTGACGGCCTCGGGAGCGGGGTTAAGGCAAATATTTTAGCAACCTTGACCACCAAAATAGCGTTACGCCTTATGGAGCGAGGCCTGCCACTTGAAGAAGTGGTATCAACTCTTACGGACACACTCCCCGAATGCAAAGTAAGGAAAATAGCATACAGCACCTTCACGCTGCTGAAGGTCCTGGAAGACGGTCGGGTGTACTTGGCGGAGTTCGACAATCCTCCAACCTTTTTCCTCAAAAGGGGTTACAATAGTCAGTTGAAATATCGGGATCGAGTCATCGGGACCAGGAAAATAAGGGAAGCCCACGTGCATGCTGAAGCAGGTGACTGGCTCGTCACGGTGAGTGATGGAGAGATTCATGCAGGGATAGGCGGGCTGTTAAACCTGGGATGGGATTGGGAAAAGATTGCCAAATTCCTCGAGACCCAGGTCCACGAGGATATATCTGCTCAGAAAGTAGCGCAAATACTCACAAATCAGGCCGATGAACTATACCAGGGCAAACCTGGAGACGATACTACTGTAGGTGTATTGAAAATACGGCCCAAACGCTTCGGCTGGTTCATGATCGGCCCGCCTGTCAAGCGTCACGAGGACGAAGCTGTGGTGAAAAATTTTCTGGCCAGTCAAGGCCGTAAAATTGTGAGCGGAGGGACCACAGCCGGGATAGTCGGGAAGGTGATGGGCAAAGACGTCGTGGTAGATCTATCGACTATGACGGAGAAGATTCCACCCATCGGTAAACTGGAGGGGATCGACTTGGTTACCGAAGGCGTCCACACGGTGAATCACGCCTTAGAAATCCTGCAGAGTGTGCAAGATATTGACGAACTGGTAGCTAAACGCGATGGCGCGAGCCGTTTAGCAAGGGAGTTCCTCTACTGTGACAGTATCAACATTTTTCTTGGACAGGCGATTAATCCCGCCCATCTTAATCCCAATCTACCTCAGGAAATGGGGTTCAAGAGCCGCAGCGTCCAATCCATAGCAAGTTTGCTCAGGGAAAGAGGCAAAGAAGTAAATTTGGAGATACACTAACGAATTATGAAAACCGATACGGGTACTAAAATCACTAACTTTACTTGTTCGATTACGGAGAAGGAAAATCGGGCCATCGATGGTTTCGATCTGATCGCTATCCTCGGCCTGATGAAAGAATACAATCGGCAGGAGATCTGGAAGCGATACAGTCCCATAGGGCATCCTGGCGGCAGCATAAGTCTGTATATTTCTGCCGAGCATTATTTTGTAGAAATGCACGTCCAGCAGATGCAGAGAATCATTTTGTCGGAAAAATTCAATACAAATCCATTTTTTATGCAGCAAGTCGTTCAACGAATCACCGCATCTCATAGCCATGATTTGATTATGGAAAAGATCCGGCAGCAGGGTATTGACACGGGATATAACCCGATTTCTCTTTCCTGCTCAATGGGAAATACAATTATTGATCTTATTGTTAATTTTGACGCGTCTTTTCCGGGAACTAAAGAGCTTCCGCATGGCAAGACAAGAATCGAAATCGCGGAAAAGAGACCTCTGGATGTTTACGACCTATCCTCCACACTTTATCTTTGCCAACAAAATCTTACAGAAACCATATTCCGTCGTTATCAGGATTCGGAAGGCAGTTCTGTAGAGCCCGAAGTGAATGTTGCCACACATGTGGGTGATTACAGTGTGAGCCTTAACTTCCACTGTGTTTTAACCGATCAGGAGCGGCTCATCCCGCCTCCGGGCAATGCGTCGGTTGCTACGATTCATCAGGTGCTCCAAAGGATGAATTTCCGGCACGCGCCCGAACTTATGCTTCAGGAGATGCACAATGTGGGACTTGCCATAACAGAGCGTCAACTGGACACACAATTCACGTTACGCCGATATATTAATAACACGGCGCTTCAATTCGAGTTTGGTCATCTCGGCTTAGAGTCCGGGGCCTTCATGTGACCCGCTGCGCGACTGGAACAAACGGATGTCTGACTGCAGCGGACGCGGAGAGCGTGGAGAGACGTCCAATGTAATAGAAGTCTTTCGCAATCTCCTTGTTCTCTGCGGTAAAATGAGTTTGCTCGCCTTGACAATTTGCAGTCAACTTGGTAATCACCAGATATTGGTCCCATCGTCTAGAGGCCTAGGACACCGCCCTCTCACGGCGGAGACAGGGGTTCGAAACCCCTTGGGACTGCCAATGATTACAAGAGGTTACGGTTTTCGTAACCGGGAACAAAATGGGATGTGTCCCCAGATTGTCCCCACTTAATCCCGGCAGGTCGTTTCTGTCGGGTTTTCTTTTTTTGCTCTGGCACCCAAATCTCCGTGTCTCCATTGTCAACAGTTAAACGGTCGATAGCTTCCACCAATTCATCGTTACTGATGTGCCCATACCTGGTATTGACGTTCTTTCCGGCCCACCAATGGCCCATGATGTCCTCCCGTATTTCAGGATCAATGCCGCTGCGGCGAGCATTACCCTTCCACACGTGTCTGATGTCATGGAAATGGACCGAAGACGGTAGCCCCGCTTTTCGCACAGCGCTCTCCCAGAAGCGTCTCATTTGTGTCCTGGGTATGGGCTTGCCCTCTCGCAGAAAAACGTTCTGAGTTTCTTCGGCCTCACTTGTTAGGGCACGTTCCAACACAGGCACGAGTTCATCATGAATCGGGATACGCTTGTGGCTTCTTTCCTTCGTGTCTTTAGGTCCCAATCTGATTACTCGCCGGTCTAAATCAAGCTGGCTTCGGGTCAGATTGCGGATCTCGCCCTGACGCATCCCCGTGTAGTAGGCAGTCAAAGCCATAGGAGCATACCAGTCAGGCAGGTTGGCCAGGACTTTGGAAAAATCCGAATAGCTCAGGTAAACCTGACGGAGATTTTCTTTCTCAGACAGTTTGGGGAGTTCCCGCACAATGTTCCGATCCAAAAGATCGTTCTTCACAAGAATCGAGAATAGCTTCGATAGGGCCGTAAGTTCTCTGTTTACAGTGGCCGGGGCAGCGTCTTCCTTAAGCCGAAGTCTCTTGTACTGCTCCAGGTCTCTGATTCCGATAGACTGGACGTTTACGTTCCTGCCCAACTTGAGAATCAGGTGACAGAAGCACCCCTTCAGGCGGTTTCGGTATTCCTTGCTCTTGGCCTTTATTTCTGGGTAGGTGAGGCAATACTCTGTAGCCTCCCAGAGACTCATACCCTTCTGCTGGTTATCCACCCTCCTTAATCCAGGCAGGAAATCCTCCAGCTTCTCTTTGAACAGCCTCATGGCCACTTCTTTAGCTTCTGGATCAAGGGAAGCGTAGTCTTTGGTCCTCACAGCTCTGTCGATGGCGCCCGCTATTCCCACGGCAACCCTCTTTAACTGGGTTCGAGTTGAAGCAACAAGCTCCAATCCATCGCCCTGTCTAAAACGCACATACCAAATCTTGCCTTTTTTCTTCACGTCCATCGTGACATCTCCTTTTGCAGAGATGCCCACGAATCCTCAGTCTCTTCTCCACGATGGTGTCTTTGATCACCTCCTCTCGTCGGTTTCGATGTTACGCGTACTGAAGGTTCTCTGTCAATCTTCGCCGGAATCATTATTGTGCAGCTTTCAATGTAATGCTGCACCTGTTCTTGAGTAAATCGCCTATCCGTTCTTGTAACTTGCACACAGCCCAGTTTTCCATCTCTTACTAATTTGTGAACTGTCTTGACGCTAATTCCTAATTGCTGGGCAACATCTCTTGGGTAAAGTAGTCGTGGCAGATCTTGTCTGCCGGTTTCAAATTCCTTTCCTGACATTCATCAGGACCTCCATAATATCCCCACGGGATTTGATCCCGCTTCGGTGCAGGCTATAAGCGCCTGCCTTGTGCCCCACCGCCATTGCGAGTAACAGCGGGTGGGGCTGGATTGCGGAATTCATTGTTCCTCAGACCTTAACGGGCTCAATGAAGAAATGAGGCTTGCCTATCGTTGGTTTGGTGGCGTGAGCAGCCACTTGTGCCATCGCTCTGTGGCAAGCTCAATGCATTCCAGAGCCCTTTCCCTGTACGGTGGCGGTTCGTTTTCAAACTTCCGAAACATCCGCAATTCTGAATCAAATACTGCAAACTCTCTGTCCATGGTGTTAAGACCGGTTGGAACCCGCTCTTGAATGAATTTTTCGAAGTGCACCCTGACTCGGCTCTCTATTTCCTCGGCGGGAGATTGTGGGTCAAAGTCCAGCCCATATTGCCTAATGTGCCTCAACGCGGGGGAAGATTCCTCTTGATAAGCCACAAGCCTCTCCTTGATTTCTGGTCTGACGGTGTTGGGGTCAACCCTATAGATCCAGAAATAAATTTGCTCAAGAGGCAAACAGAACATTCTGCGGCGTCGCCCGTCCTCATCTTTAAAGGACAACATCTTCGAGTTGAATCCTACACAAGACTTTGCTTCCATTCTTTTCTCATTGTGATTAATCCCCAAGATTTCACATAGCCATTTGAAAGGTACGTAAGGGTTTCCATCGCTGTCGAGGACGTAATTAATTTGCCGGCCGAGGAAATCAACGGGCTTTTGGATAGTGCTCAGTTCCAATGCCTGTCTCCCATTCTCTTTTTTCGTGTTTGCTCCCATTCTCTTGAAAAGCCCATCCGCTACAGTCTTAAGTAGCTCACGTTCCCGCCAGCCTTCTTCTTTGGGTGGAATTATTTTCTGTTGAAAGTCTGCAAAAAGCTCGACGCCCAATTGAGCCATCAGATCCAATCCAGGGCCGCACAGGTAATCCATATAAGATGCTCCAGATTTCCGACAACTATTTCCGTTTTCGTCAAATGGCTCGACAAATTTGTTGGTAGACCTGTACAATTTCACGGCTTCGTTATATAGCTCGACTAGCCCGCTTTCATCGACTGGATTATCCATGTTCTCGTAGTGAGTTGAAGCATCTATTATCGCCTGCAGCAGTCGGATGTCGCACCTGACTTTTCTCACATATTCTCGGATCTCTTCTGGCGAAGCTTTCACAATTTCTTCACCAGGAAAATAATCTCCGTCGTTATCAGTCATTTCTCTCGCCCAAAGTAAGAATGCATCTAAGAACCAATTGAGATTTCCGAAACAGTTGTAGGCTTCTTTCTTCTTATTTTCCTCAGGAGCAGTCTCACTTATTCCTGGATCGGCTGCGGCTACCTTGTTGTTGCCCTCACGGCCTTCGTCACGGTCTTCCAGGAGGTCTGTGAGCGCTTCTACGATCTCCGGTTTCAACGTCTTGGGGTTTATAGTGGCCACCCAATCACCGATTGTTTCCCATGGGAGGCAGAGCGTTTTCCGTGTTATTCCGTCCGCTCCTGGTAACGTCACAAGCTCGGCCCTCAATTCCTCGTTGTCCCTGACCTTGAACCTTTGCCAATCATGGTCTATTCCTAGGTACGCACACAGGGCCTTCAGCGGAACGTAGATGGTGCCATCGTATGTCTTAACTCCTGTAATGTCCTTGCCGATAATCTGCACGGCACTTCCTATTGTGTGAATCATGGATTTCCTCCAAGTTGTTTGAGCTGGATCATGTCCAGCTCTCTTTGCGGGCAAAGCCCGGCTTGTGCCCCGCCACCCTGCTGGAGAAAACAGAGGGCAGGGCCGAGGCGCTATTAAGCTGCCTCTACATCAGATTCTTCTTCTTTGTCGGGATCGGCCCACATCTTTTCATACTCGTCTTGGTCATCGTCTTCTGTTTGCTCCAGATATTCCAGATAGCGCTCGATGGCCACTTCCACCATCTCTTCCACCGCCCAGTCATATTGACTGAGGGCTCTGTGCTGTGCCGAAGGGATTCTGACGGCGACGAAACCTTCCTCGTCCTCTGGTTCATCAGCTTCTGCTGGGTCGGATTGATCAGGATCGTTTTCCTCGTCATCAGGGTTCGTGGCCGGGGCGCTTTCATGCTCAGGGGCTCCCCCTTCTTCGGGTTGGGACTCGTCCTCAACTACATTTGCTTGTATTTGAGAATCTTCAGAGCCGGAGTCCGGCTTGGATTCCTTCCTTTGACCATCTTTCCTTTTCTTCTGCGTTTCCTGGTAAGCCTTATTGCCGGAAATGTCCCCCTTTTGCACCGCTTCCAGAGTGTCGGCGTCGGCGTGATCCATTACAGTACGTAGCTGCTCGACTTTTCTCGGACTACAACCAAGCATGTCAGCCATTTCTTTAGCTGATGCCGACCTCCCACCTTCATTGCCGCAAGATTTTGGCGCTGATTTAGCTTCCGTACTCTTGCGGTCTCCTCCTCTGGGCCTACGGCTATCGCAGAGTCGAAGAAGGTTTATTCGTTCAGCATCAGTCAAATTCCGACGATGGCATTGCAACTTGATTGCATATTGCAGCGCATCCCACTCCGTCCCCAGGTCTTCTCTGATCCAGACTGGGACCTCTGGAATTCCAACGTTGATAGCTGCCTGACGTTTGGTGTGCCCGTCTATGCAGACAGGTTCCTTCTGGCCTTCCCATGTGCCCAAGATTATAGGTTGGGAATGATCAAATCCTCTCTCCCGCATATCTTGTTCGATCAATCGCAATATGTCCTTGTCCATCGGAAACAATCTCTCAAAAGTGGGCTGCGTCTTAATTTCTTTGGGGTTCATCATTTTCATGTCTTTCTTCCTTTTGCTTTCTCGGCCAGCCTTCCAAGCTCGCCGGTTTGATAATTAATCGTTCAGTCTTGATTGCCGGGCTCCGCAGGCCAGAATCGTCAATTAGCGGGACACAAACTCGCCTTTGTGAACATCCTGCGGATTATCTTATTGATTTGGTACGATAGATTCTTAGAAGGGCTCCAGTACGGGTCGCCTGAAGCCCATGATCGAAAGGAAATATCTGAAGGTTAAAGGAAGAAAGTCAATATATTATGTAATATCAGGTGCATGGAGACTAGGCTAATACATTCAAGCGCTTATCTCCTGATGATTTTTAGCCCAGCTTTTGAGACGACTCATGCCGGGCCGTTGAGCCTTCCGAGCGAGAACTTGTCGCCGGGGAGGCCCGTCTTAAAATCGGCTTTGAATAAGAAAAGATCTGTGGCTGGTGGTTATCGGTATGATCTAATCGATTGAAGGGAAAAATCCAGAGGCTATGAAAAGGTCTTGAGGTGGGGGAGCGCCAATTCCACTAGGTCGTGAGATCTTCTTTTTCGGGAAGAGCTGTCTCCTTGAAAAGGCGTCCATCGTTATGTCGGCATAGTGAGAACATCTTCAGGGGAAAAGGTTCCCAGTTTTTTCAGCGGGGCTATGATCCGGCATCATCCGTGCGATAAGGTTTCTCTTCTAGCTTCTTCTTCGCGACATACTCCGCTACAGCCTTGTTTATGTGATATGCCAAGTCCCCTCCTAGAGAATCTATCTCCGAGAGGTTATCTCCGTTGATCAGCTTTTCGGCTGCCTTTTTAATCTTCTTATCCTCCGCTTTCCTGGCTTTCTTCTTGTCTTTTGGTATGCCAACGGCCTCCTCTGCCTCAGTTATTGTCATCTTACGGTTCTTCAAGGCCTCCAGAATCTCAGGTGTTCCGGCTTTCCTAATTTTCCGTACTCGGTCCACCGTTCTCGGGCCGCAGCCGACCAGCTTTGCCGTCCTCTGAGCCGATGTCATCCCCTTCGTTTGAGTAACGCCGCCCGGCGTTTTTGATTTGGCATCTTCGCTTCGCCGGTCTCCTCCTCTATCCATCAGGCTATCAACGGCTAGGATCATCTGATAACGCACCCAAGGGTCATTTTTCCTTCGCTTGAGTTGCCGTTTCACGAAATCTTCCAAAGCTGCCATCTCGTCCGCGAATTTCTCGATTACTACAGGCACTTTTTCGATTCCTGCGTCTATGGCAGCAAACCTACGGGTGTGGCCATCGTGCACTACCTCCCCTTCCAATCCTTCCCAATAGCAGAGGGCAATAGGCTCGGATGGCCGATAGCCATTGCGTCTCATGTCTCTGGTAATGTCTTCAAGCAGACCTTCGTCAATCGTGAGAGCATTCTCAAATGTCGGATGGGTCTTGAGCTTCTCGGGGTCCCTGAACTCCAGAGCCTTGCCGTCGCCTTCGTTTGTTTCTGCTGCTAGCTCATTTCTTCTTTTCTTCAAGGCCGTAGCCTTTACAGCCATTTGATAGGCTTGCGTCAAATCGACCTTATTTTCGTACTGGTAACGAAGCATCCTATTCACAAATGCCACAGTCGCCCCCGAATAGTCGTCGCTCCCATCAGAGCGCTTCTTGTCTGGTTTGATCCAACCATTCTTTTTCCACTTTGCCAGAACCCCAGGAGACAAGTCGACCCACGTCAAACATCTGTCCCCAGATTCACTGTCTGTCACAATAATTCCTCACTTATTCACCATCGCCACCGTCCGATTCTTTCGGTGGCTTTTGGTGTTCATTGTCCCGAGGGAATCTCGGAGCTTGGGGCAGAATACGCACTTTCTTCCAATAGAACTGGAAAGCAAATGCGTTGCTAATCCGCAGCAATCATAAATAATCTAAGGGAATAAGTCTAATTCTTGAATAGGTGAGAGTCTGTGATAATGAAAAATCAGATGAATAAAAAGTCTCACAGCAGATTTTGACGTCTATCTGCCCTAAGCGAATGAGTAAGACACCTCTATGGCAGAAAAGTTCCCGAAATTATTAAATAATTTTTAATTTTGGACTCACTGTTTCGATTTCACTCAATATCTTCAATTTTGCAGAGGTTTAATCCCTTGGCCACCAACCTCAGCGCTTAGTATTTTGCGAAAAGCGAGTGTTTCAAGTATACCCTTTAAGGGTATTCTTCTCATCGCATCTACTTCCTATTTATTTCATTGCCACCGCCAGGCCAGCCCAGATAGGTTCAGGGAACTCGTGGCTAGAAACACCTGTGAAGACAGAGAGATACACTAAATTTTATTTATTATTTAATAAATGCTCTGAAACGGGGATACTCCACCA